>ERZ791908.251-NODE-251-length-68229-cov-12.625224_pt1 | contig 68229 bp, 58 predicted proteins | sample MGYA00510144_ERZ791908 | MGnify/ENA primary metagenome ERZ791908 (study PRJEB30046, sample SAMN00792105) | human gut metagenome | study: EMG produced TPA metagenomics assembly of the A metagenome-wide association study of gut microbiota in type 2...
ATTTTGTCAATGACGGACAACTGTCTATTTTCTAATCTTATATCGAACTCACGTTTATTATATGATTGCCCAAAGATAACCCTCCAAGATGGTGAATTGCTACTTCTTGTGAGTCTTAATAAAAGTTATGACCAATCTAAATCAACGGGCATTTACAAGCGAGCTAACGATTATGAATCAACCCGTAAATATTGGCCGATAAGCAAATCTATGATTACACAAATCACCTATGTACTAGGTGTGTATAAGGGTATTGTAAGAACAGTATATAAACCAACAAAATGGTTGCCTTACAAGTGTGCAGATGATGGAACACAATTCAAAAAAATACGTTATGGATTTGAAGGGATTCCTGTTCCTGACTCACTCTACTTAAACACTGATGTATCAGAATATCCATTTGGTAGCGGAAGTTCGATAAGATACATAACAAAATGATATATAGATATTGTATCTTAAATCATTCTTAAAACTCCGATTACTTCCCGAATGTAATTGGGGTTTTCTGCATATCCTATATCTCTGAGCCATAACAGATAATTTCCTCCCTTATATCTGTACTGAACCTTGGTATAATATGCCCGGACACTTTCCGTCCAATGGTCAAACTCAAAGTATTTCCCTGTCCGTGGGTTGGTCAGGCCGAACAGGTTGTGCTTGTTCCTGCATACCGGGGATGTGAACCATCCGGTTTCAAGGATGGCCTGTGCCAATACGATTTTCGGATGTCGTATGCCGTTTCGTACGATTTCCGCATAGAGGTTGGGAATGGTCAGTTCGGGAAGCTTTGATTTCGGGGATGTCCTTTTGTTACCTTTTTGGCTTTTTCCCTTATTCTTTTCCTTTATCTGGATATTTATGTGCAAGGTGTCGTTTCTGACACTTTGCACATCGTTTCTGATTGTATCATTCTCTTTTACAGTTGCTTGCATTGTTTTCCTTCCGGAATCGGGCATTAAGTCCGAGTCTTTGGTAATGGTGTAGAACTGTGCGGAAGCCGTGACGGGCAGAAGCAACAATGTCAGTGACAGCAGAATAGTGTTGCGCATTTCTTTTTCTCGTTTGGGTGAAAATACTTTTGCAGGGTGTTCAAGCGGTTTCGGCCGCAAAATTAACCCGTAAAAACAAGTATAACGAAATGGACAACAGAAATCTATCCGAAACGCTGCCCTACGGAAAGCTGGCCATGTTGGGCATTGACAGGGAAAAGGCAGACCTCCTGCCGCAGGAAGTGAAGGAAAAGCTGCTCTCCGGCGAAGTCACGCCCCTCATGCAGGTATCCATCCGTGCGCAAAACGGCAATGCTGTTACGCTGCCGCTCAAACTCCAGATGGTGGCCGACAGGCAAGGCAACCCGGCTTTGATGGCCTATCCCGTCAGGGCGGCCTTCGAAACGGAACGCAACAAGGCTATCGCCCTGACGGAACAGGAAGCGGAACGCCTAAGAAAGGGAGAAGTCATCCAAAAGGCCGTGGATGTGAACGGCGAAAAGACCCGGCAGTACCTCCAGCTTGACCCGGAAACGAAGTCCGTCATTCACCGCCGTGTAACTGAAATACGGCTGGAACAAAAGCTGAAGGACATGGAGAAGGTGAACGACATCGAGCTGGGCACGCAGCAGAAGCAACAGGTACGTGACGGCAAGCCCGTGGAACTCAACGTAGGCGGCGAAAAGGTGTCGGTCGGCGTTGACCTGAGGGAGCCGCAGGGTTTCAAGGTCATCAAGGGCGACCTGAAGGAATGGGAACGGCAGCGGAAGATTCGTTACGACGAGCTGCATCCCGAATACCTCGGACTGGTGCAGACCGACAACAACCGCTGGGAATACCGGAAGGTCGTGGACAGGCAGTCGCAGGAACGCGCCATGAAGCTGCATTCCCCAAAAGAAAATATCACTCAAAGTCTTAAACGCTAAATCCATCCGCTTATGGCGAAAAAAGCAGAACTGGGAAATGTCCCAGACGTATTGGGACAGTTTAACGCGCTGAAACAGAAGCATCCCGATGCCATGCTTCTCTTCCGCAAGGGGGATTTCTACGAGATGTACAGGGAAGATGCGGTCAAAGCTGCCACTGTCCTGGCCATCACGCTGACCAGCAGAACCTTTCGCGGAGGGAAAGAGCCGGTCAAGTTCGCTTCGTTTCCCTATCATGCCTTGGACGTGTATCTGCCCAAACTGATACGCTCCGGGCAGAGGGTGGCCATCTGTGACCAGATTGAAACGCCCAAACTGAAAAAGGAAGAGCAAACCAAGCAAAAGACCGGGGAGCAAACCAAGGTAATAGAAGAAATCATACCCAACAATACCGATATGGCAAAGAAAAAGAAAGAACAGGCCGTGCAGGACAAGCCTGTCCAAACTGACCCCAATGAGGTGAAGGAGAAACCTGCCCGTCAGAAAAGCACGGAACAGAAGACCGACACGGAACGGAAACCTGAATCAAAGGCGGATGCCAATGTGGAGCAGCAGGCCGGGGCGAAAAAGGAACGCAAGCCGCGCGAGCCGCAGATGGTGACGGCCGACGGCGGAAAAGTGACCCACGGCCATGCTTACCAGAGCAAGGACAACCCGGAGGAATGGTATTTCACCGCCAAAATTGACGGCCAGCAGCTCAAGCCACAGAAGATGGATGCCGCCGATCTCGCCGCCTACCAAAAGAAGGAGCTGACCGTACCGCAACTGATGGAGCGTTACTATCCGACAAAGCTGATGCCGAAAGTGCCGGAGAACACCTATAGGTTCCCCCGGCAGATGGAAGGCGCGGAAGGCTCCGTCGCCATCGAGAAGTTCAATGTCTACAAGGAGAAGGACGAACAACGTCCGGACTTCGGCAGGTACAAGTTCTATGCCCAAGTGGGTGACGCAAGGATGTCCGCCGTGGCCTCGCGCCAGGACTTGAACGCTTACTTCGACAGGGTGATGACACCCAACCAGCTTATCGAGAAAAACTTCGGCGAACGGCTGCACCTGAAATCCGCCTACGAGAAGTACCGACTTCCCGAAGGCGTTGACCCCAAGGGGGTCCGTGTGGCGAAAGACCATGCCGACAACAAGTGGAAGGTTTACGTGGACATGGGCGACAAGGGCAAGACCGCTAGGCATGAAATCTCCTTTGACGACGGCTATTCGCTTTTCAAGACCCGTACCGCCACGCGCGAGCAGATTGCCGCCAAGTACCTCACCCCTGAAATCAACGGGCTATTGTCGGCGCAGACCGCCAAACTGGAGAAATCAAACTCCATGAAAATGTAAAACAGGCTATTTAGAATCAGATCCAAACAGTATAAACATCAAAAGAACAGGAATATGTCAACACCAATGAATCACGAGGAGCTGGTAGAACTCCTCCAGGAAGGCAAAATAGGCTATCTCCGCTTCGTGCTGGAGGGCGAGAACGGACAGGACTATCTGGAGTGGTGCTGTGCGCACGGCACGGATCCTTCGGACGAGTCCGCCGAGTTTTATGTGGAACAGACGGACATCATGCAGATGGAACGCCAGCTAATCGACGACGATGACTATGGCATCTGGAACTAACCCTTCATCCGCCAGTTCCGGACAGGTGGCCATAGACCGCTTCGCCGAGATGATGATCGGACGCATGGAGCAGATGAAGGCGTCCGACTGGAAGAAAGGCTGGATTGGCGGTGCGTCGGGGTACGCCGGACTGCCGCAGAACGTGGGAGGACGTAACTATTCCGGCTCCAACTCCTTCTTTCTCCAACTCCATACGGTGGCCAACGGCTACGACCTGCCCGTGTTCCTCACCTTCAAGCAGGCGCACAACCTGAAAGCCCACGTTCTCAAAGGCGAGAAGGCCTTTCCCGTCATCTACTGGGACATGCTCGTAAAGGACAAGGACGGCAAGAAGGTCAGTTCGGAGGAATACCGGGCCATGAACAAGGAGAAGAAGGAAGGCATGGAGGTCATCCCGTTCGTCAAGGCGTTCCCCGTGTATAACGTGGCACAGACCAACCTGGCCGAAGTGCAGCCCAAACGGATGCAAAAGCTCATGGACAGGTTCAGGCTGCCCGAACTCCGCGACACGGAAGGCATGTACGCCCACGCCGCACTCGACAGGATGATAGAAACACAAGGCTGGGTCTGCCCGATACAGACGGACAAGCGTGTGGACGGGGCCTATTATTCCCCCTTGCACGACATCGTGGTGGTTCCCATGAAGGCGCAGTTCAACACGGGCGGCACGCCGGAGGAAACGTACCGTGGTGGCATGGAGTTCTACTCCACCATGCTGCACGAGATGGCCCACTCCACCATGACACCGGAACGGCTCAACCGTGACGGCATAGGCAGGTTCGGCGATCCGAAGTACGCCAAGGAGGAGCTTGTCGCCGAGCTTACGGCGGCGATGATAAGCCATTCGATGGGCTTTGATTCAAAAGTTACGGACAACTCGGCCGCCTATCTGGACTCGTGGATCGGCGTATTGAAGCAAGAACCCAAATTCATCGTCTCGGTCATGGCGGACGTGAACAAGGCTTCTGACATGATACTCGACCATGTGGACAGGCAACGGCTGGCACTGGACGAGCAGCCCTACCTGGCCAAGAACGACCCGCTCGCTCCGCTTGACCCAGGCGAGGAAGTGCCGTTTCGGAACGCTGCCATCGTCAAGACACGCGGCGGCGACTATGCCATCCGTGCCTCGTATGACGGTGTGGAGCTGGGCCTGAAGAAGGTGTCGAAAGGCACGGCAAAGACTTACTTCCAGTTGACGGACTACAAGGACAAGGCGGCCTTCCTGAACATGACGGCACGCAAGACATTCGGGCCGGAGATTGCCATGATGGGCAGGACGCAGGCCGTAAGCGCCAAGATGGGTATTTAATCCTGAAAATAATACGGTATGCCGGACTACAAGGTAAACTTCAAGGAACTCAAAGCGCGTGTCGGTGTGACCGATGTGGCTTATGCCCTCGGCTACCGCCTTGACCGCAAGGCCGGTGTGGGACGTTACATCGAGCTGGTATTGGGTGACGGACGGGAAAAACGTGACACCATCATCGTCAGCCAACCCAACGACAGGCGTGCCCAGACGTTCTTCCGCCGGGACGGCTCCAAAGGGGACGTGCTGACGCTTATCCGTGAGAACCTGAATGCCTTCCTCGTCACCGGCAAAGACGAGTGGCAGAAGGTGGCCAAGGTGATGGCACGCTTCGCCAATATGCCGGAACCGGAATACCATGAGGATTGGGAATACCTGAAATCTGTCAAGGCTGCATCAGTTTTTGATGCTTCACGCTATGAAGTGAGGCAAATAGATGTGGAGCGCATTCCTCAGATCTTCCGCCAGCGTGGATTGTCCGATGAAACGGTCAGGCGGTTTGCGCCATTCATTTCCCTCATACGGGACAAGCGTAACGGAAATTTTGATGGCTATAACATCGGTTTTCCTTATACCAATGCAGACGGACAGGTGAAAGGCTACGAGATACGCGGTTACGGAGGCTACAAGTCGAAGGCCGCAGGCACGGACTCTTCTTCGTCGGCATGGGTGGCCGACCTTTCCGGCAACAACCCGGAAGCCGTCAAAAGTCTGTTCTTCTGTGAGTCCGCTTTCGACGCGATGGCTTTCCACCAGATGAACAAGGGACAGCTGCACCCGGATGTGGCGTTGGTTTCCCTCGGAGGGACATTCTCCGACAACCAGATTATCGGCGTGATGGACCGTTTTCCGAACGCCAAGGCTTTCGACTGTTTTGACAACGACATTGCCGGGCGCATCTACGGGCTTCGTATGATTGGCCTGCTGGAGGGCATCCCGATGAAAATCAGCAAAACGGAGGGCAGCCTGCAAGTGGAAGCCGGGGGCAAAAGCTTCACCGTCAATCCGGTAAAGGCGTTGTCCTCACAGCTTGCCGCACACTTACCCATCCGTTATTGTACCGGGCAATGGTTGTCGCCCAAGGCGTTCAAGGACTGGAACGACTGCCTCTTGAACAAGCCGGTGGCTACGGTTCTCGTCCCACGCAAGGAGGAACGCGACCGGAATCTGGCGGAGCGGAGAAAAGGTAGTCTCAAAATGTAACGTAACATGGAACATATATGAAAGAAATCAGACTGAAAATGACCGCCGGGGCGTTGGCCCTGTGGTTGGTCGGAGGCCATACCGTTCCGGCGTTTGCCCAACAGATAGATCCGGCACTGACCGGCGCGGTGACGGCACAGACGCTGGAACTGAAAAGCCTGCACGATAAGCGCAGGAAGACACAGGAGAAGATAATCGCCGCCGAAGCCGCCGTGACGGTCGCCCTCGACCGGGTACACAGCGTAGAGAATAAGATGCTGGAATATCTTTCCAACGCACAGGGGGCGGTGCAGAATCTCTACCAAATCAAACGAGCAGGGGAACTGGTGACGACCGAGATACCGCAGAACTGCAACCTGCTGCTCAAATCGGTGGGGAGCAACCTCAAGGGCACGGCGATAGCGGCCATCGTGTCGGACGAGCTGACGGATGCGGCCACGCAGATGGCGGCGCTCTATCCGTTCATGAAGCAGCTCGTGACTTCGGGCAGCTACGATGTGACAGAGGCTGACGGGAAGAACGGGAAGCACAAGGTCAACCTGCTGGACTCTTCGGAACGCTACTACATTGCCAACGAGGTGGTGACAAGGCTCGAAGCCATCAACACCGACCTGTTCATCCTGGCATGGCAGGTGCGCACGCTCTCGTGGAACGACCTCTGGTTCTCGCTTGACCCGGAAGGATGGGCCAATGTGATGTCCGGCAAGAACATCATCGGCGGCATCGTGGCAGACTGGAAGCGTGGATTCAATTAGGAATTTATCATCAAAATAGTGTATCATAATCATACAACAATGGAAACAGAAAAGAAAATCATCGGCCGCTGCCCCCTGTGCGGCGGCAATGTGGTCAAGACCTGCAAGGGATACCGCTGTGAGCATAACATCGGTGACAGCCCTTCTTGCGTACTGAACATCAATGCCATCATCGGCAACCGCAAGATGGCGGACGCAGAGGTGGCGGTACTTTTGGAGAAACGCCGCATCCTGCTGGACGGTTTCGCCTCCAAGGAGGGCAAGGCATTCCCGACCGTGCTGGAGCTGACCGACGACGGCAACATCCTGATGCAGCCGGTCATCGGCAGGTGTCCGCATTGCGGAGGGGAAATACGTGTGGGAAGCCGGGCGTTCAACTGCTCCAACTATGCCAACCAAGACGCACCCTGTTCCTTCGCCATCTGGCGCAACATCGGCGGACATACGCTAACTTTGAATGAAGCCGTGGAAATATGCGAAAAGGGTATCACCTCTTCGGAACTGGAGATGTACCGGGAGGATGGCAGCATCTACCGTAAGCGGCTCGGCGTATCGCCGGACAAACTTCAAATCGTGAAGATATGAGACCGGGGATGAAAATTGGGATAATACTCGCCTCCATCGTGTTGTTCTGGGGCGGTGTGTTCTGCTTTGTCTGCTGTGCGGACAACTTGGAGAATCGTGCGACGGACATGGCGGAAAAGGCATTGAAGGCATCGGTGGACAATCCTGAATCCATACGGATATTGGGCGTCAGCAAACCGGATTCCGTGTTCGGGCATACCTATATCACGCAAGAGGAGAAGATGGCCCTCTCCATGGCTATGGTGGAAATCAACAGGAAGGTGATGGATGCGACGGACGGGCTGGAGGACTTCAACCCAGACGACAAGGAAATGGCGACCCTGATGGAGCGGCAGATGTCGGCCATGTCGAGCCTGAGGCGGCTGATGGATTTCAGCAGTCCGCTTGACGGGAGTCCGCAACCGTTCTCCGGCTGGAAGGTCAAGGTTGACTTCGAGGGTGTGGACGCGGACGGCCAAGGTTATCATTCCGAATACTGGTTCATCCTGGACAAGGAGGCGCAGTGCGTGGTGAAGTCGTTTGAGATACCCTTGCCGTAGGCTTCATAAGGAATTTGTTTCAAAATACATGGGGAATCCCGGTGTCATTTCAATGTGGCATCGGGATTTTCCGTTTCCTGCCCCTCATGGCATCCGGCTCCGTGAGTTTTCCGATACGAATTTACGGAGGGCGTGCCGGCTGCAAACGGCGCGGGCTTGGCTGTGGCGGAAAACGCACGGCAGCCTTCCGCGATTTGTGCCAAATCGGGTATTCCGTGAGTTTTCCGCCTGCCACGTTTGCATTGTGGCACTTCCGCCCTCCGTCACCATGTATCGTAAAAACATCCCGGAGCTGGAAGCCGCAAGGCTTCAAACAAAAGGGAAAAGATTAGAACTTCAAAAATCAAGCGTTATGGCAATAGAACTCATTGACAGAAAGGAGAGTGCAAGCTACAAGGGCAGTATTTATGAACTTACCTTGTTGTGGGACAGGGAAAGCATCCGCAAGTGCTTCTGCGGTATGCCACCGTTTTTTGCCCACATCCGCAAGGACGGGGCGAACTTCGCCAGCATCGACTGCTATTCAAACGACAACGGACGGTTTGCGGTAAAGAAGTTCATGCCGTCTTTACTTGCAAGGCCGGACTGGCAGGTGCGTTTCGACAAGGACATCAACACCATACCGCTTTTGGAACTGCTGGCAGGTCTGCCGATTTAACCTGTATGGATTTGTCAACAAAAAAGCAAGGAAATATGAAAGGAACAGAACATTTCAAGGAGATTATCAAGGGTTATCTTGACCAAAGGGCAAAGGAAGATGAACTTTTCCGAGCCAAGTATGAAACCACGGCACGCACCATGGACGATGTGGTGACGTTCATACTCAACGAAGTACAGAAGTCGGGCTGCTGCGGATTTGCCGACGATGAAATCTATTCAATGGCCGTCCATTGCATAGACGAGCCGGAACTTGAAATAGGCAAGCCGCAGTCCTGCAACGTGGTGGTCAACCACCATGTGGAGCTGACGGAAGAGGAAAAGGCAGAGCAGAGGGCACTCGCACTCAAACGCTACCAGGACGAGGAACTGCGCAAGTTGCGGGCACGCAACCATAAGCCGAAACCTGCAAAGGCGCAAGAGGACAAACAACATCAACCGTCACTTTTTGACAATTTTTGAGCCATGAAACCGAGGAACAGATTTGAAAAGGCGGTGACGGCTTCCAACATGAAGCTGTCAACAGTCAGCCCCAAGGCTATTGAATGGGCATTAGGAAATATCATTGCACATATCGCATTCCACACGTCCGGCCATAACTGCACTTGCGGTGACTGCGGAGCAAAGTTTGACCATAGGGGAAAAGGCAAGTCGGTATGCTGTCCCCATTGCGGACACCGCTTGCAGGTAAAGGACACGTTGAAGCGCAAGAAGGTGCAGTCCGCCTACTTTTCTTCCCTTGAAGTGGTGGACGGCCTGCAGGTGCAGCGTGTGTTCCTGCTAAGAGCCGTATGCAGGAAAGGAATGAAGTTGGAAACGTCCTGCATGGAGGTGTGCCGCCTATGGCTCAATGCAGGGGGCAGGATGGCGGTGACATCAAGGGCGAGGACATTGGGCTGGTATGTGGACAGTTTCAATTGGTGTACAGGAATTGACTTGAAGCTTTTGTCCGAGGTGCATTGGGTGATTTCCGACACATACGTTTACCCACGTTACAAGGTACTTCCCGAACTGAGGCGCAACGGCATGAAAGGCAGGCTTCCCGATGACTGCCATCCGGCAAGGCTGATGAAGGCGTTGTTGACGGACAGCCGGATAGAGACGATGATGAAGTCCAAGGACTTGCAGGCCGTGGCTTACTTTGTGAGCCGTCCGCTGGATTTGAACACGTGCTGGCAGTCGTACAAGGTGGCCGCACGGCATCATTACCGCCCGTCCGACTACGGCCTGTGGTGCGATACCGTCCGTTTGTTGGAGCAATGCGGAAAGGACATCCACAACGCCAAGTATATTTGTCCCAAAGACCTTAAAGCCGCCCATGACCGTTGGCTGGACAAAAGGAACAAGGCGGAGGAGAAGCGCAAAAGTCTGGAACAGATAGCAAAAGCCAAGGAGAAAGAGGCGGACTTCTACAAGGAAAAGTCCCGTTACTTCGGGATTGTCATCAGCGACAATGACATTGAAATATCCGTGCTTGATTCCATCGAAGCGTTTCAAACCGAGGGAAGCAGCCTTCACCATTGCGTGTTCCAATGCGAGTATTACGCCAAAACGGACAGCGTTATCCTGTCGGCACATGACCGCCAAGGCAACCGCATCGAGACCGTGGAGTTCTCATTGAGCCAAGGCAAGGTGGTACAAAGCCGAGGGTTGTGCAACTCCAACACGAAATACCACGACCGGATTGTAGGACTTGTAAATGCCAACGCCTACCGCTTCTTGGAGGCGAGGACACCGGCATAATTCCTTGAATTGTTCTGACCCCGACCTGTGCCGTGAGGCGCGAGTCGGGGTAATGTATCCCTTTGATTGATACGAGGATTGTGTCGCTCTACTCCTCTTTATTATTTTCTTCCTCTATCAGGGCATTACGATAATAACCGTGACGCACAAAAGAGTCCACAAAAATCAATTCCTTGTACCATTCTCCATTTTCATCCTTTTTATTTTGGAAACGGAAAAATCCTCTAACAAATATTTCATTGTCATTCACAATCTTGCGGAACCACCTTGAATCCATTACGATTACTTCCTGACCGCTCTCATTTCTGACCTTTTCTCTACTTTTATACCCTAAAACCTTATCATCCAATTTAGTGGTTGTTCCAACGGGTACGATGATTGTTTCTACCTTTATATATTTTTTGACTGCAAGATATACCATCAATTTGTTAGCCAACCTCTCATAAATTTGCTCCCGTTCCTCCTTATTGCCGGCAAACAGTTGGTCATCTTCCGTCAATGTCGGCCACGTATATATATGCCGAACATTGTCCTTGGTTGACTCTATGTAAAAGTACATATACAGATTGCTAATACCGCCATCCTCCCTGAATAGCCACACATACAATGTGTTTTCTCCAAATCCATAAACAATCGTCCCGCAATCTCTGGAAAGGAGTATGCCACAGACATTATCCTTGTAAAATTCTTGAAAAAGTTGATGGTCAATGCCATAAAATGATTTTGCGCTTTTCTTCATGACCTCCTCAAAAGAGGGCATGAGAAGTTCGGGTAAGCCCCAATCCGGTTGTGTCTGGCACACATCAGACAGGAATTTCAGGCCATTGGCCAAATATCCAAAATGTTGCTTGTTGCTCAGCATGGGCACGCCGAATTTTCCTTCATCTTCCACGTTGTCAATATTGAGCAACCAAGATATGATAGGTCGTTTGCGGATTATCATAAGCTAATTGTATTATAGGTTCAACTTGCAATGGCAAGAATTGGTTTAATCTTTCCTGTAAGAGTTCGCCACGGTTTCTTCTAATTCTTCGTCAGGAACTTCCTTACAAAAAATGTAATATACCGTTGTACTGGTTGAGCTTGCTCCACCATATGCGCCTACAAATCCGCCCCCAGTAGTAACAGATTTCGTATCGACTAATTCCCATCCCTGAAGAGACATATAATTCAATGCCCCTATCAGGGAGTTGAACTTCAAATCCTTACCATCAGTTCCCTTGACTGTCTGTGGCTTTCTGTCTGTACCGTCATCTAACTTTATGGAATTTTTCTTGTATTCCATCTCCACATACAGTTTTTTAGCACATGTAAGTTGTGCGATTAAAAGCAATACTCCCAATGACACGAAAACCTTTCTCATAATGAAATTGATTTAATGGTAGATTTATAATTGAATGTTGTTTTACTCATACATCATTGAATTCAATGGCAAATATAGTTTATTAAGAAATCATTATTCTTGTTGTAGCTTTTCTATCATCTCTCCTGATGTTGATAAGATATTGTCAATCAATAGGATTTCATTAGTCTCTAAAACGACAGTTTTTTCTAACGCATCATACTTCCGTATCACTCCGGTAATTGTAACATATCTGCCGCCGTCTTTCAACGTATCAGGAATAAAATAAGTGAATGTAAGGTTGGGACGCTCACTGATGTGGTCAATGGCATAAGCCAGCCGCTTGGACAGTATCTCCTGTTCGTCCGATGACAATATCCGCTTCGGCGTGGTCTGCCGTGCGGTTTCAGTAATCGCCTCGTCATGGCCGGTCAGAGCGGCAAAGGGCGCGAACTGGGCGGCACGGTTTATCATCGGCATCGGTTTCCGGGTCCTGGAAACGTGGTGTGGCAGGTGGATGATGTCGTCATATTTACTCATGGTGGCCTCCTATCTGTTGGTTACGTTCCTTTTGGGTTGCTCCGTCCGCATAGTTCAAACCTTTAAGGATGGCGTTCTTGCCAAACTTCTTCTTTATCTGCAGCACGGCTTCCTGGCGGCGGCGTTCCCTGGCCAGCACCTCTTCTTCGGCTTTCCGTTCCTTTCCCAACTTCTCGTAATCGGTAAAAAGGTCGAGCTGTACCGCTTTATTGTTTGGTTGTATATTCGTCTCGTACACAAGATGGTTTGCCGATAGGGTAATACGGCGCACTAATAGATCACGATTTACAATGCGGTCAAACAATCCGCCAACTTTCTCCGTAAGGATTTTCCCGGAAGAGGTCGGTCGTTCCATGTTTACCGTTCCATGGGCATGAGCCGGGACTTGTCTGCCGTAGCGGTCGGTCGACACTTTGCCTTGATACTTTTCCCTGATATCTTTATCCGTCAGCGATTCGGTGTCGTAACCGACGGTCAGCACGAGCTGGTCGGTCACTAATTTCTTGTCCACCAGGTCAAGTGAAAGACTGTCCGCCATTTCCAGCACCACATTCCGGGCTTTGGCCGACGTGTAGGGCGACTGGAGCACCTGTCCGCTGCTGATGGAGCTTGTCTCCGGACGATATGCCTTTATCATGTCCATTGTCACCGGCTCCCATCCCCAGGCATGGTCTATCAGCAGCTCCGCATTGACCCCGAACAGCTTATACAGCAAGTCCTCGCTCTCGATGGAACAGCGGGCGATGTCGCCCATTGTCTGGATACCATAGGCCGCCAGCCGTGCAGCAATTCCACGCCCCACGCGCCAAAAATCCGTGAGCGGAGTGTGTTCCCATAACTGGCGGCGGTAGGACATCTCGTCAAGCTCGGCTATACGCACGCCGTCACTGTCCGGCTTCATTTTCTTGGCTACAATATCCATCGCTATCTTGCAGAGGTAAAGGTTGGTACCGATGCCGGCAGTGGCGGTGATGCCTGTTTCTTTCAAGACCTCACGAATCATTTTCATAGCAAGCTCATGGGCAGTCATCCTATAGTTTTTGAGATATGCCGTTACATCTATAAACACCTCGTCTATAGAATAGACATGGATGTCCTCCGGGGCGATGTGGCGGAGATATATTTCATAAATGCGTGTGCTGTATTGGATGTAATGCGCCATGCGTGGCTGTGCGACAAGATAGTCAACGGCAAGTTCCCTGTTCGCGTCAAGTTCTCTCTTGGAATGTGACGTTCCTGAATGTCCGCGCCCTTTGTTCACTTCACGCACTTTCTGCACAACTTCAAACAGTCGGGGTCTTCCACCCAAGCCGTATGCTTTCAAAGCAGGTGAAACGGCAAGGCAGATAGTCTTTTCCGTCCTTGTCGGGTCAGCCACGACAAGACATGTGTCAAGTGGGTCAAGTCCTCGCTCGACACATTCTACAGAAGCGTAGAAAGACTTTAGGTCTATCGCTATATATTGTCGTAAAACTTGCTCTGCCATAATATTCTGCCTTTATTTAAGAAGCAACTATATATCGGCGGTAAAGATAGCTTATCCATTCTGAAAGTTTGGGAATTTTCTTATCATCCATACAATCACACATCAAAAGGAATAAATCTTCGTATGTGAGATGTCTGAATGTAGCCAAGCCGGAAGAGGTCAGCATGGATTCATAGTTTGTCCATATATTTGAAAAGTGCCCGTTTCCCTGCGGATATACGGTCAAACTTGTGAACTCGGACAACTTGTCATTTTCTTTTGGGCATAATCCGAGTACCATCGAAGCACCAAGAATATGGTTACGCCATATCTGACGGTATCGGTTTGCTGTAACGTGGGCTGTCAGTTTCTTTCCATCTTCAAACGGGACATCGGCTATAAATTTATCCTTAAACCATCCGCTGTCCTTGCTCGGTATCCGATAATTGTCTGCAAGATGAATGCCGGAAGCATTGTGCGTTTCTTCCCATTCTTTGGAGCCACGCTGAACAGGATATTCTTTTTCGGTGTATTTTACTTCAATGCCAATGCCTCCTTTTTCTCCGCATTTGCATTCCAACGGAGTGTATTCAACGTAAACATCAAAAGAAGTGCCGTCTTTCAGGCCACTCGGATTATATTCGATTTCAATGTTGTTGATTTCCGCAATTTTGTTTTCTCCCATTATCGAATTAAACAGACGGGCAGCACCTTCTTTGTCATGCCGCATGGGATAGAAAATGTTATAAGGGATATGTTCGCTTCTCAACAGATTCGTGACCATTTGCCCCTTTGTGGAAAACGTCCTGCCATTCACGGCTTCTGTTATTTCACGGCGGAATCCGCTGAAAAAGATACGATAATCACCATTCGTATCGCGGCAATCTTCCCATCTCAATGAGCTTTCTACATCTATCCTGTATTCTCTTCCGTTTTTTCTCAGGGTGCGCACCGGAAACCTGTCAGCCGGTACATTGATTTCCGGGTCGTTGACCTTAAAGTCTATTTGATGCTGTCGGGCAGCCGATTTGAATTCTGCATGTGTCATAATGTTGATTTTGAATGATGATTTTAAAATTGTTTATGCTGTAAGTTCAAAAGACTATCTCTTATGTTCCTCCATATTCCACTTTGTCTTCAGCCACCATACTATAAGAGGATTGTTCGGGTATAAGATATTCTTTTGGCTTGGAAGTAGTTGATGCAATCGGATTCAACCGCTCTTTTAGCTTAGTATTACGTTTTAATACTGACATATTCCGGATGGCAAATGCAAGTGCTTTCTTCGTGCCGATAAGCACACAAATCTTCTTGGCACGGGTGATGCCGGTATAAATAAGGTTTCGTTGGAGCATTACATAATGCGTCATCAATATAGGCATGACCACAATGGGGTATTCCGAGCCTTGGGATTTATGAATGGTTGTGGCATAAGCAAGCGTCAATTCATCCAGTTCTGAAACATCGTATTCCACCAAACGCTCATCAAAGTTTACTTGCAGCGTGCGTTCTTCCATGTCAATCTGCTCCACATAACCTAAGTCGCCGTTGAAGACATCCTTGTCATAATTGTTACGCAACTGCATTACCCTGTCGCCTTGCTTGAACGAGTAACCGCCCCGATTCAATGCCAATTGGGACGGATTAAGTGCTGACTGCAAAGCAATATTCAGGTTGGAAGTACCAACCACTCCTCGTTGCATGGGAGTTAAGACCTGAATGTCGCTTATCTTTCGATGGTATGCTTTAGGAAGGCGGTTCTTCACCAAATTCACAATTTCTTCCGCTACCATTTCAGGTTCTCCTTGTTCGATGAAAAAGAAATCTGTCTGTTTGCCGTTGCTCGTATCCGGAAACCGTCCTTGATTGATGGCATGGGCACTCATGACAATACGGCTCGACTGTGCTTGGCGGAAGATACGGGTCAGGTGGACGACGGGTATCTTTTGGCTTTCGATGATGTCGTGCAATACATTTCCTGCGCCTACACTGGGTAACTGGTCTATGTCGCCCACCAACACCAACCGCATGGAAGAAGGTACGGCTTTCAACAGATTGTTCATCAGAATGGTGTCTATCATTGAACATTCATCTACAATCAATGCATCCGCTTTCAACGGGTTCTCGTCATTCCGTTTGTAGCCGTCCTGGGGATTAAACTCTAATAGCCGGTGAATGGTCTTTGCCTCCATACCCGTGGCTTCACTCATCCGTTTGGCGGCACGCCCGGTCGGAGCTGCCAACAGGATTTTCATCCCCATGTGTTTCAATGCGGCTATGATGCCTTGTGTGGTGGTCGTCTTTCCTGTGCCGGGACCGCCGGTCAATACCATGACTTTGGAGCGGACTGCTTCTTCGATGGCCTGTTTCTGTACTTCATCGTATTCAATACCCGTTTCTTTGGAAAGAGCATTTACATCGAGAGGCTTGGTAAGCATGTCTTTTCTTGATTCTTGCAGCAGGGCAAGTAGCCGGTTGGCAGTCCCTATTTCAGCATAATAAAAAGGCGGCAGATAGATGGCTTTGTCTTCTATCTTCAAGTCTTCCGTTTCCGACATGTCTGATAATGCTTGCCGGATAGGTCCTTCGTCCGCTTCGAGCAATTCCAACGCCGACTTCACCAATTGTTCTTCCTCCGCATATACATGGCCTTCATTGGCAAGCTGGTTTAACGTATAGATGATGCCGCTTTTGCAGCGGCGCAGGTCGTTCTTTTCATACCCCATCTTCCCCGCAATTCCGTCAGCCGTCTTGAAGCCGATGCCCCAGATGTCGTCTGCCAAGCGATAGGGATTCTCTTTCACCTTGTCGATGCTTTCCTTGCCGTATTGGCGGTATATTTTGGCGGCATAGGCCGTGCTTACGCCATAGCCTTGCAGGAAAAGCATCACGTTCTTGATGTCCTTCTGCTTTTCCCAGCTCTCGCGAATTTTTTCCACACGTTTCCTGCCGATGCCCGGCACTTCATACAGCCGTTCGATGTCCGTCTCAATCACCTCGATGGTGTCCAGTCCGAATTGCTTCACAATCAGTTGTGCGAACTTCGAACCAATGCCTTTCACCAAGCCGCTCCCCAAGTATTTCTCTATGCCATAAGCGGTAGCCGGCATGACTTCCTCCCATGACTGTACGACAAACTGGCTGCCGTATCGTTTATCAATTTTCCACTCTCCGTCACACAACAGCACGCTACCGGCAGGCACTTCCAATAAGTTGCCCACCAAGGTCACGAGGTCATTGTAACCTTTTATCTTGACCTTCATCACAGAATATCCGTTCTCAGGATTCTGATAGGTAATGCGTTCTACTACACAGCGGAGTTTTTGCATGAGCCTTTTATTTGTTGTCGGGGTTGCTTTTCGTATAAGTTACCATAAATTCCTTGCACTTGCGTTTGCCCGGACGTACTGCAGCCACCGAATAAGGACTGTACTTTTCATAAATATCCAATCCTCTGCCCAATGAGATGACCCAACCGTTATCCGTTTTGATGCAACGGTCATGGAAATCCCGGAATTTGTAATCAAACTCGATGCCGTATTCTATCATATCATCTTTAATGTCATCCAACTTGTCTATCAGCTCAGGGATTTTGCTTTCTTCTTCATTGGTTATCAGATGTACTTTCAGCTCATCCACATTACGGGTATCTATCAGCATGGTCATAAATTCCATCAAATTCTTTATTTGCCAGCTTGTACGGATAAACGGGTCTTCTATCGTGATTTCTGTCGCATCTTTCAGGTAGTCAGCAAAAAGGGATTGGTAAGTAACTCCTGTCTGCCCCAAACGGAATGAAAGATTCTTTTCCTGTAATACAAGAATGCGAGGGCGGTTCTTTTTAACGGTTTCAGTGCCATCCTGTGGAACAGTGGACGTATTATCTTGAGGCGCATCCATGCTTTCTTTTTTTTCTGCTTCAGTAACAAAATTTTGTGCTGCATCACGGCCTGTGCTTTGTGCATAGTTTATGTTTTCCAATGTTTCCACATGGATTTCTGCACCATCAATCTTGCGGATATAGACGAATTTAGCCGGTTCAGCCCTGAAGGTTTCGTCAATAAGGTAAAGCTGGTCTTTTACACGTTTGCGACATTCTGCCGCAAAGTCTATCAGTTCGCAGGCTTCTTTGCCTGTCATCTTCCCGTCCGGATAAAGAAGTTTCACCATGCCGGAAAATGTCTTGCGTATGGCCAAATGGTCACGTTCAGACAGAGAAGCGTCAAATTTAGCATATTCTTTCAGCAGGTCGGTAAGGTCGTTGTTGCGCAACTCGTGCAGAATGGCGGCGATGTAGTCTGTGATTAACCCATAGCCTTTGGAGAAACTGTCCTTTTTCAGCATCTTGATTTCCCAACCGGGATTATAAAGATGGATACGGTCGAGGAAAGCGCCTTTGATGAAAGCCGTGGGGATGGATTCAAACAGATGACTGTTCTTCAACATATAAGGCACCGTGTGTTTGGTGTTGCCCACAAATACCATGGAAGCGGAAGCCTCATGCGTGCCTTTGCCGCGGTTGAACGACTTGTTGGCAAGATAGTTCTGCATGGTGTCTATCAATACGGCATCCACGTTGCGGCCTTTTTGCTGCTCGAACTCGTCCCAGGCTACTACATCCCAATATCCTACCAGTCCAAGTATTTCCTTGTTACCACTCATCTTGACGAAGAGTCGGGCACTCGTCACATCACCGCCGCTCACCAACACCCCGTATGGAGACAACTCTTGGAACACGTGGCTTTTACCGGTTCCTTTCGGGCCGAGTTCCATGAAATTGAAATTGTTTTCTACATGAGGCAACAGTCTGGACAGTGTAATGAATTTCTCTCTTCGGTTGAACTTGTCAGGGTCTAAACCGACTGTGTGCATCATGAAGTCAATCCATTCTTCCGTAGTGAAAGATTTACGCAGGTCTATGTATTCCTGCACATCCACGTTGGATATTTGCACCGGCTTGAGGGTCTGTATCTCCCAACGCACCTTAACATCTTCTCCGGGAATATATCCGATGGTCACGATGCACCAAACGCCGTTGCCTGAAAGCAACTTAGGATTGGAAGTTACATACTGCGTGCTGATAGGTACATTGTTCAAACCTAAGTTGGCAAAGTGAGCCTGATACTCGTCTGACCTTTCATTAAGGGTCACCGTTACCTTGTCAATGATGCGGTGCTTGCCTTTTTCGCGAATCATACCTTTGATGGCTTCGGCATCGGCACGATGCACGTAGTTGTTTTGGATGACCTTTTTCACTTTCTCCAAGCCTTCCGCTATAATTTCTTCATCGTTGCTGGCACAATACTGCCCCAACAGGTATTCCAACACGTATGTAGGAACGGGCAGCCCACCTTTCACGAGAAAGGCTAAATCCTTACGGACTACTTTGCCAATAAAGGCATTCATTATTTTATCTTGTAAATCCATAATCAATCGAAGTCAAATTCATTACCAATTAGCGTGTTGTTCGTCACATTCTCCTTTATTAAAGGATTCAGGTCATCGGTCACATCATACACCCTTAACTGTAACACTTTGGCATCAATGTTTTGGTTTAAGGTGAGGTCAACCAATACCTTACGGTTGTCAAGTAAAGCGTCCGTGTTATTCAGCACATATTCCTTGACAGGAGTGACTGCCATGTCGTTATAATAGAGCGCCACTTTGATGGTACGGGCTTTCATCTCCATGCTTACCGAATCGGTCTGCAACAATTTGAAGCGAAGACGTGACGCTTGTATGGAAAGGTTCCTGTCAAGCACCATTACCCCCACCGGTGTCTTAGTGTTTACTCTTTCTTGCCGACTTATGATAATAGGTATCAGCAACTCCTGTAAAGAAGCTCCTCCATGCGTGAAGCGATAGCCTCCTGCCGGTGCTTGCAGGCGGTTGGTTCCCTCAGGGACTGCTATATATATATTGTCTTCTTCCATGCCGGAAACTTCCGACAAGGGAAATTTTACAATACCCGGCACTGCAGCCACCGATTGCGTGAGGTAGTATCGGGTACTCTTTTCCAACGCATCTTCGGTTACTTTGTGCTTGTCCTTGTCTTCAAACACTTGGTCATTGAATAGGAAGCCGTGGTCTGAAGTGATATAGACCTCGGTCACATTGTAGGACTCATGGAGCTTATGCACCAGCGTTTCCAATTCATTGATGGCATCCCGGCAACTGTCCACAATATCTTTTGCCGCTGCCGAATGGCTCTTGTCATCAATGGTATTGTGCATGACGTACACCAACGGATGCTTGAATATCTCGCGGTTCTTGTCTTGCTCATATTTCCCTACCGTTTCATAATCCACGCAGACAGCTCCTTGCCGATAAGCGTCCACTTGTTCAGTTCTTTTGTCCATCGTGTCCAGTATACGGTTGTCCACGCCCATGTTTTGCGTCCCATCCACTTCGGCGTACAGCCGCAAACTGCGATGCGGAAGCAATGCCGGTTTGCAGAACTTTGTTTCGGAAGGCAGCATGGCAATACCCATGTTCAGACGGGCTATGTGCTTGCGCGCCGCCAATACGCCGATAAGTTCTTGTGCCACCTCGTAGCGGAGAGCGTCGCTCACGATGACCACTACCTTTTTCTGTATCCCTTTAATCAGGCTGTCGTAGAAATCCTGCTGCCTGAGTCCATGTACGGTATTCATGCCGCCTGCGTCTTTCACACAACGTATCCATTCCAAATTGATACGGTTGCACAGCTTGGCATATTGCACGTCCAAGTTGCGCTTCACTTTCTGCACCGCGTCGTAAAGGGCAATGGTGGGGCTTATTTTACAGAAACATTCAATAGACTGCCGGTACAACTGGTCAATCAGGTAATATTCGTCCCGGTATTTATGGAGATAGTCGTCCGGTTGGTTCAAGGTAATGGAACCTAACGACAAGGCACATTCATAATAGCGTGATGCCAGTATGTCATAGTCTATGACTGCACCCACCTCGTTATTGTCGCTGTGCTTCACCATCAATTCCTCCAGCTTGACCATCGCTTTCTTCGGGGCTTCCATGATTGCCTTTTCCATCAGGCTGCGAAGTATAGGCAGACAAAGCCCTTCCGGGATATAATAATAGTTGGCATCCGTACCGTACCAGCGGATGAGGTCTTCATCACGGATGTCTGTTCCTAATTCATCCATCATTTCCGTTAATGCTTCCGCCGTCTTAGGGTGGTTCATGGCCAGCTCTAAGATGCGGTTCATCTGCTGCAAGGCGATGGAATCAGTTATCCTGTAACCTTTATAGTTATCCGCCGGAACAGGAGCAAGGTTCTGTACGATGGCATTGTATTTGAATGTTTCTACCAGCCTCTTCACCTTTGCTTCCGCATGGTCATCTATCGTGCAGCCGAAAATGCTTTCTAACTTCTCGTTCAACTTGTCTTTTACTATCGACGCGCTTCTCAGCTTCACATAGAAGTCCGTTTGTTTGCTCCGTTCCGAGCTGCGCCCCAAGAACAGGATTCTCAGAATGATGTTGTCCCAATCCAACACACGGGTTTGACCCAAGTAGGAGGACAGGAATGCCCTGACAGCAATTTCCGGTGTAATGCTTCGGTCGGCATAATAGCTTTGCAGCAGCCGGAGCATTCTGTCGGATTGCAGTTGCTTGATGTTCTTTTCTACAAAGAGTGCCATATTTGAAGGCAGACTGTATTGCTGCATATAGGCCACGTAGTCCTGGTGGTGGTATTCCATGTTTGCCGTCAATACGTCAAGCAACGGGAATTGCCCTTGCAATGATTTGCGTTGCAACGGCGATTCCTGATGGAAATAAAGAATAACCTTTTCGTTTGCCCATGTGGTATCCAGATTGTATTTTGTCGTAAACCAATCCCCTTTGAAATCCACATAGCGGTATCCCTCTTTCCACGTCGCTTCCGCAAGCTCCATAGCAAGAAACTCATCGTTGAAGATAAAGAGAACCCGCAAGTCCGGATTCTTGTCAAAGTAATTGTATATCTTGTCTGTAACGGTCATTTCTTTCTGTATTTTTGATTACTGGCATTCGGGTTGTTGGGATTTGTCATTTCCAAATATCCGGTTTCAACCAAATCTTTAATATAAGTATGAATGTTCTTGCTGTGATAAGTTACCCCAGCTCTTTCAAGTATTTCACGACTACTGCGAGGTACGCTGCAAAAATTAACCACATCTCTTTGTTTTGGGGTAAGTTTCATTCGACGAGTGTCAGAGTCTGCCTTAGAATCGGGTGTTAGAGTGTCAGAGTTTGCTCGTGGAATGTCAGTGTTGGTGTCAGAGTCGGCTTCAAAAGTGTCAGGGTCGGTGTCTAGGTCTTCCTTTCTCGCTATCGTAATCAGGAACTCATGCGTCCTTTCATCATTCTTGAACTCTACCTGCAACCCGTCTTCCAAAGCACGCTGGATGCCCGTACCTGCTCCGGTATAGGGCAAGAGATAAATGGCATTGCTAAAAAGAAAATTGTTGCGGGGCATGGATGTACCATTGGTGATGTCTTCCACCTGTAGACCATTCGGAAGTATGCCCGGACTATGTATTTCAACACGGTTGTCAAAGATGAAGATACGGATGGGCGCATTCCAGTTGAGTGAACGATGGACAAGGGCGTTGACCACAAACTCAACCAAACTGCCGTATGGAATTTCAAGTTTGCCCAATGAATTAAACTCTTCCTCCACCTGTACGTTTCTAAGATTACGGGTAAAGAAAGACATGATAGTTTCAAACTGATGCAACAGATTGCCCTCCATGTCTGCATCATTTACTTTGTCACGGAATTGCTTGCCACCTATATTATTTCCTACAAAACAGATACATTTGGCCGTCATCACCGGCAGCCAACGCTGGGGGTATTTGCCAAACAACAGCATGGCGGCTACCGTCAAGCTTCCGTCCGGACGGATGAAGCGCAGATTGCGCATCAGTTTGTTCAGATTGTGGCCTTTGGCAATGGCACCGGCAATATTATCCAAAGAAATTTCACGAAGTACATCGCCCACAATTCCTTTCTTTTCCAATACGAGTGAAAAGCGGTTCTGCAAGAATATCTTGAGGGCGTCTTCATCCAAATCCTCTAAGGTCGCATCTCTTACCACGGCTTCGTCTGGGGCAAAGCTGCCGCATTCGGACATCATCTCGGCCAGTTCTGCATTGTCAAAGACCTTGCGTTTGTCTGCACCGTTTTTTATCCAGACAATACCTTTGTTGTCGTGGTATGGCTTGTTGTTTCCCTCTTTGATGGTGGCAACCACCACACTTCCGCCCTCCACGCTTGCCGTATCAATGTCGAGCAAAATACTCGGAACTACATTCTCCGAAGCGATATTACCGAGTATGTTGGTTGTTTCCTGCACCTCAGCATACGACAAGGGGTTAAATTCTCCCGTCTTGTCATTGATGCCAATCACAAGCTGACCTCCACGATAGTTACTCATGGCAACCAGTTCGCAGCCTATGTCATATTTATCCAAGATACGTTCCTTAAACTGTACCTTGCTTACCTCACCACGGTTCCTTAGTTGTAATATATCTTCTGTTGTCATAATGTGTCTAATTATAAAAGGCTGATAAGATATTCCATATCGCTTTTGCTTAACCAACGAGTCTTGATATAGTCTTTTAGTTTGCTTTTATATACTTCATTCTTAAAAAATTCTTCTCGTTTTTCTTTGCCAAACTTAAAGAGCCAATCAATGCTTACATTATTAAAATTCTCATACCTTTCCGGAGATAAAAAGAACTTCAAACATTCATTAGAAATAGCTATTTCATCAATAAACCTATGGAGAGATGTAAATGAAGCATCTTTTCTTATCTGAGCAAGAATATAACTATCGTCTGTATTTATTTCTTTTTTATATTTGTTATAAAATTCCCTGATTTTATCATCTGATGATGGGACTATATGATTAAGAAAAACAAAACGAATATAATGCCAAAAATCTTCAATATTATCCAAACAGAATGTCTGAAGCATTGGCTTTTGTACATCAGGGCATACCAGATATAAAACAAATAAATTTATTATCGCCTTTTGTTCCTTGAAAAAATCCATACGAATATCTGTAAACTCAGAGTTATAATCAGAGATATAAGAAACAAGTTTTTCAATACAACTGGTATAGTCCAAGGCACTATGAGTTTCATACAACATTTTGCTGATTAACTCATTGGCTTTTTCTTTAGAAGGTTTGTACCGAATAATAAGATTCTCAATTACTCTATGACCAATAAAGAACTCAAAATTCCAATATTTCAATAAAACATTGTACAATAAATCTTGATCAATCTTATCTGTTTGAGATTTTGAAATTAAAAGCAACATATTGCACAATGAGGGATAAAACGCCTCATTGTTTTTATACAAAGATTGATTTGAGTCAAAGAGCCCACGCAAGCATGAATTGATGTAATCAACTCCCGAATCATCAAAAACTAAAGTTTCAATATCATATCCTTTTAAAGCAGAGTCAAGTTTTTTATTACTCATATCAAATACAAGTATTTCAAGCATAAATTTATCCAATGATTTTACTCTTGTGGATACTAAAAGCCCTCCGAACATACTACTTGCAGGGGTTGAAAAACTATTCAGAATTCCAGATGCCGCATTATAGCAAAGGGATTTATAATAACTACTGTTATTGCAAATAATAAAGTTTGACGCACAAAATAAGTGTTCCCTCTGATATGTACTAAGCAATAGAAGAATATTGCTATTGACAGAACATCCTCCTTTTTCTGTTAGCTTCCTTTGTTTGAAAATTTCCTCTCTAAGCTCTTCTGTTTTTACCAAATGACTACCAATAGACCTATAGGAAATTAGATCTTGAAATATCTTTTTTATTTCCCAATCAAGCGGTAGATTATTAAGAGTCTCTTCTAAGTCTACGTCTAACGCAAGTTGTAAATCCTGTTCAATATCTATTATTACATCCCAATCTTTTTGCCACTTAGCATTGTAACGTATTGACCACATATTATATCTACAAATAAAATATAATATGTATTTTTGTCTATTCCAATACATCGGTAGTAACTTGGCGTAGTGCCTTAAGGCTCCGGCATAGTCGCCCAAAAGATATAAAGTAAAAGGATATTCTAAGTCGTCAATACTATATTGTAATGCAGTTGAACGTAGCTGCAATATTCGTTTTTCCATTGCTGAAAAATCGAACTGACGCAGATAATCAATAGTTGTTTTGGGAATATATTTATCTATGTTGTTTTTAAACCTGTCATCAAGTATTTTTATTCCATCAATCTCGTTCACATGATTATAGTAAGCGAGTTTTAGCAACGTGCTTAAATCTATATTAGGATGCTTATGCAAAAATTCTCTTTTCCCTTGATTATCTTTTGTGCTTTTCTCTAATTCTTTGAAATACGGTAAGAATGTTTGCACTCCTGAGGAATGAGTATGCCATGTCATACTGGAATAATTAGGGAAGAAATACCTTAAGCCATCTCCCAATGATCGCATCTCCTTATAATAGGGCTTAATGCGATTATAGACATAACTTGCTATATCGTTTTTAGATATGATGCTGTAATTTTTAATAGCAAACAAAATCTTATCCATTAGCAACCCTTTGCCATTCAGAGCCACCTTTGAATAGTCTGAACCATTTATCGAATCAATTTCATTCTCGCTAAAATATACAACATTGACCCCTTTGTTTTCAAAATAATTTCTGACTACATAATTAGGCTCATCACAAGATAGCATATAAGCCCTTTGCATGTTGTCTGATAAGATGCCTTTCAATTCTTCGAGAATTATCTTGAGGTTTAAGTCTGCAAATGAAAAACCTACGAACAAGACAAGTTTGCTCGCAAATAAAGACTGCACAAATGCACGTATCAATGGAAAATTGTTCTTGTAATTGTAATAGTCCGTTTCTGTAAGGACAATATTATTGGTCAAATAATCCCCGTGCATTTTTATTAGGGAATTAGGATATGCCATTTGTGGAATATCCTTATCTTCCCTGATTATGGTATATTGATTGTATTCGTTCTGGATTTCCTGTTCGATTAAATCATCATAATTAGTTGTGATAATATGGCAGGGATTTAAAAACAGTATCCTTTTATGCAATGGATTAGGCGTAGCTTTATTGAAAAGTAAAATATCTTTTACTTTGTCCATATACTCCTTGTATCCTCTTGCATCTTTATAGAGTTGTGCAACTTTCAATGCATCATTCTCACCGATTAAATCATCAGGTAGTTCAGACTTCATGGCTGTTATAAGTTCGTCCCAAGTTGGAATGCCAGAGTTTCTTGAAACCCCAGCACCAACAAAAATGACTAAACGATTATCTCGATAAGCCTGATGTATATGTGACAAATTTGATATTTGCTGTTTATCCATTGTTTCCATATATCTTACTTCAATTTCGCTAACACATCCCCAAACTTTGCATAGTTCACCAACACCCCATCATCAAGGTCGAAGGCGATTTGTTTGTCTGCTACCACATGGAGGCGGTCGTGGTATTCACGGCACTCGTCAATCTGTTTGCCGATGTTGTCCAACTCTTTGCGTTCACGGGCGGAGAGGTTGGCGGCATTGGCTTGCATCTCGGCCTGTCGGGTCATCAGCCACTCGATGTGGGGCAACAGATATTGGGTGCGCACTTTCTCGGCGGTGTAGGCATTCATGCGGTGCATATACACGATGCACTGGAAAGCCCCTTTCTTTGAACTGAAAAGCCAGTAGATAGGACGGTTCTGGTACATCTTCTTGTGGTCTTTCCAAAAGTCTTTCAAGAAGTAATCTTCCAAACGTTTATCCAAAGCCCGTTCCACAAAGTTGAGGTTATCCATGAAGTTCTCTTCACCAAAGGCAATGCTCAACCATGTCTTGAAGCGGAGGGAAATGTGGTCAGTCAATTCGTTATTGACTGACATGAGGGGAATAATGCCGTCATCGTCTATTGTGAAATGACTATTGGCTATAAGGGCCTCATATTCTTTCTGCCCGTCGCCTTGATTGGCAAGGATTAGTCCTTTGCGGTCAAGGCTGTAACGCCCCATTATGCAGCCCACAGCATACGAAATGAGTTGTTTTACAATAATATCATTATGCCAAACGATTTGTCCGTTCTCTATCGTGATTTCACCCTGTTGCAGGATGGTGATTTCCTCCGGCGGCACGTCGGGCGTCAGTTCGTCATCCAGGCCGTATATCTCAATAAACTGGCGGTTCAGTTCCTCTTCGTTGGCATGAAGCCGGAGGAATTGCTCCGTCCAATGCTCCCGGTAGGCATCCATCAGGTCGGACAGGCGGTGCGAACATTCTCCTTGCTCTTTGCTGAGGCGGACGAGTTCGTTTTCTTGAAAGTCCCAAGAGGTTTCGTGAGCGTCCCAGTCAGATTTGCTGATGGAGATGTTTTGGGAGACGAGGCTTTCAATCTCTCCTGAATCTGATTGGATATAGGGTAATGATAAAACATCTCCAGCCGTCGTATTTATAGTTGGATTCATTAATTTCAGAAGAGACTGAGCTATTTTCGTATTCAAAAAACCTAATAAGTAATGGTCACAGATAAAAAAAGGATTGAATATAGTGGGTGAACCAGAACTATAAATAAACTCTTGATGCTTGATACTGAATGCGGCACTGTGAGAAGAAACAAGATTCCATGTAATGCCTTCCTTGTTCCAATAATCCGAATTTAGAAGACCTCCATGGCAATCATAGTTCTTTTTAGCTTCTTCCGACCAATCCACCACCTCCCATTCTATACCAAAGTATTTTCTTAATCCTCCAGCATTGGAATACTTAGCCCACCTATCACTCTTTATCGATACTTCCCAAAAAAAACGAACGTATTTGTTATTATCATGTGTCTTATTCCTTCCTCCAGAGAAGAATCCCCTTTTCGAAACGGAATCGTTATCAAATATTTCAGGTTTGTTCACCCAATACCCAATCGGGCATCCCGGAATCTTCTCGAAGTTCTGTTGATTAGCTACATAGTATAATTGCAGTCCATTCTCATCATGTGCAAGAGTAAAAGTATTAACCCTTCCTTCTTCATCCCTATATGAGTCGAAATCATACTTAAATGAATGGTCTGCAAGTGCTTTTAGAAATAATTGTTCTATATGATAATAATAAATATGTTGGAAATTCCTTTTATGTAGCCTAAAGTAAATGCCATTAGTCGTTTCTTGGGCTTTGGTAACAACAAATGCCACAGAACCCCAATCAATACCGAAAATTCCTCTACCCATATGCAGAAGGCTGTCTATATGGTAGTTGTTTATTAAGTTTATTCTTAACTTTTCAAATATAGAAAGGAATAACCAAGAAGGTAAATTTATCATGCCATATTTTCCGTTCTCTGCCAACCGTTCCTCCGCTACTTGCATAAACACAGAGAACAAGTCTGCCTTCCCCGCCTCATAGTTCTTCTTTACATAGTTAGACAACACGGCATTCATATTCCCACTACCCATATAGGGAGGATTCATTACCAATGCCGCATACTTATCCGTCAATGCCAGCACCAACCGTGCCGCCTCGTTCTTTTCCCCCAAAGAAACCACCCATTCACGGGCTGCCGGGGAAAGGTTGAACTTCATGATACAGCCCAAGGTATCGGCATCGGCCAACGTCTTATTGACAGCCTCAATCTCGTTAGCCAAACGGGTATCTGCCGGCAAGGGTAGTCCGGTTTTGGGCATATCCCACACACGGGGCAGCGCATGACCGTCGGCAAAGCTTCTGTCCTTTTGACAAGCCTTCAACAGGAGAGCAAACATGGCCAGCTGCTTGGCACGGGTGTCTATATCCACGCCCGTCAGGTTGTAGAGGAAAATGTCCTCCACGGCACGGCGGCGGTTGTAACCCTCCTCGATATAAATTTGATAAAGCAAATCGAAGCACTCGTTGAGGATATGGCCCGAACCACAAGCAAGGTCGGCAACCCTCAAGTCGTGAATATCATCAAACCGATAGACGGCATCCGTAGGAGTCGGTTCATCGGGTTCTACCAAATACTTCATCTCCTCCTTGATGTCAGAATAAGGATTGTTGCCGAGGTAGATACGTCCTACAGTATTTTGCACCATGTACTTCACTATCCAGTTGGGCGTAAAGATTTGCGTGGCAGCTGGAATCTCGTCCGCTTCAAACTTCCCTTTCTTGGCAAATACCTCGTCCTTGCGCTCGGCGATGTAGAACTGATAGAGCCAGCCAATGAGTTCAGGTGAGCGGTAGTCGTCATCCGAAATATAATCATCGGCATTGAGGCGGTCGATAAAGCCGTCATTCTTCAAGATATTGCTTGGCAAAAGTAGTTCCGTATAGTCCGCTATCTTGCCAAAGCACTTCGAGATAATCGGGTTACTGTGGCAATACGCCACGATAAGCAAGGCAAACTGCTCGTCGGTCAAGGCATCGTCGAGCAGAAGGGCATCCAACTTTTGACGGCTGGCTTCGTCCATCTGCGGCATACGCCCTTGCCGAGCCTCAGTTACGATAACTGGGATGCGCACCTCATCGCTCTCATATTCCAGTACGGCAGGAATCAGCTCGTTTTTCACCATGATGCGGATGGCTACCAAACGGTTGAACCACGTATAGGCAGCTTCCTCCGCCACTTCTCGGAAAGAGTGGCTTTGCATACGTTGGTAGAGCGACATCCACTTGTGGTAGAAGTCCTCCGACTGTACTTCTCCCATAAAGACTGTACCGCCGCCCAGCAGTTCAGGCTTCTCGGTCGCTGTGCCATCGGGCTGAAATCCTAAAGCAGCAAGGCGTTGCGCCACGCCGCTGAGTAATATATTGCGAGCTTCTGTTGCGAAGCGTTTGAGTTTATTGGTATCCATATGAATTTTCTTTCTATGAAATGATAATGTCATTGTCACCACCGATGTATTTCATCAGTTTGTCTTTTAGTCCTTGCAAATACCGGTCGATGTCCGCTTCCGTGCGAAGAGGCGTGTTGCAATGCGTATCGAGATGCACCACCTTGCGCATACGGGGAGCAGGGGGATCTTGTACATTGCCGCTATTTCCTGCCGCTGGCTTGTCGTAGGGTTTTGTCGGTTGGGGCTTGGATATAGCCGCATTGATGCGCCCCGTCTGCTCCTCGTAGAACTCCATCACATTAGCGTTGGCTTGCAGGGCATAGAGGTTGCTTGTGCTTGTCTTGAGCATAATCGTGGCATCACGCTGGGCAAATTTGTCGCGGCTCACGTTCACGCTCTTGGCATATTCTTCCAGTTCGTCAAACGCCTTGTCGTAGTTCGCTTTGATGGTGGCAATCAGCGCGTCCTTGCATTCATTCAATTTGCCGTTCAAGTTACGCATCATCTTGTTGTAGGCCGGCATCCTGTCCCAGGGTTCTTCATCAACCGTAATTGCTTTCAGTCGGTTCAAGGTTTCCGTTTGGTCATAAGGCAAGAAAGCGAAGTTGTCACGGTGGGCATCCAAGAATGCCATTATCTTTTTGAACATTTCATATTGGTCATCCACAAACTGGCGCACCGTCTTGCACTTGTCGAACAAGATGGCGGCATTCTCATCAGCAGCGATAATGGTCTGGAAAAACTCTTTCGGGTCACGAATGGTCAGCCATTGCTCCATCAGCGAAATGGCTTCGTCAATTACTTTGGCAAAAGCATATCCATTGATGGTATGATACAATTCCCGGTAATTTTTCAATAAGCTATTGAGCGCACTGTCGTTGGTTTCCTTGCAGCTACGGAAAAGTTCGGTATAATCGTTGCTTCCCTTGACGGTTACGACATTGAAGATATGCTTCCATGCTTCAATAAAGGCATTCAGTATGTCCTGTGAGATGGCTTTGGCAGGCTCAATAGTGAAACGGTTGGATTCACGCACAATGTTCCGGGCCACTTCCTCACGGCTCACATTGGGATTGTTGTTGTAATTAAATGCATAGAGGTGGCGACGGACAAGCTCGTTGACCACATAAATGCTGCAACTATCCGCCCATCCGTATGGCACTTTGGCAAACTGACGCACTACATCGGCCACGGTAACATCGTGGGGCGCACGGTCGAGATAGTCCTTCACCTTTTGTTCAGGTATGGACAGAGAGGTTTCAAAGAAAGTGGCATCAACGGGACGAAGAATTTTCTGGGTAAGCTCATTGGGGGTCTTAGGGAACTCTGCACTGTTTACCAATGAGGCAAATCGATATAGGTTTTGCAGGTGGTGTTCCATAGCCGCCTTGTAGCGTTCCTTGTTCTTGGCCGTACCCAATACGGATTGGGGAATAACCTCATTGCCGGAGATAACCGGGCAGTTGTCGAGCAAATCACGGAACTTGGGCTTGATGTCTTTGTTGTACATCTCTTTGGCCCGGTCTTTGAACAGTTCGAGAGTGCGCCGACGTTCCTCGCTGATTGCCGGTTCTCGCAAGAAGCACTGCACACGGCAATAGTCCAAGAAGTTTTGGCGTAACTCCTGATTATCCTTGAAGAACGGATAGAGGAAGAACACCAAATGGTTGGGCTGGTTGGTGAAGGCAAACTGGTCAGGCGAATCGGTGCTTGCGGTAGTGAGGAAGTCAACCATCACATCGGGATTGTTGGAAAGGATGTTCCTTCCGTCCACATTGCCTCCCACGTTGAAAGAACGGGTTGCAAAAGTTTCTTTGCTGGTGGAAGTAGAAAAGCCGAAATGGTCGTAGATGATTTTGTAAAGTTCCTCGGTATAGGTATTACTGTCCACCTTTTGGTTCTTAATAATCTGGGCGACCTTGGCTTCCTCTTCCGTATAAAACTCATAGATTTCTGTGCTGGCATCTTTCTTGACCTTGCGAATCACCGATTTATCCATAAGGAACGAAAGCACTTGCGAAACCTCCTCCTTGATGGCAGCCTTGTTGGCGTCCATTTTAGTCATAAGCAACGTCACGATGTTGTCGATGGTGGCGGAAAAGCCTTGCTTGTCGCTGTCCGAAAGATTGCAGACCATAAACAGCACATATACTACCCGACGATAGAAGGCTTGCTTCTTCTCGTCGTCAATCAAATCCAGTGCCTGACGTGCATTCGACATGGCACGCTGCCCCAAATGCTGCATGGAGCCTTGGAACATGGCACCAAAGAAACGGTCGAAGGGGATAAATTCGCCCACTTCACACTCGGCGGTTTCCTTGGCGATGGAGAACGTGATGTTGAGCAAGGAACGCTCGTTTCCCTTTACCTGCTTGTCCACATAGTTCATGTTGACAAAGGAATCGAGCACCTTCATAATCAGCTGGAACTGATAAGGCACAAAGGGATAGAACGCCGCAAAATCTGTCTCATTTTTATAAGACTGGTAAGTGCCTGGCAGAATAAACTGAGCATCGAGCATGGCTTTATTCTTTTCATAGAGTTTTTGTAGTTCTATTTCCACCTCGCCCTTTTTCTCCAAGATACGTTTCTGTGTGATGTACTCGGGACTTGTGCCCTGCAAGGAAGCACGCACCTCGAAGCGTCCCAAGATTTTGCCCACCTCATCGTCGGGATTGGTATCACTGCCACCTACGTTTTTCACCACATCTTCCAATGTCTGCTGGGCAGTACAAGAAATCCAGACTTGCGATTCGCACACTTCATCGAGCCGTTTTACAAGCGATTGGAGTTGAAGCAACAGATCGCGGTGTTCGCCGATGAACTGGCTTACCTCGTCCACAAAGAACAGAACGCGGAGATTGCGGTTGGCCCTGCGGTCGATATATTCTTTCATCTCGGCGGCAAAGGCTTCCACGGAAATGTTGATGTCGTTGTTCTTGATTCGTTCACGAATCACGTCAATGGCAAGTGCCGGGTCAATTTCCTTGGCCATCTGCAAAGCCAAATCCAATTTGCTGGCGGCAAAGCGTGAGATGTTTCGTTCCCAATCGTAACCTTTACCCTTGACATATTTTTTGAACTCTTCAAACTTTCCGTCATCGTCAAGTGCTTTTTCCAAGTATTGAGCCATAGGGAGGTTGAAGGAGTTGTAACCGCGTTTTGCATTAAACTGGTTCCAAAAGATAGTGGTGAACGTATTGGCACGATCCACGTTGGCATCATGTACATCGCCGATATTGAACATCACCATCTCTACATCCACCTTATTCTCGTACCAATTCTGGAGGTCGCGCAAATCAGAAAGCGACACACCTGTGATTTCAAGTGCAGAAGTATCTTTATCACCGAGCAACATTTGCTGTGTGGCATCAATCAGGCGTTCAAAAGCCTTTTTGCTATACTTGCCCGACAGGCAATAGCTGGTATATTTTAAGAAATGGGACTTTCCTGAGCCATAGTAACCATTTATCCAAATACCAACATGACTGCCTTGATTCAGCCTGATGTTGGTCAGTATATTGAATAGGTTGACTATAATCTCTTGCGTAAACACATATTCCTCGATTTCAGTGTGTACTGTTTCTTCGCTCAAATCGGATGCGGAAACGGCGGGATTCACTTTCCGGTCAAGTCCTCTTTCATATAAATCTTTGAACTTCATATCAAATCGGTGTTTATTTGTTGACTAATAAAGTGGCACGATAAGTGTGCGCATCTTCTAACGTATCGAACAGCGAGAAGGAATTGCCTTCCTGATGCCCTGGATAGAATAGGATGATTTTGTACCGCGACGTGTCGTTGTACTTCTCATAACGGGTAAGGAATACATTGGTTCGCAGATAAGGGAACATCTTTCCTATTCCGTGGATAAAAATATAGGGTTTGTTCAACCCGTCGCTTATCCGGAGATATTCATCAATGCGGTCGTGTACATAGCTGATGAAGTTATCCGAATTGGCCTCGTTGGTCAGTTCGGTAGTAACCATGTCCGGTTGCGTCTTGTCATCCTCCAATGTAACATCAAACAAGGATTCAGAACCGAATGTTTCCGCTTTCAGATAATCGCAAAACAGTTGGAACAAATCCAGCAGCATGGCATTGACAAAGCTGGTGGGACGTTCCAAGTTCTGCTTGAAAACGACCAACTGCCGCCGCATCTCGTATTCCTTTTTTGCAGGATACTGGTAGATATAGTAGTTGTAGAAGATGTTTCCATTCTTCACGTTCTGAAACTCAGGACTGTTGAGATAGTCGTACAGTTCCTGTATGGACATGCTACTCATGACAACTGCGTTTTTATGTTATTTACTTCGTAGGGATAAAGCAAGCAGGCTTCCAAAAACCAATCTTCACCGCTACGCACATAATATTCAAAGTCAGACGCTTCAAGATGAAGTGGCTGAAGTTCGTCGGTCTTTTCTTGCAACAAACCAGCCTGACGTAAGATGGTCAGATATTGGCTGGCACATTTGTCTTTGGTCTTTTCAGTCCAACTATCCACAAACGCATCCCGTGACGACAGTTCACTGAACTCCCTCATGATGTCATTCTTATGAAGGGTTTGGTCAACGGAGTTCCACCGCTTGACAGTGACGTTGAAATGAAAATCGAAAGCCAACTTGTATGCCTTTAATATGGCATACAGCAAACCTGCACGCTGGGCTGCTTCATTCATATGGACAAAATTCGTCCAAAACGTAGCTGGAACTGCATGGTATCTACGCTTGAACTCAGTGATGAATGTTTGTCGCGCTTTTTGGGAATTTACTTGCAGAAGGCGATTGTTCTGCACCTCTTCTTTAAGCAAACTCTCCACATTCTCAGCCATCAACAAAGGCAGAATGCGCATAAACTCGTTATAGAGAAAAGCGCATCCTGTGATAGTTGCTGAATATGGGCTATTGTTCTTGTTCACCATGTTGTCATCCCTACATCTTATTGACGAACTAATTCATTTATATCCACTTCCAAACATTTCGCTATTTGGAGCAGGTTTTCCAACGTAGGTTGTGCATTATTGGTACACCATTTGGAAATAGTGGCAGGGTCTTTTCCTAATTGCTCTGCGAGCCATTTGTTAGTGCGCTTTTTCTCTGCCAGAACTACTTTCAGTCGGTTCAAATCTTTATGTTCCATATAATAAACTCGTTATGTGCTACAAAGATAATGAACTTTTAGCCAATATCGTTCTAAATGTGGAAAAAAGATTGTCTACAAATTAAGATATTGGCGAGAAAGACATTTTTAAGGCTTTTCATCTATTATGTAGATAAAATGTTTTTACTGATGTACAGGAATTGACTTGAAGCTTTTGTCCAAGGTGCATTGGGTGATTTCCGACACATACGTTTTACCCACGTTACAAGCTACTTACCGAACTGAGGCGCAACGGCATGAAAGGCAGGTTTCCCGATGGCTGCCATCCGGCAAGGCTGATGAAGGCGTTGTTGACGGACAGCCGAATAGAGATGATGATGAAGTCCAGGTACTTGCAGGCCGTGGATTACTTTGTGAGCCGTCCGCTGGATTTGGACACGTACTGGCAGTCGTACAAGGTGGCCGCACGGCGTCATTACCGTCCGTCCGACTACGGCCTGTGGTGCGATACCGTCCGTTTGTTAGAGCAATGCGGAAAGGACATACACAACGCCAAGTATATTTGTCCCAAAGACCTTAAAACCGCCCATGACCATTGGCTGGACAAAAGGAACAAGGCGGAGGAGAAGCGTAGGACTCAGGAACAGATAGCAAAAACCAAGGCGAAAGAGGCGGACTTCTACAAGGAAAAGCCCCGTTACTTCGGGATTGTCATCAGCGACAATGACATTGAAATATCCGTGCTTGATTCCATCGAAGCATTTCAAACCGAGGGAAGCAGCCTTCACCATTGCGTGTTCCAATGCGAATATTACGCCAAGGCGGACAGCGTTATCCTGTCGGCACATGACCACCAAGGCAACCGCATCGAAACCGTGGAGTTCTCGTTGAGCCAAGGCAAGGTGGTGCAGAGCCGTGGGTTGTGCAACTCCAACACGGAATACCACGACCGGATTGTAGGACTTGTAAACGCCAACGCCTATAGCTTCTTGGAGGCGATGACACCGGCATAATTCCTTGAATTGTTCCGTTGAAAATCAATTAACCATTTGCAAAACTTTGAAATACCAGATTCCATTCGTGTAAAATCAAGATCTTTTCCTAATTCGTATTCCTTGATATATTTTTCCATATTTGCAAACGTTTCATTAACGTCAGCTATATCTTTATCTTCAAAAATAATGTTTGCTTTGCGTCCCAACTCTGATTCTATGCAATTGAGAAGTGATAAAATAGTTTGAGGTCTCATACTTCCAATATTGTATATTTCAAAGGAAGATGTTCGTTTAATCTTGATAACTTTGGCTATATATAATACTACATCATCTATATATGTAAAATCTCTTTTCATTAAGCCTTTACCAAACACCTTTACAGGCTTATTTTTTAATATGGAATCGGTGAATAGCCAAATTGCCATATCTGGTCGTCCATATGGTCCATAAACAGAAAAGAATCTAAATCCAGTAATCTGCATTTTAGATTTCTTTGAAAAAACTAAAGCTTCAATCTCATTTGCAACTTTTGTCATTGCATAAACACTCTGAACATTTCCTTCTATCATATTTTCTTTTAAACCATTTATCGGAATATTCATATCACCATAGACACTACTTGAACTAGCAAAAATGAAATGCATTATGTTGGACTTTGCTGCCATTTCTATGACGTTGGAAAATGCAACAATATTGTTTTTTATATACTTTTGAGGATTTCTATTTGACTCCCTTACTCCTGGTGTAGCAGCTAAATGAATCACATAATTACTTTCATTAAAGTATTCCTTCAAGTCTGATAAGTCCTCTGACAAATCTTTACGAATACTAGTAAATTCCTTAAATTGTATAAGTTGGCTTAATCGTTCATCTTGAAGTCTTTTCTGTTCCCCCTCACCATTATGCACGTCAATTCCTATAACTCTGAAGTCCCTATCCAGTAAGTATTTTGAAAGGGAATAGCCAATAAAGCCAGAAGAACCTGTAATTATGATAGTTTCCATATATATTCAGTACTTTTTAATTCTTTTCCGAGTATGTTAAGAAAATGCTGCGAAAAATTCTTTATCCTTCCAGCACCTGGCATAAAAGTAAGTTCACTGAAGTATATTTTATCGTTAATCTCATACAAATCAACTCTACAAAACGGAAGATTTTCCGACAAGAGTTTTACAATATTCTTCATTTCCGCTAACTTTTTTGGACAAGGTATATCAATATTTCCTTCATTCTTATTTATAAATCCCACTTGCTTTTTCCAGTCTGATATCCGGTATATTATACTTTTCTGATTCTTATGATGTGTTGAGTCATATATGATTTGGCAATATTCAGCCGTTCCATAAAAAGAGAAAAATTTATAACTTACAAGAGAATCGGAAAAGATTTTGTCGTTCTCTAGATACTCCTCTGCAAAAACCTTCCGAGGAATATTCATATAATGTGGCTCTGCGGTTGATATACCGAATCGTTTACTAAGTTTTTTCGAGTAATATTTCTTTACGTAATCATCGCTAATAGAGTATCGGTCAATTACAACTATTGCGGAGCCATTGTCATGATTACATTTGAGTACAAATTTATTCGGTAGACTCTCAAAATCTATATCCTGACTATTATCCCAAATCTTATAGATAACAGGCAAAATATGTTTTAATCCCTTAGATGCAATATAATCGCGCACCGCTAACTTGTCAGCATAAGTACTCCATTCTTTATTGTTTGAGTAGAAGGATAGCGTGTAAAGCATCTTGTTAAAATCATACTCACTCGCTTGGTGCATATCTGTCCCTAACAACTCTTTATACAATAATTGCGATAAATATTTAGGAGTAACTCTTCCTAATACATTATTTCTAATTGAAATAATGTATTCTTTGAAATCATGATGTGGTATGTAAAGACTACTTTTGGCTTTACTATTAATGAAATCCTTTCGACCTAATTCGTAAAGGGGAGATACTGCAAACGATGCATCTTCGCCAACACATGTAACTAATCCTTGTGGTATTGTACTCTTCCAATCATGGATATAATCTACTAACCTTTCAGTATTGATTCCATATTCTTTAATCTTCTTTAGATAAGCCTTTTGTGATAAATAGCTTACAGGCATATTCTTTTTTGAACAGAAATGAAGTATCTTATTAACTGATAAATATAATGCACCAAAGCGTATCTGACAATTCCAAGATCCGTCAATTTCATGAATTAAATACCCATGTTCAATATTAGTTTTACTCAGTGATGGTTCATCTATAAAACTACCTTTTGAACAAGATATAAGATAATTATTATGCCATGCTTCGTAAAATGCATGAGCCTCTATATTATCTTTAACATACATGACCCCTCCGTTGAAATACTTTACTATCTTGTCTATTGGATAATCTAAATGCTTGTTTTGTTTAACAAAGAAATCAAACATCGGATGTTTTTTGAAAATACAATGTCCATCCAATACTGCTGCTAATGAGAATGAAAAATTATCGATATCATCAAGTGAATGCGTAATCAACGTATCACAGTCAATATATAAAAAGTCTCCATTAATAATTTTGCGTAATGTTACTTTTAGTATGCGTGAGCGTCTGACCTTTTCGACATTGTTATCAAATGGTATTACAATTAATTTAGTAATAAATTGTTTTATTTCTTCACGTATCCCATACAATGAATCATTGGTTTTGTCATCGCAAACAAGGTATATCTGTGCCTGTGGCATCTGATAGCGAGCAGACATAACAGATATAAGGCATTGTTCCCAATAGAAATCTTCTTTCGAGCTAACCAAAACATATACTAACTTTGTTTTCATTCAATATTCCTCCATGCATTAAATCTTCCTTGAGAAGACATTAACCACTCATATTTGTTACTAAAACAGAAATCTTTAATAATAGACAAATTTAATTTCGAAACTAAATTATCAAAAATCTGAAATTCATCCATTGGAAGCATATGCAATTTGTGATTATATTTATTGAGAACCCGTTCATAATACTCCATCTGAAAATCTACAATTGTGTTAGATGCTTTAACTTGCTTGAAAAATTCAAAAGAGTTGACGCAGAATCGAATAGTATCAGCAAATTTTCTGCCATCTTGAGTACCGCGCATGTCTGAATTTGGAGTTTGGATATATACATATCCTATGATTGGAAAATATAAAAAGTTACTCGACAAATAAATACTTTTTAGAGTATGGACAACATCTTCCCAGTAGACACCCTCTTCAAACAATAATTCGTTTTGTATTAAAAATTCCCTTCTATACCACTTACTCCATGATGCTCTAATTCTGTTCTCATAATGAATACTTGCCTCGTATTCAAGATACTTGGCACCAGACATGTTTTTTAATGTTTCAGGTAAAAAAAACTCCGTATATTGATTACCTTCTAAATCTTGTGCAACAGCATTAAATTGAAAGACATCTATATTTGACAGACATATATCACTTTTCAATATTGATAAAAATCCAGGCTTAATAATATCATCTACATCAACAAACCAAACAAAATTTCCTTGTGCAATTTTCAACCCTGTATTTCTAGCAGCACCTTGCTGTCGGTTTATTTCATGTCTAATTGTGATAATATTTTGAATGTTATTTTTTTTCGCATATTGTCTAACAAGTTCTGAAGTTTTATCTTTTGAACAATCATCTACAACAATTGTTTCAATTAGGTTTAAAGAATCTTTCTCTAACCCACCATGAACAAAAATAGCATCTAAGCATTTATTAATATATTTTGATGCATTATATGCTGGTATTATTATGGAAAGTATAGGTGTCATTTGTCTAATTGTTTTTTAAATGGAAGAAAATTACCACTTTTATTATCTTCAAGAATAGCAAAAACGATCTTCTCAAATGCGTTTTTAAATTCTTTCTCATTTATAACTATGTCGAAACACTTAGCTATATCTTCAGGTGGGTTATGAAATATACCACAACCAAATGCCCCTAATACGATTGCGTTATGATTGTTTTGTAAAGCAATTCTAAAGATTGTACGAATCTTATTTATCGTTATTTTTGTATCTGTTTCTGATAATTGATTATGTATTAGTACTGGATCTTTGATTGCAGGAACAACTGCAAATGATAATTTACGGCATTTGTCCATCAACTTATATCCCATAGGTTCTGCATGTCTAAAAATATTTGCATTTCTTACATATACAGCTCCGTAGTTATCGTCAAGTGGATATTGATCATCAGATTTCTGAATGCCAAACACTGTTGCATATTTTGTAAATTTAAAAGTATGGAAATATAAATCACTACGTCTAAATAATGATTCTTCTTGTCCATAACAGCCTCCAATAACTCCACCACCAGGGCCCTCCGCACAGGCCATGTCTAAAACAATCGGATTATATCCTTGATCAATTAATTTGATTCCTGCATCAATTGAATCTTCATTGACAACAGAAATTATAGTATTCATACTTCCAATATTGTTTATAGGTGATAGCTCAGAGTGAAATAATTCTGAAAAACTACCTTCTTGCGTAACAGGAACCCATTGTCCATCATAATTTGAATATCCACATTCAGATACGATTTTAATATTCTCTTTGAATATAATTGAACGTAGTTTTTTGAATGCAAGTTTCCTTAATAACGGATTCTCTAAATTTCCAGCTTTTCCTAAATCGTTTTTCCATTCTTCATAATTATAGCATTTAAGCCCATTATTATCTCTATACAAGGACAATATAGCATCAATAGCTATAGGTGAACCATCAACCACATCTGATGCATATTTATTCTCGCTGATTGATTTAACTATCAAAGATGAAAAATCCACTAAAGATATATTGGAGTCAGCACATCTAATGTTATCAGAAGATATTGATTCTATATTTTTAAGTTGTTCAATTCGTCGATATATACATCCTGACACAAAAGATATTGTAGGAATTCCAAGATAAGCAACTTCTCCTAAAGTATTTCTTCCAGATCGAGTAATTATCATTGCTGCATCTGTATAATATTCACTGGCTGCAATAATCTTCTTCTCTAAATAAACATTATCAGTTTTGGGATGGCATAACAAGGCATTGTATATTGAATCACAAGAACACAAAATCACAAATCTGTATTGCTTAAGTATTGCCGCTACTTCTATACACAAAGAACCTATTCGTATTGTAGAATCATAGAATAGCGAACTAACATTTAATGTCCCTCCTCCTAAAATACAATATATTGTATTTGTAGGTTTCCTTTTTATTTCTATTACTTCTCTTCGAATGATAGTTGGTATAGATATTATATGTTTGTAGTTACGTTTAGTCGTTACCTTTCTATTACCATGAATGATTGCCAGATCAGCCATTTGAAAGGAGGCATTAAAGTAATCCATCGCCTCTTGATCATTGGCTTCATTTTCAACATCTGATGGGTTAAGCAGAGTTACCAACTTGATATTTGGATATGATATTCTTAATGATTGTATCATAAGTGGTTCACCATCTATTATGATTATATCAGGACAAAATTCCTTTATGAGAGTATAGATATCTTTGGCTAACTGATTCGTAGGTAAAAGTCCTATTGAACAATAGTCAAAAGATGTTGCTTCATTTAGCAACTCAAAACCTTTGGTCTTTAAATACTCATTTCCTTGAAGATAAGATATCGCTCGAACCTTAAAGCCATAAGTATCTCGTAGTGTTTCCAATATTGAAACACCTGAAACAACTCTTCCCAAGCCAGGGAATCCTCTAAAAATGCCTAAAGCTTTCATCTATTGTTAATTATCTGATATATTTCTGAAATATAATAACGATGTATACGCAATGAATCTACTGAAAGAAAAACTCCTCCTTGTGTAAGAAGAAATCCATAATCATAAAAATTACCTACTTTCTTCATTATGTAATTATTATAATCTCCATAAGGGTAAGCATATGATTTAATTGTTCCGAATAGGGATTCTAGAATGTTTTTTGATTCGAAGAGTTCTTTCTCTATTTCGGTTTCATTCAATCTGAGTAAAGATCGATGTGTAACGCCGTGAGAACCTATTTCCCATCCATTATTTTGTAAAATCCTAAGATCATCACAAGACAAATGCATCCTTTTGGACTTATCTTTACAATTCCAATCATTAATTTTCCCCATATATTCAGAACATACAAAAACTGTTGCGGTATAGCCATATTCATTCATTATTGGCATAGCATTATGTAATAGCCCTATATACCCATCGTCAAATGTACAAACAATGCACCTATTCCGTTCTGATAGAGAGAGAGACATATACTCCTTCATAGAGCATAATTTATATCCAGCTATAAAAACGTCTTCGCAAAATTTCTTAAATACTTCAACTGGTGTAGTAATATTATCATGTTTCTCTCCTGCTACATCATGAAGAGAAACAGATATTATTGTGTTCAATTCAGGTGTAAGACTTTCTTTGACATTCCTGTTTAAAAGTTTAGACCAAATTTCTTTTACTTTTATTTTTGATATTTCCGAAAAAAATGATTCATAAACTTTTTGATACTTTTCAGTTGCAGATGGATCTGAAAGCATGTCGTGTATTTCTATTGCCATTTTCTCTGGGTCAAAAGAAGAAAATACCATTTGTGGAAATTGTTCTCTGGCAAATTCTGCAACAAAGCCTGTATCGGTTATCATTACAGGTATTCCCTGTGACATACTATCAGTAACAGAATTACCCATACCTTCGCATACTGATGTTTGTATATATAACTGCCAATTCTTTTGAATTGACCTAAATTCGTTCCTCGATTTTACACCTAAAAAAATTATGTTTGAATCTACTCCAAGAAATTTAATACGTTGTTGGTATTGAGATAACACATCTTCATCTACAGCTCCTACTACTTCAAGTTGTATTTTCTCTTCATACTTTTTATTATATAATGCAACTAATTCAATAAGACGACTAAGACCTTTCTTTTCATTCATGTGTGATGCTCCACAACCAATACACAATCTTGGATATGAAAATGGCTTTACGTTCACATTTAATCTCGATGCAAAATTTGGAATAATATTGGCTCTTATATTCTTACGGGTTAATAGCTTTACATTTTCAGCCAATTCTACTGACAGACATATTATTCTTTCTGCTATATTTACAGAGTAGTTCAAATAATAGCAAGACTCATAATCCCATTTTGCCAAGTTCCCATCAGAACCTCGCAGCATCAACCAAAATCTTATATTGGATTTACCTGCCAAAAGTGCTGCATAATACCCATTAAAACCTCCACCAAAAGCAATTAAAAGTTGTGTGTTCTCAATATTTTTTGAATCTTGCTTTAATTTGGCTTCATATGCTAAATTTTTTCCCAATCCGTTGTTATATCCTCCGTGAATGACATCGCAATTATATAAGCCTGAAGATAATATAGACACATCATGCCCAAGCTCTTTAAGTAAAAGATGGTATTGAATACAGCTATAAGATAAGCCTCCACCTTCAACAGAGTATTCATTCGTTACAATTGTGATTTTCATTTTAATGTTGAATTACATATAATTTTTTTGTACGTTTATTTATTGGGTAGCGATATGTTTGATACCAATGAATAGAGGCTTGTGGAAACATAGCACATATATCATCCTCAGTTAATCGTATGCAATAAGGAAAGTTATCGTCAGGTATGTCATATTCCGGATCAATGACTTCAAGTAAAAAAACTTTTGGTTTCCCTGCATATATATAGAAATCAAGCATTTTATTTATATAGTCATTTCTTGTAACACAATCATCAGCATAGGCGCAGTTGACAAGAATAAGTATGTCAGCAGTTTCATATTTTTGAGGGTATTTTTTGCAGACTATAACATCTGTCCTTCCGAATAAATATTCCAATTTTTTTGTCGCGACCTCACACATTTGTTCATCCATCTCATATGCTCTCACATATTTAAATCCAAGATAGCACATGATGCTTGTTACATCTCCCTGACCACAGCCAACCTCTATAATTTTACTATTTCTATCAAATTTTTTCAATTCAAAAAAAACTTTTTCCCAATAAAGTGGAAATTGTTGTTCGCAAAACTGATTGCTCCATGACCGGCGGTAATTTGCAGGTATATATCGAGAATTGTAGCTAACTAGCATATTGTGAAGTTGTTCCATAATTCTTGTAATTGATTTTTCACTAATTGGAAACCTTGATTAAATTGTAATTTAATAGTAGAATCCTTTAGAATACATGTTTGTGCAGCTAAATTAGGATGTATCCTCAATTCTGCAAAGTTCCTACAAGTTTTAATATCACTGTAGAAGCATGGTGAATCTATATAGAGCACAGATGTAAAATGTCCATCCTTTTTTAAACTCCATTTTAAGGCTCCAGATTTCTTATCTTTAAAATCCACAGAATATCTATTGAGAATAGGAATAATAAAGTCTTTGTATTTATAACTATCTCTATTCCCAATTTGAGGTAGCAATTTTAGCGGAAGCTCATTTTCTATGGAAAATAATATTATTCTTTCGTATTTTTGAACATCAGCATTTTGCACTACTGTATTAAGTCCAACATCTATATTTGCTTCCTTACATAATTTTATATTTTGAAGAATTGTATCTTTATTTCCATTGCCTGTACTTTCTTTAAATGATTTTTCATCAACATATGGGAATTGAATATTAAATTTCACACGTGTTCTTGCCAACCTTTTTATTTGATTTTGGCTTATAAGAGAAAGATTGGTAGCGCAACTTATATCACATTTAAGATGCGTATCCGCATATTCAATCATGTTGACAATATGTTTGTTAATAAAAGGTTCGCCACCACTTATATTTAATTCTTCAATATCTTCTGTGGTCAGTAAATCTACAAGCATTTTAAAATCTTCTAATGTCATAAAATCGTTTTTAGTAGATTTATCTTGACCTTCGTTATGACAAAATGGGCATCTATAATTACATTTATTTGTAACCAACACTCTATATTTAGTCCATCTTATATTTCCCATCAGCTTAATATTATTTTAGTGTTATAATATTTTACAAGTTCATTCATGTGCTCGCCTAAAAGATCTTGACCATCAGCATTATACATCTCAACAGGGAGAAACATGACATTATTCTTGGATGGTTTAAATTGCTCACGAATATCTCTGTGATTTAAAAGTCCTGCAACTGATACTGAGCCACCATACAAATGATTTTGTATAAGATTCGTTTTTACATTAGGCATGTTCTTAAAAGCTTTTGTAAAATACTCATATCCAGAAAGAGGACAAATTAAATTAACGAAGATGTCTTCTGAGAAGTTAGCGATAACAGCCTTTATTTTTTTTATACGTTCATCTGCATCAATAAAATATTCATTATTACCTCCTCTAAATACATCTTTCAGGATTGGAACAGTAAATATGACATTGGGGTAATTCGCCTTAACCCATGTTATACACTTTTCATAATTATCTATACATTTTTGCGATAATTGCTTTAATCTTGGTTGAGAAATAGCAGTATGTTCCATTCTTCTAACAAGGATCTGGCGCACTCTTTTATGTACTCCTAATTCATGTAGAAGTTCTAAGTCTCTCTTTATCTCTTCAAGATTTCCAGTAAACATTAAAGTGCACTTATTTAATGGAGCATATTTAAGAAGGAACATTGTACGCTCTCTTTCAGAACGTGGTATAATTGCCTCTCTCTGTTCTTGCATTGTAATTAACGATAAGTCTACTCCATAATTAGAAATTGAATTCAGGAAATCAACTTTATCTTCTCTAATATATGCACCTGTTGTAACAGTGGTTATCTTTTTTTGTGGGAAATAATCAGATGCTATTTTTATGAAGTCATATATCTTCGGGTGAAGAAATGGATCAGTATGAGGAGCAACCAATACACCTGCTCCAAGTCGTACATAATTTACATTTGAATTAATGTATTTAAATCCGTTAATCAAATCTTCTTCATCTATCATTGGTATCTTAGGATATTGTCCGAGATAAGAGTCTGTGTGTACTTTACAAAACACACATCCTATGCCGCAATACTTACTTAATATAGGAATATTGCCAAATGTCGCTATTTCCATACGGAAAGCATCAAATTGTTCTTTATCTAGTACCATTATACTTGTTCTTTTTTCCAGTTATTTATCCAGGTCGTATCAGGCTCCTTAAAAAGCTCTGAATTTTGATTTATCAAAGTCTGCCATGCTAAGCCAATATATTTGAGATCCTGTTTTTGTGGATCTTTTGAAATAATTGACTTATAATTTTCTATTGCTGATACACAAATAGAACAAACATCCTTTTCGAAATCAGAATCAAAAAACATATTTATATCTTCTGGCAAATATTTCAAAAAGCGTTTGTGGTTCATCTGTGAAACATACATAGCTGGGAAACAAGCAGCTGTATATGAAAACCCATAAACAGAGTATTGTATCCCGCAAACACCAATTCTATCGCATTTATTTGCTCTCAAATTCATATCAATTGGACTTATTGTTATGTTTCTGTGCTTGACATTTTTAATACTACATACTTCATCTTTTGTTAATATCCCTCCTTTCGATTTTATCATGTCACCTATGCATATAGGTGAATAGACTAGATATTTCTTACTTTTCTCTGTAGGTATAACTGTACCATTTGTTACAATATTGATGTTATCGGCAAACCCCTCTAAAATCAATGTTTCAAAACAATATATCGCATAGTCCAAGATTTTGGAGAGCAAAGGTTCACCTCCAATTATTCTTAGAAGTCCGATTTTCCCCTTGGGGTTTGCTTTGATTTGAGAACATAAAAAATCAATATGTTTTTTTCCCATATCTTTGTGCTCTCTTACAACACCATACATTGACTCTGCGTTACAAAGTCTATTGCAATGCCTGCAATGTAAATTACATCGGTGCGTTATATCAATTTCTATTGTTAACTTATTTGGATAATTCATTTTTCTTTAATGCAGTTGGAACGTATCTATTGTATTGCTCTAACCCCTCTAGAGTCAAAGTATTCTTTAATATCTTTTGATAGTTAGGACAATATAAGCAGGGGAGTTCTGGTGGACATTCGGTCCCTTCAAATAATACCCTTACAAGAGTTCTAAATGTTTCACTATTAGTCCATTCCTCTATACTCTTGTTTGTTATGCTACCTAATGTTTTCCATTTATTTACACTGCACCCCAATATGTCGCCATTCCAATTAATTTGGGGACTTGAGAAACAATGATAACAAGGAATCTTATACTCCTTTTTGTGTAGTTCTTTATATTCTTGTCTATCAGCAACCCCTAAGCCGCTCTCTTTTCTAACAAATTCTTTATCTATAACTGGTGAAAATGTCGAATAGTTCAATTTAGGATTGAATGCCATATTATATTTTTCACACAGTTTTTTAACAAGTGGTAGTTCGTGCTCGTTATGCCCAAAGATTACAAACTGCCATGATAATCTTGGATATTCAGAATGATATTTATTCTTATAAAAGTTTAACCTCTCTATATTATGGAATACCTTTTCTAGATTTCCTCTTACTCTATATTTCTCATATGTTTCTTGTGTCGCTCCATCTATAGACAAGTTTAAGTACTCAACTTTATATTTAACCAAATATTCTAGTACTAAGTCATCAACATCATTGAAATTAGTTCCATTGCCACAATATAAAACTATATTGTGTTCATAAGCATATTTAATGATTTGAGCAATATCCTTATTTAAAAAAATCTCACCCCAATTCGACATCTCAATACGCTTGATTTGTGGATTATTATTGACAAAATCCACAAACTGTTCTATTTTAAACTGACCTTTACCAACAATACCTTTATGCGTGATTCCTTTGGATGTTGAACACTCCACACAACGCAATTGACATATAGTTGAAAGGTCTATAGAAGCTTCAGTTATTTTAGGCAGAATGATCATAATTCTCAAAATAATCAATTGTTTTTAAAAGTCCTTCTTTTAATGATACCAACGGACGCCAATTAGTTTTAGTTGTAATCTTTGTTATATCAGGCTTCCTTTTATAAGGATCATCTTGAAGTTTTTCTTTGTATATAATTTTAGATTTTGAATCAAGTGTTCGTATTATTGTTTCTGCAACCTCACTAATAGTGTATTCTTCATTGGGATTTCCAATATTAATGGGGTAAGTATAAATATCATCAAGATTCATCACATTATAAATGGCCTCTAACAGATCATCAATATACATGAAGCTTCTTGTCTGTTTGCCATCACCATAAATAATGAGATCTCTGTTATGTAGTGAACGATAAATGAATTCTGGGATAGCTCTACCATCACAAATATCCATGTATGGCCCGTAAGTGTTAAAAATTCTTATGATTTTCACTTTCACATTATATAATCGATGATAATCCATGCACAAAGTTTCTGCCGTTCTTTTACCTTCATCATAACATGCCCGAGGTCCTGTACAAGAGACATTGCCACAATACGATTCATTAAGGATATCACAAGCTGGATCTCCATAGACTTCACTTGTTGATGCTTGTAATAACACAATATCCTCCTTCTTTGCATACTGTAGTAAATTATACACTCCAAGGACAGATGTTAACAATGTATCAATAGGTCTTGCATAATATGCTTTAGGAGACGCTATACTAGCAAGATTGATGATCGCATCTATATCTGAAGGGAGTATCTTAAAATCAAATGTTTTAATATCTTGTTCGATAAAATGAAACCGTTCACAATGTAACAAATCTTTAACATTTTCTATTTTACCTGTAATTAAATTGTCTAGGCACCATATAGAAACACCATCATTTATTAGTTTCCGACAAAGATTTGAGCCAATAAATCCAGCTCCACCGGTGACTAATATATTTTTATATCTAATATCAGTATTCATATGGCATCATATCTTTTAAGTACATCAATGTGTTTTTGAGATACATTGAAACCTGCTTCGTCTGCAGAGATCTTCCTATTATATTTAGCCCACTCTTCATTGGATTTTGGAATTATCCATCCTGATGCAACTACTTCTTGAAAAAACTCAGTACCTGGATAAGGATTATAGCATTTTGGACCATCTATTTTTATATTTGAATATTCTTCAAGTTCTCTTGTTAGAGAAAGTGTTGCTTCTAAATCTTCTGGAGATTCATTAGGTAAAAGTATCATGAATGACAGGTCAACGTTCATACCCATATTATGACACATTTGCATTTTTTCCCGTACCTGTTTAACAGTTATGCCCTTGTGCATTCTTTTCAGCATTCTATCTGAACCAGACTCAATACCTATATATAATTTAGCCACATTAGCTTTTAAAGCTCTTTCCACCATTTTTTCGTTTACTCTATTTAAATCCAATTCGACAGATGAAGGCATTTTATATTTTTCAATGATAGTCCAAGCACGTTCAGGATCCACAAATATGTTGTCATCATAAAACATCCATCCGGTGATACCATAATTCTCAATTAAGAAATCCATTTCTCTATATACAGAAGTTAGAGAATATGGTCTCCATTTCGAATTATTAACCACGGTGTTATAGCAAAATGCACATTTTTTCACACAGCCCTTACTAGTCATAAATGGCAGAATTTTGCCAGGTATATAGTTTTTCCTCTTAACCACCGATTTATCGACATATTTCTTTATGTCCAGCAATTCAAATGGATGATATCCTAGTTGAGATAACTCAACAAGTGGAGGTAAAGGACTAATAATGACCTCTCCGTTCTTTTTATAACACAGTCCACGAACATTATCAGCTTTAATTTTCCCGATTCTCCATTGATAAAACTCATATAAATTACATTCCGCTTCACCTCTTAGAACTGCGTCCACATAACATTCCTTTAAGACTACTTCTGGTAATAAACTTGCATGAGTTCCCGCCCAATATACAAATATGCCTTGGTTATGTAATATTTTTGATGCTTCTATTGCTGATAAAAGATTTGGAGATGTCATTACTGAGAATCCGACCGCCAATGCATCTTTGCAAATTTCAGATAATTCGGCCAATGACTCCTTAGTATTTATAATATGACGTACAACAACGTCAACATTGTTTCTGATTAATACAGATGCAGCTATTAATAAGCCGAAAGGAGGTGAAAATTGTCTTTTAACTTTTTCTGTGTCATTTTCGATATTTACTAAAACAATATGACTCATGATTATAAAATTCTTTGAAGATTTATTATTTTAGAATTTTCTTTTCTGTTATGACAAATAATAGACTTAAAGCAGTCATGGTTAACCATAACAATAATGAGAGCATAATGAAGTTCATTGGGAAGCTCGTTTATGAGTTTAATTCCATATTCATTAAAGACATCATCAGCATTTACCAACGGGTCATAACAATCTATTGAATATCCCTTCTCGCTTAATTCCTTGACTATAAAAGCCACTTTTGTATTACGTATGTCTTGACAGTTTGGTTTATAAGAAAATCCCAGAAATAGAACATTATCATATATATTTATCATACCTGCTATTCTTTCTGAAACTATTTTTACTTTTTCTTCGTTTGTTCGTCTTGCCTGTTTAACCAATGGCAAATCTACACCAATATGAGAAGCCCGATATAATAAATAGTATGGATCAACTCCTATACAATGTCCTCCCACTAGACCAGGTTTAACCTGTGAAAAGTTCCATTTAGACGAGGCACAATTTGTTACTTCCTCAATGTCTATTCCTTCTTTTTTACAATAATCTGCATATTCATTGGCAAGAGCTATCAAAGTATCTCTTTGAACATTCTCATACATTTTTGCTGCTTCAGCAGCTTTAATACTTGATGCTATTACAACAGGTTGTTCTAAAACAGACTGATAAATTGATGCAAGAAAATTTGTAACATCTGGTGTCGATCCAGATATTATTTTGGGTACATTGGATATTTGATGCTTATCATCGCCTATATTAATACGTTCAGGAGAATACCCGACAAAAAAGTCTTTATTAAATACCAATCTTGAGTTTTTACTCAATAATGGTACACATAATTCTTCAGTCGCACCAGGATATACTGTAGATTCAAATACAACAATGGCTTTAGGACGTAGAATTTTGGAAATTGCTAAACAAGCATTTTCTAATGCGGATGTATCTGGTACAAAATTATTATTGATTGGAGTAGGAACAGTAACAATAAAAATATTACATGTAGCAATTTTATGAATATCTGTAGTTACTATACTGTGAGAAATCGCATCACAGATTCTATTTGCTTTTACATTATTTCGAGAATCAATTCCATTTGACAGTTCTTTGATTCGACAATGATCCACATCATATCCAATACAAGAATACAATTTAGATAATTGACAGAAAAGAGGAAGACCTACATATCCTAAACCTATTATTGCAATCTTAACATTATCAAAGGTCGGTATATATTTCTTTTGTTCCATAATGATATTTATTGTATAAATCTTCGATTAGAGATTAAATAATTTATCATATTCCTATCTTTTCATTTCTTACTACCGGATATAAAATCTGAATCCTTTAATGTAGGTCTTCCACCCACTAAAAGTTCGCGTATGTCCACTTCCAATAGGTACGCAATTTTTGTCAGCGTGATGAGGTCAGGCTGATTAGTATTTGTACACCATTTTGAAACAGTAGAATATTCTTTACCTAAATTTTCAGCTAACCATTTATTGGTTCGCTGTTTTTCAGCCAATACTACTTTTATTCTGTTAATACGTTGCTCCATCATTTCGTTAGTGTCTTTTCTTGCAAATATATCGAATTTAACTGTAAGGCAAAAGAATATCACAACAAAAAATAATCTTTTGAAAACTATAAATTGTTCTATAGGTCAATAAAATAATTGCAACTGCGCTATAACATAAAAATTATACTGAAAACAAATTCTCTTGTCCGATACAGAAACATCGAATTGTTTTAGCGGTAAGCTCACAAGTATCGTGTCACCACTTCCTGTAAATCATATTTATGTGATTATGAAAGTAACAACTTTTTAGTGAAACTTAACATCCGGCTTGCTCCGTGTCTCCAACACCAAGCAAAGTTCGGCTGATAGACTGTATAACTGAGGGGATATCCCAATCCGTTGCCATAGAGAGAGCCTGCAAGACTCCGCTACGCTTCATTTTGTAGGTTCTCACAATGGCAACGGTCTTTGGGAAACAGATTGGGCTTGGATGCTATCCTATAAATAGGACTTGCTTTATGGAGTTTTTCTTAGCCACCTTTGGGTATCTTGGCCGGGTACGTTTTACCGTGCAAAACTACTGCGGACGGGAGAAATGTCAAGTACCGCCATGGGCTTTCGGCTGGAGGGCTTGACGGAAGCCTTCCACAAATTTTCTCGCCCCTCCCAAATTGGGGTATTCCGTCCGCACTCTCCGGCCTCATACTTGCCTTATTCTCCCTTGTGTCCGCAGTGGCCATTTGCACGTAAAACGGTCTTCCCGACCAAGAAGCTCAAAGGAGCTTCACAAAAGGGAAAAGTATCAGATTTCATAACTCTTAAACACAAGGAATTATGCGGACAAGAAGAATGACTATCGAGCAAGGCCGGAGAGTGGACATAGACCGCTTTCCCAACTTCCACAAGAGCGGAAGCGTCAGGGGCATGAAACGGCTGTACTACGGCAGGAATTGCCTGTTGGTACGTTGTGGCAGCTACATCTATAATGTTTCCGCCGAGCCAAGAATTTACTATCAAGCAACCATCTAAAAATTTTCAATTATGTATGAAACAGATTTTCCCGAATACGGGCAGCAATGCGAACTGGTCACGTCGTGGCGTGGCTACCATCGCGGAACTATCGTGGGCAGGACTGCAAAAGGCTTTATCGTGCAGTTCAGCAGCGGAGCGGAAATAGAAGTGTATGACAATGAAATAGAATTTGACTGATATGTGCAGACTGATGACACCCCAATTGGAGGAAGCCTTGGAAGGCTATCCCCTTTATTCCCAGGACGGCAAGGGAAAAGAAGCTGTTTGCCGTGCCATCTTCGCTCTTGGAGCGGTACGCTGGTTCATCCTTGAAGGAGAGAAAGAAGGGAGCGACACTATCCTCTTTGGTATCGTGGTAGGACTTGCGGAGGACGAATACGGCTATATATCACTTAACGAATTGTCGGAAGTGGAACTTGACCTTACGGCACAAGGCTTGGGTAAGCTACAAGTAAGGCAACAAGAGAATTTTACTCCTACACCATTAAAGAACTTGCAGGACTTCCGCCTGCAACAGTTCTTAGCCAGATTTGAGCATTAAAATAACCCGCCAGCCGTGGTGCAATCAACCGAGTGCCACGGCTGACATAAACACCAGTAACCATGCGAACGAGAAACAAGATTATAAAAGAAGTCATACAATGTGCAGAGACAAACGGATGGCATGTGGATGCAGAGAAGCATCAGGACAAGAATATCGTCATCTTTGAGTTTTCCCAATTCACTCCTGCCGGACAGGATTTCTTCTTTTCGGCCACTATGCAAGGACGCAGCCTTGGAAAGTCTGGTCAACGACATGGAAGAGTATTACGAGGGTTTTGATGCAGATACGGAAGCCTATCTGTGGCTGGACAGCAACGGACACGGCAAAAACGGCGCACCCTACCGAATGAAGGATGTGCTGGCCGACATGGAAGCGGCAGAGGGTATGGTCAGCAAGCTGCTTGAAGCGGTCAGGAACTTGACAAATTGAACACAAATACAAACATGGCCTGCCATATCTCCATTGGTGTGGCAGGCTATGAAATTTTCATCCTATCTCCGTTTACGCCCTTTTTTCGGGAGGCCGGCAGTCTTGTAGGCAATCAGGTCGTCACCACGGAACTGTATTCTCTGATTGTCCTGCATCCGAAAGAACGGCAACGGCCTTTCCGTATGGGTAATGTAATCATAGATGGTACATCGGTGTATGCCAAGGAAACGCGCCGCTTCGCTCACTGAATACGATTGTTCCGGCCTTATCTCTGAAAATTGTTTGCATATATCCATATCCACTTTGTTTTGGCATTAAAGATACAATGCCGAAAATCAAAATGAAACAGGTTAAACATGGGAATACCACGTAGTTTGTAGGATTTTCAGGGAATATGTGTCCGTCTGTTCAGAAAGGTAATCATCTTTACATGAAATGGCAACGGGACAAAAATCTAAAAAACAGATAGGCATATATATTTCAGCGTTGACAAGGTTGACAAGAAAGCCAATGTACAAACTTGATTATACAGCTTACCAGAAATGCTTATTATTCAATACTTTATCTTTTTTTCTTATAGAAATTAAGAATAAATATAGATACGTGTGTTTTTGTCAACCGTTGGCTACAAAATTCATAGGATTTCTAAAAGCGTCAACGCTTGTCAACGTTTGTCAACGCATCGTTTTTGATACAAGTAACTGATACGATGCAACTTGTATCTTGTCAACAACGTCAATCCTGAAATGTGTGCAGATTATATTTCGGAATATGCCATAAAATAAAGGCCATCCATAGGATGACCTTAGCGAGCATAATCAGATAAACTTGTTCAATTCTTCTACCAACAGATGTACGGTAGTGGAAGATTCTTCCATAGCTGGATTGCCATGTGAGACATCGGCAAGGACAGTAGCGGCATTCTTAATGGCCTGCGGTTGCAAGTGGAGCAATCGGTTATACATAATAGCCCCGAATCCTTCCGTCTTGGAATAAGGGATTCCTGCAAGCCTTGAAAGCATGTCGGCATAGCTGTTCCTGTGCAACGCCCCTTTGTAGAGATTGAAGTGCAGCAGGAACCAATATTCAAACGCCTGGTTGCTATAAGCTACCTTGAAACCGTTTTTTTCAGCCATGGCAATGGCATCATTAAAGTCTTTTGCAGGAAAATCGTCCTTGTCGAACACTACCCAGCATTGGTCATAAGTCCGCTTCTTCTTTTGGTCGGCGTCACGGATACTAATGGCCTTGCTCACAAGACTGGTCGTGTTCATTGCCTGGCCTACCGCCTTTACTGTGGCGGCGGTCATTCTGAAGGCCTTGAAATAATCCGGCTCCGTGCGGACACCTTCACATACGATGAGAAACGACTGCTTGACTTCCCTCGTGCTTTGGCGGCGTGTCAATGAAGCGGAACGATGGTCTTTCTTTTTTGTCTTTCCCATGGTCATCCCTCCGCCGTAAATATTGTTTCCATATCACCTATAATGGGCGTAGCACCGAACTTACCTTGCAGGTAATCCCGCTCGAAAGGTGAACTGCCACGCACCTTATACTCGGCCAGCGAATAGGCTTCAGTTGCGCCAAAATTATCTTTTTGGGTGAACCATACCTGGTCTCTGCGGAACATACCTGCACTTAGCAGGAACGTATCATGAGTGGTAAACAGCAGTTGCGCTCCTTTGGGATTTGTCTCCGCCGAGTTGAAAAGCGTGATAATCTTGCGCACAAGCAACGGATGGAGTTTGGAGTCAAGCTCATCCACTACCAGACGTTTGCCATTGTCCAGTGCGTCTATGATAGGATATGCCAAGGAGAAATATTTGATGGTTCCCTCGGATTCGTTTCCATTAAACGAAAAGGCTACATTATTGGTCGCTTTTCCTTCATCATCGTACTGGCGATGGCTGCTTACGATGCGGTTGTCAATTTTTGCTATGCTGTCTATGCCCAAATCCGCATATTTGGCGAAACGAACTATGCGCTCGCGCATTTTTTCATCGTCCAGATGCCTGATGGCTTGCGACCACATTTCCTCGTCCTCGCTACAGAACAGGACTTGTGTGTCGCCAAGCCAATGCAGGATATTAATGGCGGTCGCTTCGTTGAACTGGGCGGCAGTAGAGAGAAGAAGCGCATTGCCGCGAACCATTTTCTTGTTGACCAAATCCTGTATCAACGGGCTTTTGGCATGAACGGTGGTTGTTTCCCCTTCGCGGTAAAATATCTCGACCTCCTTGGCACGTTTCCTGTTCATACGGCGATAAAGCCATTCGGCATGTATGGCTTTTTGGTCCACCTCAAAGCCGTAACGGTAGATGTATTCACCGACGGCGAAGGTGGCCTCCATCGTAGTCGGTTCATGGATGGTGGAAATGTTCAGGCGGAAGTTCTCCACGTCTATGCTTTCACCAGCCTGGCTGTTCTTGAACGAATCCACGATGAAACGCTTGTAAAAAGCGATGGCCTTCAACACATTCGTTTTTCCAGAAGCGTTTGCCCCATAAATCACCGCACTGCGCACGAGTGACAATCCCATGTCGGACAGCGGAATGACATCGTTAGGTTCCGAAAGGGATTCCTTTAGCGTAGTGGCCACGAAGGATAGTTTAAGCTCATCCTTTATGGACAGGAAATTACTGACACAAAATTCGAGAATCATATATTTAACCTTGTTATTTGCTGATTTTTTGCAAATATACAAGTTTTCTTCCGTATTTGGTAAAGATAGCTGGATTTTCATATCTACTAAATTGATTTATTTCCTTAGTTTGAACTATTCAGCATTGGGCCAACCGGGTATTTTGCAGTAAAACAGCCTGAACTTATAATAGTAAAACTTGTCTTACATATTGAGACCTCTGCAAAACTATCGCCGCAACCAAAATTGCAAAACCTAACTTATTGATAATCAACACTGTCAATTTTAGATTTCCTCTAAGCTCTTGAGTTTTGCAGAGGTCTCATATTAGATGACAAAAGCATGTCACGAAAGATGTCACGAAAGAAATAACTGAACGTCAGATGATTGCGTTGGGTTTAATCCGTGAGAATAAAGGCCTAACCCATATCTGAAATGTCACTAAAGACAAATGTGACATTACAACTTTTCAAGAATTAGGCCTCATATCAAGGGAAGGCGGTCGCAAAGACGGCTCATGAATTATAAAGCAAGATGAGGAATAATGAACTGTTTCATTTCATGAAACCTCATTTGCTAAATCCATTTCGTCTTGAACCATTTCCGTTTCAAGGTCAAGCCCAAACATATCCTTCAACTGTAAGTAGTCAAAGCACAACGCTTTCGGACGATTGACCTTGACTTTCTTGACCTGTTCGCCGCCTGATATCTCTATCGCGTAATCCGGCAGACCATTTGGTAACAGTATGGTGAACCTGTCCTGCTTCAGCCCAAGGAATGACGGGTGCGATTTGAGGTAGGACATGATGGTTGACCAGTTGGAGCGGTTGGCCGTGACATTTTGGTTACGGCTATTGAACAGGGAGGCCACAGCTGCCATATTCAAGTAAAGAATGGGACGTACTTCCATGAACTCGATTTCTTCCTTGGCAGCCAACGGACGGAAGCTCTTCAGGTAACGGATGCGGTAATGCGCCTTCTCCACACATTTGCCCATTGTCTGGAAACCTTGCAACATGTTCCAGAAGTCGGCAACCTCGGAACTTTCTTGGGCAAGCTCGTTCTGGACACGCATTCCCTTGACGGCGATATCGAACAGATCGGTATAGCTGAAAGGCACATCCAGCACTGTCTCCAACGTGCGGAACGTGGCCAAAGGAATCACCCAGTTGCCGAAAATTCGATCATGTATCGTCTCATCTTCCATCTTGGTGGCCAGTTCTCGTTTTACGATGGAATAGGTGTCCGAAAAGCTCTTCTCGAACAACTCCCGATAATTCAGTATCTCTATGGTCAGGTGTGTCAGTCCCAAGTTGCACAGGGCTACCAAATCCTCATAGCGGCTTTTCTCCTTTTGGCTGAACGAGGTCTTGGAAAAGGCGAGAAACAGGACACGGGTGTAGAGTGCCATATCCTGCGTGGGCTTGTCTTGTCCGCAAAGCACCACACCTGTACTGACAATGGTCTGTGCCGCCATGCCGTCCGTACCCGTGTTCTTCTTTGTCTGGCCACCGCCTCCCCAAAGACCTTTCAGATAGGCTATCTTACGGATATCAAGGTCGTTCTTGTACTCGTCAAGCACTACGAGCGTATTGACTGCTTGTGAAACACGGTCGTTCATGGCCGGTACGGAAGTGACACCGAGGTTTGGCGGATCCACACCGTGCAGGAAAAACGCCTGCAATGAAGTGGCAAGCGTGGTCTTTCCAGTTCCCTTCTCACCGAAGAGGTTTAGAATAGGGAAATGCCTCGTGCGGCGGAAGATTACATCCCGGAACAAAGTGGAAAGCAGGTAACAGAAAGCGATGTAAGCGTTTTCGCCGAACACCTCCATCAGTTGTTTCACATAATCGTATAGCTTTATGCCGTTACGGTTCTCGTGTATCATCAGACGCTCAAATTGGAATATCTCCGGATTGTGGATGTAGATTTTGGACATGGCAGGAATGTAGAACGCCTTTCCATTGACACCCCGGACAATCCCAAGGTCATCTACGGTACGGAAACTGCCGTCCGTCAACAAGCCGTTTCCAAAGGCGAAAAAGCCTTCTGCGGCGTTCCATCCCAACTTGCGCACCCGTTCCGCCGTATCAGTTTTGGAGTACAGGTACTCTTTGACACGATTGAGCTTGTCTATCTTGGCCAGCCATACATAGTTGCCCACTGAGCCGACCTTCTGCTGGAAGCTGTTCAACGAACACAATTCGGACTCCCTCAGCTCAATGACACGGCATATATTATAGGTGTTCCGCATACGGAAGATGCGTGTGCCGTTGTTCTCGTCCTCGATGTGGAACAGCGGTTCCATGATGAAGTTGGAAATCCTTGACGGTTCCTCGTTGTCATCTCCGGTGGCGTAATAACAGTTCTCCCGGATGAACAGCCCATGCTGGCGAAGCAGTTCCGCTTCACGCTGCCTTTCGTCCATTAGCGTGAGCTTGTCCTGTCTTTTCCGCGCCTCTCCACGGGCTTGCGTTACGGCATCACGCCACAATTTGGCTTTTCCGTAGATTTTGGCCAGTTCGTCAATACACTGGTTAAACACCAGCTGGTCTTTTACATAGCGCATCAGGTCGGCTATCTCTGACACGCATTTCCGTTCTTCCACCAAAGAGTCCGCAACAAGAAAGCGTTTCTGTGCCAGCCAGACAATAAACAGCCTTTCTTTCAATGAGGTGTAATCTTCCCGGCAATGAATGAAACTGTCTGCATCGTTCTTTCCGGGTTTCACATCCCAGCCGTTTTTACCGTCGGGGATTTCGGCAAACGGCAGTTCCCTGACGGTGGCATGAAAGCCTTTCCTGACAGCGGCTGTCCCGTTTGCCATGACCGCCTCAAACCCAGGACCGAAGGGTTTGCCGTCACTGACATCGGAATCGGGGATAAAGCATAATGAAGAGGTGTATTTTTTCAATCGCTCAAACTGGCTGTCCGTCCATGCTGTACCCAATGCGGCCACGGTATTGTCGTAGCCGACGGACTGCATACGCAATACGTCAGGCGCACCCTCCACGATGATGAAGTATTCCGCATTGCGTTCCCGGCTCGCCCTATCTATGCCGAACAGGCATTCTCCCTTGGCATAGACCGCACTGTTTGGCGAATTGATATATTTCGGTGCTTTGGGGTTATTCCCGATGTAACGGGCGGTATAAGCGATGATGCGACCCCATCTGTTGCGTATGGGAATCATTATCCGGCGTCTGAACATGGCATACACACGACCGTCATCTCCGCGCCGGAGCAGACCCAACTCGAAAAGTACATCCTCGTCCAGCCCTTTTGTCCGACAGAACTCCATGAACGTACCACCGTCACGCGGCGCGTACCCGATGCCTGCGACCGAACAGAAATCTTCCGGCCATCTTCCATAAGCATATTCACGGGCAAAACGGCTTTCATCATTGTCTGGTGCCAGCAGACTACTTATAAAGAAGTCTTGTACATAGCCGAGCGTAGCAAGCAGCGTTTCCTTGTATCTATTTTTTGCTGTTTGCTCCTTGTCCTGTTCTTCTACATACTCAATAGGAATATTATGCCGTCTGGCCAAGAACCCAATGGCTTCCATGAAAGAAAGGTTCTCTTTCTCCATAATGAATGTGATGGCATCGCCGCCACGGTTACAGCTGAAACAATGGAACAGGTTCTTTCCCGAACTGACAGAAAAAGAGCCGGTCCGCTCCTCATGGAACGGACAAATGCCCATCAGGGTCGAGCCTTTCCTTGACAGTCTGACATACGGCTCCAATACATCCTCGATGGAAAGCTCCCTGACCTTATTGATTGTTGACTCGCTTATCATAACGTGGTCAGGAGTTTCCAGCAATCAATTATGGACTGGCCGGAGTATTTTGGCCGGCTGGCATTATCGGGATTAAGCGGCTTGATATAGCCGTTTTCCTTGTACTTTTTTAGTGTCTTGTGGCTTACGCCAAGTTCGGCGCAAGTCCGTTTGACAGAATAAACCCCTTCCGGGTCGCATGTTGGCACTAATTCTCTCATCCGCTGTAATATTTTATCGTATGCCTGTTCCGTATGTCTTATAAATTACAGTATAGGCATATCCTGATATTGTTTTCTTACTTCTTTGCATCTAAACTATTTTCGTTTATACCGAAAGAAGTGTTATCAAAATAGTCCTGAACTGTGCGTTGCAGGAGGCGGAGGTCAGCCGTCCTGTATTCCACTTTGCCAGGTCTCTTGTAGCATACCACTTTCCCTTGTCGTTTCCACCTTTCGACATTCCGGCGGCCGAACATCTCATAAGCCTTTCTCTGGCTGACAAATTCCGGATCGGCATTGTCGGATTTCAGGTACTTGACAATCCTTGCCGCAAGGTCATTCAGAAATGTGTCATAAGGGATTAGGCGGTCTAAAAACTGAAGAAATTGCATAGATCCAGAATTTACAAGGTACGCATTACGGTTATGGTCTGTTTCTCCCTGTCCGTCCGTGTCTTGAACTGACGGTTGTAGATGGCACCAAGTTCTGAGGCTTGGGTTCGGACGCTTTTCAGCCTGGAGATGTGGAAGGTGATTTCATCGCCAACTTCGAGTGCGACAAGTGCAGGACGGATTTTTTCCATGTTTTCTGCCATAATATTTGTTTGTTTAATGATTAATGTTTAACTTTGTAGTCGCTAATTCAATTTATATCATCGGCAAAATAACATAAAAAGGTTTATATAGCCAAATATTTGTTTGATAATTGTTGATTTAATATTACAATTTAAGGTTTGACCCATGAATATAGATATTAAAGACGTACATGTGGGGCAGGCTATTGAGCAACGCCGCAACGAACTCGGTCTTTCTAAGTCCGAGCTTGGGCGCAGACTTGGCATTCCCCAACAGCATATCAACCGCCTTCTGGAAAGGGAAACGATGGAGACCAAGCGGCTTGTCAAGGCTTGCAAGGCGTTGGACTTTAATTTTTTCGCCTTGTTCTGCCCGGTCAACCCCCAAATATCCGCATACCTCGCGGCAGTGGCATTGGACGGGGGAGATGCCAATAACAACATTGGCGATAGTGGTCTTGCAGCCCAGCTTACCGCTGAACAGGCCAAGGTGGAAAACTTGAACGGCACTATCAAGCTATTGAAGGAGCAGATAGATAGCCTGAATGCACAAATTATCCGTCTGGATTCCAATCTGAAGGACAAAGACGCAATTATAGAACTACTAAAAGAAAGGAGGCAAAATATGTAACATTGAATACTGTGGTCAATATGATGATTGGCACATAGTAGCTCAGAATGTTTACACCAACATCGGTAGTTATCTGATTTTCAAATATATATTGCTATCATTTCGACTGTTATTGAGTTTGGATATTCGATGGGAACTCGATAAGAGAAATCAAATTCACGAGACTGTTTGCTATTTGTTTTCTGCATAGTAGATAACTCATTGAATATGAATATCTAATTAGAGTGGCGCAAGCAGCTGTAGAGGATACTCTATAAGAAATCTGCTTCTTTAATTTATATAGGTAAGACAGGCGTTTTCCATTTGTTTTCCCCAAACACTTAGATGACTGATTGTCAATATAATATTAAAGCCGCACAGGCTGCCATTGAAGGCTGATTTCAATAATACTGAATAATGACATTTATGGGCTGCATGCTTTACTTGGTAATGGCATGCGGCCTATTTTGTTGGAAAAAACTGTAGTTTCTATTAATTTATTTGTATTTTCTTTAGTATATTTGCTTCCCATAATTTTATAGTTTCCAATAAGCAAGCAAAAAACGATGATATTGACAATTACGGCAGCATACGATGTTTGGACGAATGACTTCTATCAGAATAATGAAGCATTGGTATATAGTTTTGGGATAATTGTCATTCTGCTTTTGGTCATCATGATAATCATTTCCATCAGCAAGAGCAAAAGGTTGAAGACGTTGCAGCGCATCAATGAGGTTGCCGAAGAATCCAACCAGCTGAAGAATGCTTTCATCGCTAATATGACTCACGAAATTCGTACTCCTTTGAATGCCATTGTAGGCTTTACAACTATGCTTGCCGAAATGGATGATCTGGACAGAGAAACCCGTATGGCTTTTCTGAAGGAGATTAATGATAACAAGGACTCGCTGCTGCAACTGGTCAATGACTTGCTGGACTATTCGAAGATTGAGGCAAATACCCTGGAATATAACGATGGAGAAGTGGATGTAAACGCGCTGATTGATGAAGTCTGCACGACGGAGAATATGCGCTCGCATCCCACGGGCATTCAGGTGGAGTTTGTAGAACGGTTGCCTCAATGCCGTTTGGTGGTAGACCGTGTGCGTTTTGCCCAAGTCATAGGTAACTTGGTGAGGAATGCCTTGAAGTTTACGGAAATGGGCAGTGTGAAAATCGGTTGCAGGAGATTGAGCAACCATAACTTCTATTTTTATGTGGCAGATACAGGCTGTGGTATCGATGAAGTGGGAAGACATGCCATCTTTGAACGGTTTGTGAAGATGAACTACAATATCAAAGGTACGGGGTTGGGGCTTTCCATCACCAAATCTATTGTGGAGCACTATGGGGGAGGTATCGGTGTGGAGTCTAAGAAAGGGGAAGGCTCCACCTTCTATTTCACGTTGCCTGCCGGTATTGAATACAAAGAGTACGGTAAATTTTAATTTGCCAGTCCAAGGCAAGGCTCAATCAGCCATTTTCTTCAACTTCTTGAAGTGGCGGATTACTTCCAGATAATCGCGGTCGGTGCAGGCATTGAATTTATTCCATAAGTCACCCATTACAACGGCACCACCGAATCCGTAATCCTTAATCTCCAGTATGTTGTCGGGAGTAATGCCTCCCAAAGCCATGACTCTACTGTCTATGACCTTACTTTTTCCTGCTTGCCGCAACTCTTCGGCTGTGAAGCCGGACGTGACTCCAGACTTTGTGATGCAATTATATATCGGGCTTAGGAACAGATAGTCATAGAAATGCTTCTTGTTCTGCACTTCGTCCAGTGAATGGCAGGTGCAACTGATGTGGCCCGAATAGTCGTGGGGCTCTTTGGGATTGCGGGTGTTTAGATGAATCCCCATCAGGCTGAACTCTTCCTGCAGGTAGAAGTGCTCATGGGTAATGATGCGCTTATGGTATTTTTCGGGTATCAGCGTTAAAAGCCGTTCTGAATACATGGCGGGAGTTTCCGGCTTCCTCAGATGTAGAATATCCAGCCCCTCTTCGAATAGTGCCGTGATAATCTTGTCTTCTTCCACAAAAAATGTGGGTGCTGTTACTACGATGAGTTTCATTTCTTTTGTTTAACTTTTAAGTTTAGCAAAGTTAATGAATACTTATGGTAGAAGCCAAAGAATTTCTTTAAAATATGTTAGATGGCTATTTTAAACAAGAAAACGCATTCTTGAACCTTAGTTGCTCAAGAATGCGTCATTAACATGTTTAGTGGGACCTTGTTGCTTATTTCAGTCTTTTACCTACTACATCCCAGTCGATGATGCTCCACAGTTCGTTCACATGGTCGGCACGGCGGTTCTGGTAATCAAGATAGTAGGCATGTTCCCACACGTCGAATCCGAGTAGCGGAACAAGACCGGCGCGTACCGGATTGCTACCGTTGGCTTCTTTGGTGATGTGGAGTTTGCCGTTCTTGTCGGCAGACAACCAAGCCCATCCGGAGCCGAACAAGCCGACAGCTGCCGCGTTGAATTCCTTCTTGAAATTCTCAAAGCTGCCGAAGTCGCGTTTGATGGCTTCTGCCAGCTTGCCGGTAGGCTCGCTGTGGGCAGGCTTCGGAGCAAACTGTAAGAAGTATAATGTGTGGTTCAACACTTGTCCTGCATTGTTGAAGATGGCACCGTCCGGTGCTGTGGCAACAATGGTTACCAGGTCTTTGCCTTCAAATTCCGTTCCCGGAACGAGGTTGTTGAGGTTGTTCACGTAGGTTTGCAGATGTTTACCGTAGTGGTAATCTATGGTTTGCTGACTGATTACAGGTTCCAGTGCATTGTTAGTGTAGGGAAGTTTTGGCATTTCGTAAGTCATAACTGTTATCATTAAAATCGTTAATATTGTATTCATAAGTTTCAATTATTTAATTTTGGAACTTTACTATATAAACACTATAACCTATAGAAATGTTCGTACGTCTCCGAAGCTTTTTTTATCTTTGCCTCCGTAAAAACAAAGGAAGGAAAAATATCATCATTTTAAGATTATACGGATATGCCCGATTATATAGAGGAACTGAACGAAGGACAACGGAACGCGGTGTTATACAATGACGGTCCGTCACTGGTGATAGCCGGTGCCGGTTCGGGAAAGACGCGCGTGCTGACCTATAAGATTGCTTATCTGCTGGAGAATGGCTACCAGCCTTGGAACATTCTGGCATTGACCTTTACCAACAAGGCGGCGCGCGAAATGAAGGAGCGTATAGCCCGTCAGATGGGGCCGGAGAGGGCGCGCCATCTGTGGATGGGAACCTTTCACTCCATGTTCCTGCGCATTCTGCATGTCGAGGCCGGGCATATCGGCTTCACTTCGCAGTTTACCATTTACGATACGGCGGACAGTAAAAGCTTGATACGTTCCATTATCAAGGAAATGGGGCTGGATGAGAAAGTGTACAAGCCGGGGATGGTGCAGGCGCGTATCTCGAATGCCAAGAATCATCTGGTTTCTCCGGCAGGCTATGCCAACAACAAGGAGGCTTACGAAGGAGACCGTGCTGCCAAGGTTCCGGCGCTTCGCGACATCTACCAGAGATATTGGGAGCGTTGCCGGCGGGCGGATGCGATGGACTTCGACGATTTGCTGTTCTACACATTCCTGCTGTTCCGAGACCACCCCGAGGTGTTGGCACGTTATCAGGAGCAGTTCCGTTACATTCTGGTGGATGAGTATCAGGATACCAATTTTGCACAGCACAGCATCGTGCTGCAACTTGCCAAGAACCATCAGCATGTCTGTGTGGTGGGGGATGATGCACAGAGTATTTACTCCTTCCGTGGTGCCGATATTGACAATATTCTCTACTTTACGAAAGTATATCCCGATACGAAGGTCTTCAAGCTGGAGCAGAATTACCGTTCCACCCAGACCATTGTCCGCGCGGCCAACAGCCTGATAGAAAAGAACCAGTGGCAGATACGCAAGGAAGTGTTCTCGGAAAAGGAGAAGGGAGAGGCCATTGGTGTGTACCAGGCATACAGTGATGTGGAAGAAGGGGATATTGTGGTGAATAAGATAGCTGAACTGCGGCGTGAAAAGCGCTATGCCTACTCTGATTTTGCGATACTCTACCGTACCAATGCACAGAGCCGTATCTTTGAGGAAGCCATGCGCAAACGCAGTATGCCTTACCGTATTTATGGAGGCTTGTCGTTCTATCAACGCAAGGAAATCAAAGATGTTATCGCTTACTTCCGTCTGATAGTGAATCCCAATGATGAAGAGGCTTTCAAACGTATTATCAATTATCCTGCACGGGGTATCGGAGATACGACAGTGGGAAAAATCATTGCTGCCGCCACCGGGCACAATGTCAGTTTGTGGACTGTGCTTTGTGAGCCGTTGGCGTATGGCTTGAACTTCAATAAAGGTACGGTGGGAAAGTTACAGGCATTCCGCGAACTTATATCCGCCTTTATCACAGATGCTGCGGAGAAGAATGCCTATGAGATTGGTGCCGACATTATCCGCCAATCGGGCATCATCAATGATGTGTGTCAGGACAACTCTCCCGAGAATCTGAGCCGTAAGGAGAATATAGAGGAGCTGGTGAACGGTATGAGTGATTTTTGTGCCCAACGGCAGGAGGAAGGAAAACCGAACGTGTTGTTGGGTGACTTCCTTTCGGAAGTTTCCCTTCTTACCGACCAGGATTCGGATAAGGATGGGGACGATGAGAAGATAACCCTGATGACTGTACATTCGGCCAAGGGATTGGAGTTCAAGAATGTGTTTGTAGTGGGGATGGAGGAGAATCTTTTTCCCAGCGGCATGGTGGGTGACTCTCCCCGGGCATTGGAGGAAGAACGGCGGCTGTTTTATGTAGCCATCACACGTGCCGAAGAACACTGTTTCCTGTCGTATGCAAAGACACGTTTCCGGTATGGCAAGATGGAGTTCGGCAGTCCCAGCCGTTTCCTGAAGGATATAGATATACGTTTCCTGCGTCTGCCTCAGGATGCGGGAATGTTCCGCAGGGTAGAGGAGGAAGCCGCCGCTTTCCGCAGGGAGAACGCCAGAGGCTTTGCGCCTGATAGGGAAGATGCTCCGTATGGAGGAAAAGAACGTGTGTCTGTACGACCGAAACAGCAGATTATTGCGCCGACCGTTCCACGTAATTTGAAACGGGTGGCGCCTTCTGCAAATACGGCAAGTACATCGCCTTCTGCCGGCGGGTCTGCCAACTGTGTACAGCAGGGACAACTGATAGAGCACGAACGTTTCGGCCTGGGTGAAGTTTTGAAAGTGGAGGGCGAAGGAGACAATGCGAAAGCCACCATCCGCTTCAAGAATGCGGGAGACAAACAACTTTTGCTGCGCTTCGCGCGTTTCAAAGTGCTGTCATAGGATAGTCGCATCTTTTGTCTCACACAAAAACGGGATATTTGTAAGAGGATGATGGTATAAGTGTAGGACCGTGGTATCTTAAAAAAAGACAGTTAGAACGATACATACGGACAATTTAGAATAGTAAATATAGATAGAAGAATGACAAATAAAGACTTTTCCCTTTTCCCTTCTCCCTGCTATATTATGGAAGAAGGATTGCTGAGAAAGAACCTCGCACTGATAAAAAGTGTGGCCGACCGCGCAGGTGTGGAGATAATCCTCGCTTTCAAATCATTTGCCATGTGGCGTTCCTTTCCCATTTTCAGGGAGTATATAGACCACTCTACGGCAAGTTCCGTCTACGAAGCCCGTCTGGCATTGGAGGAGTTCGGAAGTAAGGCACATACGTACTCGCCTGCCTATACCGAGGCCGATTTTCCGGAGATAATGCGGTGCAGCAGCCATATCACTTTCAATTCGCTTTCGCAGTTCCACCGCTTTTATCCGGTAGTGGTGGCGGAGGGAAGCGGCATTTCCTGCGGTATCCGTATCAATCCCGAATACTCTGAGGTGGAAACGGAGCTTTATAATCCCTGCGCACCCGGTACTCGCTTCGGTGTAATGGCCGACCCGCTTCCCGAAGAACTTCCGGTGGGTATTGAAGGTTTTCACTGTCATTGTCATTGCGAGTCTTCTTCCTACGAACTGGAACACACATTGGAGCACTTGGAAGGAAAATTCTCCCGCTGGTTCTCACAGATTAAGTGGTTGAATTTAGGAGGCGGGCATCTGATGACGCGTAAGGATTATGATGTAGAGCATCTTGTCCGTCTGTTGCAGGGCTTGAAGGGACGCTATTCGCATCTTCAAATCATTCTTGAGCCCGGTTCCGCTTTCACTTGGCAGACCGGTGTGCTGAGCTCGGAGATAGTGGACATCGTGGAAAACCGCGGCATTCGTACTGCCATTCTCAACGTTAGCTTTACGTGCCACATGCCGGATTGCCTGGAGATGCCCTATCAGCCTGCAGTGCGTGGAGCGGAGATGGGTGATGCGGGTCCTTATGTCTATCGTCTTGGAGGAAACTCCTGCCTAAGCGGCGACTATATGGGACTGTGGAGTTTCGACCATGAGCTGCAGATAGGGGAGAGAATCGTCTTTGAGGACATGATACATTACACCACTGTAAAGACGAATATGTTCAATGGAATTCACCATCCGGCCATTGCAATGTGGACAAAAGAAGGAAAAGCTGAAGTTTTCAAGCAATTTTCTTATGAAGATTATCGTGGCCGAATGAGTTGATAATCAAAAGTCTGCTTGTATGCCTGGCGAAAATGTACACTTTTCTGTGTGAAAAAAGTCTGCGGAATGTTTGCAGGTTTAAGGAAAATATCTACCTTTGCATCCGCAATCGCGGAAATAGCTCAGTTGGTAGAGCATAACCTTGCCAAGGTTAGGGTCGCGAGTTCGAGTCTCGTTTTCCGCTCAACGCAGTTTAGATTGCAATTACCTATGCCCAGGTGGCGGAATTGGTAGACGCGCACGTTTCAGGTGCGTGTGTCGAGAGGCATGCAGGTTCGAGTCCTGTTCTGGGCACCAAGGTAAAGCAGTCGGTTCTTTGAATTGTTGAAAGTAAGTTGGAGAGGTGGCGGAATTGGTAGACGCGCTACTTTGAGGGGGTAGTGACAATTATGTCGTGGGAGTTCGAGTCTCCTTCTCTTCACGCTTTTATACATTGCGGAAATAGCTCAGTTGGTAGAGCATAACCTTGCCAAGGTTAGGGTCGCGA
>ERZ791908.253-NODE-253-length-67516-cov-19.395918_pt1 | contig 67516 bp, 48 predicted proteins | sample MGYA00510144_ERZ791908 | MGnify/ENA primary metagenome ERZ791908 (study PRJEB30046, sample SAMN00792105) | human gut metagenome | study: EMG produced TPA metagenomics assembly of the A metagenome-wide association study of gut microbiota in type 2...
ATTCCAGGCATGATGCACCTCCGCATTCGCACGATTCCGCCGGAAACAGACTACCTTACACCCTCTACTCGGGGCGCGGCCATCTCACGCAATCGGGCTTCTGGTGTCTTTGCCGCGCGTTGCGCGAGGCGGGCCGACACCAAGGCGCCGCCACGGCGAATGACAGTTTATTTGGGTGTTATCTGAGTGCTTTGCCGGCCGAGCCGAGTTGCTTGCATGCCTCAGCCACGCGGGCGGACATGGATTCCTCGGCCTTGCGGCCCCAGGAACGCGGATCGTAGAACTTCTTTTCGCCCACTTCACCGTCGATCTTGAGGACCTTGTCATAGTTCTCGAACACATGGTCGGCAATCGGGCGCGTGAACGAGTATTGCGTGTCGGTGTCGATGTTCATCTTGATCACGCCATGGCTCACGGCTTCTGCAATCTCTTCCGGACGGGAGCCCGAACCGCCGTGGAACACCAATTCGAACGGCTTGCCGTTGGGAAAGTCGACTATGCCGGCGGCGCTGGGCAGCTCACCCTCGACCACCGCGCGCGCCACACGGGACTGAATATCACCGAGCAGGGCGGGACGCAGCTTGACCACGCCGGGCTTGTAGGAGCCGTGCACATTACCGAACGTGAAGGCGGCCATGTATCGGCCACGCTCGCCCAAACCAAGGCGACGGGCCACTTCAAGGCCATCGGCCGGCGTGGAATAGAGGCGTTCGTCGATTTTGGCGGAATAGCCGTCTTCCTCGCCGCCGACCGCGCCGATCTCGATCTCCAGCACCGTGTGCGCGGCCTGCGACTTATCGAGCAGCTCCTCGGCGATGTCCAGATTTTCCTTGAGCGGCACGGTGGAGCCGTCCCACATATGCGACTGGAATGTGGGCTCCTGACCATGCGCCACCTGATCGGCCTCATGTGCGAGCAGCGGTCGCACCCATTCGTCCAGATACTGCTTGGCGCAGTGATCGGTGTGCAGGGCGATGGTGATGTTCGGGTACTTCGCGGCGACCTCGTGTGCAAAAGCGGCCAAGGCCAGCGATCCGGTGACACGGTCGTTGACGCCGATGCCGGAAAGGTATGCGGCTGCGCCGACGGACACCTGGATGATGCCGTCGGATTCGGCATCCGCGAACCCCTTCAGCGCGGCGTTCAGCGTCTGCGAGCTGCTCACGTTGATGGCAGGGTAAGCGTAGCCGCCGCGTCGTGCGGCGTCTAGCATTTCGGCATAACGTTCCGGTGTTGCGATTGTCATGGCTTCATTATCGCTCGGGGTGTGCCCGCCAGACTAGGTTCTGGAGCCAGGCGAGTTGTGAACTATCTCACGAGGAACACCATGATGATAATCATGGCGAAGCCGACCAAATCGGTCGGGGTAAAGACCGCGCCGGCGAATAGGACACCGGTGATAGTGGCGGTTACGGGTTCACTGGTGCCGAGCATGGTGGCGCGCATTGCACCGCAGCGCTGGGTGCCGCCGAGGAATAGCCAATAGGCACCGAATGTGCCGAACACCACGGTGAATACCATCAGACCAATGCCGAACCAATCCAACGCGGGGGCGGTGGTCCACGGGTGCACGAGCGGCAGCAGCATTAGGCCGGAAACGATGAACATGACGCCGTTGGCCATGAAGTTGCCCCATTTGGCCATTAATGCGATGGGCAGAATCGCAAGCAACGACGTGCATACGGCATCGGTCAGGCCCCACAGCAGACCGGGCAGCGGCAGACTGAGCTGGCTGAGATCGCCGCCTGTGGCGATGAGCACCGTGCCCACAAAAGCGAGTACCACACCGATGCTTTCGCGTTTGCCGGGCAGCCGTTTGCCCATAATACATACGAATACGAGTACAACCAGCAGATTGAGCGTCTGCAGCACTGTAGCCGTGCCGGAATTGGTCCAGTCAATGGCCTTCAAGTAGGAGACCTGCACCATGAGCACGCAGAAGAACGCGCACAGCAGAAGTCTCGGGTAGGAACGGTAGTCCTTAAGCGAGTTGATGAACTTGTCAGGCGTGAAGATTCCTGCGCAAACCAGAAAGACGACACCGGCCAATAGCTCGCGTACGCAGGCGATCCACAGCGGATCGGCGTGATAGTCGTTCATCAGGAGTTTGGAGACGGTGGCGTTGACGCCCCAGAAGACGCCTCCGGCGAGCGCCAGTCCGGCACCGACGAAGATGTCGTGCGGGGTGCGTTCGAGGGTTGGCGTTGGTTGGCCATTGGTTGCAGCGGTCTTGGGTTCACACATCGCCCATCACGATACGCGGACGACGTGAATTGTTCTCATATAGCGGTCATACGGCAGGAAAATAAGCTCTCAAAAGAGGGAAAACCGTTGGAATTTCAAGGAAAATCGATGGAGCGGACGACGGGAGTCGAACCCGCCTCTAAAGCTTGGGAAGCTTTCATTCTACCGATGAACTACGTCCGCATGTGCGCTTCCACGCACGAGAGGCAAGTGTATCACCTATGCGGCACCTTGCGCCATGTGCCGGTTTGAGTTCTGTGCTGGACTAGTGAATTGCGCGCGTGGAATATGTGGATGCGGCCACCGGAGTGCCGTTCATTTCATTGGCCATTTGCATCAGGCGTGCGATGCGCTGATCAGTCGGCGGATGCGTGGAGAACAGTTTGGAGAAACCGACCGCGGAGAACGGATTGGCAATCATCATCGCGGAGACGGACTGGGTGCCGGCCGTTTTGCGCATGGGCGTGGTCTGGGCGCCATAGGAGATCTTGTTGAGCGCGGAGGCCAGGGCCTCGGGGTCGCCGGTCAGCAGGCTGCCGTCCTCGTCGGCATCATATTCACGGGTGCGGGAGATGGCCATCTGAATCAGGGATGCGGCAATCGGCGCGAGAATCACGCTGAGGAGCACGCCAATCAAGCCGAGTCCACCTGAATTATCGCGGTCGTCGCGCGAGTTGCCGCCGCCGAAATACATCAGGGAATAGCCGAGGTACGTGATGACGGTGGCCATGGCAGAGGCGATGGCGGAGGTCAGAATGTCGCGGTTGTACACGTGCATCAGTTCATGACCCAGCACGCCGCGCAACTCGCGGGCGTTCAGAATCTGCAGGATGCCCTGCGTGCAGCATACGGCAGCGTGACGTTCGTTGCGGCCGGTGGCGAAGGCGTTCGGACTCATGGTGGGCGCGATGTAGATGCGAGGCATCGGCTTGCCGGCCTTGGCACTCAGCTCGCGCACGATCTGGTAGATTTCGGGGGCTTCCTGCTCGCTGACCTCCCTGGCTCCCATGGATGCGATGGCGAGTTTGTCGGAGAACCAGTATGAGCCGAACGTGGTGGCCAACCCGATAATGACGTAGATGCCCAGCGTCTGCTGTCTACCGCCCGTGACCCACCATATCAGCATGATGATGGCCCACATCAAGGCGAACAGCAGCGTAGTCTTCAGGCCGTTGAAATGGCCGTGCACCCGTACTTTGGCATCCATGAGGCTCACACTAAAATCACTGCCTGAATATTGGCTGGATGTGCGCCGAGGGGTGAATCGGATGGGGGTCGGCGGTGCTTACGGTGCGGTTGGCGGGATCGGAATAGCCTGTTTACATGGGATTGACGATGCTTGACAGTGCGGCTGCTTGGCCTGTTTTACCGCTTTACCGATTGGTCTGATCGGGACGCTTTGCTTGTTTGGCTTGCTTTGGCTGCTTGGCCTATCGGCCTGCTCGACTGGCACGACACTGGCTTTTATATAAATAAGGACGCCGGCGTATAACCGGCGTCCTTATTTATCGATGTATCAATCGCGCCGATTGCGTAGCTGCTGGTGCAGTTGCCGATGCGATGAGCTGATAGTCAATCAGGCCAGAGCGAGCTCACGCATCTGGTCGGGCTCGATGACCTTCTTGTGTTCGCGGCCTTCCTTGGCGCCTTCGGCGCGCTCGAAGGCGTCGACCTTCTTCCAGCCGGCGAAGTCAATCGGGCGGACGCCGCGGCTTTCCAGCAGTTGGTCGATGGATTCGGGGTCGCGATCCTCGGCCACGCGACCACCTTCGGCGGCCTTGGCCAGATCCTCAAGCATGTTGGTCACGATGGCAAGCGCGTCGGACTTGGTGGAGCCGATCAGGCCCACCGGGCCGCGCTTGGCCCAGCCAGTGGCGTACAGACGGTCGCGCACTTCGCCGCCGTCCGCTTCGGTGGTGATGCGGCCATCGCCATTGGCGTTGGCCAGGTGAGCGCCGTGCTCGTCGTAAGTAATGCCGGGAGCCTCGGCCGGCTTGTAGCCGATGGCGTGGTAGACGGCCTCAACCGGGTAGTCGGTGAACTCGCCGGTGCGGCTCATCTTGCCGTCGGCACCGGTTTCGGTGCGCTCCACGCGGATGGCCTTGACCTTGCCGTCCTCGCCGAGGATCTCGGTGGGGGCGGAGTTGAAGTGCACGTAGTACTTGCGGTCGGCCGGGTTGCCTTCGAAGTCGACGTCGCCGTCATCTTCCATGTCTTCGGCCATCTCGCGGACGGCGAACAGCTCCTCGACCATCTGGCGGGGGAGCTTGTCCTTGCCGGCCACCTCGATGGTCTCGTCGTCCAAATCGAAGTCGTCCTCATTGATGATGAGCTGCACGCCGGGCAGCTTCTCCATCTCGCGCAGCTCCTGCACGCTGAACTTGGCCTGGGCCACACCGCGGCGGATGAACAGGTGGAGGGTTTTCGCCTTGTTGTTGTCGATGCCCTCGTAGACATTGTCCGGGATATCGGTCTTGGCCTTGAGGTCGTCGGCGTTGCGCATGAGCTCGCGAGCCACATCCATGGCCACGTTGCCGCCACCGATCACAGCGACGTTCTCGGCCGTAAGCGGCCATTCGCGGGCGCCGGTGGGGTAGCCGTCATACCATTCGACGAACTTGGCCGCGCCGTATACGCCATCGAGGTCGGCCCCGGGCAGGTTCAGCGGCTTGTCCTTGACTGCGCCGGTGGCGAACAGCACGGCATCGTAGCGGGCAAGCAAATCATCAAGGGTCACGTCTTTGCCGAATTCCACGTCGCAGTAGAGATGGATGTCCGGGTTATCAAGCGTCTTCTCGAGTGCGGAGGCGATGAACTTGATGGACGGGTGGTCGGGGGCCACGCCGTAACGCACCAGACCGAACGGTACCGGCAGCTTTTCGAACAGGTCGATGCGGGCCTTGGTGCCGAGGCCGAGTTCCTCGCCGAGTTTCTTGAGCTGGCGCAGGAAGATATCGGATGAGTAGACGCCGGCCGGACCAGCGCCAATTACAGCAATACGAAGTTCAGTGTTCTCAGATTCAGTCACGCGTTACAGGTTATCGCAAAGCCTTCCGTTGCAACAGGGGCGAGTGGTGGGAATCCTGTGCCTGATACCCTCTGCCAGCCTCACGTCAGCGGGGCAAAACCACGAATCGATCAAGAAATTGCCCCACTCACAGACCGCCAGCGGAGCAAAACCGCGAGTAACCCGAGAAATTGCTCCGCTTACAGCCCACCAGCGGGGCAAAACCGCGACTAACCCGCCAAGGCACCCCGCTGAACACCCACCAGCGCAGCAAAACCACTATTAGACCGTAAAATCACCCCACTCGCAGACCACGAGTGGAGCAAAACCCCTATTAGCCCACAGAATCGCCCCGCTTACAGACCGTCAGCGGGGCAAAACCGCGACTCAGTCGAGGAGATACCCCGCCTAGTCGCGGTCGATGAGGGCAGTGAGGGCCCAGAGGATGCTGACCACGTCGATGGCCTCTTGGAGGAAAGCGCCGACGACCACTGGAATGAGGTTGAAGGCGGCGGCAATCATGCCGATGGTGGCGAGTACGAGACCAGCGATCACGGCCTGCAGCATCACGCGCTTGGTACGGCGTGCAATGGCGATAGCGCGCGGCACAGAGGCAATATCGTCATTCATAATGACCACTTGGGCGCTTTCGGAAGCAGCAGTGGAAGTGCCGTCGGTCATGGCCACGCCGATATCGGCGACGGCAAGTACCGGGGCATCGTTCACGCCGTCGCCGACCATCATTGTGACCGGCTTGCGGATTGCGGCGGCGCGGCTGCATCGAGAACGCGACGGTTGAGAACCATCGGGCCGGATGCCATCTGCGGCATCGGACACAGGGCTGGCGGCGTGATTCGCACGCCCGGCCGGCGCGGCGCTTGCCTCCGTGGCGGCCTTGACGGCGGCAACCTTGTCTTCGGGGAACAGCTCGGCGTGGACCTCGTCGATGCCGACTTCGTCCGCGATGATTTCGGCCGAGGCGCGCTTATCGCCGGTAAGCATGGCGAGCTTGGTAACACCCAGTTCGTGCAGATTGGCGAGCGCGGTTTTGGTGTTGGCGCGAGGTACATCTCGCAGCACGATGCGGGCGATCAGTTGCCCGTCAACGGACACGTAGGAGGCCATTTCGTCCGGCTGTAGCATACCGAATCGCGTACGCAGCGTTTCCTTTTCCTTAGTGTTCCCGGCAATCGTGCGGCCAGACCCGGCCTCAGTATCCCCGCCCAGAGGGGACTGTCCGTGAAGCGGGCTGAGGAGGTCGGTCGCCTCCTGCCGTGGGCCATCCGCCCGGCTTACACCCGCTACCTCGGCAGTCAAGAAGCCGCCATCGCCGGCCGCAGCGAACGACAGTCGCCCGACGCGGACGGCATGGCCGTTCACCTTGCCGGACACGCCCTTGCCGGAGTCCTCATTAATGTCCTTGACAACCGGATATTCACGGCCATGGCCGGGCCAACTCGCCTCAGGCTCGGGACAGCGACGCTGGCCGTCCGCGAACCGCTGACGTAGACGGGCCATCGCGTCGGCACCGGCCTTGGCGATGCCCTTCGACAGGATGTGCACGGAATAGCTTTCCACAACGCCGGCCATCATCAGCACATGATCCTCATTAAGACGGGTTTTAGCCCCGGGCAGCATCTCAACGCGCACCACTTGCGGCTGCTTGACGGTGAGCGTGCCGGTTTTGTCGAAGAATACCTGAGTGACGCGGCCGAGGTTTTCGAGCACATCCTGTGCCTTGATAAGCACACCGGCGGCGGCAAGTCGACCAGTACCGGCGATGTACGCCACAGGCGCAGCGATAAGCAGCGGGCAGGGCGTGGCCAGTACCAACACCTGGGCGAATCGCGTCGGCACGCCGGAGACAGCCCACGCAATGCCGGCGATCGCCAAAGACAACACGGTGAACGGCACAGCCAGACGATCAGCGGTTTTCACCACGGCCGGACGGGACTCCTGTGCGGAAGCGACGAGTTCGAGGATGCGCTGGTACTGGGAATCGGCGGCCACCTGGGTGGCGCGCATGGTCAAGGCAGTGGAACCGTTCACTGCGCCAGACATCACTCGGGCACCGGCGAACACCTCACGCGGCACCGGCTCGCCGTTGATGTTGCTCAGGTCGAGCGTGGCCGAGCCGGAAAGCAGTTCGCCATCAACCGGCACGGTTTCACCCGGCAACACCATAAGCACATCGCCCAGCTTCACCTGCTCGACCGGCACAGTGTCGAAGCGGCGCGTGGCGGCCTCAGCCGACCAGCTCCCCTCAGTCTCGCTCCGCGAGCCAGCTCCCCTCGACGGCGGTACTTGGCTCCCCTCTCCGAGGGGAGCTGTCGGCGAAGTCGACTGAGGGGAGGACGTCGCCGGAACCGAACCTACACGCCGGAAGCCATCGGACGAATCGTCCTTATCGGCGGCAGCCCCACGCCCCACGCCAGGCAGGTTTACGACGTGCGCGGTTTGAGGCGCGGCCTGCATCAGAGCGGTTAAGCTGTGCTCGGCCTTGGCCTGCGCGTATTCCTCAATGGCCTCACCGGACGTAATCATCAGCATGACCGCCCAGCTTGCCCAGTACTCGCGGACGGCAACGGTGGAAAGAATCGCCACTACGGCCAGCAAATCGACGCCGACTTGTCCGTGGCGCAAATCGTCAATCATGCCACGCACTGTGTCAATCACAATGATTGCCACCAGCGCGATTATCAGCCATTGGCCTACACCAGGATTACCCAGCACCGGCATCGCAATTGCGTTGCCCCATGGGCACCAATCGCCCAGCAGGGCTAGCGGGATCGCGGCGATAACAACAACGGGAAGCATCGGCACAAGTCGGCAGATGTCGAGGATTTTGGTGAAGAATCTGATGAGTCCGCTCATCATTGCTCCTTACGCTCGTATACGGAGTCGATTGCGGCAAGCGTGGCCCGCGCAATCGGCGCTACGGTCACGCCTTGTTAACCCACCGGCGGCTTTGCTTAGGGCCTTTCGGCTCCGCGCGACCATCCGATACACGGCGTAAAGAAATCGTTTTTAGTTATGTGTTGAATTATTGTGCGCATCGCTCGAGACATTGCCCGAATCAGCGCTTGGCCTACCCTATCAGCGGCCTGAACGCGACATGCCGGGCTGCGAAACTACGTTGGCGGATCAGTCGGAAGGCATCAATCGCTCCCCTCCTACGATTCCGCCAAGAATTCCCGTGCATATGAGGGGCTCACAGACCTTATGCGCCTGCAGCTGACGTCCTGCCAGAACGATTCCCGTGCATGCAAAAGCCCACGGAACAAGATATCTGCCGCCGCTCCGGCCGCCCCAGCCAAACGCTTCCCGCGTATACGAAAGGCCCGCAGCAGGAGTTGCTCACTGCTGCGGGCCTTTGCCTATCTGACACGGCGTTCAGCGGTTACCGCTCAACGCCGTGTGACGCGCTGGACCAGCTTTACCACAGACCGAACGGGTCGGAGAAGCCGCCGCCGTCACCGGTGCCGCCACCGTTGTTGCCGTTGCCATTGCCGTAACCATTCCGGCCGTTGCCGTTCTGGTTCTTTTGGTTGTTCTGGTTATTTTGGTTGTTGCCGTTCGAGTTCGAGCTGGACGAACCGTTTACGGAAGATTCCTCTTGGTCGAGCGTGACGTCGACGTCCATGGTCTTACCGTCGCGCACGATGGTCAGCGTCGCTTTATCGCCGAGAGCTGCGGCGCGCACGAAGCCCAGCAACGAGTAGTTGTTGTTGACTGCGTTGCCATTGAAGGCCACGATGGTGTCGCCTTCCTTCAGGCCAGCCTTGTCGGCCGGGCCGCCGGAGACGACCGCGGAACCAGTGGCGCTCGACTTGGTGATGGTCGCGCCGCCGCGGGTCACACCGTCGGCTTCAACCGTGTCGGACTTGATGACCACGCCGAGGGCGACGTGCTTAACCGAGCCATCCTTGATGATCTCATCGGCAACGCGCTTGACGAGGTTCGACGGAATCGCGAAGCCGATGCCAATCGATCCGGCGGAGTCGGAGGACGTTGCGGTAGAGGCGATCGAGGAGTTGATACCGATTACCTGGCCGGCCGCGTTGAAGGTCGGGCCACCCGAGTTACCGGGGTTGATGGCCGCGTCGATCTGGACGGCGTTGGTGACGATCTCGTTGTTGTTATCGTCGGTCACGGTCACCGGGCGGTTCAGGGCGGAGACGATGCCGGTGGTGGCGGTGTCGTCGTAGCCGAGCGGGTTACCGATAGCCATCACGTTCTCGCCGACGGCGAGCTTGTCGGAATCGGCGAATTCGACGGCCTTGAGACCGCTCGGCGGGTTGTCGAGCTTGATCACGGCAAGGTCGGTGGTGGTGTCGGTGCCGACGAGCTGAGCGGAATAGATGTTGCCGTTAGCAAGCGTCACCTGAATCTGCTGAGCCCCGGAAATCACGTGGTTATTGGTGATGATGTGGCCCTCAGTATCAATGATTGCACCAGATCCCTTGGCAGTGCCGTTGGCCATTGCGGTCTGAATGGAGACCACAGAGCCGGAGACGCCGCTAGCAACTGCCTGCCAATCGGGGGCTTCGCCAGTCTTGGCAGTGGCAGAGCCGGAGCCGGACTTGTTTGAAGTGACGTTCGAGAGCGAGCTGGAGGTCGGGACAGTCACCCAGCCGTTGGTGATGGCCGCATAGCCGAGGCCCAGGCACAGGGCGGCGGCAACCAGTGCCGCCACCACGGCGGTGACGATACCGTTCACCGTTTTGGAAGCGCCGGGCTTATTGGGCTGGCCGGGCTGCTGGGGCGAGCCCTGGGGACCCTGACCATTCGGGGTGCCGGCGCCAGGCGTGCCGAAGCCGAACAGTCCGCCACGTGGCGGCTGCTGACCGTTCGGGTTGGCGAACGGATTGCCGTTGTTGCGCGGCTGCTGTGGCTGCGGATTGAACGGGTTGCCGTTCCCCTGCTGCGGGTTGTTGAAGTAGGGGTTGCGCTGGCCTTGCGGCTGCGGCAAAGAGACCTGGCCGTACGGGAACTGCTGCGTGGGCTGGCCGTTGGCGGCCTGACCCTGCGGTGCGGCATTCTGTGCGGACTGCTCGGGCTGCGTCGGAGTCGGGCCATACGCGCCGAACTCTGGAGCCGGGCGGTAGAGCGGAGTTGTGGGCTGTGTGTCTGCACCTGCAGCCGGAGTTGAGGCCGGAGCGCTGGAAACCACGGTGCTCTCGCCCTTGGCCGCGGCGTAGTCCGGAATGGGCTCGGTGGTAGCGGTCGGGGCATCGTTTTGCGCGGAAGGCATCTGCTGGGTTGGGCCGCCGTCCTCATGGGATGGGTTGGTTGCGACATCGCCTTCGGCGGCGTTTTGAGCTGAAGTCTGAGGCTCAGTCTCGTTGCCGTTTGGGGCGGGATTTTCGTTGTTCTGCGGGGTCTGGTCGACGCCCTGCGGGTTGAATTCGTCAGCCATTGCTGCTCCTTTTCTAAAATTCCTATCACGTTTGTTCAGCGGCTCTGGGCGCTTGTTCGCCGCCACTCTCGTGCGCTAATTCAGTAGTAAAGGCAGTTAATCTGGAGGTTTTCTGAACGTTAGTTGAAAGTCTATGTGTAATCATCGAAGAGCACCATGGGTATATCGGTTTCGAGGGGCTGATTCGGTGCTTTCCGGATGTCTACTTCCGTTTCGAGGGGCTGTTCATCTGACTCAACCAGAGTGTCGGAGGCCTTGTGCTAACGCCATTCCGCCATTCTTGTGAGCCGTCTACTTGGGCATCAGCCCCTTGAAGCGGAGATAGATGTTTGGAAAACACAAAATCAGCCCCTCGAAACCGAGTTCTTCACAATTTCTGGCCCTTTTGCCTAAAGTGAAACTATGACAAGCGATGTTTTGAACCATCCGCTGGGAGCGCAGGCTGGAAAGCCCGGCGACCGCAGCGCTTTCCACTTCGAGACGATTACACGGCTGCCTTCGGCAGCGAACGGGTTGGGGCGTGACGGCGCCCGCTACGGGCGCACCGGCATTATCCATACGCCGCACGGCGACATTCGCACGCCCGCATTTGTACCGGTGGGCACGCAGGCCGCGATGAAGGCCGTGCTGCCCGAGCAGATGAAGGAGTTGGGCGCGCAGTGCTTGCTGGCCAACGCCTTCCACCTGTTTGAACGCCCTGGTGAGGATGTGCTCGACGCAGCCGGCGGGCTGGCGCGCTTTATGAATTGGGACGGCCCGACGTTCACCGATTCGGGCGGATTCCAGGTGATGTCGCTGGGCGTCGGATTCAAGAAGACGCTGGCGATGGATGTAACCGGCATGAAGTCGGACGACATCATCGCCAAAGGCAAGGAACGCATGGCATGGGTGGACGAGGACGGCGTGACGTTCAAATCTCCTTTGAACGGTGACGCGCACCGGTTCTCTGCCGAGATTTCGATGGGCATCCAGCACAAAATTGGCGCGGATATCATGTTCGCGTTCGACGAGCTGACCACGCTGATGAATACGCGGTCCTATCAGGAGGATTCGGTGGAGCGCACGTTCCGCTGGGCCCGCCGGTGCGTGGAGGAACATCAGCGGCTGACGGCAGCGCGTCTGGGCAAGCCCTACCAGGCGTTGTACGGCGTGGTGCAGGGCGCGAATTATGAGGATCTGCGCCGGCGCGCGGCTTCGCAGATCGCGTCGCTGGACTTCGACGGCGTGGGCATTGGCGGCGCGATCGAGAAACGCATCATTGGCGACACTTGCGCCTGGATCTGCGACACGATGCCGGAGAACCGGCCGCGCCACGTGCTGGGCATCGCCTCCGTGGACGATATCTTCGCGTGCGTGGAGAACGGCGGCGACACCTTCGACTGCGTGGCCCCCGCGCGCTGCGCCCGCAACGGCGCGATCTACACGCGCGCCGGCCGGTACAACATCAAGCGCGCCCAGCATAAGTTCGATTTCGGGCCGCTGGAGGAGGGATGCGACTGCTACACATGCCAGCATTATTCGCGCGCGTACGTCGACCACCTGCTGCGCGCCCGCGAGTTCAACGGGTTCACACTGGCCACGATTCATAACGAGCATTTCTTCGTGAAACTGCTGGACGACATCCGCGCCTCGATCGACGGCGGCTACTTCGACGAGTTCCGCGACGAGGCTCTGGCACACTTCTACGGCAACGGCGAGCGCAAACCAGGCCTGTGAGCCTAGCCGTAGCTTGCGCAATCTCCTTCTGGCTTCCCTCTCTGAGGGGAGCTGCCACGAAGTGACCGAGGGGAGCAGCGCTACACTCAAAAAATCACAGCACCCGTAGGAGATTCACGAACAATACATGTCTGCCACCAACGCGACACGCCGGACGTTGTGCGATTGGACGGCTGGGTGTAAGTTGGTCGACTGTCTGCGAGTGTGGCGGAATGGTAGACGCGCTGTCTTCAGGTGGCAGTGAGTGTATGCTCGTGGGGGTTCAACTCCCCCCACTCGCACCAGCAAGTAAAGGGCTGGAACCGAAAGGTTCCGGCTCTTTTGCTTTGTCCGGGACCGAAGACCGCTTTTGCTGGGTTCATGGGATTTTTGTCCTTTCATCTGTCGGACGAATCAACCTTGATTATTGTGTCGACCTATACTAGGTTACGGTAGCGTAAGTTAGTGGTCGGCAGAGCGTCGCCGGCCATGGCGGGGTGATTAGTATGAGCGTTTCCATCAGTACGCCATCTGGACGAAAAATGGCTTCCGCCTCAACAGTTACGCCTTCCGTGACCGCGAGCCAAAAGTCCGGTGCCAGCACCGGCCCCGCCGCACTGGATCGCGCATCGGCCCGTTACAAGGCCGCGCACTCACGTTACCGTCAGGCCAAAGCCGCGCTGAAAGCGGTCAAGCGTCAGATTGTCCCCGTGGACGCATTCGGCAATCGCAAACCCCGACTGCGCGGATGGCTGCACCTCGCCACCCTGCCGTTGTGCATCGCGGCGTCCATCGTGCTCATTTGTATCGCACCGGCCGGTCCCGTCAAGGCGGCCTGCGCGGTGTACGGTGCCTCGGCCATGCTGCTGTTCGGCAACAGCGCGCTGCTGCACGTCGTGCCGTGGCGCAGCGCGAAGGTGACCCGCGTGCTGTGCGGCATCGATTATTCGAACATCTTCCTCATCATCGCCGGCACCAATACGCCCGTGTTGTTCGCGCTCAGCCCGGCGATTCGCCGGCCATATCTCACGGTGATCTGGGTGACCGCGGCGATCGGCACGATACTGCATATCGTCTGGCTGCGCACTCCGAACTGGGTGTTCACCACTGTGTATGTTGTGCTGGGATTGGCCCCGGTGACGCTTATCCCGCAGCTTTGGACGGCTCCCGCAGTGGGCCCGGCACCGACCATACTTATTGCATGCGGAGGCGCTGCGTATATCGCCGGTGCCGTGTGCTTTGCACTGCGCAAGCCGAACCCCGTCCCCGGCTGGTTCGAGTTCCACGAGGTGTTCCACTTGGGCACGGTCATCGGGTACGCCTGCCACGTCGTGGCGATCTACCTGATTGTCTGCGCGCTGTAGTCGTCCAGCAATTCATACAGGATGCTTCGAACTCGCTGTATTGCAGTGATTTGAACACGGCGCGGGACAGACAGCGGCCCTTAATTCTCGGAGCCAAGAATCAAGTCCTTGATCAGCCAGCCGTGACAGCCGCCTTCATAGACTTCATCGGTGAGCCGGTAGCCGCACTGCTCATAGAACTTGTAGTGGTCGTTTTCCGAGTGCACGGCGGCCATGGTTCCGCCGGCTTGCGCGATGCGGCGTTCGGCGTCAGCCAGCAGCCGCGAGCCGATATACCGGCCTTGTGCCTCGGGCAGTACCGCCAGGCGCGCGATGATGTATCGCCCGGGCTGGTCGGGATGATCGGGGTCCGCGTAGAACCGACAGGTCGCTACGGGGTGATTCTGGCTGGGCTGAATGGGCTGGTTGCGTGAGGCCAATTGCGCGGACGAGCCGGGGCGATTGGGCGCATCATTATCCGAATCGAACACCAGCAGATGTACGGACGCGGCATCCCATTCATCGAACTCCGGCCACCAGTCGCGTTCGCGGATGAACACCTGCTCGCGTATGGCGCGGGCGGCGGCGGCAGCCGGTCGTATGCTTCGATTCGTATGGTCATGAGCGTCAGTGTAATGCGTCACGATAACCGACAAAGCCCGGCTCGATGGACGAGTCCGGGCCCAGGCTGTGCCCGATGGGTTTAGGCCGTACGCGCGATCTGCACGGCGGTGCCGGACGCGGTGACCATCAGCATGCCGTTGTCGGCGCCGAGCACCTCGTAGTCGATGTCCACGCCGACCACGGCGTGCGCACCCATCGCCTCCGCGCGTTGTTGCATTTCGGCGATGGCCTCGTTACGGGCGCGCATCAGCTCTTCCTCATAGCCCTGGCTGCGGCCGCCGAACATGTTGCGCAGGCCCGTGCCAAGATCCTTGAACATGTTCACACCGGACACCACTTCGCCGAAGACGATGCCCTGGTAGTGGTGATGGTGTATCCGTCGACGGACGGGGTGGTGGTGACGAGAATCATGGCGAGGCTCCTTTGGCTTGTCTGCGTAGATACCGCTATTCTACCGTCAGCCGCATATGCATGACTGTATGATTAGGGGCAACAAGCAATGACGCACCAACAACAGGGGGATACTATGAGCAGTTCAGAACCGGAGTTCAACGATGCACGAGAATACTCGAGCCTTGAAGAAGTGATGAACACACTGCTGACGGCAAAGGGGAAATCATTCCGCGAACTCGATCAAACGGGAAGAGCTCTAACGGGAGGGAACAAGGGTTCTCTCGGCCAAATCATCGAAGAGTCAGTCTTAAAATATGCCATCAACTCCGATGCCGCACCCGATATTCATATTGGCGATACCAGTTATGAGTTAAAAGTCACTCCACTTAAGCACATTAAAAAAGGCAAACAAACCTCAGCTAAAGAGCGCTTAGTCATCGATATCATCAATTATCTAACGCTCGCTGACGAGACCGACTTCGAATCTTCAAAAATGTGGGATAAAGCGAAGAATATCATCCTCGTTTACTACTACGATGATCGCACCGATAAGAAAAAGGAATTGCGCATCGACTGCAAAGTGCTTGCTTCATATCTCATGAAGTATGAAGCAGATGATCTTGCTACCATCAAAAATGATTGGCATGTCATTCGAGATAAAGTCGCTTCCGGCCATGCTGATTCGCTCAGCGAATCCGATACCAATTATTTAGCCGCATGTACAAAAGGAGCCAATTCCAAACAACTTCGAGAGGCACCAGCACCGGCGGGCGCGAACACCGCAACTATATTTGCCAAACAGCGTGCATTCAGCCTGAAAACTTCATACATGACTGCAATTGCGCGGAAATTATTGAATCGAAAGAGCGAAACCGTTCGCTTGCCGATACCGCAAGAACAGAACCTTGATGAATACGTGGCAGCCAAATTCATTCCCTACACCGGCAAATCAAGCAGAGACATCGCCTCCGAGCTCCAAGTGTCAGCAGCGCCAACAGCTAAGAACTATAATTCGAGCCTCGCTTTTGCGATGTTGGGCGCCTCAAAATCATCAATTAGTAAGATTGAACAATTCTCGAAAGCTAATATCAGCCAATTTAAGTCAGTAACCATATATCCTGATGGCTTGCCTCGCGAGCATATGTCATTTAAGGCCATCACGGATGACCAATGGGAGGAATGGGCCAATCCCCAAACCACATGGGAACAGTCATTCGTACGCGACTTCTTCGAAACCAGCAAGTTCCTTATCATGGTTTCAAAATCGCCGATACCGTATCAATCCGGCCATGACAAAGCGAAGGACATTTTCAAAGGTGCATTCCTTTGGAATATGCCTGAAGACGACATTGAACAATACGTGAAACCCGTCTGGGAGACAATGCATACCTTGCTGGTTGCGCATACCCCGTTGAACTACGGGATTCGCGGTAAAAATCTCATTCCAGGATCATCTTTCAATTCAGTGTTCCACCTCCGCCCTCATGCGAGCAAAGGAAAGGATAACGGAAGCGCGAAGGACCGGTCCATCCTGCCGAATGGGGAAGTTATTACCAAGCAATGCTTCTGGCTCGATCGCCGCTATATAGCCAGAATCATTGCCAGTAACCTATGAATCATTTCACTCAGAACGTGAAACATCGGCATCTGCAGCAATTACTACACCAATACGATGGGGGATGCCTGTCACCAAGGCATTCCCCATGCAGAAGGCCCGATGTCCATCCGTCATACCGGTGTCAGTCCAGCCACGAGGAAACATCTGCAACTGATCGAGTTCATCTGGCACGAGCCGCCGCAATCTGCCATTTTGTTCAACGACATGCTTCGTCCGGCTGGCACCACGACCGCCTTCTCCAGTCAAAATGGTTCGACTCGGCTTATCCAAAGCATCAGGGAACGCCACCGGTCCTTCGGAATATGTGTATTCATATCCGTTGCGAGCGGTTCGTTGCTCCTTTTTACCACCCTTAAGGTATTCCCATGAACTCAAATTGTCTTCGATGAAAAACTCTGATGGCACTTCGCCAATCGAGACGAGCTTATCGCCCAGAACCGAATGCTTGCCGCTATACACAGGCGTCGCTCGACAGGTGAATACCTCACCATCCTGCATAACACCTGCATCCTTGAATTGGGATACTTTCACGCCTTTGCCAAATGTATGAGTCATCTCATAGGGGTCTTTCTCAATACAAAAACGCTCTACTCCGAAACGGCCATCAGCCACAATCGGGAATGCGCGGGCCTCTACCCCACTATGGAAAAGGCGGTCTTCCATATCCCATTTCGGGGCATCCAACTCTGCATAAATGTATACGCGGCGCCTACGCTGCGGCATTCCATATTCAGCGGCATTAATCACATGCCACTCAACAGAGTAACCGAGCCGATACAGACAAGATAGGATGATGGCAAAGTCACGCCCACGCTGAGAGCTTGGCGACTTCAACAAACGGTCAACATTCTCCAGCAGCACATATTTCGGGTGCCGCATTTCAAGAAGCTCGTTGATGCTCCACCAAAGCACACCTTTTTTACCTTCAATACCTGAGGCAAGGGCAAGAGGCTTCGCCACTGAATAATCCTGACACGGAAAACCGCCAACCAGCATGTCGAACTCAGGAATCGACCGCTTACCGTCCTTGACTTCTTGTAGCACAACGGCGATATCTTCATTAACGCAACTTCCCTCGCCGAATCTTTTTTCGTAGCACCGCCAAGCAAACTGCTTCGACTCTTGCCCATTGGGTTCCCACTGATTTGCCCACACGGTCTTGAAATCGCCAGCTGGCTTCATATCAAACTCGGGGTGCGCAGCATCATGGTAGCCATCCAGACCAAGGCGGAAACCCCCGACGCCAGCAAAAAGCTCGGCTATGCGTATAGTCACAAAATCCTCTTTTTCTACTAATATACTCACAAATGATCACAAAAGATCCTCTAAAATTACTTAAAAAAATCAACTTCCACACCGAATCAACACATAACGACACACTTCTTCGCAAGGTAGTTTATGACCGCCGCCTTACACCGTTGACAGATGAGTGAGTACCCCATTAATCAAGACAAGCCTTCCGTTTGCATCACAGCATGCCGAAAATTGAGCACCCCCTAAGTTGCTATATCATCAGTCCGCCAACTTTCCGAGGAGGTATCCTGGACATCATGAATATGCAGAGCGGCAATAGAACACGTGGACCGAAATGGTCTTACGACGAGACTCTTGCCACGTTCGGCTTGTACATGATGTTGAATCAGCGACAGCGGAACGACAAGAATAACCCTCATATCGCGCAACTTGCTGTTGGACTGAATCGTACCGCTAGCTCGGTCTATATGAAACTCATGAATCTTCGGGCTCACGACCCCAACGAACACGCACGAGGGGTATCAGGTTTGGCCCATAGCGGGAAACTCGAAATACAAATCTGGAAAGAATATCAGGAGCAGAGCGATAAGCTGCTCATTCTGGCTTTGAACGTCTATGTCAGTTTCATTGAGAAAGTTCCTCTACCGACTCAGGATGCGCGCAATCGTCGAACAATGCACTCGTCTCCCACTCCGCAGAAATCGTTGGTGGAAGAGACAACCAGCCTTCTCATTGATGCTCCAAGACCGCCCATCGTCGCGGGGCAACAGCAGACTACAGCTCCACTCGGATCTGAACATGAGACAACAGCATTATCGCGGGTCAATCAAAGCTACTTTCGCAATGCTTTGATCGCGAATTATCACGACACTTGCTGCCTGACTGGCATCAATATTGATCCGCTGCTAATCGCCAGCCACATCAAGCCCTGGAAGGTCTCAACCGGGTTCGAGAAAACAAATGCGGCTAACGGCTTGTTGCTTAATGCATTCCACGACAAGGCATTTGACCGCGGATACATGACCATTGACGACGATTATCGAGTACATATATCCGCTCGGGTCCCGCACAACGATATCAATGATTATTGGATGTATCAGTTTGAAGGACGCTATATTACATTGCCTTCTTCAAATCCGCCCTCACACGAGTTCATCGAATACCACCAGAAACACGTGTTCTTGACTGCCTGAAGGGTCTGCGAGCCGAACCTCTCGTGGACCGCAAGCAACCACGGCAGCGACGCCATTACGCCAAGTGCTAGCAACTTGACGCCGCCAAAAGGCTCTCAGCGGCGTTTGCCGGCCAAAAACTGGCAGGTTGACGACAGTGGGGACACCGATTTGAGCCGGCCCGGCTGACCATCAACTCCGCAAGCGTACGGCGGCGGCCATTCCACCGTCGCCATAGGTGGGGTGGGTCATGAAGGCTTGGCTGGCGGTGGTGTCGCCGCGCATCAACGATTCCCACATGGTTAAGCGGCTCATGGAGATGGCTTCAACGCCGAGGATGGCGTCGGCGATGTGCGCGGCGTAGAGATCGCGATGCTTGGTGATCAGGAAGCGCATGAGATCGAGGCGCTTGGTCATGCTGGTCACGTTTGAGGAGGCCGGGGCCGTGCGGTATTCGATTAGGGGCTCGGGAACAATGCCGATGTGAGCCGTGCCCTCCTTGGGATTCTTGGTGTTACCGGCATCCCTGACAGCCTCAATGTTCCCGGTATCCTTAGTACCGCCAATATCCACAGCACCGCCTGCACTACCAGCATCCTCGACACCATCGGTATCATCGATACCGCCGGCATCCCCAATACCGTCGATACCATCTTCCGCTTTCGCAGCCAACCCACTCTCCAGCAACGACAAGAAGAAATCCCAATCCTCAAAGCCACTGCGCATCGACTCGTCGTAGCCACCGCAACGCTCCCACGCCGAGCGGCGAATCATGCATGTGGCCGGGCAGCAGTTATGTGACACGAACGCCCCCGCGTCGCCACCGATCGGTTGGACCACTGAGTCCAGAACCCCGAACGTACGCAGCCAGCCAGAGGCCGCGACCATCGAATCATCAGCAGTAAGCAACGGCAACGTGCGCTCAATGAAGGTCGGCATCAGACGGTCATCGCCATCCAGCACCACTACGAATGGCGTCTCGGCAGCGGCGACACCACGATTGCGCGCGGCGGAAGGACCGGCATTCACCTGCCCGATAAGATCGACGGCGACACCGCCCGTATCCGGCACTCCATGCCGGCAATCGTCGAGAATTGCACTCAACACATTGACGGACGCTTGATCATCAGACCCATCATCCACGATGATGATGCGTTCCGGGCGAACCGTCTGGGACAATGCCGACTCGACTGCTTCGCGAATCAACGGACCCTGATTGCAACTGGTAATTACCACTGTCACTGCTGCCATGCGGCAAGTCTATCGGGTTCGAGAGCAAACCACCCACCGGCGCTGCGAGCCACCTCCCGCCAGCGGAAGGTGAGATTTGAGCAACACCATCATCAAGGGAATAACAATCCACTTTTCTGCATCATATTGATAGAATATGATGCAGAAAACTATTCGATGATGCAGAAAGAGATTCACAATGAAGCACTTCGACTACATCACCGCCGCCAAGGAACTGCTCACCCCACAAACCACAACACTGCTATCCGCCATCCACGAAGCCAAAGGTCGTCAAAGCGTACAGGCTGCAACCAGGCCTGATTTGCTGAACACACTCATCACGGTTGCACGCATTCAAAGCACCAACGCATCCAATCGTATTGAAGGTATCTCTACCAGCGACAAGCGACTCAACGCACTGGTTGCAGAAAAAACCACGCCACGCAATCGTGCCGAGGAGGAAATCGCCGGCTATCGCGACGTACTCGCCACCATCCACGAAAGCCACGACTACATTCCACCGACCCCAAATACAATCCTCCAACTGCATCGCGATCTGTTCCGATACACTGGCCTCGCTTTCGGCGGACATTTCAAAGACAGCGACAATGTCATCATCGAGCGCGACGCCACCGGAAAACAAATCATTCGTTTCACGCCCCCAAACGCACTCATCACACCGGAGCTCGTCGAGCGCGCCTGCACCGCCTATACAGAAGCCATCCAAGACGGACATATCGATCCATTGCTCGCCACAGCAATGTTCACCTTCGACTTCACCTGCATCCACCCATTCAATGACGGCAATGGTCGAATGAGCCGGCTGCTGACCTTGCTACTGCTCTACCGCAATGATTACCAAGTAGGTAAATATATCAGCATTGAACACCTTATCGAGCGGACCAAAGACACCTATTACGAGGCACTTGCCGCGAGCACATACGGCTGGAACGACAACGTCAACGACTATGCACCATTTGTGAACTATTTACTCGGCGTCATCCTCACTGCCTGTAAAGAGTTCGACGAACGGATTGGGGAAGTGTCCGGCTGGGGCAGCAATAGAAAACCCACCAAGGAGCAGCGTATCGGCAATCTATTTGATCGCACATTATCGCCGCTCTCAAAAGCGGACATACTTCAACAATTGCCCGATATCAGCGCCAGCACTGTTGAACGTACACTGAAGACACTGCTTGACAACGGCACCATCACCAAACTGGGCGCCGGCCGCGGCACCCGGTACGTTAAGAACCGTTGAGCCGCACCACAACCGACATCCCATCCTTGCTGCAATGATGTTATCGGGCACCGATCACACCTGCGCGCGGCACGGCAGGGCGCTGATGCATGTGCGCGGGCGCGGGCTTGGCACGGACCTTGGTGGTGAAGTAATCGACCTCGATCTTCCACACTGTGACGCTGCGCACCTGCGCGTCGGTGAATTCGACGTGCGGCATGTGCGCCTGCTGCGCCATCAGCGCCTGCAAGCCGTGGCGGCATTCGCCCAAATCCTTGACCAGCGAGGCCTCGCCATTGCCGACAATCGACTTGAACGCCTCGCCCCAATTGCACGTGGTGCGACCCGCCACCACCTCGCAGTCGGCCTGCATGGTGAATGCCACGGGCAGACGCCCGCCGGCTGCGGCACGAATCGCGTCGAGCTTGCGGCCGTGCGGCGCGGAATGGAACCAGAGCGTCAGTTTGCCGGGGCACCCCACCTCATCGGCTGCCACGACTCCCGTGCTGCCGACCGTCTCAGCACCGTTCACCAAGACTGTTGCGGCAACACCATCGGCCTCGTCATACTCATAATCAAATCCGAAATTCAACGGCACGATGGCCAGGCCCTCAGCATCCGCATATGCCACTTCGACGATGTCGCAAGCGGCGATAATCGCAGCGATCTGCTCGGGGTCGGTCACCTCACGGTCCGCGCGACGCATCATACGATGCTCGCCGGCAACCGTCCGGTCATCCTCACGCTTGGCAGGTTTGCGAGCGCCCGCAATGTTCTCCATGCTCATGTTGCTGTCCGGTCCTTTCGGCGCTTATATTCAGCAAAATACCACATCTCATGCAGCTCGTGCAGTCGCGGCTTACCGTTCGTGAGCTGCCCCAGGCTGATCGGTCTTCCCGACCGGACCGTCAGCTTCCCCGTCCACGGCCGGAATCCAGTCGCCGTAGCCCTCCTCGGCCATGCGCGAGCGCGGCACGAATCGCAGCGCGGCGGAATTCATACAGTAGCGCAGGCCGCCGCGATCGGCCGGACCATCGGCGAACACGTGGCCCAGATGAATCTGCGTGTCGGAAGTGCGCACCTCAATACGATCACGCCCCGGAATGCGATGATCCTCGTGCTCAGTCAGCAAGTCACCCTTAATCGGCCGGGAAAACGCGGGCCAGCCGCAGCCGGAATCGAACTTGTCCCGCGAAGAGAACAACGGCTCGCCGCTGACGATATCCACGTAAATGCCGGGCTCGAACTCCTCGTCATACTCGTTGACGAACGGGCGCTCGGTAGCGGCGTTCTGCGTGACCGCGAACTGCTCGAGCGTCAGGTCCCAGATACGCTCCACGTACTTCTGGCGGCGCTTCACGTTCGCAATCGCCGCAATCGGCACATGGCAGTAGCCGCCGGGATTGTTGATCAGATAATCCTGATGATGGGCCTCGGCCGGGTAGAAATTGCGTAGCGGCTCGACCAACACGGCCGGGCGCTGCGGCTGACGGTCGACCAGCTGCTCCAAGGCCGCCACGTACACGGCACGCTGCGTCTCGTCCGTGTAGAACATGCCGGTGCGGTATTGCCGGCCGCGGTCCTCGCCCTGCTGATCCACCGAGAACGGGTCGATGACTTCCAAGAACAGCAATGCCAGTGTCCGCAGGCTTACCCGTGCTGGGTCGAAAGTAACCTGCACGGTTTCGGCTGCATCCGTGCCGCCCGCGCACACCTGCTCGTAGGTCGGCGATTCGACCGTGGATTGCGCGTAGCCAACCGTGGTGTCCGTGACACCGTCGACGTTCTGGAAGTAGCGCTCCAGCCCCCAGAAGCAGCCGCCGGCGAAGTATGCGACCTGCGTGTTGCCGTCATTATGTTCGGTAAGTTCGCTCATGCGTCCCACGTTACACCGTTGAGACGGTTCACGGTACGGCTGGAAAATCTCCGCAACGGCAAAAACGCTTTCGAGGGGCTGATTCGGCCTGCTCCGGAGGTCTACTCTCATTTCAAGGGGCTAGTCATCCACTAGAACGCATGTAGAAACCCATCTACGCCAACGCCATTCCGCCAGTTTCGGAGCGTGAATACTTCGGCATCAGCCCCTCGAAACGAGAGTAGACCTCCGGAGCAGGCCGAATCAGCCCCTTGAAACGGAGATAGCGACTTCTATGCCCCCCTCGCTGGGGTTTCTCCGTTCAAAGAGGTATATTCGGGCTTCCGCGGAATGCTATCTCCGTCCAAAGGGGTACCGAATATGGGAAATCCCGAGTACAAACGCCGTCATTGCAACGCTCATACTTGGGATTTCAGGGTTCAGGTACCCCTCCGAAGGCAGTTAGCTATCCGCAAGAAGCTGAAGGTACCTCTTTGAAAGCAGATAGCCCCATCTTGGGCTCGAATCGGCCAGTCTCCGGTCCGTACGTAAACGAACAGGCAAACGGCCTAGAGCCTCAACCGCGAACACAATTGTCAGGGTCCATATGCCCCACACCCTACGACCGCAGCGTGCTGAGCATGCCGGCCACTTCGGTGGGCGTCACGCTGGGCACGTAGGCGCGCACCACGGCCAGCCCGATCTGGGGCAATGCCGCCGGGTCCGGGTAGCACACGTAGACCGGCGCCTCGGTGGGCTGGAACTTGCGCTTGAAGTTGAACAACGAATGGAAGCCGTACGCCGGCTCCATCCAATCGGCCACGATCTGCAGCGCATGCTGGAGCACCTGTGTGCCTTCCCCGGCCGGCGCACCACCTTCGCCGGCATTGTCCCGCTCGGGGTTCATACCGGCCAACGGAGCCGCGGACAAACTCATGAATTCTGCGGCACGCTCCGGATCCGCAGCCCCCTCATCACGCAGACGCTCGGCCATACGCGCAATCAGGAACTCCATGATGCCGTTAGGACTGTCGGTACGATGCCGCATGAAGTCCAGTGTCCAACCGACCACGCGCCCATCACGCCATGTGGGCAGCCAGCTGGTGACGCCCAGCACACGCCCATCCGCATCGACGGCATACAGAAGACGCACGCGCGGGTCACGCAGTTCCTCGACACCGCCCAACGTAAACTTCATCTCCGGCAAAGCCTTGAGCTGTGCCCATTCCTCGGAGATGTCCTCAATCTGCTCACGCACTTCCAGCGGCGATTCCAGGAACGTGGACTGCACATCGGTGATGCCGTCGCGCTTGGCTTTGTTGATGGCGGTACGCACGTCCTGCCATTTCTTGCCGGTGGTCTTCCACACACGCGGGTCCACAACCATTTCACTACCGACCTCAATCGAGTTCCATCCCTCAGCCAGCAGCGCATCACGCTGCTCGCGATGCACACTGTAGAACACCGGCGACCACGACCGTTCCACGCAATACTGCGTGAATCCGGTCAGATCGTCCATCCACTCCGCCGGATCGCCAAATGGCCCAGTGCAGGTCAACGCAATACCGTTGAGTACACGGTATGCCACGGCCGATTTGCCCGTGGGCGACAGCCAATAGTCGTTGCCTTCCCACGTGGTCATGAAGCTCATCGATTCGCCGCCGGTCTCAACCAGCCGTTCGGCACGGGCCTGCGCCCGTTCATTCGACTCGCTGACATCGCTCATCCAACGCATCACCACGGCCAGCACCACGATCCAGAACACCAAGCCAACGCCCTGATACACCACGGACGCCAATGGCGTACGCGGCACGAACGACAACTTCATATGGCTCAGGAACCCGATGGGCAGGAACCGTCCCGGCAGTTCGGCCAACAGCGACGACGCCGTGGCCCGAGGCGCAAACGCGTCCGGCTGGGCGATGCCGTACATAAGGTACACGGCGGCGCAGGCCAGTAAGACCAGCACGATTACACCGACGCCGCCGATCAGCCGGCGCCAGCCGACACGAATCGGGAAATGCTTCAGCATCGCAGCCAAGGCGACGGCAAAAATCAACGGTGGCAGAGCATTCGCCACGCAAGCGGTAATCGCGCCATGCTGCAGCAAGGACGTCATACCGTTCGGTGCAAAGCTCAGCGGCACGACCAGATAATAGGCAATGGCGACGCCCGCAGTGAACAGGTTGATGGCCACAGCGCAGATGGCCGCAAACCGGCGACCGCGATACAGGCCCCATGCCAGCACCAAGGTCACGGCTGTGGGCAGCAGCGAGCGCAGAACCGCGCCAGGCATCGAAGCACGCAACAGGTCGAATTGCAGGAAGCAACCGCTGTGCGTGGCTCCGGCCAAGCATTTGGCCAAGGTGCCGTTGTCGACGGAAGCCGGGCTCATCAGTAGGCCGACCGTGCTCAACGGCCCGGCATGGTTATGCGAGGTGATGGAAATGACCGGCCCCAGCGCCAGCACCACGGCGATGGCGGCGAACATGCGACGTGCTTCGAATGAGGTGCTACGCAGCCAGTGCCAGCCGGTTTCGGCGTGCGCGGGTGGACCGGCCATCACACGGCCGGCGATGTGACCGAGCAATGCGGCGGCGAGAATGCAGTAGTCGCCGGGGTTGCCGCTGTAGAGCAGCGCGACCAGAATCGCCACATATCCGATGAGTCGGATACGCCGCCGCCACAGGTGGCCGCAGAAGGCGCTGGCCGCCATCAATGCGCCGACCGGCAGCACCAGCGGGCTCAGGGCAAACTGCATGCGGGAGACGAACTGGGAATCCTGGAACAGCCAACCGGCCGCCGCGCACAGGCCAAGGCCGATAAGCGCGCCTGCAGCAGCGCAGGCGAGCGCAACAGCAACGGTGCGGGTGCGACCCAGCCATGGCTCGGCGATGGAGAACATGACGAGCCACAGCACGGCATCAATGATGAGCTGGATCACACCGCGCGCTAGGAACAACGAGCACACCAGTTTGCCGAGATCGAACTCGGCCATACTGGTGTCTAGGCGCAATGGGAACGCGAATCCGGCCATGGCGGCCACCAGCCATACCACCAAGTTCAGCACGACCAGCACCGTCGTGGCCACAACGGCCAGCCTATGGCCATCCGCCCACTGCCGCGCGTCCTCGGCCAGTTCACGCCAGCTGTCCGCAACATGGCCGGATTTCGGCGCATGAGACTTGGACGCATGCGAGGTCTGCGGCTTCCTGCCGCCCTCATGCTGCTGTTCGTCGCTCATTGCAACACCTCCACTTGGTTGTAGTCCTTCAACGGTTGCGGCATCTCACCCAATCCGGTTCGTTCGCCGAACCAGTCAAGCCCGGCCCGCCAGACGGCTTGCACCGCATGCCAGTCATGTCCGGTATCCGGCACGACCAGTTCGGTGACGTCCATGCCGACTTTGCGTGCAGCTTGGGCAATCAGACGCATATTATGTATCGACTCTTTATCCCGTTCGCCCGCGCCGGAGAACAGCGCCTGGTCCGACGAGCCGGTGGCGGCAATCACATTGACCGGCACCTGTGCGTCATAAGCGGACTGGTCACCGGCGAAATACTCCTTGACCATCTTGGCGACCGTACCATTCGTCGGCTTGAGCTCACCGTCCACCGGCAGCATCGCGCCGTACAACTCAGGATGACGCGGGCCGAGCTGCGTGGTGCAGGTGCCACCCTGCGAGAAGCCGCCAATCGCCCACATCTTCGCCGACTTGGCCACAGGCAGATTCTTCTTGGCCCACACGACCACATCCTTGGTGAGATAGGTCTCGGCATTGCCTTGGGTGGTGTCGGCACACAGGCTGTTATGCGACACCTCACCATTCTGGTCGGGCGCAATCACGATTGGCGCCAGACCGTCATGCTTGGCCGCATACGAGTCCATCATTGCCGCGATGTTGCCCGCGTCGATAAGGCGGCTCGGGCTGCCCGGCTGCCCGGCCATCAGTTCCATAACCGGCAACGTCGGAGGCATCTCGCTAAGCGCGGCGGGCGGCAGATAGATCATTGCCGGGCGCGCGGCGAAGTTCGATTTCGTATTGGGAATGGTGACAGTAAGCACCTTGCCGGTTTGCGGCATGTCGGGCAAATCGTTGCGCTGGGCACGCTTACGCCATTGGTCCACGCTCATCGCGGATTCGTGCACTTTGACCGAGCTCAGCGAAGCATATGGCGAATAGCCGACGAGGTTGCCAATGGTCTGGTATTCGCCATAGATCGAATCCACGCCGAGTGCCGTGGAGACCAGTATCAACGGCACCAGAATGATGGCGACGACGCGACGCAGTCCTTGGACAATCACGGCTGCGGCAATTACGAAGCCGACCGCCGCGATGCCGCCGGCGATGGTAAAGATCACCGGCCAGCCGAGCGAGACCCCGAATGCCATGAACACGTCGGATACCAACCATGCCGCCAACAGGCCTACAGCACCGGCGGCCACGGCGACGATCAATGACACGATTAGCGGGTGCATGCGATGCGCACGGTTCCGCTTGCCCACAACCAATCCGATCAGCAATACGAGTGCCGCCACTGCGGTCATGCCGAATACGGTCTGAGGAACGATTCCCCGAATCAGCGACAGCTCCATCAACGTCTTCCAGACGGAGTTCCTCATACCTTCACCCCCACGCTTCCCAAGAGCTCATGTAAGCCTATCGCGCAATTCAGGGAAGAGTGTCGGATTTCACAGAACATCCCGAGAGTTCTCAACCTTTATTCAGACTCTGTCCGGAACGCATCATCAGACGTCAGGGCATATGCTGGCAGGTATAACGAACGCGAACGAACAACGCCCGACTTCCGCCGGCAAGTCATCCGAGACCGACGTCGCCGCGGCCAAGAACGCTTCCTGGACCCGCGTCTCCAACCTGCATCAGGCGCGACTGACCATTATCGGCACCGTGGTGGTTGTGGCGGTTATCGTGCTGTGCCTCGGATTCTTTGTGAACTGGGGATTGGCCGCCCTGTCCGTGATCATTCTGGTTCCGGGTGCGATTTCTCTGGTCATCCCCGCCAAGTACCCTGAATCCACCGGCGGACGCAGCATGTTCGGCATTTCCAATCCGGACGCCCTGCTTGACCCGATCCGCCGCCCGTCCAAGCGCCGGGGCAAGTGATTATGGTTAATTCCACTACGCGGCGAGCCTCCCACCGCGTAGTAAAAAGCCCACCACGCGGTGAGCGGGATTTGATGATTCCCGGAATTAAGCCGTTTTGAGACGCATCGTGGTGGGCAATTCACATCGTGGTGGAGATTTCACTACGTGGTGGGGTCTGAGCGACGCGCGGTGACCAGATAGTTCAGCACCGAACCAGCGGCCACCAGCAACGCACCGCACCAGAACGGCAACGATAACGCCAATCCCAATAGCACCGCACTGGCCCCAGTGGAGAGCACCGGCGTGGCATAGGAGGCGATGGCCAGCCGCTCCATCGAGCCGTGCAGAATGCCGTAACCCCAGCAGGCATAGCCGCCGCCGATTGCGGCAGCCGCAATGAAGACGAACAGCCATGCGACCAGACTCGGCGGCTCTGCAGGCCAGCCCTGCCCGGAAGCAAAATGGATAATCCACAATGCCACGGCTACACACGGGAAAAACACCGAAGTGCCATCCACTCCATGTGACCAGGACGGTGTGAACACCGCATACACCGACCACGCGAGCGCACCCACAAACGCCAGCACATACGGCAACGGGTTATCGGCGATGCGCTGGACAGCCGCACGCCAGTCAAGCCCGGAATTGCCGCCGACAGCCAGCACCACGCCCGCCGTGGCCACAATCGCGCCCGGCAGCACCTTCCACACCGCATGCCTGCGACGGGATACGGCCGCCGCCAGAAGCACCATCATCGTGGGCCATAGGTAGTTGACCAGACTCACCTCCACCGACGAAGCGGCCATGGAGGCCAAACCGAGCGAAAGCGAAATAGACGATTCATAAAACACAAACAGCAGGCCGCCGATAATCAGATACTTCTTGGGGAACGCGCGGATCGGTGCCGGACGACGGAACACCAACAGCAGGATGCCGCCAACCGTATATATCAGGGCCGATCCGAGCGTGGCACCGAAGCTTTCAGACACGATGCGCACAGTGCCGGCCATGAAGCTCCACAGCACAATTGCCATCAGGCCGGCCGCAGTGGCACGGGAGGAAACAACATGGCCGCCGGAATGGCCGGCATGACTTGCCATCGGTGCCGGTGTGCCGCTTGCGTTGCGCGCGTCGTCTGCCATATGCATGTCCTCTCTTGCCTCGTTTCGAAGTCACTCTACCCACCGGATATGTACAGCGGCGGAACGGCACGCGACCGGAATAAGAACATGGCAAAACAGGGTGCTCAAAACAGCAAAATGCCGGGCAGGGTATACACCCTGTCCGACATTTGCATTGGCTATGTTTCCCGCCGTCTGTCACAATAGTCGGCGTTGAAAGCGTGGGACAGACAGCGCAGGGAACAGAGTCTAGTTTGCAATCGATTGCGCTAATCTCTCCCCCAGTCAGCTTCGCTGACAGCCTCCTCGTCAGAGGGGGCAACAAGCCCGATGCTGGACACCGGGCAAGCACACTACGAAGCTAAGCTTCAAGAGAGACTGAGCGCAACAATCTCAATCAGCCCTCAATTGCGATCCGATGCTTGGCCTCAACCTGCGGCTGAGCCTGCATCTTCGGCACCTGGACGCACAGCGTGCCGTTCTGGTAGCTGGCGTGGATGTCGGATTCCTTCACGTCATCGCCGACATAGAAGCTACGAGAGCACGAACCCATGTAGCGTTCGCGGCGCAGCCACTTGCCGGAATCGGACGCGCAAGCGCACTGCTCATCCGAGTCCTTACCTTCAGCAGCCGGATCCTTGTCTTCATGCTCGCTGCTGCGAGACGCGGACACGGTCAGATAGCCGTTGTTCAACTCAAGGTTGATGTCGTCCTTCTTGAAACCAGGCATATCGATGTCGACGTCGTAGCCCTTATCGGTCTCGCGCACATCGGTGGTCATCATGTTGGCAGGCATTGCAGCGCTCATCGCGTTGTTCGTGTTGCGCCAACCCTCAAAGAACGGGTCATCGAACAGATCCGAGAACATAGTGTCATTCATCAAAGCCGGAAACATTGCCATAATCGGTACTCCTTGATTAGGAGAGAATCGGCTTGGCTACCAGCCGTCAACCCGTATCGCGGGGCTGGCAGCGGTTATCGCGGCCGGTTCCGGAACCCTCCCGGGCTCTCAACCTTTGACCTTCACTTCACCCAATTCCAGAGCGTGGCAATCATTCCGGAGTTTTACCCACAGTGAAATTCTGATATATTCCACTCAATCAGTACGTGGCGCTGGCAATCATCGGATCGTCGTAGAAGCTCAGGATTCTCTCGAGGTACGGCTTGTAGATGGCGTTCGGCATCGAGAAAATCTCATGCAGCGATTCAGGGTAACGCACCATGTCCGCCTCGCCGCCGCCGTCCTTGACCAGTTGGACGAAACGGTTCTGCGGATTGTTGAGCACCCAGATATCGCGCCCGGACTGGAACAGCAGCACTGGCGTCTCCACTTCGGCGCAGGCGGTGGGGCTGAGCACAGCCCGGTTCATCTTCAGCGCCTGCCGCACCCATTCGAAGGCCGCACAATAGGTCTGATACTCACGGTTCTCGCAACGCAGTTTGAAATACCAGCGTTCACGCGCCGCGGAGGCGCCCTCGTTGCCTTCCATGGAGAATTCCGGGGTGAAGTCGGACTGTCCGAACACGCGCTTTTTGCCGAACCCCAGACCGCACAGCGCGCCGACCAGCACACGGGCCACGCCCAACGGCATACCAGTGGCGGGGGCGATCATCGGGGCGGAGAGCACCGCCTTGTCGAACAAGGTCGGATACTGCTCAAGCACCAGTGCGCCGATGCCGCCGCCCATCGAGTGGCAGAACAGGTTCAGCGGCATGCCGGCCGCGTACTGCTGTCCGATGGTTTCGGCGAAGCCGGCCAAATCGGCCACATATCGGCGCCAATCATCGATCCACACCATGCATGGGTCCTCGACGTCGCGGGAAGATTTGCCGTGCCCACGATGCTCGAGCACACATACCGAATAGCCGGCAAGCAGGAAGTACCAGACCAGCTCGTCATATTTTTCCGCGAACTCGGTGAACCCGTGGCTGATGACGATGGCCCCGCGGAAGGTGGCGGTGGCGCCTTGCTCGCGAATTGCGTCGAACTTGGCCGAGTCGTAGCACAAGTAGTGCAGTTGACCAGAGCGTCCGCCTGTATCCATAATGCCGGAAAGCGGCTCAATACCAGCCGATCGCTCGGCAGCGGACGGGTCGTACCAGCCTTCATCTCGGCATTGCTCGAGGGCGGGCAGCACCACGTCCGTCATCGTTTCGGCGTACTTGTTTTCGTCGATCATCGTCACCTGCATGTCCACTATCTTACGGCCAGCAAGCCTGCCGGAGCGGATTCTTATCGCCCACCACCTGTTGCGGGGGGCAAAACCTCGGACCAGTCGATGATTTGCCTCACTGAGAGGCCGTTAGTGAGGTAAAACCTCGAGCTAGTCGACAAAATGCCTCACTGAGGAGCCGCCAGCAAGGCAAAACCTCGGACCAGTCGACAAAATGCCTCACTGAGGAGCCGCCAGCAAGGCAAAATTGTGAACGAACCGATGTATTGCTTCGTTGCCGGCAGCAACTCCCCCTGACCGTACAAGCGCGTAGGTTGGAAGCATGAGCGAAACCAATGATGTTACCGATGCAATCGCCAATCTGCCTCGTCGCAGGGCACGTACGCTGCGCTTCACCTGCGGAGCCCCGCGTTCCGCGCAAACCATAGGCAACGGTTCGCGAGCGCTGTTCCTGCGCTCCGACGGCCCCGAGGATCTCGTCACCGCATTGTGGCTGAGTTGGTTTGATGACTCGAACGAGCATCACGAAACCAAGCTGGCCGATCCGCGTGAGCTACTGGGCGCTACCGCTGATAGCGAAAATGTGCCGGCCGAGGAGAAAGCACGCCGCGAACGTGCCCGTGAAGGCGGCGCTGGCATCGTGAGCTATTCCGTTGACGCCGATGGTAATCGCGTGGTGTTCACCATCAATGGTCGGCTGTTTCTGACGGAGATTGGCAACGATGCTGCAACTGGCGCGCCGACCAGTCGCACCCGCGAGCTGGCCGGCGAATGGCTGGACGAGGATCCGGCAATGTATACGCCGGTGCTCAACCCGCGCATCGCCCCAGACGGCGAGCATGTGCTGTACACCACCGGCACCTACTTGATGCTGGTCGACATTGGCGATTGGCCGGCTGAGGGCGAACCGTTCGAAGTGCCCGAAGGTGAGCTGGACAACGGCGTTGAAGTAGAGGCAGATGCCGAGGAATCCGCGCTGAGTGAGGGCCTGTACGGCGATGAGGAGGACGGCGACCAGCCGCTCACCGACCGTATCACCGCCATCTACGGCGTAAGTGTGGAGGACGAGGACGGCAACCCAGCTGACAACACCTGGAAGATTGGTTTGGCCGAGTTTGTGGCCGGCGAAGAGATGGATCGCTATGACGGTTTCTGGTGGTCGCCGGATTCGCAGCATGTGCTATTCGAGTCCTTTGATACCGCCGATGAACCGACCTGGTACATCAGCGATCCGGCCAATCCCGAGACCGCTGCCACCGGTCGCCGCTACCCGCGCGCGCTGACCCGCAATGCCGATGTGTATCTGACCGTAATCAGCCTTGCGTTCGATGAGAACTACCGATACGCCGGCATCACCGGCAATGCTGATGTGGCATGGGATCGCGAAGCCTACGAATATGTGGCTGCCGTGAATTGGCAGCGCGGCCATGATCCTCTGGTGCTGGTGCAGAACCGCCGCCAGACCCGCGATCAGGTGCTCGAGGTGGCGGTTGAGACCGCCGAAGAGCCGGAGGCGCTGAGCGATGACGTTGCCGTCACTTGGGCTCAGGCAGCCAGTGCCGATCAGAGCGAGAGGATTGTGGAAACTGATGTCGTGGAGTTCGGCGGCGACAACGAAATCGGCGAGACCTCTTCATTTGCATCGTCCGCCCCGACGCTCGGCGCCACCCGCGTACTTGAGGAGCATGCGAATGAGCAATGGATCGATCTGATTCAGGGCACGCCCGCCTACACGACAGATGGCCGTCTGGTGTGCTCGTTGAACGACATGGACACCGATACCAACCGTCTGACCGTGGATGGCCGGCCGTTCACGCCCGCCGGCTGGAATGTGCGCACTGTGCTCGATGTGACTGATACCGACGTGCTGGCTGTAGTGCAGCGCGCGCCGGAGATCGCCCCCGAGGTGCCGTCCGCATGGGCCGAGTCCAGCGATGACGACGGCACCACCAACGGTGCTGGCGCATCCGACGAGTCCATCGCGTCCATGATTGGTGGGCATGATGCTCGAAGCTTCGACGTGGTGAGCATCGATTACAGCGGCGATATCACACCCGTGACCACTGTGCCTGGCCAGTGGACCGCCTCGCGCGCCGAGCACGGCATGGTCGTTTCCGGTCGCGACATGACCCATGCCAATGCTCAGATGTTCCACATCCTTGGCTCCCCTCTCCGAGGGGAGCTGGCCGCGAAGCGGACTGAGGGGAGCACACCGGTGACGACCGAGACTCCGCTCAATCTCCCTACGGCCGACAGTTCCTCCCAGGGAGAAGGACCAGCAGAAACCACTATCGCCAGCACCGCTGCCGAACCCGGATTCACGCCGAACGTCACCTTTACACGCCTCGGCGAGCACCAGATGTACACGGCGATTATCGCGCCAAGCCCCGAAAGCCCTTACGCGCACGCCGATAAGCTGCCGGTACTGATGAAACCGTACGGCGGCCCAGGATTCCAGCAGGTCATCGCCTCGCAGTCGTTCTACTGGGAAAGCCAGTGGTGGGCCGATCAAGGCTTCCTGGTGGTTACCGCAGACAATCGCGGCACCACCGGTCGCGGCCCGGCTTGGGATCGCGAAATCTTCGAAGACATGAAGGACGTGACGTTGGCCGATCAGGTCGAGGCCGTCAACGCTCTGCCCGAGGCCATCGCCAAGCTGAACGCCGACCGGGGACTCTCGACGCAGTTGACCGAGGGCGATTTAGCCAAGGCTGAGAACCGTCCATCGGCGCCTTGCGCCACCTCCCGCAAGCGGGAGGCAATTCCTATGCCCGACCTCGATAAGGTGTGCATGATCGGCTGGTCCTACGGAGGATTCCTCTCCGCGTTGGCCGTGCTGGACGCACCCGACGTGTTCAAGGCCGCCTGCGCCGGTGCCCCGCCCACCGACTGGACGCTGTACGACACGCACTACACCGAGCGTTATCTGGGCCTCGACCCGGACGTGTATTACCGCAACGGCATCGTTCAGGACGCGCCGAAGCTCACACGTCCACTGATGCTCATCCACGGCTTTGCCGACGACAACGTCACCATCGCCCACAGCCTGCGTCTCTCGCAAGCCTTGATGGCAGCAGGCCGTCCGCATACCTTCCTGCCGCTGACGGGCATCACCCATATGACCAACGACGAAACGGTGGCCGAGAATCTGCTCACACTCCAGCGCGACTTCCTACGCGAGGCGCTGTCCTAATCCCCTCCAGTGGGGCAAAACCGCCATGAACTGGCTGTTCCGCCCCACTGAAACATACTCAGTGAGGCGATTCTGCCAGTACATGGCAAGTTGGCCCCACCAGCAAGCCCTCAGTGGAGACGTCTTACCAGATACTGGAAGATTTGCCCCACTGAGACGCTTTCAGCGAAGCCAATACACCACGAACTGGTGGTTTTGCCCCACTGGCAGCTCCCCAGCAGGGCAAAACCGCCAGCATCTGGATATTTTGCACCGCTGAGAGGCCAGTAGTGGGGCGCACCCGCCACAAACTGGCTGTTCCACCCCACTGAGATGTGCCAAACGACACATCACGCCCTCTTTTCCTGTCTATTTTTTGGAAATTTTGCACTCATCGCCGGCAAACGGGCCTGTTTTTACCCCCCATATTCCTACAGCCGCGTAGGATAGGTGAAGATTAGAAAGGGAGGACTATGAGCGTTCTCGACCGTTTTGAAAAAAGCGTGGAGGGTGCAGTCAACGGAGTATTCGCCAAATTCGGCTCCAAAGACCTGCAGCCTGTCGACCTCTCCAGTGCGCTGGAGCGTGAAATTGATGCCGAAGCCATGCCTGTGGGCCGTGACCGCACGGTGGCCCCGAATGAATACCGTTTTAAGCTGAGCACTCCGGACTTCGACCGCATCGAAGCATGGGGCAGCGAAACTTTGGCCAACGAGCTTGCCGACAACCTCACCGAGTACGCCAAGAGCCAGCATTATGCCTTCGTGGGCCCGGTCGTAGTGATCTTTGAAGAAGACCTGGATCTGTCCAAGGGCAATTTCAACCTCGCCTCCGAATCCGTGCAGGGCAACGCCGTGCCTGTCACCACAGACACCCAGACCGAAGACAGCCCCGTGCTCGAGGTCAACGGCAACCAGTACCTGCTCACCAAAGACAAGACGATGATCGGCCGCGGCTCCGGCTGCGACATCGTCATCGATGATCCGGGCATCTCCCGCAAGCATCTGGAAATCGACATCACGGACAACGGCGTAATCGCGCGCGATCTTGGTTCCACCAACGGCACATACGTGGAAGGCCATCAGGTTCCCGCCGCCACGCTGCTCGACGGCAACACCATCACCATCGGCCGCACGCGCATCCTGTACTGGGCCTCCGCGCAAGCGCAGGAGTAGTCGAGCGCCCCGCCCGAAAGTCATCTATCTATGACCGAACTGACATTCGCCCTGCTCAAGTATGGATTCCTCATCCTACTGTGGGTTTTCATATGGCTGGCGGTACGTTCGTTGCACAAAGACATCGAGACGTTCAGCCCGCGCCCGTCTCGTTCTCGCCGTCGTCGCGAACGAGAGATGCACAAGGAGAAGGCCGAGGCGCCGCAAGCACCGGTCTCCCGTGCCACTTCGTCCAGCGCGCCGGTTGCCTCCGGAAACGTCAACCCCACTTTGCTGGTGATTATTGACGGCCCGCTGGCCGGCAGTTCCGTGCCACTCACCGGAGCCGAAATCGGCTTGGGCCGCGCCGCGTCAAATACCGTGGTCTTAGACGACGAATTCGTGTCTTCCCACCACGCCCGCGTCTATCGCGATCCCAGTTCCGGCCAGTGGGCTATTGAAGATCTGAACTCCACCAACGGCACCGTGGTCAATCAGCAGCGCATCAGCCAGCCCACCATTCTGCCCACTCGCGTCCCCGTGCGCATCGGCGCCACAACCTTTGAACTGAGGTAGCCGCATGCCTAATTCCGCCGCTTCACAACCGCTGTTCCTGTATTCCACCACTGTGTCCGACGTGGGCACCGTGCGTGCGAACAATCAGGATTCCTCCTTCGCCGGCGAGCATCTGATCGCCATTTGCGATGGTATGGGCGGTCATGCCGGCGGCGACACGGCATCTTCCATCGCCATCCGGTCTCTGGCTCATATTGAGCAGGACGATACCGGCGGTGATGTCGAGGTCATCTCCCGCATGATGGAAACCTCCGTTATGGCCGCGCATGACGCCATCGTCGGCAAAGCCAAACGCGAACGCAAGCTCGCCGGCATGGGCACCACCGTCACTGCAGTGGCATTGGTCGCCGGCTACTGGGTAGTGGCGCATATCGGCGATTCCCGCGCATACCTGCTGCGTGACGGCCACCTGAGCCGCATTACCTGCGATCACAGCTATGTTCAGCACCTGATCGACACCGGCCGCATCACACCTGCGGAGGCCAAGAACCATCCGCAACGCAATGTCGTTATGCGCGTGCTCGGTGATTTCGACATCGACCCGCACCCGGACATCTCTATTCGCAAGGCCCACCCCGCGGATCGCTGGCTGCTGTGCTCCGACGGCCTGTGCGGTGTACTGGAAGACTCCACCATCAAAGAGACGATGACCGCATTGGCCGATCAAGGCGAATGCGCGCAACGCTTGGTGCAGATGGCCCTACGCGCCGGCAGCACCGACAACGTCACCGCCGTGATTGCGGACGCCACGCTGGCTTTGGATGCCGACGCCTTCGATCTGCCACATCAGACCCCGCTGGTGGGCGGCGCAGCCAGCCGCAGCCTGGAGCCGATTGCCGATATCGTCAACGAACCGGTGGCCACCGCCCCTGCGCTGAGGGACGATCATTCGCCCGCCAAACGCGCTGCGGCACTGATGCAGCCAGCGGACACGCAACATAACGATGCAGCGCCAGCCAGCGCGGAGCCATCCACCACCCGTGTGGTGCAGCCCTCCGCCGTCCGCGAGGAGACCGGCGAGCGCGATAACCCGGATACTGGCGAAATTCCGGTAGTGCAAAAGCCTGACGGCCGTCTTTCCGCGGACCCGAACGATCCCGAGGTGGCCAAGGCCATCAGGGACGAGCATGTGGAGCAGAAGAAAGCCACACGTGCCAAGCATCAGCGGAACCGATTGGCCATAGTCATCACCATTCTTCTGGCTGTGGCGGTGCTGTTCGGTGCCGGCACCGGCACGTACATGTGGAGCCAGACCCGGTATTACGTCGGCAACAGCAACGGCAAAGTGGCTATTTACCAAGGCGTACCTACTAATCTGTTCGGCTTGGCGCTGTCTCATGAGGTTTCCAGCACCTCGATTACCGTGTCGAATCTGCCGCAGACTTGGCGCGATCAGCTCAATCGGGGTATTTCGGTGGGCTCCTTGGACGAGGCCCAATCGCATGTGGGCATTATTCGTAGCGAAATGAACAAGTTCAAGAAGCAGCAGGAGAGCGAGCAGGCCAAGAAGTCCACATCCAGCAACTCGTCAGGCTCATCCAACTCGTCCACTTCCGGCAATACCAACAAGTCCGAGTCCGGCATTGGGGCAGCCGACGACGACGCCACGGGAGGATCGCAATGATCGCTACCCGTTTCCGCCAAATTGCGCTGCTCCTGCTTGCCGTGGCTATCAGCGCGCTGGCGTTCATCCAGATGTTCCAGCGCACCACCGGCGCATTCCCCGTGCAATACGCCATCATGTTGTGCGCGGCGGCCGCACTGTTCCTCGTGTTCTGTGGGCTGACCGCCCGCTTCCAGCCGTATGCCAGCCAATCCATCATGCCGTGCGTACTGCTGCTCACCGCCACCGGCATCACGATGATCGCCCGCATCGATCAGAGCGAGGGATGGGATATCGCCAAGCGCCAGATCATATGGCTGCACGTTGCTTTGGTGCTTTCGACGCTGATCATCGTCTTCCTGCGAGATTACCGCGTTCTCAGGCGCTTTTCCTACGTGTCGATGGTGGTGGGTCTGATACTGTTGCTTTCCCCCATGCTGCCGGTTATCGGCACAGAGATCAACGGCGCTCGTATCTGGGTGCGCATTCCAGGCCTCGGCAGCTTCCAGCCCGGTGAATTCGCCAAACTTTTTCTCGCGTTCTTTTTTGCCGCCTATCTCTTCGATCATCGCGATCAGCTGGCTGTCGGCGGCAAAAAGGTGCTGGGATTGCAGCTGCCCCGCATCAAGGACTTAGGCCCTATCATCGTGGTGTGGATCGCCTCGATGGGAGTGCTCGTCGTGCAACACGATCTGGGTACCTCGCTCATGTTCTTCGCCATGTTCGTGGCCATGCTGTACACGTCCACAGGCCGCAAAAGCTGGATCGTCATCGGTCTGATCACCTTTGCCGCAGGTGCGATGCTGGCCGCAAGCATGTTCAGCCATGTGGGTTCGAGAGTCGATGCATGGCTGCACCCGTTCAGCAACGAACAGTACACCAAGTCCCCCGGCGGCTCTTGGCAGCTGGTCACCGGCATTTTCGGCCTGGCATCCGGCGGCATGATCGGTACCGGTCTGGGCCAGGGACATCCATCTCTGGTCACCTTCGCCAACTCCGATTTCATCTACGCCTCCCTCGGCGAGGAGCTCGGCCTGGTGGGCGTCATGGCTATTCTGATGCTCTATCTGATCATCATCGCTTCCGGCTTCATCGTCGCTATGAAAATCAAGGACGGTTTCGGCAAGCTGCTTGCTTCCGGACTGGTGTTCACCATGGCTTTCCAGGTATTCACCGTGGTCGGCGGCATCACGCTCGTCATTCCGCTTACCGGCCTGACCCTGCCATATATGGCAGCCGGCGGTTCCAGTCTTATCGCCAACTACATTCTTGCGGCGTTGCTTATCGTCATTTCCAATTCGGCGAACCAGCCGGAGCCTGAGCTGACTTCAGATACCTTCCAGCATGAAGCGCTTGCGGCGTTGCGCAACAAGGAGCTTAAGGCCCGCGCACGCGCCACCGAGCCCATTGTCCGCCCGCGTGTAGCCTCGGCCACGCCGCACGATGTGTCTGAGGAAGCAAACGACCCGCAGATTCCAAACACCGCTGAGGAACCCGAGTACACGGTCCGTACCGGGGTCCTTCCCTCGGTGCCCCAGGTGCCATCCATGCCTCCTGCCCCACCGGTGCCGCAGATCCAGACGAACTTCCCCATCGACACATCCAACGGAGGTGAACGCGCATGAACAAATACCTGCGCCAGCTGTTTACCGCCGTCATCGCTCTGTTCGTGGTACTCGGCCTGTCATCTACCATCATCATGGCCATCAGCTCCAGCACGCTGAACAACGACTCTCGCAACGCCCGTGCCCTCTACCATCAGCTTGGCGCTTATCGTGGCGCCATTTTGGCCTCCGACGGCACGGTAATGGCTCAATCGGAGCCGGTAAATGACGCATTCAAGTACCAGCGCACCTATTCGAATGGACCGCTGTACGCACCGGTCACCGGATTCTTCTCCATCAACCAGACTGCGGATCGCGGCCTGGAAGCCTCGCGCAGCATGTTGCTTAGCGGCGAGGCCGACTCGCTGATCTGGCAGCGCGCCAAGGCCATGCTGACCGGCAGCGCCAATCAAGGCGCGTCCATCGAGACGTCAATCAACCCCAAGATCCAGCAGGTCGCGTACGACCAGCTCGGCACCAGGGACGGCGCCGCCGTGGCCATCGAGGTGAAAACCGGCCGCATCCTTGCCATGGTGAGCACCCCCAGCTACGATCCGAACCAGCTGGCCACCCATGATTCCGATGCCGCCACCAAGACGTACAACGAGCTTGCGGCAGGCGGCGATAGCCCCCTGATCAACCGCGCCACCTCACAGCTGTACCCGCCCGGCTCCCCGTTCAAGACCATCGTGGCATCCGCCGCGCTGGAAACCGGCGATTACCAGACAGATACGCAGATTCCCGCAGGCAGCTCATACACGCTTCCTGGCACCAATACCCAGTTGCCGAACGCCGTGTACCAAGCCAACGGCACTGACGGAAAGATTTCGCTGCAGGACGCGATTACCTGGTCCTCGAACACCGCTTTCGCCCAGCTTGGCGTGGCTCTGGGGCAAGACAAGGTCAGCGATATGGCCACCAAGCTTGGCTTCGGCAGCACCATCACCATTGACGGCACCGAGAACACCGGCACCCCGATGACAGCCACCGCATCGACGTTCCCGTCCAGCTCCACCGCCGACAAACTGGCATTGGCCTCCATCGGCCAGGGCGACACCACGGCCACGCCGTTGCAGATGGCAATGGTCGCCCAGGCCATCGCCAATGACGGTAAGCTGATGCGTCCCACCCTGGTGGATCGCGTACGCGCCTCCGATCTGACCGTGCTTTCCGAAACCAAGTCGCAGGTCATGGCCGAGGCGTTTAACAAGGATACCGCAGACAAGCTCACCACCATGATGGAAAGCGTGGTTACCAAGGCCAACCCGACGCTTGCCATCAATGGCATATCTGTGGCCGCAAAAACCGGTACTGCACAAATCGGCATCGATAACAGCAGCATCGACGGCTGGGTTATCGGCTTCGCGCCGGCAGACGATCCGCAGATTGCCGTCGCAGTGCTGGTGCATAACACAGATCTGTACGGTTCGTTCGCCGCAGGCCCGATTATGCGCGCGATGATTCAGGAGGCGCTGCAGCAATGAAACTCATCGAAGGACAGCTCATTCACCGCCGATACCGCCTTGACGCGCGCCTTGCGCAGGGCGGCATGGGCGAGGTCTGGAAAGGCTACGACATCCAGCTCGGACGCGAGGTGGCCATCAAGGCTTTGCGTTCGGACATGACCAATGCCGAGGCCAAACTTCGCCGTCTGCGTGCCGAGGCCCACAACTCCGCCAATCTGGCGCATCCGAACATCGCCGCCTTGTTCGAATACTATGAGCATGATGGCATCGGATTCCTCATTATGGAATACGTGCCCTCGAAGTCGTTGGCCGATTTGTTCCGCGAGAAGGGCGCGATGGATCCCATCGAACTGCTGCCCATTCTCATCCAGACCGCGCGCGGCCTGTTCATCGCACACTCGCACGGCGTGATTCACCGCGATGTCAAGCCGGCCAACATCATGGTCTCCAATAGCGGCGAGGTGAAAATCACCGATTTCGGCGTCAGCTATTCCACCGGCCAGGGTCAGATCACCCAAGACGGCATGGTGGTGGGCACCGCGCAGTACATTTCGCCTGAGCAGGCGCAGGGCCAGCAGGCCACGCCGCAATCCGACATCTATTCTCTGGGCGTGGTGGCCTACGAAGGGCTCGCCGGCCACCGTCCGTTCACCGGTGCCACTCCAGTGGATATCGCGGCCGCACACGTGAACAATGCCGTGCCTCCGCTGCCCGATTCTGTGGATATCCAGCTGCGTGAATTCGTGATGTCCATGCTGGCCAAAGATCCGCTGGACCGTCCTAAGGACGCTCTGGTGGTGTCCCGCACACTGGCCCGCATCGAACGTCGTCTGCTTGACCAGCAGACCGAAATGACCGACAGCACCATGATCACGTCCGGTAGCCGTCTGCCCCGTAGGGTGTCGAGCACACCGCGCATCGTTATGGAGGCTCCGGCCTCATTATTGGGAGGGAATAAGCAATGAGCAGCAATATGCCTACTGCACTGGCCGATGGCCGATACCAGCTCGGCCAGCTCATTGGCCGCGGCGGCATGGCTGAAGTCCATGTCGCTCTCGACACCCGCTTGGGGCGCACCGTCGCCATCAAGATCATGCGCGCGGATCTGGCCAACGACGACATATTCCTGGCCCGCTTCCGCCGTGAGGCGCACGCGGTCGCGCAGATGAACAACCCGAACATCGTGAACATCTACGATTCCGGCGAGGAGACGGTCACCACCGATAACGGCGACGTGGAGCATCTGCCGTACATCGTGATGGAGTACGTCAAGGGCCAGACCCTGCGCGACATCATCAAGGTGAACGGCGCCTTGAGCCAGCGCGACTGCGAGCAGGTAATGCTCGGCGTGCTAAACGCCCTCGACTACTCGCATCGTATGGGCATCATCCACCGCGACATCAAACCCGGCAACATCATGATTTCCGAGCAGGGCGTGGTCAAGGTCATGGACTTCGGCATCGCCCGCGCACTGGACGACTCGGCCGCCACCATGACCCAATCGCAGGGCGTGGTGGGCACCGCACAGTACCTGAGCCCCGAGCAGGCACGCGGCGAGACCGTGGACATGCGTTCCGACCTGTACTCCGCCGGCTGTGTGCTGTACGAGATGCTGACCGGCCGCCCGCCGTTCACCGGCGATTCCGCCGTGGCCATCGCATACCAGCATGTTTCCGAGGTGGCCACTCCGCCTTCCGCCGTGGTGCCGGGCCTGCCGAAGATGTGGGATTCGATCTGCGCCAAGGCCATGGCCAAGGATCGCCAGAACCGTTATGCCACTGCTTCCGAGTTCAAGAACGATGTCTTGACCTATATGAACGGCGGCGTTCCGGTGGCAGCCGCGTTTAACCCCCTGACCGACCTCTCCAACATGAAGGCCCGCAGGGATGCCGAGCGCGACCTGCCGACCGCAGCTCTGGGACAGCCTCAGCAGCCTACGCAGGCATTCAATCCGGTAACCGGCCAGTTCGAGCAGATCTCGCCCACCAATGGCACCAATGCCGCAAACGTCAAGTCGCGTGCCGAACAGCGTGCGGCTGCGGCCAAGGCCAAGAAGCGCAAGCGCATCATTATTGGCGTGGTTGTGGCATTAATCGCGGTTATCGCCATCGTGGTTGGCGTAGCATTTGCCATGAACGGGTCGCATACGTCCACCGAAGAGCTGGTCGCCATACCTGAATGCACCGCATCCACATCCAAGGATGGCATGGACGCCAAGCTCAAAGCGGCGGGATTGACGATGGTGGAAAAGCGTGACACCGATTCCACCGAGCCGGAAGGTACATGCACGCGAATGAGCCCCAAGGCCGGCACCAAGGTGGTCAAGGGTTCCAAGGTGCAGGTATGGTTCTCGGCCGGACCGCAGTCCATCTCCATTCCGGACGTTTCCAAGCGCACTCAGGATGAGGCCCGCAATATCCTCAAGGATGCCGGCTTTGAAGTGAACTCCGTGGTCAAGACCGAAGACAGTGATTCCGTGGCCAAGGATCTGGTGACCCGCACCGATCCCGCCAACGGGCAGTCCGCCACCAAGGGCTCGTCGATCACCCTGTGGGTGTCCACCGGCATGACCAAGGTGCCGGACAACCTGGTGGGCCAGGCAAAGGATGCCGTGCTGCAGCAGTACAACGACAAATTCAATTTCACCGTGGAATCCGAGAATTCCGATTCGGTGCCTGCCGGGTCGATTACCCGCGTGGAGCCCGGCTCCGGTTCCTCCATCGAACAGGGCGGCACCATCACCATTTGGGTATCCGCCGGCAAAAAGCAGGCCACCGTGCCGACCATTGCCGCCGGCACCAACTACGCGACTGCAAAACTCACGCTGGAGGCAGCCGGGTTCACTGTACAGGTCAGCGGACCAAGCGACAACAACGCAGTGGTGGTCAGCACCAATCCGGCTGGCGGTTCGCAGGTCGATGAAGGCTCGACTGTCACCATCACTACCAAGGCTGGGGGCAGTAGCAATACCAACAACAGTAGTGGTGGCAACACCAACACAACGGAATAGCCCGTCTCGCGACCGATGATGAGCATTGACCCCCGCTAGCGATACCTGCTAGCGGGGGTCAATCATTACTCGTTACTTCGTGACCTTGGGCTGCAATCCGGCGGATTTAGCCACGGCGTTATCCTGCCCGCACACCTTCAGCCAATTGGCCAGCAGACGGTAGCCATCCTGTGTCATCACGGATTCCGGGTGGAATTGCACCGCATACATCGGCTTGTCCTTGACCCTCACCCCCTGGATGATGTGGTCGTCCTGCGTCCATGCCGTGACCTGCAGCGTATCCGGCACCGAATCGGGCTCAACGGCCAGCGAATGGTATCGGGTGGCGGTCATCGGATTGGCCACGCCCTCGAAAATCTCATCATCGATATGCTCCACCAAGCTGGTCTTGCCGTGCATGATGGTGGGCGCATGATCCACTGTGCAGCCATAGACCTCAGCGAGCGCCTGCAGACCCAGGCACACGCCGAACATCGGCACGCCGGTGGCTGCGCACAGACGAATCATATCCTCGCTGGCACCGGATTTGGCGGGAGCTCCGGGTCCGGGGGAAATCAGCACGCCGTCGTAGCCGTCCAGAACACCGGGCGCGGCGGGATCGATGGCATCATTGCGCACCACGTCAATCGTGGCACCAAGCGTCTTCAGATAGCCAACAATCGTATATACAAAGGAATCGTAGTTATCCACCACCAGGATGCGTGCGGAATCGGTCATACTGCTCTCCTTGAAAAACCTATGCTGCAAGCCATACTACAGCGCTTTGCCGTGCTTGCACCCGAACATGCGCACGGCCTAGTTGGACACCACGAAGTTCGACATTTGTTGCAGGAACGGAATGTTGGCGGCCGCCCAGGGGAATACCCACTGGAACAGGGCCGCGGCACCGGCAAACAGCAGCACAGCCAGCAGTAGCCAGCGGATTGGCGCCACGCCTGGCTGCAAGCGCAGCAGCGTGCCATAGATGCTGGCATCAGGGCGGCGGCGTTCGCCCAGACGAATCGCCTTGAGCACCGGCCAGCGCCAGGCCACGGCTGCGGCAATGAACAGAATCAGCCATGCCACCAGTGCGCCATACACCACCTTGTCCAAAGAACCGATCTTGGAAACCAGGGACGGGGTCTCCTTGGTGGCAAAACGCACCTCACCGGACGAATCGGTGGTGGTCAGTTCCTTGGGCACGCCATCAGACACCTTGGCCCAATATGCGAGCTCGCCATAGCTGATCCATCGGTGGGTCGGAGTGCTGTACTTCGGTTCGCAAGTGGTCAGGGTGATCATGCGTTTGGTGGGCTCCACGCTGGAGTTCTCCGGGTTGGGCGCAATCACGTATATGTCGGTGGGCAGCACAATCTCATAGCGCGTGTAATGGTAGACGTACCAGTAATCCTTGGTACGGATGATGATCGGGTCGCCTTCCTGCAGTTTGTCCACGTCGCCAAGCGGCTGTCCGTAGCCATTACGATGGCCAGCTACGGCAAAGTTGCCGACCTGACCAGGCATCTGGGTGTCTTGATAGTGCCCCAGACCGTGACGGTTCAGTTGCTCCAGCGTGGTGCCCTCCACCAAGTTGCGGTGCCACTGAGAGCCAAAACGAGGGATGTACACCTGTGCGATCAGATCGCCATACGCCGGTTTTTCGGGCTGGACCGGCGGATCGCCTTCCTGCGCCTCGGCCACCTTGACATCACCGCCGTTGTTGCTGGGGTCGGACCAATTCACGGACTGCGTGGTCTCATTCTGGGCTTGTTCGGCTTCCACGCCGGTCCACCACATCTGCCAGACGATATAGAGCGCGCATATCGCAGCGGCGGTCAGCAACAGTTCCGCAATGATGCCCAGCACCTGCCATAATGCGCCGCGCCTCGGAGCGGATGGCCTGCGACGCGAGTCACCGCCGCGCGATGGCTGCACTGATGCGGCACTGCCTGCGCCCGCTGCGTATGCAGGCACATTATCCATCGCGATGCTGGCGTCGCTGCTATGGTTGCCGTGCCTCATTGTTGGGTGTTCTCCTCGTCCTTGGACTGCGTCTCATTCACCGTGGCATATTTCAGTTGCTGCAGCAAGGCCGCGGTGGACGGAAAATTAAGATCGTCCTTGTTCTCCACTTTGTAGCCGATGCCGAATGCGGTCACATATTGCTTAAGAATGGTGATGGCTTCGGAATCGTTCAGCGCCTTGCGCATGGAGGCCTGATCCCCGATGGCCGAGATGGTGAATGGCGGCGCGTATTTCTTACCATGTATGGACAGCACGTTGCCGGAACAGATTACGGCCGAATTGAACAGCACGCGCTGATCCATAATCATCATCGCCTCGGCGCCGCCCGCCCACAGCGCGTTCACCACGGATTCCACATCCTGCTGATGAATCACGTAATCGTTGATGTTGGTGGTCGAACCGCTGTTGTTGACTGCGTTTTCCCACAACGGCGAATCGTTGAGGGTTACGGTAACACCAGCGCCCTCCAGCTCGGGCATCATAAGGCTGTTGTCGCTGCTGTCTCCCTGGCTGCTTTGATCGCCGGCATTCCGGTCGCCGGAACCCAGCACATCGGTGAGATTGGTCACCTGCCGCTGCAAATCGTTCACGTCATTCTGCAGTTGGTTGACCTCGCTGACGCCTTGTTCCACCAGATCTGCCGTGTCATTGGTAACGGTCGCCGTACGGTTCACGCGTACGTTGGTGCTCAGCAGAAAACCAGTCAGAGCGACGACGACGAACACCGCAACGCCTCCCAGCAGAGAGCGCTTCGTGCTGTGTTTGCCTACGTGCCTGGACATGATTTCCCATCTTTATACGCGGCGAGTTTACTGGTTTCGAGTGTAGCCACTATTATGACTTTTAGCCTACTGAATGGAGACTATGCTGATGGCTGACGAAGAGCTGCACGAAACCGACTCGAACGACCAGAAGGACTGGCAGGGCGAGACCTCATCTGAGGCCGCCACGGACGATGCCGCCAAGTCCGAGAACGCTGCGGACGAGACCGCTGCAGAGGATGAGAACTACGGCGTTGACATGGAGAAGGTCGAAGCTGTCCTGAACGCCACTGCCGACAAGGCCACGCTGACCCCGCAGATGCAGCGCATGATGAGCCGTCAGGCGGAGAACACCAAGCGCGTTGAGGAGACCATCAAGGGCACCAAGTCCAACCCGCGTTGGTTTGTTCCGGTATTCTGCGCATTGATGATCATTGGCCTGATTTGGTGCGTGGTGTACTACCTTTCCCCGTCCGGTTCCTGGCCGATTCCGAATATCGGCGCTTGGAACCTTGCCATCGGTTTCGCCCTGATTATGATTGGCTTCCTGATGACTACGGGCTGGCGCTGAGTTCGCCTATCGTCTTATTACGAAAGCCGGTTCTGCTTGCGAGCAGGGCCGGCTTTTTGCGTTTTTGTCTTGCGACGGGTGCCGAGCCGCCTTTGTCAGCAGATCCGGCGTACGGCACATTGTTGTTCCATTATGGCAATTGCCGCCGCTCCGGCCTCCTTCGCCCTCGCGCAGTCACTTACCCACAACTATCCACCGGTTATCCACTAGTTATCCACATTGTTATCCACCTGCTGTGGATGAATTACACGCGTGTAGTTTTCCACAGAATGTGGAAAACATAGTGGATAACTAGTGGATAACAGGCTCTTTTTGGTGCATAACCGGTGCACAAATAGCTTCCCAGATAGGGAATCACCCGCGAACACTGTATTCATATCCCAAGTTATCCACAGGGAAAACCTTGGTACTACGCCATTATTATTGACTCATCCACATTAGTTATCCACCGTTTTATGCACTTTCATGCACAGTTGTGCACAACTCAACAGAATGATTGGATATCACTCCAAAAGAATCCACAACGGTATCAGTGCCACATCCAGCCATATGGATTGGCGACATTGCACGCCGCGATAAGCGCGATGACCAACACGGTCACCGACCAGCCATACACCTGCATACGCCAGGCAAGGCTTTTGCCTCGCCAAGGCCGGATGCCGCCGATCAGCAGCCATGTCAATAAGCCGCCCACCACAAAACCACCGACATGCGCTTGCCAAGCCACACCGCCAACCACAAACGGCAGCGCGAAGTTCACCGCCATCCACACCAGCATCGAACGGATATCCGCCCCGATGCGGCGATACACCACCAGCAATGCGGCGAACAGGCCGAACAACGCCCCTGAAGCCCCGTAGGCGGCCGTTTGCCAGCCTTGGCCGCCAGGGGCCACGACAGCCCACACCATCATGCCCAGCGCGCCACCAAGGCCGGAAATCATGTACAGCCCGAGGAATCGCCAGTGACCGATGAGCCGTTCCAGCACCGGGCCGACCGAATACAGCGCAATCATGTTGAACAGGATGTGCAGTATTGAGTTGGGCGCATGGAGAAACATCGAGGTGACGATGGCCCACGGTTCAGCCAACATTGTGGCTGGTGCCAACATGCCACGGTAGATCAGCCAGTTCTGCAACGTCGGCGACAAGAAACCCAGCAGTACCTCCACCAGCCATACTGCTGTGCATGCGGCAATCAGAGCCCAGGTCATCACCGGGCCGCCGTGCTCCCATTGGTAGCGGATTTCTTGTTTGGTGGGCATATGCATGTGCCCACTGTATCCAACGCGCCGGATGCTCGGAGCTACTATGCCATGAGCAATACATGCGATAGGTGTTCCCCACCCAATCGTCACAAACGACGGCATAGAATGGGGTGCAGAGTCGGTTTGAATGGGCATACCGACCAGATGTCCTCACAGAAAGGAGCCGTCATGGAGAGCAAGTCTTCTAACGGTTGGAAGTTCTTCGCACTGCTATTCGGCGCGGCACTGGCAGCAGTAGTTGGCCTGTACATCTACAAGCAGCAGAACCCGGATTATGATCCGTGGGAGGAGCCGTGGGAGAACAGCTCCTCGCCGGTTGACTTGGGCCTGAACAAGGCCGAGGACGAGGCCGACGGCGACCAGCCTGCAGTTGAGGCTCCGGCTGAGGCCTGATAGCCCACACAGTCTTTCAACACACGAAGGGCCCTGCAACCAACGTATGAAGTTGGTTGCAGGGCCCTTTGGCGTTTAGCTAGATCTTCGCCCCCGCTGGCGGGGGCTGTCAGCACAGCTGACTGGGGGTGGTCACAGAAAAACCACCCTCAGTCTGGCTCTGCCAGTCAGCTCCCGCCAGCAGGAGCCAGGTATCAGGCCAGCGGAGCGAGCGCGATTGCGCGTGCGGCCTCAAGGCGCACCGAGGAAAGGCGTACGAAGGTACGTCGACCGAGGAGCAGCGCCGAGGACGCTCCGCAATCACGCGAGCGGAGCGGTGTGCCAAATGCGCTCGAGGTAGTCCTCCATGGAGCGGTCGGAGCTGAAGTAGCCGGAGTTGGCCACGTTGAGCACGGCCTTGCGGTTCCATTCGAGCTCGTCGGCGTAGAGAGCCTCGATCTCGGACTGGATGCCCATGTAGGCGGAGAAATCGGCCAAGGTCATGAACCAGTCCTTGGTCAGCCAGTCAGCCACGAGCGGGGAGTAGGCGTTGCGGTCGCCGTTGGAGAAGGTGCCGTCGGCCACCATATCGATGGCGTGCTTCAGGCGCGGGTCGGCCTCGTAGTAGGAGGCGGGATTGTAGCCCTCGGCGTACTTCTTCTCGACCTCGTCGACGGTCATGCCGAACAGGAAGAAGTTCTCGGCGCCGACGCGCTCACGGATCTCGACGTTCGCGCCATCGAGCGTACCGACGGTCATCGCGCCGTTGAGGGCGAACTTCATGTTGCCGGTACCCGAGGCCTCCTTGCCGGCCTGCGAGATCTGCTCGTCGAGGTCGGTGGCGGGAATCAGGTGCTGGGCGAGGCGCACATTGTAGTTCCACGGGAAGTACACGGCCAGCTTGCCCTTGACGTCCGGATCGTTGTTGACCACGCGGGAGACGTTGTTGATGAGCTGGATGGTCATCTTGGCCAGGTAGTAGCCCGGGGCGGCCTTGGCACCGAAGAACACGGTGCGCGGGGTGACGTCCTCGGCCTTGACCTTGCCGGACTTGATGTCGGCGTAGGTGGAGATGACGGACAGGATCTTCAGGGACTGGCGCTTGTACTCGTGCAGGCGCTTAACCATGGTGTTGAACATGGTGTTCGGGTCGAGCTCGAAGCCGTACTCGCGCTTGGCGTAGGCGGCGAAGTCGACCTTGTTGGCCTTCTTGACGGCGGCGAACTTCTTGACGAATTCATCGTCCTTGGCCAGCGGCTCGAGGCCCTTGAGCATCTCCAGGTCGGAGAGCCACTTGTCGGTGCCGAGGCCCTCGGTGATGAGGTCGGACAGGCGCGGGTTGGCGAGCTTGACGAAGCGACGCGGAGTCACGCCGTTGGTCACGTTGGTGAACTTGTCCGGGTAGACGTCGGAGAAGTTCTTGAGGGTGACGTCCTTCAGGAGCTGGGAGTGCAGCTCGGCCACGCCGTTGACGTGGGAGCCGCCGTAGGTGGCCAAGTAGGCCATGCGCACGGCGTCGCCAGTGTAGATGGCCATGTCCTTGATGGTGTTCTTGTCGACGCCCTTGGACTTGAGCTCGTCCTCGAACTGCGCGTTGATCTTCTCGATGATCTCAAGGTGACGCGGCAGCAGCTCGCCGATCAGGCTGGCCGGCCAGACCTCAAGGGCCTCCGGCAGCAGGGTGTGGCAGGTGTAGTTGAAGGTCTTGGTGGTGATGGACCACGCGGTATCCCAGTCGTAGCCGTACTCATCGATGAGGATGCGCATGAGCTCGGGGATGCCGATCACCGGGTGGGTGTCGTTGAGCTGGAAGACGATCTTGTTCGGGAAAGTCGTCAGATCCGGCTTGTCCTGGCCCGGGTAGAAGACGCGGATGGCGTCGTGCAGGGAGGCGGAGACGAAGAAGTACTGCTGCTCAAGGCGCAGTTCCTTGCCGACCTTGGTGGAGTCTTCCGGGTAGAGAATCTTGGAGATGTTCTCGGCCTTGACCTGCGGGGTCACGGCTTCCATGTACTCGGAGCGGTTGAAGGCGAGCAGATCGAACTCGTCGTAGCTCTTGGCGCTCCACAGGCGCAGGGTGTTCACGCGGCCGGACTTGTAGCCGGGGACCAGGTAGTCCACCGGCACGGCGCGCACGGACCATGCGGGCTGCCAGGTCTTGGTGCCGTCGGCGTTCTCGACGACCTTGCCGCCGAAGGAAACCTTCTGGTCGCGGTTGTAGTCGATGTGGCCCCACGGCTCTTCGTTGGCCAGCCAGTAGTCCGGGGTTTCGACCTGCTTGCCGTCCTTGTCGAACTCCTGCTTGAAGATGCCGTACTTGTACTGGATGCCGTAGCCGAAGGCCGGCACGCCCAGCGAGGCGAGGGAGTCGATGAAGCAGGCGGCCAGACGGCCGAGGCCGCCGTTGCCGAGGCCCGGCTCGTATTCGGCGTCGACGACGTCCTGGACCTTGAAGCCGAGGGCTTCCACGGCCTTGTCGAACTGCTCGGTCAGACCGGCGTTGAGCAGCGCGTTGCGCAGCTGCTTACCCATCAGGAATTCTGCGGACAGGTAGCCGACGGCCTTGGTGTTGCCGTTCACGGTGTCGGCCTGGGTCTTGAACCAGGAGTCGGCAAGGTGGTTGCGCACGGCCTTGGATGCGGCGACATACACGTCAGCAGGGGTAGCCTGCTCGGTGGTGACGTTCTGAGTGTATTTCAGTTGTTCACGAATCTCGTCGGCGAATTGTTCCGCCGTGACAGGAGACTTCGGTGCGGTGATTTCGGTCATTCTGACTTTCCTTCCGGGATAAGTGCCCGTGTTTATTATGCCGCGCGATAGGTATCGTCGCACAAACGTAAGCATGAACTCTCCGTAACGACGATGGCGGAGCGTTCTTGCATACGTTCTTATTTAGAGCGTAGCACATGCCCCGATATTCCGCATCACACCGTATGCCATCGTTTGCATTATGGAAGATCTTCCGGCTCCGGTGCCATGATGGGATACATGGCAGTAATTCTTGAAAAAGACCTGAAACGCGGGCATGACGCGCTGGTGCAATGGCGTGCCGCGGCCCGGGAGCTGGCGGACAACACACCACATCGTCTGACCGTCTCCCCTGTCTTGCCACGCCCGGTGTGGGCGATGGCCGTGCGCTACTCGCTGTTTCTGCTGGAGCGGCGCGCACCCGGCCCTGGCGTGGAGGTGCGTGTCGCGCCGTGGGGGGCGGTCAAAATCTTGGACGGCCCGGAATCGGACCCGCATAACCTGACCCCGCCGGACGTCATCGAGCTGGACCCGGAAGTCTGGCTGCGGCTGGCCTGCGGCATCACCACATGGGCAGAGGAAAAGGACGCCGGCCACATCAGCGCGGTCGGCGAGCGCGACGACCTGAGTGATCTGCTACCGCTGTAAATCGTCGGATGCCCGGTATCGGATGCCCTTTATCAGAACTGTGCGATGCTCCAACGCTGGATGTGCTCGGCCCAGCGATCCGGCGTGGGTAGGGTGATGAGGCTGCGCATCGTCAGCGCGTAAGCGGCGGCAGCTACCAGTACGGTGGCCAGAATCAGGCAGGTCGGACCGTAGCCGATGGTCTGCATACCCCAGCCGGCGAGTGCCACGGCCACGCCATAGGCACCGTACTGCAACACCATGCTGCCCGCTCCAACGCGGCCGAGCTTGTCCTTGCCCACCAAGGTATTGCTGAGGCCTCCAAGCACCGCATTGCCCGCGGGCAACGCCAGTACCGAACAGGCCACAAATATGGCCTTGCCAACCATGGAGGGCACCAACGCGGCACCGGTGAATCCTGCGGCGAGCAGGGCGAACATCACACCCACCAGTACGCCGCCGGGTACACGGTTGACCAGTTGCGAGGCCATCAGTGCGCCCAGCAACATGCCAACGGCGGAGGCGGCGTTGATGAATCCGGCGGATATCAGCTGGCTGCCACCTTGGGAGATGTCCAGCGCGGTCAGCAGTAGGAAGGCATTGCTGGCACCGGTCACCATGGTCGCCGCGATGATGAGATGGCGTTGGAACCGGTCGTGCAGCAGCCAGATCATGCCGTCCAGTGCGTCGCGCCAGCGTGGGGCAGCGGTGATGGCACCGGAAACATCGATAGCATCATCGGCAGCATCATCGGCATTGCCTGAATGGCCGCTATCATCCACAGTTGCGCGTTTCCAATAGCGGCGAATACGCCATGCGGACACCATGCCCAGCACACTTAGCACCGCGCTGGTCAGAAACGGCATCGCATGTCCCACGGTCATCAGCAGACCGCCCAACGGCCCGCCTGCCAGCGTGACCGTCGAATCCCTGGCGTCGTTCAGCGCCATCGCGTGCGGCAGCTGCTCATCCGGCACCACGCCACGCAGCATGGCATTCGACGTATTCTCCAACAGGCCATCGCGCACCGAAAACAGCACGACGATACACAGCAGCGCGATCGGAAGCACGTGGGCATACGGTCCGCCGAATGCCGGAGCGTTTGCCCCGTTAACCCCATGGCCGTTCGTCTTCGGCGCATTGCCGAACAGCATCACCGCTGCCGCCGCCACCGCCGAGAGCGCCACACCGGACGCACCCCAGATCAGCATGAGCGTACGGCGATCATACCGGTCCTGAATCACGCCGCCGGCAAGGCCCAGCACCGCCTGCACCACCACGCAGATGCTTTCCGTCGTGGTGGCGGCGGCAGAGGATCCTGTCGTGGCGAGCATCATCAACGGCACCGCGAACGCGATCAGGCTGGCACCGACCGCACCGGACGTGTCCGCAGCCAGCCACCATCCGTAATCAGTTCCCCGCCATAATTCCGTATCACTTGCCATCGTTGCCTCCCTGGGATTGGTCCTTATGGACGCCACCATAGGGAGCCGCCGCCGAGCCGAACACCCGCAATCCTCGATTATGGGGACATGGCTGCGGTCGTCGTCCTCATTTGTGAGGACAGGGCACAATCAGCGCCGGACGCCGGACATCGCAGCTTCTGCCCCATCAGCCCCGCACGCACGGGATACGCACGTAAATCATCCACGTGCCATCATCCGAACGGGTGGTCAATTCACCGCCCAACTCCTGCACACGGGTGTGATGCATGGCCAGCCCACGCCCCGACCGCTCCTGCGCGGACAGGCCACTGTGCGCGTCGGCATCGTCACGGATATCGTTGGTCTCGCGAATCTCAATCCATTCGGGAGACAGGGTGACGAATAGCAGGTAGGAATCATCTCCCGCCGGTGCATGGCGGCGGATATTCGTGCCGATCTCCGTCATCAGCGACAGCGCCTCGGCCGCCGCCTCGGGATCCACGACCATGGCGATGCCGTTGACCGCGGCCGTCCCCCGATAGCCCTGCGCCTCCAGAAACTCCTCGGTATCGGTGATCTGCGCCTTCACACGCGTGACGAAGGACTGCGGCATGCCCGCTGTGGATTGCGTACGGTCATCGCCACCGGCGTTCTCGGGCACGGCATTGTCAACCACCTCATTCGCAATCGCTGGACAGCTCCCGGTGCCTACCGGGTCACGAGCCAGGGCGGATTCTTTCGTCGGCAAATCAACCTGCCCTGATTCTGCAGTCGCCACCTCAGATGTCCCGGTGCCACCGACCGGCAAGGACTCGTCCCGGAAGCCGGCGTCCATTCCGCTCTGCTCGGTCAGAAAATCGATGATGCCATGCACTTCCGCAAAGGCACGTTGGCTGCGATCCAGCACGCGCTGCCAGTCGCCACCATCGATGCCGGCTGGCGCGGCCAGATTATTCCGGGCGATGGTCGAGATATACGTCAGATCATTGGACAGCGTGTCGTGCAGTTCGATCGCGAGCTGGTTGCCGTGGCGCAGATCGGCCAGCGCCGATTCCATCTGCTCGTTTTCGTTCTCCTGATTCACCACGCGCTTGCGCCAGCGCAACGCAATGCCCAGTAATACCAGCAGCACGCTTGCCGTCAGCGCCGCCGACGCCGTGACCAGCCACGACCCGGTCACCGCATAGACGATGGCCGCCACCGCAAGCACACCGATCGGGCCGAACATCGCCAGCGGATGCTTGAGTTCTATATCGATATCAATCTGATGATGCTTCTTGCCGTCGGCGTGACTATACGAATACGACGAATGCTGCGAAATGATAATCGGACGTTTCACCGGGCCGCTCCCCTTATGCGCCTTGCGCTTCTTCTATCGTGTCCCCACACACCCATCGGCGCCTTCATCAGTGCAGGTTCATGCGAATCCATGCGCCGATAAGTTCCTTGAGATTGCCGGCGCCGAGCTTGTCGGCCGCACGCATCAAATGCGTGCGCACGGTGGTTTCGGTGATGGACAGTTCGGCGGCGATCTGCGGCATAGTCCGGCCGCGGGACCACAGTTCCGCAACCTCCATCTCACGCGCGCTCAGCCGGTTGTCCTTCTCGGCCTTGATGCGCGCGGACGCAACGGCCGCGGTCTCGAACCGCACGTCGCCACCATCGCCCCATGTTTTGCCGGCCTGTACCTGACGAATCGCCACGGCCTGCAACCGCACATCATCGTTCTTGCTCATGATGCCTTGCGCGCCGGCCCGGGCCATCTCTTTGGCATGTCGGCCCACAATCGAGGCGGTAATGGCCAGTATCGCCGTGGTCGCGTTTTCCCTGCGGATTGCACGCACCACATCCGGGCCGTTGATGTCGTTCATCGCGATATCGGCCAATAGCACAGCAGGCGGGCGTTTGGTGGCCGTGCACAGCTGAATGGCTTTGCTGCCTTCGCTCACCGGCGGCAGCAGCTCGAAGTCGGGCAGTGCCTTCGCCAGAATCGACTGCAATGCCATCAAGGCCATGCGGTCGTTGTCCATGATGAGCATGGTGGGCTTCGATCCATCCCGCCCGCTGATATCAGGCACGTTCCCTCCCTATGCACGTCATTGCACGGCATTCGCGCATTCAAACTGCACAAAGGCGTTATCACGTCAAGAATTCCAAGCCCGATACGGCGAACGTCTCAGCACGCCTCAGTGCACCCCAAATATCGCCGCGTAAGTCAATCGATCCGCGGCTAATAAGTAATGGAGTTCAGCTCTTCTTCGGCTTCAGCGCTGAGGGCATGGGCATCGGAATCGGCTTGCGCGGGGCCGGCTTCGGCTTGGGCGCGGCCGGCGCGGAGGCCGGGAATTCGCCGCTGGTCGCCTTTGCGGCGGCTTCGGCTGCCCACTTGGCGTACTCGTCGAGGTCGTCCGCCTGCGCGGCGGGCGAGACCTTGGCGGCGTCGGCGTCAGCAGCGGAATCCACATCCTTGTCCGCATACTGGTCATCAACGTCGGCAAACGGGTCAGGAGAGCCCGTTCCCGGCTCCTGCTCGCTTAGCTCTTTTGCCAGCTCATCGTAATCGGTATCGGTGGTCAGGTACTTGAGCTTTCGGGCAATTTTCTGCTGTTTTGCTTTTTGACGTCCGCGGCCCATCTGACCCCCTGCGATTACTGTGCTGTTCGATTCATCAACAATAGAGAGTACCACTAATAGTGGCTTGTTCGTTGTCGGCTCACACTTTTACCATAAAAAGCGTTTATTTAGGGCATATTCAAAGGATTTTCGCATGACCGACGAGCAGCAACTGACAGCGGCAGGCAATGAGATGAGCGCGAGCTTCCTCGCGGCGAAGAAGCGTTCGGACGAAACGCTTGCCAAGCTTGAGGCCAAGCCGTCGAGCTTCACCATGCTGACCGGCGACCGGCCGACCGGCCGCCTGCACTTGGGCCACTACTTCGGCTCGATTCGCGAGCGCGTCGCCATGCAGGAGCGCGGCGTGAACACGAACATCATCATCGCCGACTATCAGGTGATCACCGACCGCGACACCACCGAGCACATTCAGGACAACGTGCTGAACCTGGTGCTCGACTACATGGCCGCCGGCATTGACCCGAACAAGACCATGATGTTCACCCACTCCGCCGTGCCGGCCGAGAACCAGCTGCTGCTGCCGTTCCTGTCCCTGGTCACTGAGGCCGAGCTGCACCGCAACCCGACCGTGAAGTCCGAGATGGAGGCTTCCGGCCACGCGCTGACCGGCCTGCTGCTCACCTACCCAGTGCATCAGGCGTGCGACATCCTCTTCTGCAAGGCCAATGTCGTGCCAATCGGCAAGGACAACCTGCCGCACGTGGAAATCACCCGTACCATTGCGCGCCGCTTCAACGAGCGTTACGCCAAGAAGAATCCGGTGTTCCCGGAGCCGGCCGCAATTCTGTCCGAAGCGCCGGAGATTCCGGGTCTTGACGGACGCAAGATGAGCAAGTCATATGGCAACTCCATCATGCTGGGCGCCACAGCCGAGGAGACCGCCAAGCTTATCAAGAAGAGCCCGACCGACTCCGAGCGTCGCATCACCTTCGACCCGGTTGCGCGTCCGCAGGTCTCCGCCCTGCTGACCACCGCCGGTCTGGTGACCGGCCGTGACCCGAAGGACATCGCCGAGGAGATCGGCGATTCCGGTGCCGGCGCGCTGAAGGCGTACGTCATCGAGTCCGTCAACGAGTTCCTGGCCCCGCACCGCGAACGCCGCGCCGAACTGGCCAAGGACATGGATTCCATCCGCGACATCCTGCACGACGGCAACAAGCGCGCCAACGCCATCGCCGAGGAAACCCTCGACCAGGTGCGTGAGGCCATGGGCATGAAGTACTGATCTTTCACTGCTCGCGGCAAGACGCCGTGTCAGACCCATCGGGGCGACTGACACGGCGTCTTTCGTTTTGGGTTCATAGACAAAACGTGGGTATTATCCGCGCGTGTTGATGGGTTAGTGTGGGCGTCCAGCCCAGCTTCGTTTTGGCGCACTAGCGTCTGCGCGTTCTCTTTATCGCATAGCTGGAACCGCGTGCATGAGTACAGACTGCCTCGTAGCGCAGAATTAGGACGGTTCCTCATTGCAATATGGCGGAGATTAGTCCTTTTCTTATTTATGCGAGCCCTGTGCAATGCCGCAAACACCCTGGACGGGCCGCATAGCCGTCCAAAACGTCCGCTCTCCCCCTTGTGTGACTGCTTTTGCGCCCGTACTTCCGTTTCGAGGGGCGGATTTCTCGTTGTCCGGAGGTCTACTTCCGTTTCGAGGGTCTGATGCCCAAGTAGACACGGTACAAAACGGCGGAATGACGTTGGCACAGATGGGCTTCTATGCGAGGTTCAGTGGATGACCGGCCCCTCGAAACGGAAGTAGACCTCCGGAGAAGCGTAAATCCGCCCCTTGAAACGGAGAATCAAACACTCATAACTGCAATTCAAGATTTCAACGCTGCTTTTTGCGCGATATACACGATATAGCTGTCGAGGCGAGCGGTGACAGCCGCCGAACACCAAGACCTTCGCTCAATACGTGCGTACACCACGCAATAGCGTCATCACCACGTGTCCCGGCATGGCGCGCATGGCTTCCGGAGTGGTTGCGGCGTATGGGTCGGTGTCCAGCAGCACCACATCAGCCGGGTCGCCGGCTGCAAGACGGTCACGGCCGGTGGCGGTCGAAGCCGACAGCGAGGCACGCACATCTAGGCACTGCTCGGACTGGAACGGCTCGCGGTCAGAGCTCTCGGTACCGAACACGGCGGCGGAAATAGCCAGCCACGGATCCAGCGGGGCCACAGGCGCGTCAGAACCCATGCGCAGCGTGGCGCCGACGTCGTGGAGTGCCTTGAACGGATAGGGAATGCCGGCCGGGTTGGCCCAGAAACGGGTGATGACGTCGCGGTCGTCCATAGCATGCTGCGGCTGGATGCTGGCCGTAAGGCCCAACTCGGCAAAGCGTGGGATATCGACGGGCTTGAGCATCTGCGCGTGCTCAATTGACCCATGTGCATGCGTGGCGGCGGCTGCATTGAGCACAATGGTGTTCGCCTCGTCGCCAATGGCGTGGCAGGCGATGTCGAAGCCATGCTCTGTGGCCAAGCGCATGTAGTCTTCGATTTGCTGCGGCGTGTAGCTCAGGGTGCCGTACGTCGGCGGCTCGATGCCCGAATACGGCGTGGAGCAATAAGCGGAGCGGGTGTTGAGGGAACCGTCCGAGATGAGCTTCATGGCACCCACGCGGCCGAGCCCGTTGCTGTCTGGAAGTTCCCTGCCGGTATGCCAGCCCGCGTCGATGGCGGCTTGCAGTCGTTCGGGGTATACGCCGGCATCCACACGCAGGTTATTGACGCCGGCCTTGAAACGCTTGATCCACGTGTCGATGTTTTCGGCCATCTCATAATCGCGGATGCCGACCACGCCCTTGTTTGCGGCGTCCTGTTCGGCCTCGCGCAGCAGACGATCGGTCTCCTCGGCGGCGCCCGGTGCTTTGTCGAAGGCGGTGTAGGCGTTAAACCATTCGAGCTCGCCGACCAGTCCGGATTCGTCCACATGTACGCCAAGCCTGCGAGCCGCGGCAGAGTTCACCCAACCGCAGTGCATGTCCGCGCTGGAGAGGGCCACCGGCTGGTCGCCGGTCACGGCGTCGATGGCGGCTAACGTGGGCTGCTCATCATCAGCCCACAGCGAGTGACGGAATCGCATGCCCACCACGAAGGCATCCGGGTCAAGCGTGCCGGCGGCGCGGCGCTCGTCCAAGTGACGGTGCAGCATATCCATCGCCTCAGCAGCCGAGCGAGCGTTGATGAGATCCAGACGACCCAACGTCTTGGCCCATTGCGTGAAGTGCGTATGGCAGTCCCACAGGCCGGGGATGATCCACAGGCCATCCGCATTGATGGTGGTTTCGTCAGCAGGTGCGGCGGCTGGCGTTGGAGTCGGGGCGCTGCCGGTGTCAGCGGCGTTCGACGTGTGCGCCGAGAATGCCGTATGCGCTCCAGCCGGCATTGCGCCATGCGAGGCTAGGTCCGTTCCGGCAGGATTGACGGACGCAACAACCCCATCGCGAAGAACCACGTCCACGCGGTCCTGAGACCCCGGAACACCGGCATTGACAATACGCACCAAGCTACTCATGCCCGCCATCATGCCACCTTTGCTTGAACGCCATGGGGATTTCGTTCAAGCTTAATCATGCCGTCGATGGCGCCCCGCCATCAGACCCGCAAATCCCTGCGTTCCTTGTAATCACGGATGTCCTGCAGCCAACATGAATGGGACTGTTAGACCAACGCGCTGGTTCACCTACAAAGGGCACGGGTTCCACCTCCCCGCGCCCATCACCCCACGTGAACCAGAACCAGCGGTAAGGAGGGCGTGCGCAAGGGGCAGGGGCAGGCCTCATTTAGGGCTCCGCATGACTTATCCAATGTATTCGGAGCCACACTGGTCTGACAGAATACCCCCAGTTATCCACTGACTTATCCACATCTATCCACCGAAAAATTGAGGCGGTAGACAGAGCGGGCAGTCAACCCCTACACTTCTCAAACACAAAGCAGAACATCACGAGGGGGTGATCATCATGGGCAGCTCAATCGCATTGACAGAGCTGACAATGCAGAAATATCAACGAATGCAGACGTGTGCAGATGTGCAACGGCGAAGCGGCTGGCGACCGCCCTATGCTCTGACAACGGCGTTGGAGCTTTTATCAATCGAGGCGCCCCGCATATTGAGCAAACACAGAGGCCTTGCAACTGCAACCATTGTTGCGGTTCCACACGCCAATGCCAAGCGACACGTTGTGGGGGTCAAAGTGGTCGTATGGCCTTTCCCGTTAGACACAGTCATGGTCGACGGGCAATTCACATGCACTTCGCCAGCTTGCACATGGGCCATGTTCTCCGCATATCTCGAACTGGAGGAACTTGTCGTTCTCGCTGATTCCACGATGCGTCGAGATCGAAGATTATGCAGAACGACTCCAGACAATCTTTCCCTATATCTCGATACGGCCGAGGCCCAAGTGCGCGCCGATAAGGAGAGCGGCGCCAATACGAACCTGTTCCGCGGATATGAAAAATGCCGCCGGGCTCTGCTTCTGGCACGCGCCGGCACAGACTCTTCCATGGAAACACGAACCCGCTTGGCTCTCCTGAGATACGGCTTGGACTGCCCGCAAGTGAATTATCCGATATTCGTGGGCAATGGCACCAGACCCATACATCTCGATCTCGCGTACCCTGAATTCAAGATATGTATCGAATACGAGGGCTCACATCACGCCGGACAATGGCTGAACGACGCACGACGCCGTCAAATGATAGAGGATGCCGGTTGGAAGTACATTCAAGTTACCAAATTAGACATTGGCGATGAAGCGGGAGAAGAGGCTCTTGCCCGAAGAGTCGCCGAAAGGATACAAGAGGTCACGGGCAAAACGGTTCAGCTCACTACGCGGCAGACCATTCGACAAGTCAGCGATGCCCGAAAATTACGCCGTATTCCGCTGTACAAACGTTTGAATGTCGAGCCGCTGCTTCCAATTATTCCGATAACGCCGCGTGAATAGCTCAATAGAGACAGCCGCACCTCAACACGGTGTTCAAAATCTATTTCGAGGGGCTGATTTGGTGTTCTGGGGAGGTCTATCTCCGTTTCGAGGGGCTGATGCCCAAGTAGACGCAGCTCTAAAACGGCAGAATGGCGTTAGGGCAAGGGTATTGATACACGCGGTTTAGTGGATGACCAGCCCCTCGAAACGGAGATAGACCTTCGGCGGAGACCAAATCAGCCCCTCGAAGCTCATTTTGGCCCAAAGAGTTCCTGCTAAACCACAAAAAAGCAACTTCTGCCATGTGAATCACTGCGTAAGAGGTCCAACGTCAGGGCGGGACGCCAACGTTCCCTCAACAAAGAGGCATCAGTGGATGCGATGACCTTGCAGAGCGGGCTAAATGTATCCTTCCATCGAAGAAACCCCACGAAGCCGGCAAATTCACCCCACGAAGCCGGCAAATTCATGCGACTTCGCGGGGCCAAAGGATGAAGCGCCAAGCCAACCGCGCAGCGGGTACGCGTCACTTGCCGCTGCGGACTTCGGCCTCCATGTCTTCCATGGGTTCGTCGACGAGCACGGTGCCGGACGGCAGGGTGCCAGGTAGCGGATCATCCATGTAGTGGTTGAATTCGTAAAGCATGCGTTCATTCGGCTTGGCGGTTAACAGCGAGACCACCACGATGAACAGCAACGAAATGATGAACGCAGGCAGCAGCTCGTAAATGGCAAACACACCACCCAAAGGCTTGACGAGGTTATGCCAAATCAGCACGGTCGCCGTACCAGACAACATGCCGGCCGCCGCAACCATGAACACGACTGCAACGCACTTCGCCCGATGGTAATGGATGCAAGGTCTCAAGCGCCTTCCAGTGTCACCATACTGAGACGCTATGTTATGTTGCCTGGCTCCCCTCACCCGAGGGGAGCCAGCACAACGGCTAAATGTCGTATCTCCAGGATTTATCGGTGACCACGCGAGCCATCGCCAAACCGATCGGCAAACAGACAATCACCATAAATGCGCGGAATGCCCAATCCAGAGCATTGACAGTGTCGAAGCTGCCGAGGTACCACATCGCGCGGTACATATACAAGCCGGGCACCATGATTACGATAGACGGCACAGTCAGGCAGATGCGCGGATAGCCAAGGTGCGGTGGCAACCAGCCGCGCCTGACGGATGAACGCCATACAGAGGCCAGAACACCCGCCAGGAATGCGCCGATGAAGGTCGCCATCTCGGGTGCCACGCTGAAGTCCTGCAATTCCAAACGCAACGTGTCGGTGATTGCACCAATCAGCGCGGCCGTCAGGCACATACGTTGCGGCGAATTGAACAGCACGGAGAAGCCCCACACGCCGACGAACGCCGCCACGAACCGCAGCAAACCGTTGACCCACGGGTTCAATCCCAACGGCTCGAAACCTTCCGGGTGCAGGTGCACCATCACGGCCACGGCCCAGCCTGCGAGCGTGGCCATCAGGATGATGCACAGCACGTAGGCCACGCGCTGAATGCCAGAGGGGAAGTCAATCTTGGCCATATCGAGGCCGCCGGTGATAAGCGGGAAGCCCGGAATCACGAACAGCATGGCACCGATATAGGCCGTATCATGCGAAAGTGCGACCGGGTCGAAGATGCCGATGAGTCGCAAAGTGCCCGTGCAGGCGAGCGCCGCCGCAGCCACACATACAAAGGTGACAAAGAACTGGTTCAGATGATGCGCGAATAGTCGCCGGCGCATCCACTGGCCAAGGCCCGCTCCTACGAACGCACCAATCATGTCATACGGGCCACCACCGAGCAGGAACACGAAGGCCGCACAAGCCAAAGCGGAGGCTAAGCCGGAGAACCACGGTTTGTACAACGGCTTGCGGCGCTCGATGAGATCGAGCCGCTCGTGTGCCTGACGCACAGTGATGCCGCCCTTGGCCTTCTCTTCATCGGAACGCTCGTTGAAATGTTCGGCGTATTCCTTGGGCACGCGACTCTTGCGTTTGGCCGAACTCGGCTCAGTCGCGGCATCTGCAGCGTCACCTTCCGATGCACGCACGCCCGAACCGTCAGAACGCGCCGGCTCGCCGGCAGCGTTCTCGTCATTGTCCGGAGCATTTCCCGCCTCATGCCGCGTCAGGCTCTCGGCCCCGGCAGAACTGGCCGCCTCGACCGCCTCGTTGGAATCGCCGGCGAACACCTCGGCATCATCGTAGGCTTTTTCCTCGGCCGCCTTGTCTTCAATCGGGGTGACCTTCTCGCTGTCCGCCAGCAGACGGTGCGCTTCCTCGTTGTCATCATCCAAGGATTTAGCCACAGAGGTAACCGTGACCTTGGCCCTCAACGCCACATCCAAAGCATCATCAACGCTGCCGTCGGCCGCAGCGGCACGAGCCTTGGCCCGCTCACGCAGCCGCTTGGACAGATCAGCCGAATACTGCGAGGCATCGCGCTCATCAAGATGTTTGACCACTCCATCAGACAACCGCGAATCAACGTGATACATCGATCCCTTACCGAGGTTCACGGAGAACCAGTCGGCAAAATGCTCAAGCAGCCAGATTCGTTCGGTGTTCACGCCGGTAGTCGGCAAATCCACGACTTCGGTGATGCGATTGCGGCCATCGGTGCAGGTAGCTTCGATGTCCGTCAGGTTCACATCGGCGCGCACATGCACGCCCAATGGATAGGCGATGCGGTGCATCATCTCACGCACGCGGAACGATCCAGTGCCGGCCCCCAAATCCAGCATGCCAACGCGCACAATAACGCTCGCCTTGGCCGCGATACCGGCATCCACCACCGGCTTATCCCAGTCACGCGCAATGTCTTCCATGTCCAGCGGAATAGAGTGGGTGTGGAATTTTCGTACGGCCGATGCGCCTTTCGCCTCAGGCGCATTTTTTTTCTTCTGTTCGCTCACGTTGTCCATTACTACTCCCCGCCTACCCCTGCGGCAATCGCCTGATGCCTGATTTTTCCGCGCTTCGGACATCGTCCCATATGTTGTCCAATATTCGGGCAAATGCCGCCCGAAATGAACATCACCGCTGCGCACTATATGGACTTCGTAACGTAAGTGGCGATTTCATGGGGATACACTGTTGCTCACACAACAACCACGTTGAATACAGGCTGTGGGCTCGCAACGGACGGCCTCAACAACCGCGGAGGAGCCGCGGACGACCGTCAGACCGAGCAACCTGATATTCGGCAAAGGAGGTTATATGGCAACACCAGAAGAACAGATCACTCCTGCTGACGCCGCCATCGTCACCACCGGAACCGGCCGTAAGGGCCCCGAGGAGCATGATCTTCCCCAAAACCTCAAGTACGACATGGATCTGTGTTTGAAGATCCTGCGTGACGTACTGGGCGAATACAATCCCGATCTGCTTTCCACGTTCGACACCGTGCGCAATTACGCAGTGGAGGCCAGCGCCGGGCATTTCTCCGAGGTCAATAATCCGAACCCCTCACGGGACGGCTTGAAAGAGGCCGTGGACGTCATCGACGATATGACGTTGCACGACGCCCAGTTGCTGGCCCGCGCGTTCGCCACGTATTTCCACCTGGCGAACCTGTCCGAGGAGAACTACCGCGTCTCCGTGCTGCATGAGCGCGAGAACAACGTGTCCGACGACCAGGCCGTCGATCCGATCAACGAACTCACCGTCGCCTACCACCAGCTCATCAACGAGATGGGCCCGGCCAAGGCCAAGGAGCTGCTCGACCGGCTCGAGTTCCACCCCGTGTTCACGGCGCACCCCACCGAGGCCCGCCGCAAGGCCGTGGAAGGCAAGATTCGCCGCATCTCCGAACTGCTCGAGGAATACAAGAGCCTCGGCGGATTGGACAAGAAGGAGAGTCTGCGCCGTCTCTACAACGAAATCGACGCGCTGTTCCGCACCTCCCCGATCGCGCTGAAGAAACCGACCCCGGTCGAGGAAGCGGACACGATTCTCGATATCTTCGACAACACCCTGTTCAACACGATTCCGGCCGTCTACCGTCGCTTCGACGACTGGGTGCTGGGCGACAAGGCCGGCTTGGTGGAGCCCACGTGCCCCGCGTTCTTCCGCCCGGGCAGCTGGATCGGCTCCGACCGCGACGGCAACCCGAACGTCACCGCCAAGGTGAGCCGTCAGGTGGCCCGCAAGTTCTCCGATCATGTGATCGCCGCACTTGAGGAAGTCACCCGCACGGTGGGCCGCAACCTCACCATGGAAGCCGAGACCACGCCGCCAAGCGCCGACCTCAAGAGCCTCTGGAGCCACCAGAAGGAAATGAGCGAGCGCCTGACCGACAAGGCCGCCCTGATCTCCAACAAGGAACTGCACCGCGCGGTCATGCTGGTGATGGCCGACCGTCTGCACTACACCATCGAACGCGATGCCGACCTCATGTACCACTCCTGCGACAACTTCCTCGCCGACCTCAAGGTGGTCCAGCGTTCGCTGGCCGCCGCCGGCGCCAAGCGTTCCGCTTACGGCCCGCTGCAGGATCTGATCTGGCAGACCGAGACCTTCGGCTTCCACATGGTGGAGATGGAGTTCCGTCAGCACTCCGTGGTGCACGCCCGCGCCCTTGCGGATATCCGCAAGCACGGCCTGCATGGCGAGCGCGGCGAACTGCAGCCGATGACGCACGAGGTGCTCGACACCTTCCGCGCCCTCGGCGCCATCCAGAAGCGCAACGGCCTCAAGGCCGCCCGCCGCTACATCATCTCCTTCACCAAGAGCGCCCAGAACATCAAGGATGTCTACGAGCTCAACCGCTTGGCCTTCTCTCACCCGGAGGACGTGCCCACCATCGACGTGATCCCGCTGTTCGAGCAGCTTGAGGATCTGCAGAACTCGGTGGATGTGCTCGAGGAAATGATCAAGATCCCCGAGGTCCAGGCTCGTCTGAAGGCCACCGGCAACAAGCTCGAGGTCATGCTCGGCTACTCCGACTCCTCGAAGGACGCCGGCCCGACCTCCGCCACGCTGGCGATGCACTCCGCTCAGGAGCGCATCGCCAAGTGGGCTGAGTCGCACGACATCGACCTGACCCTGTTCCATGGCCGCGGCGGTGCCGTCGGTCGTGGCGGCGGCCCCGCCAACCGCGCGGTGCTCGCCCAGCCGGTCGGTTCCGTCAAGTGCCGCTTCAAGCTCACCGAGCAGGGCGAGGTCATCTTCGCCCGTTACGGCAACCCGGTGCTGGCCATCCGCCACGTCGAGTCCGTGGCTGCGGCGACCTTGCTGCAGTCCGCGCCGAGTGTGGAGAAGCGCAACACCGAGATGACCGAGAGGTACGCCGATATGGCCGCTCAGCTCGACGAGGCCGCGCACAACCGTTTCCTCGACCTGTTGAACACCGACGGCTTTGCCCCGTGGTTCTCGATCGTTACGCCGCTGACCGAAATCGGCCTGCTGCCGATCGGCTCCCGCCCGGCCAAGCGTGGCCTCGGCGCCAAGTCGCTCGACGACCTGCGTACGATTCCGTGGATCTTCTCCTGGGCTCAGGCCCGCATCAACCTGGCCGCCTGGTACGGTCTCGGCACCGCATGCGAGAAGTTCGGCGATCTGGAGACCATGCGTCAGGCTTACGAGGAATGGCCGCTGTTCTCCACGTTCATCGACAACATCGAGATGTCCATCGCCAAGACGGACGAGCGCATCGCCAAGATGTACCTCGCCCTCGGCGACCGCGAGGACCTCAACAAGAAGGTACTCGAGGAGATGGAGCTCACCCGCAAGTGGGTTCTGGCCATCGTGGGCGACAAGTGGCCGCTGCAGCACCGTCACGTGCTCGGCCAGGCCATCCGCATCCGCTCCCCATACGTGGACGCGCTGTCCGTCACTCAGGTGCTGGCGCTCAAGTCGCTGCGCAAGAAGGTGGACAAGGAAGAGCTCTCGCAAAGCCAGCAGGCAGGATTCATCTATCTGATCCTCTGCACCGTTTCAGGTGTTGCTGCCGGCCTGCAGAACACGGGCTGATCTACACACCAGCGCATATGGGGAAGCCCCGCTCGATGTGAGCGGGGTTTCCCCGTTTTTGTGTGCATCTTTCATCATCTTGCAATAATTCTTACATGTAAAC
>ERZ791908.265-NODE-265-length-65459-cov-9.291817_pt1 | contig 65459 bp, 60 predicted proteins | sample MGYA00510144_ERZ791908 | MGnify/ENA primary metagenome ERZ791908 (study PRJEB30046, sample SAMN00792105) | human gut metagenome | study: EMG produced TPA metagenomics assembly of the A metagenome-wide association study of gut microbiota in type 2...
TTCAATCTCATTCATCGTTGTCATCTCTCGGCGACAGCTTATTTACTATATCATAGCGCCAACCGTTTGTCAACAACTTTTTTTATTTTCTTTTGCTTCTTTTTTCAGAAGCTGTTGTTGTCTGTGTTACTTGTTTTACGCGACAACTCATTTATAATATCATGTATCGAAGCGTATGTCAACAACTTTTTCAGAAAAAAAATTGAACAACTCATATCTTCAAATAAAGCGGAGAAGGAGGGATTTGAACCCTCGCGCCGGTTAACCCGACCTATACCCTTAGCAGGGGCACCTCTTCGGCCACTTGAGTACTTCTCCAAAGTTCTTATCTGACAATATGATATTGTTCTGCGCCGTGACGCATAGATAATAATACTAGAGGTTTTCCCATTTGTCAATGATATTATTCAACTTTTTGTACTTTATTTTTTCTTCTTTATATTTTTCTGTAAATAGTCCATTTTACTTTTTATCATATGGTTTTACTTCTACTGATTTATTTTCAAAATCGATAAATAACTGATATGCATATCCATCCTCACTGGTATCCCATACTTCCACATATTTCGGTGTGACTTCTATCAAAATTTCGGTATCTGTATGGCTATACTTATTATAGCTTTCCCACAGATACTTTTTGTAACCTTTCTCAAATTTTCTGCCCGGCTCATCTACTACGAGACCTTTGTTTTGTGCAACTCCTTCTACCTGGACACCACTCCAGCAAAGTGCAACATTTGGATTTTCCAAAAGCTGTTTTGTTTTACGAAAATTTTTATCTGTTTTAAAATAAATCTTTTCATCATAAAACAGACAGCTTACATTGCGCACCATAACATAATCATTCAGGCTGGATGCCAATGCCATAATCTATGCATTTCCGAGCTTTTCAAACATTGTCGTTACCGCTTCCTCATAGCTTATTTCTTTGTTGCAGCTAAATTTCATTTTATATCCTCCTAACGATTTATAAAGTTTTTAATTGGTTTACTGAGTCTTTTATATAAGAAGAAAGTCATTACCGAGCAAAATCCGTACTTAATTAAATTAAAAGGTACAATTCCAAGTAATACCATAGTAAATGCATCGGTTACTTTCGGATTCACTTCTGTACACATTGCAACAATGTCCTGCATTGTCATACCAAACAGTTTTGCATAAAATGGTATGATTAAGTATAAATTAGAAAAAACAGATACGATCGACACCGTTAACGTTCCAATTATCATACCAATCGCTGCTCTTTTTCTTGTCTTCTTTCTATAAAAAAGAATTGCCGGCATAACATATGCACATCCTAAAATTAAATTTTGTAATTCACCGGTACCTACGGAATGACTTCCCTGTAATACGAGCTGTAATAGAATCTTCAGGATAATAATTAAAAATGCGGCAACAGGTCCATACATAAATCCACCAATCATTTCAATAATTGGTGATACGTCAAAAGATAAAAATGGCGGCAACAATGGTAACGGGAACCGGAAAAAGACTAATATGGAACCGATTGCCCCCATCATGGCAATAAATGTCATTTCTCTTACATGGATTTTAACTTTTTTCCTGTTCTTTTCCGCTACTGCATTTTCCTCTTGATTTGCTGTCATACATTTGTTTTCTGTCATGATTTTCATCCTCTCCTGATATAAAGTAATTTGTTTTGTGTAAAAAGAATCCTGCCAGCAGGATTCTCCGCCGCAGTGCGATTCCCGGAGAGCTTTTTTATGTATTAGGAACGAAGTTTCCTATTACATAAAAAATGCCACATAGATATGAAATACCTATGTGGCAACTCCTACACTGTTAACAAAACCCGAAACATATAAATATGCTTCGGGTCTATTTCACAGAAAATGTCTTTTCTCATCCGGACTTTACCGTCGGTTCCGGAATTCCAATAAAGGTCACCGGATCAGCCGCTTTCGCGGGTCATGGACTATACCATCGGTAGGGACTTCCACCCTGCCACAAAGACTTCTATATTCTTTTATCAGGATGATATCTCCATCCTCTGCAGATCCTATTATAATTCTTTTTCTGAACGCTGTCTATCCCTAATTGATATTTTTTTCACAATTACCATTCTTCTCCTGGGTATTTCATGTTCCACTCTTTGCGCAGGCCTGTCATGAGTTCCATGACGTCACGGGTATCTTTTAAGCGCATTACCCCGGTATTTCCGTTCAAGATAGCATCTTCCATGTCTGTCATTTCATACAATAATGCATCCGCCGTTGCACCTGCCGTGATCTCATGCACCTTTCCGGTCTCTGCTTCCACAACGATAGCACGGTCGGCGCGCGGATATTCCATGATCTCTATATATCCTTTTTCACAGCTGATTACAGCGCGCTTTGGCTGTTTGGAGTGTAGGGACAGCGACAGCGCCGCCATCTGTCCGTCCGGATTCATCAGAAGAATTCCCTCCTGTTCATCCGCGCCGGTCGGTGCGTATTTTACCTGGGAAAGTACCTGATCAGGCTGGCTTGACATAAAGCTTCTTGCAATGGAAAGTGCATAGACACCGATGTCTAAGAGTGCTCCGCCCGCCAGATTCATATTGAAAAACCGGTTCTTCATATTATATTCCTTGTAACTGCCGAAATTGAGCTGAATAAACTGCACCTTCCCGAGTGCCGGAATCTCTCCATCCCCCGTCTCAACAATCTGCCAGAGCTTCTTATATAAGGGCATGTGCCAGATCGTCATCGCCTCCGCAAACACAACGTGGTGCTCCTCTGCAAGCGCAATCGCCTCCGCAAGTTCACGGCTGTTCAACATGACTGATTTTTCACAGAGCACATGCTTCCCGCCTGCAAGTGCCTCACGGGAAAATTCGATATGCGTATTGTGCGGCGTGGTAATGTAAATGACATCTACGTCGGGATCATGGAACATTTCATGAAAATCATCGTACACCTTCTGCACACCGTACTTCTCCGCAAATGCGACTGCCTTCTCGTATGTGCGGTTGCCGACCGCGTAGAGATGCTTTCCCATATGCTCTAGAGCCTGTGCCATTTCATTTGCGATGACACCGCATCCCAATACTGCCCAGTTCAACTCTTTTTTCATTGTGGTACCTCCTGCATGATTTTACTTTTTTATCAATACAAATCAAAAATACTCATCTGTGGATCTTTCCAGGAACGCTGGATTGCATCTTTTACAATGTCTGTGCTCTGCACATGCCCGATCAGAAGCGGCGAGCGAGGATCATGCTGCAGCCGGTTCTCCCGGACGGTGCGGCTGTCATAGTTGGCATAGCAGTACAGACATTCATGTCCGCAGGTGTTATAAGCACCGATGTCTGCGCCGAGCAGGCAGGGACACCCGTCTCTTGCCCGTTTCTGCTGCGGCACCTTCAATCTACAACCAATAGCACGTTCCAATACAGACTGAGATAAACAGCCGTCCGCATCCACATTCTGTCGGACAAGACTGCGGTTCTCACAGCACAGATGAATCTGAAGATGCTGCTTTACTGCTATCTCGGAAAACGCCGCAATCAGACGCTCCTGCTCCTCCTTTCCGACGCTTCTTGCATCCGGAAAGTTCCGTCTTGTTTTTTCATATAAATCAATAAAACTTACCACACACTGCCCGGTATATCCGGACAGCTTCTCTGCAAGCTCCCCGAACTTTTCCACATGATGCTGCACGCTGTAGGTCTCATTTAAAAAGACGGGATCATAACGGAAACTGACACGTTCTCTTCCCACGCTCTCCGACAATCTGCAAAATGCCTCCGCGATGAGGTTCTTATCCGGCACATGTGGTTCTATCTCCCTGCCGTAAGGTGTGATCGTCACAAACCAGAACATGGTAAACGCATCCAGCATAGAAAGGCGCTCCAGCATGGGCAGCGGATTTTTCGTACAGAATACAAGTGCATCCACCACCGCAGGATCGAGCCGGTATCTTGTTATCTGCGTGGGATAATACGGATTGCGCACCAGAACTTCTCCCGCGCGGACCCTCTCATAGAACCAGTCGCTGTAATACGCCGGTATGTCTGTCCTGCTTCCTGTATTCAGTATCATACCCCTCTCACCTCCGCATATCCAGATTATACCCTATTTTTTCCTGTTTTTCACTTCTGAATTTCGATCCCCGGACGGATGGTATCCTCCCCGAAATTGATTTTATGTAAACCTTGACTTCTCCTGCCGGCAAAGTTATAATGTTAGAGTTGACTAACTCATTATTTTACCTGATTTCAAAAACGGAGGGCGGTTGCAGCGGCAACCGGAAATATATGATTATTGAAACAGCTCTATATCAGGATGTACTGGAACATTCCAGTATCTTCCGTCAATTACCAAAAGATAAATATCCCAATGTCCTGCGCTGCTTAAATGCGCGCGTGGTCGATTATCCGCAGGATGCATCCATCGCCGCACTCGGGGATTCCTCCGGCTGCTCCGGCATTCTGCTCACCGGCATGCTGGAAGAATATCTGGTCGACGAAAACGGAAACCAGATCATCATCAATCACCTGCGAAGCGGCGATGTCTTCGGCGCCGAGTCTGTGTGCGCCGGACAGGTGGCGAGTCATGTCTACATTCACACCGTGGAAAAAAGCAAGATCCTGATGCTCGATTTTGCCGCGCTCTTGTCGGAAAAAACATTTTCCTGCTCCTGCCGTATGCAGGTCACCACCAATCTGATGCAGGAATTTGCGCGCCAGGTGATGTTTTTTAACAGCAAAATACGGATTCTCAGTCAGAAAAAACTGCGGGACAAGTTAAAGATCTATCTGCAGACGCTAGAGATCGCACCGGACGGAACGGTGTGCCTTCCCTACAGCCGCAGAGAGCTTTCGGAATATCTCTACGCGGACCGGAGCGCCCTCTCCCGCGAACTTTGCAAAATGCGCGACGAGGGGATTCTGAATTTTTCGGGTTCCAGGCTGCAGATTCTTGATCCGGATTTTCTGGCAATATAATCTTTTTTTGAGGCGGTTGCAATAGCAACCGCTTTTTCTTTCCTTTTCCAGTATTCTATGTCTCGTTGGTTAGTTTTAACTAACCAATAATTACATACTGATACCGTTCAGAGGGAGGAAATATGATAAAAAAGACAAAACTTACCGCTGCATTATTGACAGCTGCCATGGTACTGCAGCTTGCAGCCTGCGGAAGCAATGCGGCTTCCGGAACAGAGAATACTTCAGATAACGGAGCCACAGCAGCCACCGAGACTGCTGCCGCTTCCGAATCGGCGGAGAGCGTAGACACTGAAACTGCTGCCACCGAGGACACCGGCACCCACACTGTGGTTGACCATGCCGGCAACACTGTGGAAGTTCCGAATCACATTACCCGCGTAGTGATTGACCAGATTCCGATTCTCTCCACCTACATGTCCTATTTCGGCGGGGAAGCTCCTTATATCGTAGGCTACTGCGGTTCTTTCAAGGATACCATCTCAAAGACGGTTCTCAAAAATATCGCACCGGAGCTGATGGAATCCGCGGATACCGTCTATGCACAGAGTGATCTGAATATCGAGGAAATCATGAAGTTAGAACCGGATGTCATCTTATACAATGCCGGCAATACGGCACACGCAGAGATCTTACAGGAGAGCGGCATTCCGTGTATCGGATTTGCAACCGTCGGTCACGAGACAGAAGCTGATCCGTTAAACCGCTACAAACAGTGGCTGGATCTTCTGGAGGATGTCTTCGGTGAGGAAGGCAAGACCGATGCTTTCACTGCTGCCGGCGACGAGATTGTTGCGGATGTGGAGGCAAGGATTGCAGCCGTTCCGGAGGATGAGCGCCCGAGCGCACTGATTCTGTGGAAATACAGCGATGGCGTACCGCAGGTATCCGGCAACGGAACCTTTGGTACCTACTGGATGAAACACTTAGGTGTCACGGACGTTGCCGCGGAGGCAACCGGCTTTACACAGGTGAGCATGGAACAGATCTACGACTGGAATCCGGATATTCTGTTTGTCGACGGTCCGGGACTCATCGGTCTTACCTCGGAGGACGTGCTGGAGAACAGGGTAGAAGGAACCGATTTCTCCTCCATCAAAGCTGTTCAGGACGGACGTGTCTATGACACAACGCTTGGCATGTGGAACTGGTTTACACCAAACCCGGACGCTCCGCTGGTATTCGCATGGCTTGCATGCAACACTTACCCGGAAGTTTTCGCAGACTATCCTCTGGAGGATACCATCCGTGAATATTACCATGACTGGTATGGCTATGATGTTACCGATGAGGAAATGGAGGAAATGCTTCAGTACTGATGAATGATAATTTTTTGATCAAACGGGGGCATTTTACACCGCTTGCCATTCTCTTAATGATACTGCTGCCGCTTGTCACCGCACTGATCTGTATCTGCCTCGGCAGAATGAATGTGCCGGTCGGCGACGTAATCACTGTTTTCCGCGATGTTTTCACGGGAAATGAGGGACATGCGCAGAATTACTCCATTGTAATCAATCTGCGGCTGCCGCGTATTCTGATGGCAATTATTGTGGGAGCAGGTCTTACCTGCGCAGGAAACACGTTCCAATCGCTGTTTTCCAATCCACTGGCAACACCGGACATTCTCGGTGTTACCAGCGGCACCTGCGTGGGAGCGATCCTTGCGATCATCCTTTCCTGCGGTATTCTGGAGACACAGCTCATTGCACTTGCGTTCGGACTTGCCTCCGTATTTTTTACGTTAAAGATCGCAGGAAAAAATGAGAACCGCCAGGTGGTCTATCTTGTGCTGGCAGGCGTGATCGCCTCCTCCCTGTTTAACGCCATCGGCTCTCTGCTGAAATATACGGCCGACCCGCAGGACAAGCTTCCGGAAATTACTTACTGGCTGATGGGCAGCTTCACAAGCGCCACTTATAAAAAATTGCTGATCGGTTCTCCGCTCATTCTCATTGGAATCGTCGTCATCTATCTGCTCCGATGGAGACTGAATATTTTATCCTTAAGCGAGGATGAAGCGAAAGCCAGCGGCATCAACTTAAAACGGACACAGATGATATTCATCCTGGCGTCGACAGTCATTACCGCCTCGGCGGTATCCATGTGCGGTCAGGTCGGCTGGATCGGTCTCTTAGTCCCGCACTGCGCCAGAATGCTTGTCGGAAGCAACAACCGTTATGTGGTTCCCATCAGCTTAAGTCTCGGTGCAAGCTTTATGATTCTGATCGATACACTCTCAAGAACCATCAGCGTCATCGAGCTTCCGCTGTCCATTCTGACCGCCATCATCGGAGCACCGGTCTTTATTTCACTGCTGAATAAGAACAGGAGCAATCTGCAATGATACTTGAAATAAAAAATGGCTGTTTTGGATATCCCAAACAGGATATAATATTATCTGATATCAATCTCTCATTAGAGGAAGGTCATATTTTAGCAATCTTAGGTCCCAACGGTATCGGAAAGACCACACTATTAAAATGCATGATCGGTCTGCTCCCCTGGAGAGAGGGAACGACTTTTCTGTACGGGCAGGACATCAAAACATTAAAACCAAAGGAATTGTGGAGCAATGTCTCCTACATTCCGCAGAGCCACGGTTTTGCTTTTTCCTACACCGGACTGGAAATGGTCATGCTCGGCCGCTGTTCGCATCTTGGTGTTTTTGAACAGCCCGGCAGACGGGAGATTGAGATGGCGGAAGCCATGATGGAGAAAACAGGCATCACGCATCTTGCCAAAAAGGACTGCAACCGCATGAGCGGCGGAGAACTTCAGATGGTACTGATTGCGCGCGCACTGATCAATGAACCGAAGCTGATCATTCTCGACGAGCCGGAGACAGGTCTTGATTTTCACAATCAGATTCTGGTTCTCAACATGATCGACCGGCTCTCCCACGAGGACGGCATCAGCGCAATCATGAACACGCACTATCCGACCAACGCCGTGTCTGTCGCCGACGAGGCTTTTATGATGAATCACAAAGGCACTTTTTTCTACGGCAGCACGGAAAAAGTTCTGACAGAAAAGAATATTTCCGTGTCCTTTGACGTCAATGTGGTTGTCAATGAGTTCAGCCATCATCAGAAAAAAATAAAAAGCATCGTACCTGTCTCCCTGACAGACAAAGCGATGTGACAGAAAGGATCTACTATGTCAGAAGGCGTATTTACCATCGCAGCAAAGCGCCCGATCCGCGCGGAGATGACCATCTCACGAAATACCGGACTCGGCACTTCCAATTCCGCTACCTGGTTTTCCCTGGGCGCAGGCACATCCATCACACCGGAAAGCTACGATACGATGTCCATCTATATCGGAGCCGCCGGCACCGGAACGTTTCTCATCGGTGAACAGCCGGAAACAATGGATCTGCACCCGGATGAGATATTGCTCGTACCGGAGAGAACTCTCTGCGGCGTCAAAACCGGCGAGGGTTGTATCTATACAGAAATTATTACAAAAAAGGAGAACACTATGAACGATCTTGTTAAAGCAAAAGAGGTATTGAATCTGAAGGAACTGATCTCTTACGAGGAGGGAAGTATTGCAAACGTGGATATCGTACACAACGATACGATGAAGTTTGTCCTCATGGCATTCGATGAGGGAACCGGACTGACACCGCACCGCGCACCGGGTAACGCAATCCTGACTGCGCTTGAGGGAACAGCCGTGATCGGTTATGAAGGTACTGACTACACCTTAAACGCAGGCGAGAGCTTCCGTTTTGAGAAGAACGGTCTGCACAGCGTAACCGCAAAAGGACGTTTCAAAATGTCTCTGCTGCTTGTTCTGGAATAAGACCGGAAAAAAGAGCCGAAAGGCTCTTTTTTGTTGCAGGAAAATGACCCGCTACATTTCTTCTAATGTGTGATACTGTCGGATTGCTGTCTCGTAAAGGTTGTTTCCCTCACGGTCGATCACGACGATGACCGGAAAATCTTTTACCTCGATCTTGCGGATTGCCTCCGCTCCGAGATCCTCATAGCATACAATCTCGGATTTTGTGATGCATTTGGAAAGCAGCGCGCCGGCTCCGCCAATGGCCGCAAAATAGACGGCATGATTGCGGATCACCGCGTCAACGACTTCTTTTGAGCGCTTTCCTTTTCCAATCATTGCCTTTTCACCGAGATCCAACAGTCTCGGCGCATACTTATCCATGCGGGTGGCTGTGGTCGGTCCGGCAGATCCGATCGGACGTCCTTCCCTGGCGGGAGACGGTCCCATATAATAGATCGTTGCATCCCTGATGTCAATCGGAAGCTCCTCGCCCCGGTCCAATGCCTCGATCATGCGCTTATGTGCCGCATCGCGCGCCACATACATGGTTCCTGTCAGATAGACATAGTCCCCGGCTTTTAATTCTGCGGTAGTTTCTTCTGTAATTGGCATTGTAATATACTTATCCATAATCTTTCTTTCAAACCTCCTGCTTATCAACATTAGATTTTCATTTTGTGGAAAACCTGTCGTTTTTTATTTTTCTGCGTGCATTACATGCTACATGCACCACGATCTTACAGGGTTCTCACTACATGCCGGTTGACATGGCAGCAGATATTGACAGCTACCGGAAGTCCCGCAATGTGCGTCGGATAGGTATTGATGTTCACTGCAAGCGCCGTCGTCGTTCCTCCGAGTCCTCCCGGTCCGATTCCAAGCTGATTGATCTTCGAGAGCATCTCTTCCTCGAGATCTTTGACATAGGGAATATCGGAATGTTCATCGACCGGTCTCGTCAGCGCCTGCTTGGCGAGAAGCGCGCATTTTTCAAATGTACCGCCAATTCCGACTCCGACGACCATCGGCGGACATGCATTCGGCCCCGCATCCTTTACGGCGGTAAGAATCGCATGCCTGACTCCCTCGATGCCGTCTGCCGGTTTTAACATGAACATGCGGCTCATATTTTCACTGCCGAATCCTTTCGGCGCCATGGTGATTTTTACCTGATCGCCCGGCACGATGGAATAATGAATGACTGCCGGCGTGTTATCTTTTGTATTTTCACGAATGAGCGGATCACCGACAACGGATTTGCGCAGGAATCCCTCTGTGTATCCCTGACGGACACCCTCGTTGACGGCATCCTCAATCGCTGTGCCCTCAAAGTGGACGTCCTGTCCGACTTCCAGAAAGATCACTGCCATTCCGGTGTCCTGACAGATCGGAATCATCTCCTCGTCCGCGATCTTTAAATTGTCCTGCAGCTGATGTAAAATCTTTTTCCCAAGTTCAGACTGTTCTGTGTCAGCGGCATGCTTCATCGCCGCATCCATATCCGCGGAAAGATAATGATTTGCCTGTATACACATTTCTTTGATATTTTTTGTAATCTCATCTGTTTGAATTGTTCTTATCATACCGTTCTTCCTCTCCCTGTCTGCTGTGTATGTGGCGTTTAGGATGCCTGATCTTTTTTGTTTTCGTCTTTCTTTTTGATATTAAAGTGAATCTTGAATTTTTCCAGCGTCTCGTTGTTATCCCGCGACTTCATATCCGGGAAGGCTTTCATCAGACGTTTAAAACCAAAGCTTTTCTCCTCGTACAGCTTCTCGTAGCGCTCCATAAGTTCTGCGCGCTCGCGCTTTTTCTCCTCGAGTGCAAGTTCGCGTTCGCGCTTTTTCTCCTCACGGGAAGCTGCATAATTCTCTGCCTTCTCGGCAAGCTTGTTCTTCGCTGTCTGCGGCAGTTCCGAAATGCTCTCCTTGGTCTCTGAAAGCTTATCCTTCGCCGCTCCCGTCGTCTCCGCAAGCTTATCCTTCGCTGCCCCTGTCGTCTCCGCAAATTTATCCTTTGCCGCTCCCGTCGTCTCCGCAAGTTTATCCTTCGCTGTCTGCGGCAGCCCGTAAATATTTTCCTTCGTCTCGCTGATCTTATCCATCAGCTCCACATGTGTTTTCTGGAATTTCTCGGATTTTTCAATAACGTCTGTCACATTTTCATAGATATTTTCGCCGATCTCATCGGACAGCCGGTGAATAGACGCCGCCATCTCATCCATGACCTTTAAGCGCTTATTGAATTTCAGAATCGTCGTGACCGTGATGATGCAGTCTGCCGCGAACACGCACATGATAATACTGAGCAGCACTACGCCAAGCACGAACGGAATAAAGCGGATGGCGGCATAGATGATCGGATGAATGATATCCATGATAAAGGTACATGCCAGTCCCCAGTAGATCGAAAACTTCAGGCAGACGTAACCTTTGATGTTGAATGGCTTGTCAGAATAGTCCCACCACTTGTTGTGAAATACTTTTTCCAGAATATAACCCGTAATGTACTCCAGCACAGAGGTGAGAAGAAAAGATCCTGCAAACAGGATCAGCAGATTTTCTTTCAGAGGTGTCAGGATGGCCACCACAATCACCACGCCGCACCCATAGATCGGACAGTACGGACCGTTTAAAAATCCACGGTTCACGAACTTTCCGGTATCGAGTGCAGCGTAGGATACCTCGGTACACCAACCGATAAATGCATAGATAATAAAAATCCAGACCAATTCATAAAAATTCTGCGGCATAATCATTCTCCTTTGTTCCGTGCCTTCTCCACGTACTCATAAGAATCATTATAGTCCATTGAAATTTATGAAACAATCCTTTTTGTGTTAAATCCCGGTATAAGGCATGGAGCTGACACCTCCGGGCGGATTCCAGTTGTAGATGAAAAGCTGGTCGCCCGATCCGGTGGAGGCAATCTGCACCATGCGCTCAATGTCCGCGGCTTTGATATTTTTCGGATCAATCAATGCCCGGCACACTCCGTTTTTTTCGGAAACGATCTTCCTGCGCTTCATTTTATTCACGGCTTTTCTGACTGCGCGGGGATCACGCGTAATCCCCTGTGCCATACAGTAATGGCAGAGTTCCGTAAATGTGTGTTCCTGCTCCATAAGGTAAAAGACAATGCGCGCCTGTACGATATTTAAGCGTGTCGGAAAGATGCTCCTCTTTCCTCTCACATTGATCGTGCGGACCGAGCGGGTCATCTGTCTGTGCTCCATCGCATCGATACGGCCAAAATCCGGTGAGAGATCCGTCTGTGGAAGAGAAGCTTTCTTTAGATATTTCTCTGCTCCTGCTGCAATGTCCGCTATGTCCTGCATTTCTTCCGACTTCATGCCGGACACGAGCCCGTAAATTTCGGAAATCTCTTTCATTTCCTGCTCGATCCTGCGCCGGTAGGCGGTAAAGAGCATTCCTGTATCCGTCTGCTTCCGCTGCAGCTGACGGATCTCCTCTATCGTAAAGCGCATTTTCCTGAGAACCGCAATGTTGCAGAGTTCCCGCACCTCTTTTTCGGTGTATGTCCGGAAATTGCGCCCGTTCTTTTCCTCCATCGCCGGATGAATCAGTCCCTGCGCTTCATAATAGCGTATGGTCTTTTCTGTCAGACCCGTCTTTGCAGCCGCTTCCTTGATCGTCATGCAGTTCCCCCCCTGTCTTACGTTCATTATACTCTTTGTTATTTAGAAATAACATATGACCCCGGGGGATATGCAAGAAATATTATCCGATTTCTCCGTGTTTTTCGTAATTTGTCACCTTTGTGACTTTATTTTTCTCATCCACGAAGAGCACCGTCGGGCGAAGCTCTGATGCTTCCTCCGGTGTCACCTGCGCGTATGCCATCAGAATAATCTTGTCGCCGGTCTGCACCATGCGTGCCGCCGCACCGTTTAAGCACATCACGCCGCTGCCTCGCTCTCCGGCAATCGTGTAGGTCTCAAAGCGGGAGCCGTTGTTGACGTCCACGATCTGTACCTTCTCGTATTCCAGGATTCCCGCCTGCTCCAATAGATCCATATCCACGGTAATGCTCCCAACGTAATCTAATTCCGCTTGTGTTACTGTTGCGCGGTGTATTTTTGCTTTTAACATTGTAATTGTCATCGCTTAGTTCTCCAATTCATACATAAAATTATCGATCAGTCTTGTCTTTCCGATATAGACTGCTATCGCGGCAAGGATTCCTCTGTCAATCTTCTCCACCTGCTGCATCGTGTCAAGATCTACGATTTTTACATAATCAATCTTTGCAAGCGGCTCTTTTTCAATCTCCGCTGTCATTGAGGCAAGAATTTTTTTGCAGTCGCGCTCTCCCTTTTCCACCATCTCTTTTCCGAGGAAGATGGAACGGCTCAACACAAGCGCTGCCTTCCGCTCTTCCGGCAACAGATAGGTGTTACGGGAACTTTTTGCAAGTCCGTCCTCCTCTCGGATGATCGGGCAGCCGGTAATCGTAAGCGGCATGTTCAGATCTTTTACCATTCTCTTGATAACCGCAAGCTGCTGCGCGTCTTTCTGTCCGAAATATGCGCGGTCCGGCGTCACAATATTGAAAAGTTTTGTCACAACCGTGCACACGCCGCGGAAGTGTACCGGTCTGCTGAGTCCGCAAAGCTCCTTGGTCAGCACATCCATATCCACATAGGAATAGAACTGATCCCCGTACATCTCCTCCGGCGTCGGATGGAAAATGAGATCTACACCGTGCTCCTCACAGAGCTTCGCATCATGTTCCAGATCTCTCGGATAGCTTGCGAGATCCTCCGTCGGTCCAAACTGCATCGGATTGACAAAAATACTCACAACGACTCTTTCATTCTCTCCGGCTGCATCGATCAGACTCATATGTCCCTCATGCAGGTAGCCCATGGTCGGCACAAAACCGATCGAAAGTCCTTCCTTTTTCCACTCCTTCACCTGTGCTCTTACTTCTTCTATGGTTGATACGATTTTCATAATCTGCTCCTTTCGGCATTTTCTATATTTAGTATAATTTTTCAATCACCGAGTCATCGATCTTAAAGCAATGTTCCTCACCCGGGAATGTTCCCTCTTTTGTCTCTTTGATATATGCTTTGACGCCCTCGCGCATCACCTCGCCGACATTCGCGAATACCTTCACAAATTTCGGACGGAAATCGCCGTACATGGCGAGCAGATCCTGGTATACAAGTACCTGTCCGTCACATCCTGCCCCCGCGCCGATACCGATCGTCGGAATTGTAAGTTCTTCGGAGATCTTAGCCGCCAGTTTCGCCGGCACACACTCCATCACGACCATGCATGCGCCTGCCGCTTCCACTGCCTTCGCATCGGCGAGAAGCTTCTTCGCTGCCTCCACATCTTTACCCTGCACCTTGAATCCGCCGAATGCGTTGACGGACTGCGGCGTGAGTCCGATGTGCGCCACAACCGGAATGGATGCCTTCACGATCGCCTCGATGTGAGGTGCAAATTCCACACCACCCTCCAGCTTTACCGCATTCGCGCGGCCTTCCTTCATCAGTCTTCCGGCATTGACCACTGCGTCGTACACGGATGTCTGGTAGGACATAAACGGCATATCCGCAACTACAAACGCATCTTTTGCGCCGCGGGAGACTGCCGCCGTGTGATGAATCATATCTTCCATGGTCACAGAGAGCGTATCCTCATATCCGAGCATCACCATTCCCAGTGAATCACCGACAAGAATCGTGTTGACACCGGCTTCATCCATGATCTTCGCCGTGGTGTAATCATAAGCCGTCACCATCACGATCTTATCGTGTTCTTCCTTCTGCTTCTGTAACGTCAATACTGTGTTTTTCATGTTTCCCTCCACTTTTCCTGCGCCCCCGGCGCATAGACTGTGTTTTCCTGTTTACACTGTTTCCGCGCATTCCGCACCCGGGCTGTGTTCCCCGCTTCTGCACAATTTTCTCATCTCCGCATAATCACGATCCGGATGCTTACGCTGTGCGAGATCTGTGAGATATTCGGCACAGGAAGTATATATTTTCCGCTGTTTTTCATTTAACGCGGAAATATGTTTTTCTACGGTCGCACAATCATTTCTCTCCAGCGGACCTGTGAGAGACTGCACGCATCCCTGTGTCAGAATGTGATCCAGATTTCCCTTTGCAAGTGCATAGAGCTCGCTTCGCGCTTCCTCCTGTGCGAATCCGCAGTCGAGAAGCAGCTGCTCGGACATGGAAAATAAGGCAGTCATATAGTTGGATGAGATTGCTGCCGCCGCGTGATATTTGATTTTGTCTTCTTTGGAAATGATACGGGTGCGATTGCCCATGGAATGGAAAAATGTCTCCAGGTTCTTCACATAGGAGGAGTCCCCCTCGAGTGTGAACATTATGCCGGATAATTCTCTCCATGCATTTTCTTTGCTGCTGATTGCAGCAAGAGGATGTACGGAACATGCATGACAGTTCATGCTGTCCCAGTCTGAAAAGATGTCTGAACTGTAAAGACCGCTGCAATGACCGATTACTTTACCGGATACATAAGGCTTTGCCTGCTGCCACACTTCTGCGATGGCAGAATCCGGTACGGTAAATAGAATCATGCCGCAACTGCTGATGATTTCTTCTAAACTCTTATAACAGGTTGTCTGTGTAAATTCTGCTGCCCATGCAGCAGACGCGCGGGTCAGGCTGTAATAACCTCCTACGTTCCTGCCCTTTTCTTTAAAATATTTGCCAAGTGACACGCCGACCTTGCCGGCACCGATAAAACCGATCTGCATACGTTCGGTCTGTACATCATTCAATGAAATACAAACGCCTCCTCCCGGAAGCAGTATGCGGCACCTTTCCTGTGAAATCATGGTCTCCTCGATCCATGTCCCGTCGGAAACTGGCGATCTAAGGTTCGTTCTCTTTTCTTCTCCGGTATCATTTCCGCGCTGCGGAATATCATCCGTGATTTACTATAACACCTAGTATTTCAATTGTAAATAAAGGAATAAGAAAAACCCGCGGTCTTTTGACCGCGGGTTCCGATACATCTTCGATTTTTTAGTTGTTTCCCTTATAAGACAGGAATTTTACAACTGCAATGATCGGGATCAGACCGGATACACAGCCGATTGCCTGTGTCTCGCTCTCCTGCTTTCCCTCTAACTTTGCATACATCTTAGCGTAGCTGCATCCTAAGAATACAACGTTTAATACGATTGTGATGACATTTTCTACCGTGCCGTTTACCGGAATAAACAACAGTGCAAGCGGTAAAATCCACCAGAGCTTGAATACCATTGCCGGAAGTTCAAGGCTTCCAAATAACTTTACCTTCTCGCCTTCCCCCTCTGCTGCTGCATCCGCACATGCATAAAATACACCGTATGGAATCCATGCAAGCCATGCATTTTTGTATCCCAGTGCCTTTAATGCCTTCATGTGGGAAACTGCATATAACACATAGCATGCTACCATAACAACAAGACATAACAGAATGACACCGATGCTTGCTCCAAGAATTGCTCCATAAGTACTCATATAACCTGTTCCTCCTTAATAGTAAAATCTCTCTTCACACTCTATCATATATAAAAGGCTATACGATGTCAAATGTATCTTTATATTTTTTTTATATTTTTTATTTTTCTTTTATTTTTAGAAAAATGCTTATTCCTCGTCACTGTCATCCTTGGCATCGTCTTCAGCACGCTTCAACAGCTCATCCATCAGCTCGTCATCCGTCTCGGAATTGTCTGACTGACCGGCTGCTTTCTTCGCATTTTCTGCTGCAAGAGCCGCGCTTGCCGCCTCTTCCTCATCGGTCAGAAGCTCAGAAGTATCGGCTGTCTCAAGCTCCTTATTCTCGCGCACCTTCGCAATGCTTGCCACAGTCACATTCTCGTCCAGATTGATCAGCTTGACACCGGAGGTAATACGTCCAAGAAGTGCCGTATCCGCTACCTTAATGCGGATAATGATACCCTCTGTCGTGATTAACATTATTTCATTGTCATGGTTGACTGCCTTGACACCGACGATATTACCTGTTTTCTCGGTAATCTTGTAGCACTTCACACCCTTACCGCCACGGTTCTGTGTGGTAAACTCGGAGATTAACGTGCACTTTCCGAGACCTTTTTCGGAAACGATCATCAGGGAATCTCCCTGGGATTCCATCTGCATGCCGACGACCTCATCTCCGTCTGTCAGGTTCATACCAATGACGCCCATGGATGTTCTGCCTGTTTTTCTTACGTCTGTCTCCTTGAACCGGATACACTGTCCGTATTTGGTGACAAGGAAAATATCCTGATTATTATCGGTCTTCTTCACCTCGATCAGCTCGTCGTCCTCGCGCAGATTGATGGCTGCAAGACCTGTCTTTCTCACATTTGCATAATCGGTAATCGGTGTCTTCTTCACGATACCTTTCTTTGTCGCCATGAAAAGGAAATGTCCCTCGGTGTACTCCCGGATCGGAATGACCGCAGTAATCTTCTCGCCCGGCTGCAGCTGAAGCAGGTTGATGATTGCGGTACCGCGCGCGGTTCTGCTTGCCTCTGGAATCTCATAAGCCTTCATGCGGTATACACGGCCGGTATTCGTGAAGAACATCAGGTAATGGTGCGATGTCGTCATCAGAAGTTCCTCGATGTAATCGTCATCAATGGTCTCCATTCCCTTGATTCCCTTGCCTCCGCGGTTCTGCGCACGGAAATTGTCAAGGCTCATACGCTTGATATATCCAAGCTTCGTCATGGTAATGACGGTATTGGTAACCGGAATCAGATCCTCCATGGAAATATCATATTCGTCAAAACCGATGGATGTTCTTCTGTCATCCCCGTACTTGTCGGCGATCAGAAGAATCTCCTCACGGATAACGCCGAGCAGCTTTTTCTTGTCGGCAAGAATTGCCTTCAACTCTGTGATGCGCTCCATCAACTCCGCGTATTCGTTCTCCAGCTTCTCGCGTTCCAGACCTGTCAGAGCACGCAGACGCATATCCACGATCGCCTGTGCCTGTACGTCCGTCAGCGCAAAACGCTCCATTAAGCGGTCTTTTGCTTCCTGGGTGTTCTTGCTGCTGCGGATAATGTTGATAACTTCATCGATATTATCAAGTGCTGTTAATAATCCCTGTAAGATGTGAGCACGTTCTTCCGCCTTGTTCAGATCATATTTCGTTCTTCTGGTGACAACTTCTTCCTGATGGATCAGGTAATAGTTGAGCATCTCGTAAAGGTTTAAGACCTTCGGCTGATTGTCGACAAGCGCTAACATGATCACACCGAACGTATCCTGAAGCTGTGTGTGCTTGTACAGAAGGTTCAGCACGACATTCGGGTTCACATCACGGCGGAGTTCGATGCAGATTCTCATACCCTGACGGTCGGACTCATCCCGCAGATCGGTGATGCCGTCGATTTTCTTATCTCTGACAAGCTCCGCGATCTTCTCGATCAGACGCGCCTTGTTTACCATGTAAGGAAGCTCTGTCACAACGATGCGGTTCTTGCCGTTCTGCATCGGCTCAATGCTGGTCACCGCGCGGACTCTGACTTTTCCGCGTCCGGTACGGTACGCTTCGTTGATTCCGGCGGTTCCGAGAATCGTACCTCCGGTAGGAAAATCCGGTCCCTTGACGATCGTCAAAAGTTCCTCGATATCGGTTCCCCGGTCTTCCAACACCTGGTTATCAATGATCTTTACCACACCGTTAATGACCTCGCGCAGATTGTGCGGCGGAATATTGGTCGCCATTCCGACTGCGATACCGGTCGTACCGTTGACCAACAGGTTCGGAAAACGGGACGGAAGCACTGTAGGCTCTTTTTCCGTCTCATCGAAGTTCGGAACAAAATCAACCGTATCTTTTCCGATGTCCGCAAGCATTTCCATGGAAATCTTGGAAAGTCTTGCCTCGGTGTATCGCATCGCAGCAGCGCCGTCACCATCGACGGAACCGAAGTTTCCGTGTCCGTCGACAAGCGGATAACGGAATGACCAGTCCTGTGCCATATTAACGAGTGCTCCGTAGATTGAGCTGTCGCCGTGCGGATGGTATTTACCCATCGTATCACCGACGATACGCGCACATTTACGGTGCGGCTTGTCCGGTCCGTTGTTCAGCTCGATCATGGAATAGAGGACACGCCTCTGCACCGGCTTCAAACCATCTCTTACATCCGGCAGCGCACGCTGTGCAATGACACTCATGGCATAGTCGATGTAGGAACTTTCCATTGTTTTCTTCAGATCCACATCATGTATCTGGTCAAAAATCTTGTCATCCATAGGATTTTTCTCCATTTCTATCAATTACATACTCTGTACAGTCCGTCTGTCAGATATCAAGATTCTGTACATACTTTGCATTTTCCTCGATAAATTCACGGCGTGGCTCTACCTTGTCTCCCATGAGCGTTGTAAATGTCACATCAATCTCAGAAGAATTCTCCTCATCAATCATGACACGCTTTAAGATACGCTTCTCCGGATCCATGGTCGTCTCCCAGAGCTGCTCGGCATCCATCTCACCAAGTCCTTTGTATCGCTGGATCTTGTTGTTGCCGTCGCGGCCGATCTCTGTCAGAATGCTGTTTAATTCGTTATCATCGTACGCATACCACACGTTCTTGTTCTTCTCGATCTTATAGAGCGGTGGAGTAGCCAGATAGACATGTCCCTGCTTAATCAGCTCCGGCATGAAGCGGTACAAAAAGGTCAGCATCAGCGTCGCAATATGTGCACCGTCGACATCGGCATCGGTCATGATGATGATCTTGTTGTAGCGGAGCTTGCTGATATCAAAATCTTCATGAATACCGGTACCGAACGCAGTAATCATCGCTTTGATCTCAGCATTGCCGTAAATCTTGTCCAGTCTTGCCTTCTCCACATTCAAAATCTTACCGCGGAGCGGCAGGATTGCCTGCGTTGCACGGCTTCTCGCCGTCTTTGCAGAACCACCGGCGGAATCTCCCTCTACGATAAAGATCTCGCAGTTCTTCGGGTCTTTGTCCGAACAGTCGGCAAGCTTGCCCGGAAGAGACATTCCCTCAAGTGCAGTCTTTCTTCTGGTGAGATCACGCGCTTTTCTCGCCGCTTCCCTCGCGCGCTGCGCGAGCAGTGATTTTTCACAGATGTTCTTCGCCACCGTAGGATTCTGCTCCAGGAAGTAGGTGAGCTGCTCGCTGACAACCGAGTCAACGGCGCCTCGCGCCTCGCTGTTGCCGAGCTTCTGCTTCGTCTGTCCCTCGAACTGTGGCTCCTCGATCTTGATGCTGATGATCGCCGTGAGTCCCTCGCGGATATCGTCTCCGGTGAGCGCCGGCTCCGTATCCTTTAAAATCTTATTCGCACGCGCATAGGTATTGAAAGTCTTCGTCAATGCATTACGGAAACCGGCAAGATGTGTACCGCCTTCCGGTGTGATGATATTATTGACAAAGCTGTAAGTCGCATCATTGTAGGAATCGTTGTGCTGCATGGCAACTTCCACATAGACTCCGTCCCTGGTTCCCTCGCAGTAGATGACTTCCGGATAAAGCGCTTCCTTGCTCTTGTTCAAGTAGGTCACAAATTCTTTGATACCGCCTGCATAGTGGAATTCGTGTGTATGCACCGGATCCACTCTGGCGTCGGAGAGCACAATTCTTAAGCCTTTTGTTAAAAAGGCGGTCTCGCGCAGTCTCTGTTTTAACGTATCGTAATCATAGACGGTTTCCTCAAAGATCGTTGGATCCGGATGGAAGGTAACCTTCGTTCCGTGTTTTTCGGCAGAACACTTACCGATAACCTTAACAGGTTCATCCGGCTTGCCAATCTTATAACTCTGACTGTAAATCTGTCCATCCTTGTATACCTCAACAGAAAGCTTCGTGGATAGGGCATTTACAACCGATGCTCCTACTCCGTGGAGACCGCCGGATACCTTATATCCGCCGCCGCCAAACTTTCCGCCGGCATGAAGCACCGTGTATACAACCTCCAGTGCAGACTTTCCGGCTTTGTGATTCATCCCGACCGGAATACCGCGTCCGTCATCCTCCACCGTGATGGAATTGTCCGGATTGATCGTCACTTCAATATTTTTACAATATCCGGCAAGCGCCTCATCAACTGCATTATCTACAATCTCATATACCAGATGATGAAGTCCTCTCGCAGATGTACTTCCAATGTACATTCCGGGTCTTTTTCTGACTGCCTCAAGTCCCTCTAATATCTGGATTTGATCTGCTCCGTATTCATTTTCTGTACCCATTTTATTCTCCATTTCTGCATCAGCCAGAAAAACGGCTCACGCTTACTATATTGATCGCTCATATACATGACCGGCTATGACTTCAAATACCCGGTTTACCGTAAAACGATTTCTCACAAATTCATCCAGTCCCGTACAGGTAATAATAGTCTGCGTATCGGAAATATTGTTCAGCAGATAATTCTGACGGCTGCTGTCAAGCTCGGACAACACATCATCCAGCAGCAACACCGGCGTATCGGAAATGGACTTCCTCACAAGTTCAATCTCGGACAACTTCAACGACAACGCCGATGTTCTCTGCTGTCCCTGTGAACCGTACTTTCGGATATCGACGTCACCGATCGAGAACAGCAGGTCGTCCCTGTGCGGTCCCACCGATGTCTGACAAAGCTTTTTGTCCTTTTCCTTCGCCCTGCTCAACTCATCTTCAAAAAAGATATCGTCGATATTCGGCTCATATTTTAAAAAAAGCTCTTCCTTTCCGCCGGAAATGCGGTAATGAATGTCACTTACAATCTCCCGGAGTTCATCCACGAACTGTTTTCTGCGCCGGATGATCTTCTTCCCGGTCTCAATAAGCTGCATGTCCCAGACGGGCAGCGTATCGGAAAGACTCGGACGATAGATCATATCTTTTAATAGCTTGTTGCGCTGCGCTAAGATTTTATTGTAATTTGTGAGGTCTGCCAGATAGATCCGATCCAGCTGGCACAATTCGGAATCCAAAAATCTGCGCCGCTCCGCCGGACCGTTCTTGATAATATTCAGATCTTCCGGTGAAAAAAAGACAATATTTAAAATTCCAAAAAGCTCACTGGCTTTTTTGATCGGAATCTTATCGATGGCAATCCCCTTGGCGCGGTTCTTCTTCAGATGCATATCGATCTGATATTCTCTGCCGCCGCGCACGACAACCGTTTTTAAATGAGCCTCTTCCTCACCGAAGCGGATCATCTCCCTGTCACGGCTACCTTTGTGGGACTTGGTCGTCCCGCTCATATATGCCGCCTCTAAGATATTAGTCTTGCCCTGCGCATTATCCCCGAATAAAATATTGGTTCCTTCATCAAAAGAAATCTCTAAATTTTCGTAATTTCTGAAATTCTTAAGCTCGATTGACCGAATGTTCATCTGACTATCTTTACTGTCTCGCCATTATAGGAAACAAGTTCACCGCCATGCAGCTTCTTTCCTCTCTGCGTCTCTACTTCCCCGTTCACAGTTACAAGTCCATCCTGGATCACGAACTTTGCATCCACTCCGGACTCTACAAGTCCGGCTTTTTTCAGTGCCTGTCCCAGTTTGATGAATTCATCCTCTTTGCGAATCTCTATTTCTATCATATCTCTTCTACGCCTCGTTTCTAAACGGTGCTGGCATTAAAGTTCACCGGCAGTATCAGATAAATGAACTTTCCTTCATCATCCTTGATAAAACACGGTGCCTTTGGATTCACCATGTAAAGGCTTACCTCCTCCTCATCGATCACGCGAAGCGCGTCAATGAAGAACTTCGGGTTGAATCCGATTAAAATATCCTTGCCCTCTTTTACAATATCAATATCCTCATTCATAGAACCGATGAAGGAATTGATCTTTAACTCCATGTTTCCGTCTGTCACATTCATGATGATCGGCTTTTTGTCACCCTCTTTGACGAGGAGCGTCGCACGGTCGATACAGTCTAACAGCTCACGCTTGTTGATCTTGACCTTTGTCTCATAATCGGAGGAGAGCATCTGCTCGATCTTAAAGTATTCACCCTCGATCAGTCTGGAAACGACAGTCGTATCATCAAATTCAAATACAATGTGGTTGTCGGTCAGGAACATATTGACATCTTCCTCCGCGCTTCCCGGAAGAATCTTGCTCACTTCCTGCAGCGTCTTTCCAGGAACGACAACCTTCTTGTGCTCATAGTTATTCTTTAACTCGATGTTGCGGATGGAAATACGGTGGCCGTCGAGAGATACCACTTTCAAATGATTCTCCTCGATCTCAAAAAGCTCTCCCGTCATTAACTTGTTATTGTCGTTGTCTGCGATCGAGAAGATCGTCTGGCGAATGACTTCTTTTAAAGTGAATTGAGATAACGTGATGGCTTCATTTCTCTCGATATAAGGAATATAGGAAAAATCATCTCCGGATTTTCCTACGATATTGAACTTTGCTTTTTCACAGGTAATGGTCGTCTTAAAGGAAGCGTCTGTCTCAATCACAACATCACTGTCAGGAAGCTTTCTCACGATCTCGGAAAATATCTTGGCATCCAGAGCAATCACTCCGCGTTCTGCGATCTCACCTTCGATCTTCGTCTCGATTCCCAATTCCATATCATTGGCAGTTAATTTGATCTCATTGGCAGAAGCATCAATCAGGATACACTCCAGAATGGCCATCGTGGTTCTGGTTGGAACCGCTTTCGATACGATATTGACACCGTGCAGTAAATTTGATTTGGAACAGATCAGTTTCATAGTTGTTAATAACTCCTTCCTGTGGTTCGTGGAATATATGGTGCGCACGCCATACATGATTGTTATAAAAAGAGATTCAAAGTAATATTCTTAGGGGGTGTTTATATGTGAATAAGTCACACAGCCCTTGATCTATAAGACTTTCAGGTAAAAAATGAAGGGTGAAAGTCTGTGAATTACGTGCGGATGAAATCTGGACAACCTGTGAATAAAAAATTATGTAAACTTGAAAGAAAAATGTGAAAGAAACCTTAAGCGGTTTACATAATGATATTTATCCAGTTTCATGAACAAACCTTACACAATATTTCAACAACCGAATGTGAATATCTAGTTCGGGTTGATCTTTTTCTTGATGGTGTCGATGAGACTGCGTGTCGTCTCGTCCGACTCGTACTCATCCGAAATCTTCTGGACGCCGTGGATGATGGTAGAGTGATCTCTGCCGCCGAGCAGCGCACCGATGGAATCTAACGGTGTGTCGGTCATATTCTTACATAAATACATGGCAATCTGACGCGGTCTTGCAATGTCTTTGCTCCGGTTCTTGGAGATCATCTGATCTAAGGAAATCTGGAAGTGCTCCGATACGACCTCGATAATAAGCTGAGGCGTAATCTCCTTCGGCTTGTCCGGGGTGATAATATTCTGAAGCTCCTTCTGGGCAATCTCCATTGTAATGTCCGTTTTCTCAAGGTTGGAGTAGGCGAGCAGTTTATTGAGCGCACCTTCCAGCTCACGGATGTTGGACTTGATGTTGGTTGCAATGTAATTAAGGATCTCGTCGCTTAAGTTCATCTCATCCGCTTCGATCTTTTTGCGGAGAATCGCCATTCGTGTCTCGTAGTCCGGTGTTCCGATGTCAGCCATCAGACCCCACTCGAAACGGGAACGGATACGTTCTTCCAGTGTCTCCATCTCTTTTGGCGGCTTATCGGATGTAAGAATAATCTGCTTGCCTGCAGAGTGGAGAGCATTGAACGTATGGAAAAATTCTTCCTGCGTACTTTCCTTACCTATAATAAACTGTACATCATCGATCATAAGAACATCGATGGTGCGGTATTTTTCACGAAACTTGTTCATCGCGGCTGCATTACCGCTTCGGATGGACTCGATGACCTCGTTGGTAAATTCTTCGGAAGTCACGCAGATAATCTTCGCATCCGGATTGCGCTCCAGGATGAAATGACCGATGGAATGCATCAGGTGCGTCTTGCCGAGTCCCGGTCCTCCATAAATATAGAGAGGATTGTATGCCTCGCCCGGAGATTCTGCAACTGCGAGAGAAGCGGAGTGGGCAAAACGGTTATTGCTTCCGACAACGAATGTATCAAACGTATAATTGGAATTCAGATTCGATTTGGATGCCGCTTCTGAGTAAAAAGGCTTTTTCTGTTTATTAGGAGAAGAAGCGATCGACTTCGCCTGTTCCGGAAGAATGAACTTGATCTCGTATTCTGTTCCGGTGATCTCTGTGATTGCTACTTTGAGCGGCAGATAATATTTCTTGGAAATATAGCTGAGTCCCAACTGCTCGGACGGGACAAGGATATATGCGGTGTTCCCAGTGACACCATAAAATTCAAGGGGACGTAAGAATGTGTTAAAAGCAATGTCGCTGATGTCGTGTTCTGTCTTCACGGTCATCAGGATCTCGTCCCATTTTTCTAAAATCTGATCCATGTAAACGCTCCAATTTCTTATCATACTAAAAAAAATCCTACACCCTCTATCCTACACCATTTTAGTGCTTTAATCAATGTTTAATTTGCTTTGGAGTGCTATGGCGTAGGGGAACACTGTAAAAGAAAAAAATCGCTATTTGGGCAAAATACGGTGTCTATGAGGGAAAAAAAGTGATGTCATGTTATAGACCGCCAAAAATCAGCGTTTGTGATGCTTATTCACAACTTGTCCGTGTATTATCCATGTTTTATCCACAAGTTATCCACATTTCGGGGATAACTTATGTCAACGGCGTATTTAAGGGCTTTCCGGAATCCTTAATTTTACTTTTTTTTGTGGAAGGGTTGTGGAAAGCAATTTTACAAGATATAGTTGGCATGAGTTTCTTCCTTATATATATAGTGGTTATTTTTTTCCACAAAGGGCAGATTGTGGAAATGTAGATGAATCCTGCCGGCTGGGATTATTATTTTATGCTTGACTTGGAGACTTTTTCTGATATAATTGAGAATGATGTTTTGTAACGTAGAGGAGGTGAATGCGATATGAAGATGACATTCCAACCAAAAAAGAGACAGAGAGCGAAAGTTCACGGTTTCAGAAGCAGAATGAGCACAGCAGGCGGAAGAAAAGTATTGGCTGCAAGAAGATTAAAAGGTAGAAAGAAATTGTCAGCTTAGGCCACATCTTATGTGGTCTTTTCTTCTATAAAGGACATGCATACAGAATGAAATATTCCGAGTCATTGAAGAAAACCAAAGATTTCCAGAACGTATACCGCAGGGGAAAGTCATATGCGAACCGGTACCTTGTGATGTATGTTCTTTCAAATCAGACAGAAGGAAATCGTTTAGGGATTTCCGTGAGTAAAAAAGTTGGAAACAGTGTTATCAGACATCATCTGACCCGGCTGATCCGGGAAAGCTACAGACTGCATGAAGACATGTTCAATAGTGGTTTGGACATTGTAGTCGTCGCAAGGAGCACAGCGAAGGACATCTCGTATCATGAAGTGGAGAGTGCGCTGCTGCATCTTGGGGGTCTTCACAAGATCATTAGTAAAGAAAAGAAGATGGAATCATTTTGAAAAAAATTTTGATCGCTTTGATAAAATTTTATAGAAAATATCTTTCTCCGATGAAAACGACCAAGTGTCCGTATTGTCCAACCTGTTCGTTGTACGGGCTGGAAGCTGTCGAAAAATACGGAGCCATCAAGGGCGGCACGCTGGCTTTATGGAGAATTATAAGATGCAATCCTTTTTCAAAAGGTGGATATGATCCGGTTCCATAGTGGAGGTATTTTAAGTGTCAGAAATGTTATTAACAGCGTATGACGGTGCGATTCTCGGACCAATCGCAAAATTACTTGGATGGGTAATGAATGGAGTCTACTATCTGATGGATCAGATTGGAATCGGTAATGTAGGTCTTTCCATCATTATATTTACGATTATTATTTATCTTCTTCTGTTCCCGCTTACTTATAAGCAGCAGAAGTTCTCAAAGCTGTCACAGAAGATGCAGCCGGAGCTGAATGCGATCAATAAGAAGTATCAGGGGAAAAAGGATCAGGCATCCATGATGGCAATGCAGCAGGAGACACAGGCTGTCTATGAGAAGTACGGTGTTTCCATGATGGGAAGCTGCGTGCAGATGCTGATTCAGATGCCGCTTCTGTTTGCTTTGTATCGTGTATTCATGAACGTTCCTGCCTATGTCAGTGGTATTAAGAATCTGTTCACACAGCCGCTTGGCGGCAATGCAACATCCCTGGTAGACGGCATCATGGCGACAGAGGGATATCAGGATACCATGACCAATCTGGTATCTACACTTAAGATCACGACACAGCCGGTAGCTAATTTTACTGTTTCGGATCCGACCGCGATTGCCAATTCGATCGTGGATGTTACTTATAAGATGAACTCCAGCGGATGGGATGCATTAAAGGACGCATTTCCGGCTCTCTCCAGTGAGATTTCATCCACCTATGAGACGGTGTCCCATGTAAATAATTTCTTCGGAATGAATATTTCCGACACACCGCTTCATGTGATTACATCGAGTTTTTCTGCAGGTGCTTACCTTATGGTCATTGCAGCCTTGCTGGTTCCTATTATTTCTTACCTGACACAGGTATTGAACATCAAGTTAATGCCGCAGGCAACTGCAAGCGGCAATGACCAGAGTGATGCAATGGCACAGCAGATGAAGATGATGAACCGCATGATGCCGTTATTCTCACTGGTTATGTGTTTTACCGTTCCGGTCGGTCTCGGTATCTACTGGATTGCCGGTGCTGTTGTCCGTGTTGTACAGCAGTATTTCCTGAACAAGCATTTCGAGAAGATGAATCTTGAAGATATTATCAAGAAGAATCAGGAAAAGGCGAAGAAAAAGCGTGAGAAGATGGGAATCGCCGAAAATCAGATTTCCAATGCCGCAAAAATGAATACCAGACAGATGGTAGACGCCAATAAGAAGCAGTTGAGCAGTGCGGAGAAAGAGCTTGAAATCGAGAAGGCGAACGCAGCAAAGTCGAAGGCAAAAGCCGGAAGCATGAGCGCGAAAGCAAATATGGTACGTGAGTTTAACGAGCGTAACAACAGAAAGTAAGTTTCGGGGTGGAGTAAGTTAGAAAGGGTATGGTGATGAAAATGGATTATATTGAGATTTCAGCAAAGACAGTTGATGACGCAATCACAGAAGCCATCATCAAGCTGGGGACAACCCATGACAAGATCGAATATGAAGTAATCGAAAAGGGAAGCGCAGGTTTCCTTGGAATCAACAGAAAGGACGCTGTGATCCGCGCCCGCAAGAAGAACGATACGAATGATAATATCCGTGATTTCCTTGAGAGCGTATTTAAGGCAATGGGACTTACCGTCACGATCCAGATCGAGAAGGAAGAGGACAGCAATGTCGTGAACGTTGACTTAAAGGGAGACGATATGGGTGTTCTGATCGGTAAGAGAGGACAGACGCTGGATGCTCTTCAGTACCTGACCAACCTTGCAGTGAACAAGAATTCCGAGGAGTATGTGAAGGTCAAGATCGATACGGAGGATTACCGGAAGAGAAGAAGAGAGACGCTTGAGAATCTTGCTAAGAACATTGCTTACAAGGTGAAGAGAACGAAGCGCCCGGTTTCTTTAGAGCCGATGAATCCGTTTGAGAGAAGAGTCATTCATTCGACTTTACAGAATGATAAGTTTGTGACAACGCACAGTGAGGGTGAAGAGCCTTACAGACATGTGGTTGTTACCCTGAAGAAATAGAGTACAAAATGGGGGTGTCGTCCGACATCCCCATTCTTTCATTAAAGGAGATTTATGAAAACAGATACTATTGCTGCGATTGCGACTGCCATGGCAGGATCGGGAATCGGAATTGTCAGAATCAGCGGGGAAGAAGCGGTTTCCATTACAGATCAGATTTTTCATATGCCGGGTGGTAAGAAGCTTTCGGATATGGAGACACACACGATTCATTACGGACATATCCGGGATGGAGAGGAAGTCATTGATGAAGTGATGGTATTATTGATGCGCGGACCGCGGAGTTACACCAGGGAAGATACGGTTGAGATTGACTGCCACGGCGGTGTTTATGTGATGAAGCGCATTTTGGAGACAGTCATCAAATATGGGGCGCGTCCTGCAGAGCCGGGAGAATTCACGAAGCGTGCATTTTTGAACGGACGTATTGATTTGTCCCAGGCGGAATCTGTGATGGATGTGATTTCGGCGAAGAATGAATTTGCCTTAAAGAGTTCCATGAAACAGTTATCCGGCGCTGTCTCAGATGCAGTCAAAGAGATTAGAGGAGAGATTCTCCACGAGATCGCATTTATTGAATCGGCGCTTGATGATCCGGAGCATATCAGCCTGGATGGTTATGGTGAGCGGCTGGAATTTACCGTGAAGGATGCAGCCGGGAGAATTGAGAAGCTGTTGGCTTCCAGTGATAACGGACGCATCTTAAAAGAGGGAATTTCTACCGTCATTGTGGGAAAACCAAATGCCGGAAAATCGTCACTTCTTAACACTTTATTGGGTGAGGAGCGGGCAATCGTTACAGAAATCGCCGGTACTACAAGGGATGTGCTTGAAGAGCAGATTAACCTGAATGGAATTGTGCTTAATATCATAGACACTGCAGGGATTCGTGATACGGATGACATTGTGGAAAAAATCGGAGTCGACAAGGCGCGAAAATATGTGAAGGATGCAGATCTGATTCTGTATGTAGTAGATGCCTCCACGAATCTGGATGAGAACGACAGGGAGATCATGGAGCTGCTTCACGGAAGACGCACGATCGTACTTTTGAACAAATCCGATCTGACGCCGTTGACAACAGCGGAGGATATTCGTGCACATGTGGATAAAGACTGTCCGGTTATTTCTATTTCGACGAGAGAGCAGAAGGGAATCGATGTCTTTACCGAGCAGATCCGGGAAATGTTTTTCCGGGGAGAAGTTACCTTTAATGATGAAGTCTATATTACGAACATTCGTCATAAAACCGCTTTACAGGAGGCGCTTTCTAGTTTACATTTAGTAGAGCAGAGTATCGCGGATGGAATGCCGGAGGACTTTTACTCGATTGATCTGATGAACGCGTATGAGGTGCTGGGAACCATCATCGGGGAAGCGGTGGAAGATGATCTCGTCAATGAGATATTCAGTAAGTTTTGTCTGGGAAAATAGTTGGCCTAAATATTTAAGAAACCATTGGACAGCTATTATTGGAAGTATGCAACCATAGGATAAGGAGGAGAGCAGCGATGATTCGACATATCTGTATGTTTAAGCTGAAGGATGAGGATAAGGAAGCAAATTTGAAGGAGGCACTGCGCCGTTTGGAGGAGATGAGAGAGATTCCTCTGATTGCAACGTTTGAGGTTGTGACGAATGCGGCTGCTGCTCCGGACAGCAATTATGATCTTTCACTTATTTTTGATTTTAAGAATATGGATGATCTGAATGCATATCAGAAGCATCCGATGCATGTGGAGTTTGGTAAGTTTATTACAGCAATCAGAGAGAGCAGGGCTTGTATTGATTATGAATTCTAAGAATCTTTTGGAAGAAACGTATGATGTGGCAGTTGTGGGAGCAGGACATGCAGGATGTGAGGCGGCGCTTGCCTGTGCGAGACTGGGGCTTGAGACAATTATTTTTACTGTGAGTGTGGACAGTATTGCCCTGATGCCGTGTAATCCGAATATCGGCGGAAGTTCCAAGGGGCATCTGGTTCGTGAGATCGATGCGCTTGGCGGCCAGATGGGAATCAATATTGATAAGACATTTATTCAGTCAAAAATGCTGAACAAATCCAAGGGACCAGCGGTTCATTCGCTGCGTGCACAGGCGGATAAGGCAAATTACAGCATGGAGATGCGGAATACATTACAGAATACGGAGCATCTGACGATCCGCCAGGCGGAGGTTGCCGAGATTCTCACAAAAGAGGGCGATCGTGAGCAGATTACCGGTGTGAAGACGGTTTCAGGTGCAACGTATCACTGTAAGGCGGTTGTGTTGTGTACGGGAACGTATCTTCGCGCACGTTGTCTGACCGGCGAGATGATTACCTATACCGGACCGAACGGTCTGATGGCTGCAAATCATCTGACCGACTCATTACTGGCACATGGAGTAGAAATGTTCCGCTTCAAGACCGGTACACCGGCAAGAATTGACAAACGGTCGATTGATTTTTCTAAGATGGAAGAGCAGAAGGGTGACGAAAAAGTTGTTCCGTTTTCTTTCACGACAAATCCCAAAGATGTGCAGATCGACCAGGTCTCCTGCTGGCTGACTTACACGAATGAGAAAACGCATGAGATTATCCGCAACAATCTGGATCGGTCTCCGATCTATGCGGGAATCATAGAGGGAACCGGGCCGCGTTACTGTCCATCCATTGAGGATAAGGTAGTTAAGTTTGCGGATAAGGACAGGCATCAGATTTTCATTGAGCCGGAAGGACTTCACACGAATGAGATGTATGTCGGAGGAATGTCCTCATCACTTCCGGAGGATGTGCAGCATGAGATGTACCGCACCCTGCCGGGACTGGAGCATGTGAAAATTGTCCGGAATGCCTATGCGATCGAATATGATTGTATTAATCCGAACCAGCTGTATGCATCCCTTGAATTTAAGAAGATCCGGGGACTTTTTTCCGGAGGACAGTTCAACGGCAGCAGCGGTTATGAGGAGGCAGCCTGTCAGGGACTCATTGCCGGTATCAATGCGGCGATGGAGATTCTCGGAAGAGAGCCGCTGGTGCTGGACCGGTCGGAGGCTTATATCGGAGTTCTGATTGATGATCTGGTGACGAAGGAGAATCATGAACCATATCGTATGATGACTTCGCGTGCGGAATACCGTCTGTTGCTTCGACAGGATAATGCGGATCTGCGTCTCACGAAAAAAGGATATGAGATCGGTCTGATCTCAAAAGAGCGGTACGACTGGGTCTGTAAAAAAGAACAGATGATCAAAGAGGAGATTGACCGTGTTGCGAAGGTTCATGTAGGTGCGAACAAAGAAGTGCAGGCTCTTCTGGAGAGTTACGGTAGCATACCGTTAAATACCGGTGTGACGTTAACAGAACTGATCCGCAGACCGGAGCTTGATTATGATAAGCTGGCGCCGATTGATCATGAGAGACCGGTACTTCCGGAAGAAGTGAGAGAACAGGTCAATATTCTGATTAAGTATGACGGGTATATTTCCAGGCAGATCAAGCAGGTGGAAAGCTTTAAGAAGTTAGAGAAGAAAAAGATACCGGAAGGATTCGATTATGATGAGGTTCCGAGTCTGCGCATTGAGGCGCGGCAGAAGTTAAAGCTGTACAGTCCGACGTCAATCGGTCAGGCGTCGCGTATCTCCGGTGTATCGCCGGCGGATGTTTCGGTATTGCTGGTGTACATGGAACAGATGAATCATCATGGGGAACATCATTCATAGGAGTATCATTCATAAAAAGAAAAACAGCGCAGAAATGGAGAATTTTATGGCGTATAATCTTGAAAAGTTCAAAAAAGGCCTGGATGATTTGCAGATTCATCTGGATGAAAAACAGATGGGACAATTTCTAACCTATTATGAACTTCTGGTAGAAACGAATAAAGTTATGAATCTGACCGCAATCACAGAGTTTGATGAGGTCATTGAGAAGCATTTCCTTGACAGTCTTTCCCTGTGTCGTGTGAAGGATTTAAGAAGTCTCGAAAATCAGCTGGAGGCATATCGGATTCTGGATCTTGGGACGGGAGCGGGATTTCCGGGAATTCCTTTAAAGATTGCTTTCCCGAAACTTCAGATTGTGCTGGCAGATTCACTGAATAAGAGAATCCGTTTCTTACAGGAGGTCATTGATACACTCGGATTGGAAGATGTGACCGTTGTTCATGGTAGAGCAGAGGAGATGGGCAGAAATACATTATATCGGGAACAATTTGACCTATGCGTGTCCCGTGCCGTGGCAAATTTATCCTCCCTCAGCGAGTATTGTCTTCCGTTTGTGAAGATGGGAGGAGCATTTATTTCCTATAAATCAGGAGAGGTGGATGAGGAAGCCGCACAGGCAAAGAGAGCCATTTATCTTCTTGGTGGTGAAGTGAAGGATATTTACAAATTCGATTTGTTTGATCAGAAGCGTTCGTTTGTTGTGATTGAGAAAGAGAGGAAGACGCCGAAAGCTTATCCAAGAAAAGCCGGCACACCGACAAAAGAACCGCTGCAGTAACAGAAAAGAGAGATGATGCGATGGATCCTTGATCCGGTCGTGTCATCTCTCTTTTGATTTTATGAAGTATTTGATTGTATAAGGTATGACGTTACATTAGTGATCTTCGTGTAAGAACATCCGCATGATGTTCAGAAGCTTATCCGGTACTTCAAGCTGCGGGGTTAGACCTGCATTTGAAATATAGGCGGTTTCTACAGTTACATTCTTGTGCGCATAAGAATCTGCAATGGCGACCGCATCTGTCATGGAACGGCTTTCGATAATATATAGCGGAATGGTAAGCTTTTTCACGGCATGTCCGATTGCATTGTCGGTGTAATGTCCCTCGATGCTTGCCATCAGATATTTTCCGTGGCTCTTTCCCATGTGCGATGCCTCATAGTAGGCATCAAGCATTTTGCTGGATACAAGCTGCGGTCTGCTGAAGTATGTTTTCTGCAGTGTTCGCTGGATATTGGATTCGTGTGTCCGGACATTGTAGAGAAATGTTCCCAAGATCGGCAGCTCCAGCAGTGTCTTTTTGACAGAGGAATACTTGTCCGGTGTGCGGTCAAAGCTGCTCATCGCAGGCGGATTGATCGCAGTGATGCTTGCGAGAAGATTCGGATTCATATTCTGGGCAAGTACCGCAAACGAAATAGAATTGCCTGTTGTTACGACATCTGGGCGTTCCCCGATCACATCATGAATAAAATCTGTGAGAAGCTGTACATACAGGTAATTGGTATAAGTCAGATAAGGCTTGTCCGAGCGGCCGCATCCCAACAGATCTATGGTATATACTGTATAGTGCTTCTCAAGCTTTTTCACAAGTCTGCACCACTCATAAGAAGAAGAGATCGGATTTAATTCGTGAATGAGAAGGAGCGGAGAACCGGAGCCGCGCTTGGTATAAAAAATACTGCCGTTCTTCCAGTGATAGTAGCTGCCGCTTTCCGTCTTTAAAATATTTTTCATCTCTGCTGTCATATCGATGAAGCGGTTCACAAGATGAATCGTGCCTGCAGCAAGAGCAGTCAGCAGAAAGAAATGTCTGATATTCTTTTTCATGCTATTGTTCATAGAACCTCCCGTAATCTTTGCAAAACGTTTCCTATTACTTATATTATAGCCGCTTTCCATAACTTATACAAATTAAAAATTCTGAAAATATAAATTTTTGCTTTTCATTGAATTACGTTTGGTATAAAATAATACTGGTAATTTGGTTTTTAATATCAAACATATGTTCGGTGGCGAAATGGTAGAAGAATATATTCAGAAAATTTATGAGGAGCTTTTAAAAGAGGAGCAGGATAGTGCGAAGCGGATTTCTGATTTACAGATTCATTTGAAAGAGACGCAGGCGATGATCCATCTGCTTGAGGAGACAAATGATCCTAATTTTGAGTCGTTTACTCCAAGAAAAGTAAATGCCAGAAATAAGCAGAAAATCGATGAATTGCATGCAGAGATGAAAGAAGTCGAGGAAGCAATTCAGCAGGAGACAGACTACCATACGCAGCAGATGGAAAAAGTGGAAGAAGCGGCAAAGGTACTGCGGCAGGCGGAAGCAGATGTTGCATGCAGGTGTGACAGAAATACACTTGAGGAAGAAAGGTACCATACGTCTCTCCTTGAAACGCAGGAGAATGAGAGACAGCGCATTTCACGCGAACTTCATGACAGTACCGTTCAGAATCTTACGGCAATGGTTCACATGGCAGAACTGTGCAGTAAACTGGTGGATATGGATCCGATCCGGTGTAAGCTGGAACTCAGTAAGATGATCAAGAATCTCAGGGAGATCATCGATGATACCAGAAAGATGATTTATAACCTGCGCCCTATGTCTTTTGATGATATTGGTCTGGATATTACAATCGAGAGAACTTTGGACAAGCTGGAAGCAACCGGCACGAAGAAGATTCATTTTGTAGTGGAAGGAACTCCTTATCAATTAAAACCGATTATCGGGATAACGTTACTTAGAATTATTCAGGAGGCATGCAGCAATGCGATCTGTCATGCAAACCCGACTCTGATACATGTTCTGTTAAGATACGAGCAAGGGGCTATCACGGTAATAGTCGAGGATGATGGAACAGGATTTGATGTTCATATTCTGGATGAGCGTCCAAGGGATGATAATTCTGGGTTTGGAATGTCTATGATGAAAGAACGAGTATATTTATTATCCGGTTCGATACAGATTGACTCTAAGATCGGTGTTGGAACAAAAATTATAGTGAAAGTACCTATTAGTAACAAGGAGGAGTTTTAAATGGCAGTAAAAGTAATGATTACAGATGATCATTCATTGATTCGTGAAGGATTAAAGCAGCTGTTGGAACTGGAAGGAGACTTTCAGGTAATTGCAGAGGCGTGTGATGGTATTGATTGCATGGAAAAATTAAAAGAGCAGATACCGGATGTTTTGTTGCTGGATATCAATATGCCGCGCATGAATGGACTTGAAGTTTTGCAGAAGATTAAAGATGAGAAAATAGATGTCAAGATTCTTGTTCTTACCGTACATAATGAAGTGGAGTATTTATTGAAAGCAGTGGACATCGGAATCAATGGTTATCTGTTGAAAGACTCTGAGTCTTCTGAATTGAAAAAAGCAATCTTATCTGTTGTCGATGGAGAAGATTACATACAGCCGAGTCTGATTCCTGTATTAAATGCAAAAATGATTGATCGGGATATGGACAGCGAGAAGATTGAAAAACTGACGAAGAGAGAACTTGAAGTGTTGAAGCTTCTTGCAGTTGGAATGTACAATAAGGGAGTGGCTGATGAATTGCACATCAGCGAACGTACTGTGAAAAATCATGTATCGAGTATCTTTAAAAAGATTGATGTTTCTGATCGTACGCAGGCAGCGGTATTTGCTATTCGAAATAATTTGATTTCTATTCATTAGGATTAGAGAGTATAAAGATTGAGTGTTTCGGAATCATCCGATACACTCAATTATTTTATAGAAAAAATAATGTTTATTACTATATAAAATTGTTTTAAAACGCGTATTATTGGGAAAATTATTGCAATGTTTCACGTGAAACATTATATAAATAAAATGTTTCACACATGTTTTCTACAAGATTTTGTATTTATAAAAAAACAGAAATACAACAGTTTGCAATCAGCGTGAAAATGTTTCACGTGAAACATTTCATACGAACTTTCCTATAGAAAAGCATATGTAAAAGTGTTATAATGAACTCTGTCGAGTTCATATTAGAAGTTTCAATGAAACTTCGGATGCGCAAAAAGAAGCGCAAACAGAAGAGATAATGAACTCTGGCAAACAAAACACACCAAATGAACAGGGTAATAAAAATTTAAAAGAGGTAATATATGAGCAGAATAATTGCAATCGCAAACCAAAAAGGTGGTGTTGGTAAGACAACCACAGCTATCAACTTATCATCCTGTCTTGCAGAAGCAGGAAAGAAAGTGTTGACCATTGATCTTGACCCGCAGGGAAATATGACAAGCGGATTAGGCGTTGACAAAAACGAACTGGAAAATACTGTATATGAATTGATGCTGGATGAGTGTTCCATCAAAGAGAGTATGGCAGATACCGTAGTAGAAGGAATGAAGATTATCCCGTCCAATGTGAATCTTGCCGGAGCAGAGATCGAGTTACTTGGTATCAATGAAAAGGAATATATTTTAAAAAATGCCGTAGATTATATCAGGGATGATTATGATTTTATCATCATTGACTGTCCGCCATCTTTAAATATGCTGACGATCAATGCGATGACAACAGCGGATTCTGTGCTGGTTCCGATTCAGTGTGAGTATTATGCACTCGAGGGATTGAGCCAGTTGATTCACACGATCGATCTGGTACAGCAGAGACTGAATCCAGATCTCGTCATCGACGGAGTTGTCTTCACGATGTATGATGTGCGAACCAATCTGTCCAATCAGGTAGTAGAGAATGTAAAAGAAAATCTTGATACCAAGATCTATGAGACACTGATTCCGAGAAATATCCGATTAGCAGAGGCTCCATCTCACGGACTTCCGATCAATATGTATGATTCAAAATCAGCGGGAACAGAAAGTTATCGTATGTTGGCAAAAGAAGTGATGGAGAGATAAGGAGGAGAGCTATGGCTGCTGCAAAAAAAGGTGGACTGGGAAAGGGAATTGATTCTTTAATTCCAAACAAAGTAAGTGCCACAAAAACGGAAGCAAAGAATGAAAATGTGAAAAACGATAAAGTCATCGAGGGTGTTCTGGTAAATATCAATAAGGTAGAACCGAATCGGGAACAGCCAAGAAAGAATTTTGATGAGGATGCCCTGTTGGAATTGTCCGAGTCAATCAAACAGTTTGGTGTGTTACAGCCTCTGCTTGTACAGGACAGAAAAGGATATTATGAAATTATTGCCGGCGAGCGCAGATGGCGAGCAGCGAAACTTGCCGGATTAAAAGAGGTTCCAGTAATTATCAAGAATCTTTCCAACCAGGAAGTCGTAGAAATCTCCCTGATCGAAAATATCCAGAGAGAAAACTTAAATCCGATTGAGGAAGCAATCGCATACAAGCGGTTACTGACAGAGTTCAATCTGAAACAGGATGAAGTTGCCGAGCGTGTATCGAAGAGCAGAACCGCTGTCACAAATTCCATGCGACTGTTAAAACTCGACGAGAGAGTACAGCAGATGGTAATTGATGACATGATCTCGACCGGACATGCGAGAGCACTTCTCGGTATTGACGATCAGGAAAAACAGTATACGACAGCACAGAAAATTTTCGACGAAAAACTGAGTGTGCGTGAGACGGAAAAACTGGTAAAGAAGATCCAGCAGGAAAAAGATCAGCCGGAAGCAAAGGAAGAGGTAAAGATCGATCCGAAGATGGAAGCAATCTGCCGTGATCTGGAAGAGAAGATGAAAGTCATTCTTGGAACAAAGGTTGCCATCAATCAGAAGGATAACCAGAAGGGCAGGATCGAAATTGAATATTATTCTATGGATGAACTTGACCGTATCATGGATCTGTTTGGATCCATCCGAAAATAGACAGAGTAAGATTCTGATAAAAGTCATATCAGAATAAAGAGAGAGGAAGCATATGATTTCACAGTATTTAGGTTTTGATTCCGATTATATTATTATCGGACTTAGCGCAGTGGTTCTGATTCTATTGATTCTTATCATTGTAAATATAGCGCAGATGCGGAAGCTGAAAAAAGCATACAAAGTATTTATGAGCGGAAAAAACGGTAAGAATCTGGAAGATACCCTGATCAAGCGTCTGGATCAGGTAGATACACTTCTTGAGGCAAACAATGAGAATGAAAAAACAATCAAATCATTGTTTGAGGCCATGCAGCTGACCTATCAGAAGATGGGACTGATAAAGTATGATGCGTTCAACGAGATGGGAGGAAAACTCAGTTTTTCTCTTGCCATGCTGGATGTAAGGAATAACGGATTTATCATCAATGCCATGCACACACGCGAAGGCTGCTATACATATATCAAAGAGATCGTAGATGGTAATTCCATTATCGTGTTATCGGATGAGGAGCAGAAAGCTCTCGACAGAGCTATGGGAAAAACAGAAAACAACGAATGAGGATAATGTATGAGAATACAACTGGTAAGAACACTGCAAGGGGGGGAGAAACTTGCAGGGCCGGTCATAACGAAGGAAAATGAAATTCTCATTTCTGAGGGAACAACGCTGAAAACGGAATATCTGGATCTGATCTCCTTTCTGGGAATCGAGACCGTGTGTATCGAAGACCCCTATGAGGAAGATGAAACACCACATGATATTATCAGTAACGAAAAACGGGAAGAATATATTGAAAAAATAAAATCTATTCTGGAAAAGCATATTTATCACAGGGGCAGTTCTCTTCGGGAAATTGAATACGTCGCAGAGGACATTATTCAGGATGTCATGCAGGCGGATGAAAATATGGTAATTGATCTTTTGGAACGCGAAGGTAATTTGTACGAACATACACTTGTAGTAACAAAATTATGTATTATAGTCGCAAAAAAAATGAAGCTCACTGCGGAGCAGATTTACAGACTTGCACTGGGAGCATTGCTGCATGATCTGGGACTCCGCTACATTACGGTGCCGTATATCAACTGCGACATCAACGAATTGTCAGAAGCAGAGGATTTTGAATACCGGAAGCATCCGATCCTTGCGTACTCTGTTCTGGAGGAAGAAAAATGGATGGATCCTTTTGTAAAAAAAATGGTACTTGTACATCATGAGAGAAGAGACGGTTCCGGATTTCCGTTGAAGCAGAAAACGCGGGATACGGAATGTGGAATATTACAGGCATGTGATGCGTTCGACTGTTTTATCAGCGGGATGGAATGCAGACGTATGAGCATCCAGCAGGCACTTGAGTATCTGGTGGAAGGTACGGATATTTTTTATGACAGGAGAATTGTGCGTGTGATCGAGCGGCTCGTCGCACGCTATCCGGTCGGGACGAGAGTCCGGCTCAATACCGGAGAGTCCGGCATCGTTTTAAAACAGACAGAAAATTCCATCCGTCCTGTGATCGGAATTTTGGATGAAGAGAACCGGTTGACGGAAAAGATATACCAGTTGAATAAGAACAAGAATGTATCTATTCTTCAGGTCGAAAATTAGAAACAGAAAGAGGTGAGGATAGAAAATGCATAAATTTCTAAGAGCCATCGGATTCAGTCATATTACAAAAGAACAGTTACAGCATATTTTTGCAGATATTATAAGTGCACCGACGGTTCAGAAGGCAGCACTTGATTCGGAGGGCAATGAATTTGCAGAACTCTCAAAGGAGTATGGAGATTTTTTTGGAATCTCTGTCCGGGGTGTGTATAATGAGGATGATACCTTTGAGATGGAATATTACTATCCGTATTTATGTGGAAAGAACATATCCACAATAGAACCCGCAGAAGTGGAAAAACATGCAGAAAAAGAATCCTATGCGGGGATATGTGATGAAGTACGCATTGGAGTGACACTCATTTTTTATCTTCAGAATGTGGTGGATTATCTTGCGGTCAGCAAGAGCAAAGGATATATGAATCTGGCAGACGGCGTCATTTTAGCTGCGCTGTCTACGGAGGGAAAGATTTTATTCCCGATCAATAAGGCGGAGAAAAAAGTGCCTCATGCGCCAAAGGAGGGAACAGACCGGAATCATCTGATTGCCGCGGCAAGAGACGGGGATGAGGATGCGATCGAGAATCTGACGCTGGAGGACATTGATACCTACTCGCTGTTGTCAAAAAGGATCACACATGAAGATGTGCTTAGCATTGTGGATACCTACTTTATGCCGTACGGTATCGAGAGCGATCAGTATTCGGTGCTCGGCGAGATCATGGATGTGACACTGCTCCAGAACCGCTTCACGGAGGAAAATGTATATTCCATGGAAATCATGTGCAATGATATTCTTTTCAGCGTCTGTATCAATCAAAAAGATCTGCTCGGCGAACCGGAAGTGGGCAGACGTTTTAAGGGAAATATCTGGATGCAGGGCAGCGTAAAATACCGGGATTAGTTTGTCATTTTACTATGGTTTTTTATCGGATAATATGGTAAAATAAATAAGCTGTATACAGAAAAGTCTGTATACAGCAAATATATGTTTCCTTAGTGAAATGGATATAACAGCCCCCTCCTGAGAGTCAGCTATGGTTGAAGCCGGAGGAATGAAAAAAGAACCAATTCAGAGTTCGATTCTCACAGAGAAGACACTAAAGTCAAAATAAAAAACAGATGATTCATCACGCAAGTGATTGATTTCATAAATATGGTTTACCGTAACCAAAGGAGCCTGAAAAGCCCGAAAATACGGCATTTGTTCCCATAGTTAAATGGATATAACAAGCGCCTCCTAAGGGGCAACTAAGTGCAGACCATTTAGTGAGACACAACTGGATTTTAGAGTTTGCAAAAAGACTAAAATCAATATATAATAACAGAGGCAATTCATCACGCAAGTGATTGGATTCATAAACATTGCAGCCGGAGCCAAAAAGGCTGAAAAGCCCGAAAATACGGCATTTGTTCCCTTAGTTAAATGGATATAACGGGGTCCTCCTAAGGTTGCGTTACAACGGCCACCTCAAAAAAAACTAAATAAGGGATTGCAGTTCGACTTTGATCGGGCTATAATCATATATCAGACACGTCCATATAGCTCAGCTGGATAGAGCACACGCCTCCTAAGCGTGGGGTCGGAGGTTCAAATCCTCTTATGGACGCCAGTGAACAACGCCGAAAGCCTTTGTTTTCAAGGGTTTTCGGCTTTTCTTATATAAAAAGCTACGAAAAAGCTCTTTCACTGTATGAGATAAAATTCTACTCCAAAATTTGATTTTTGACAACCCCTCCAGAATCGAACGGTTGTTATAAGACAAAATCGCCAGCTAATTTTTAGCAGAAAACGGGCTGTTCTTGCTAATGAAAATGCCCTTCCTGCTAATCAGCCCCAAAATCGTGCCAAAAATCCAGCTAATCAAAAAAGGCGGATGTTTTGAATACCATGCAGTTATAGCAGATAAAATTAAATATCGTTATGTACATAGAGCGTCTATTTGCCCCGCATTGGGGATGGATAGGCGCTCTTTTTTTATGCCCAAACCCATGGGCAAATACAAGAGATTGGAGGTGTTTTATTTGAGCAAGCCTGTTTATACCGCAGACAAGCCGAGCGACTGTCATTACTGCTACTTCTGGACGAATGGCAGAAAGGGCTGCCGTCTGGGTAGAAATAATTGCTACTACTTAATCTCTTTGCCGCCGAAACCCAAGTCGGAATGTGATGGCTGTCCCTATGGGCGAGATCACCCGTGCATTGGTTGGTGTACGAAGAAGGTTATGCGTGAAGTGGGGCTTCGTTGATATGGATGTGTATGAACAGGAATACCGCTTCTACTATTTTGCCCGATGTCCTTACGAAAAGACGGATACGACTTTCCGCAGCATTCCGCTGACAACAGAAAGTTTTCCGCAGAAAGAAGGTGGTGAAGCCGTGTGAGTTTTGATTATTTTTACGGTCAGCAATCCGATCTATTCACATTCTATCGAGTTCCGAAGGTGTTGTTCACGAACGAGAGGTTCTGGAATATTTCTGCCGATGCCAAGATGCTGTATGGCATTTTGCTTGACCGCATGAGCCTGTCTGCCAAGAATGGTTGGATAGATAAAAACGGTAGAGTGTATATCATTTTTACAATCGACGAAGCGAAGATGGCTCTGAACTGTGCTGAACAAAAGGCTATCAAGCTGCTCAGTGAACTTGAGAAGAAAGCAGGATTGATTGAACGTAAGCGCCAGGGTTTGGGAAAGCCCAACCTGATCTATGTGAAGAACTTTATCTCTGCTGTGGATTCACAACTCTTGAATTGTGAAAATCACAATTCTGGAACAATGGAAATCACAACTCAAGAACTTCCGAAATCACAATGTAATAATACTGATATTAAAAATACTGAATTTAGTGATACTGATTCTATCTTTCCTTCCGGAAATGGTGGAATGATGGACGAGAATGACCGGTATCAAGAATACTTTGATTATTTCTCGGATCAGCTCAGTATGGATTTGTTGAAGAAGGATTACCCTTACGATTCCGAAATGCTGGATAACATTCTGGAGTTGATCGTTGAAACAGTTTGCACGAAGCGACCGTTGATTCGCATTGGTGCAGAGGAGCGTCCGGCAGAAATTGTCCGCAGTCGGTTTATGAAACTGAATGCCGAACACATTCGATATGTTATGGACTGCTTCAAGGAGAACACCACAAAGATTAGAAATATCCGTCAGTATATGCTGACTACGATATACAATGCGCCGACGACAATAGACACCTACTACGATGCTCTTGTTCGGCACGATATGTCACACGGATATTTGGAAGGAGGATTTAAGAAATTGAAAATGAAGCGAGAGGAAGGAGAGTGACGATAAATGTCGAAAAAAGCAACCATCATTGCGGTGGTCAATCAGAAAGGAGGCACTGGAAAGACCACCACCACCGAGAATCTGGGCGTTGGCTTGGCTCTTGAAGGAAAAAAGGTGCTTCTGGTAGACACCGATCCCCAGGCTTCCCTGACGGTCAGTTTGGGCAATCCCTGCCCGGATGATCTGTCTCCGACACTTTCCGATCTGATGGGAAAGATTATGATGGAAAACCCTATTACTCCCGATGAAGGGATTCTTCATCATCCGGAGGGCGTTGATTTGGTGCCGTCCAACATCGAACTCTCAGGTATGGAGGTAGCACTGGTCAATGCCATGAGCCGGGAAACCATTCTCCGGCAATACCTGGATACAGTCAAACAGAATTATGATTACATTCTTCTTGACTGTATGCCGTCTTTGGGTATGCTGACCGTCAATGCGTTGGCAGCTGCCGACAATGTGCTGATACCGGTTCAGGCAGCATACCTTCCTGCAAAGGGTCTGGAACAGCTGCTTGGAACCATCAACAAGGTCAAGAGGCAAATCAACCCGAAACTGAGGATTGAAGGGATTCTTCTGACGATGGTGGACAGCCGCACCAACTACTCCAAAGACATCAGCAATCTGATTCGGGAGAGCTACGGCGGAAAGCTGAAGGTTTACAAGACCGACATTCCCCGCTCTGTCCGTGCAGAGGAAATCAGCGCAGAGGGAACCAGTATCTTCAAGCATGATCCCAAAGGCAAAGTTGCCGAAGCCTATAAAATTCTGACGAAGGAGGTGTTAAACAATGCAGAAAAAAGGCGCAAACATCAGCTTGAAGGGGTACGATGATATTTTCTCCACCGATCAATCCAGAGCTGAAGCCCAGCAGGAGCGTGTGCAGGAAATTCCGCTTTCTGAGCTACACCCCTTTGAGGGACACCCCTTCCGTGTGGTTGATGATGAAGAAATGATGAAAACGGCAGAGAGCGTCCGAGATTTCGGAGTTCTCACTCCTGCGATTGTCCGTCCTGACCCCGACGGTGGTTATGAAATCGTTTCTGGTCACAGGCGGCACCGGGCATCGGAGCTTGCGGGTAAGGAAACCATGCCTGCGATTGTTCGTGACCTGGACGATGATGCAGCCATTATTTTGATGGTTGATGCGAATTTGCAGAGGGAGAGTATCCTGCCGAGTGAAAGAGCATTTGCTTATAAGATGAAGCTGGATGCGATTAAACATCAAGGTCAACGCACCGATTTAACTTCATCCCAAGTTGGGATGAAGTTGCAGGCAATGGATATAGTCGGTCAGGAGGCAGGAGAAAGCAGAAATCAGGTACACCGTTATATCCGTCTGACCGAACTGATTCCGGAACTGCTGGATATGGTAGATACGGGTCAGATCAAATTCAATCCTGCGGTGGAGCTTTCCTATCTGGCAAGTGAAGAACAGAAGGATTTTCTTTCTGCAATGGATTATGCTCAAGCAGCTCCTTCCCTTTCGCAAGCACAGCGAATTAAAAAGCTCGCACAGGAGGGCGAGTGTACGCTGGATGCGATGTGCGAGATTATGAATGAAATCAAGAAGGGAGAGCTGGACAGAGTAACCTTCAAAACGGATTCGTTGCGAAAATACTTCCCGAAGTCCTATACCAACAAGCAGATGGAGGATAAAATCATTCAGCTTTTGGAGCAATGGCAGAAAAAAAGAGAAAAATCAATGGAAAGGTAAGGTAAAAAATGTTTACACCCAAAAACATTCAGGGCGCTTTGGAAGAACTCTACGACCTTTGCGATCCTGATTATATGGTAGATATGCTCGTAAACTACAGTGAGGAGTTCGATGATATTTCTCCTGCGCTTCTGGCAAAGTCGTTTCAGAAAAATGCCGAGATGATTAGCGAGTATCGAGTATTGTCCTCTGCTGGTGAGGGTATCGACTATCAGGGAAAGGTACTTCTGAACAGCAGAGCCGTGCGGCTTCTGTCCTATGTAGAAGATATGAGCGGCGATGAAAAAGTTCGCACGATTCAGAGCAAGGAGCTGTGGTTAGCAGAAGATATGACATTCTATGTGGTGTCCTGTATGTCTACGATCACGATGGACAAGGAAGAAGCCATTTGTCTTAACGAACACCGCAGCGTGGTTACTACGGTGGAATGCGAGGACGATATTTTCTTCGACATGGGTTCCCTGATTTGCGAACTGGACGATATTTGCTTGTTCGAGCTTTTAGCCGATGTGGATGCGACTATTTATGAACTGTAACAGGTTCATGGATGGTCGCTTTTCTTATTTCCAAAGAAACGGAGGTATCGAAACTTGAAAGAATACGATGTGAAGATCACCGAAACCTTGGAGAAAACGGTTACGGTGCAAGCAGAATCTCACGATGCGGCAGAGGAACAGGTTAGAGCCGCTTATTACAATTCGGAGTACATTCTGGACTCCGAAAACTTTACCGGTGTTGCGTTCGGCACGACCGAGGAACGGGAGGTTCAGAAAGAACAGGCAGATACCATGAATGTGTTGCTGGTAAAGCCGTTCATGTATCCGCAGGCTGTGCAGATCGGCTGTGAGCTGGAGGATTTGCAGAAAGCCGTAGGTGGCGATATTGAGGCAACTTATCCGTTCAATGAGCCGGTTGCACTGGTGATGCACGACGAAGGTAAACTCGTAGGCAAAGAACTGAACCGTGCGCTGCGTGATGATGACGGCGATATTTATGACATTATCGCCGGTGATTTTCTGGTTGTGGGATTGGGCGAGGATGATTTTTGTTCTCTGTCCCCGGAACTGATGAAGCAGTTTGAGGAACACTTTCATCAGCCTGAGACTTTTGTACGCATGGGGCGCAGCATTATGGCGCTTCCCCTGCCGGATGACATGGTGAAGAAAGAAGATGCACCTGTCAAAGCTGATTCGGTTCCCCACAAAAGTAACCCTGACCGAGATGTTCTGTAAGGAGGTTCTTATGCAAAGAAATTCGACGATTGGAGAGCTGATGGAGCGAAAGCGGATTCAGGATGGTGCCAAGGAGTACCAGGGACATACCTATATGGACTTGGCACGATTTGATGACGCCACCAAGCACATGATTATTTTCGATGTGCTGACCGATGAATCGCCTGTCGGTTGGAAAGGCGAAAGAAATCGCCTGTATTTGAGCGATGTGGGTTATCAGAAGGCTCTGGATAACCAGAAAGCTGGCAATATCAAGATTATCAGCCATGCCGCAGTTGCCAAGGGCAATCTGTATTACGACCACAGAGATATGGCACGATAATCTGTTCACTCTACTGCTTGCAGGAGGTGATGAATCATGCAGGAAGAAGTTGAAAACAGAACAGTAAACCTGGCGATCAGCACAACCAAGCTGACGGGGCGCACTATCATTGCCGGTATCCGCAAGTATTTGCAGCACCGGGAAAAAGTGAAGATGAAAAAGGCACGAGACCCTGCCGTTCATGGAAAGCAATCCGTGAAACAGCTTTTGGGACAGAATCAGGGTGCTACGAATGTTGAGATCGACAAAGAGAGTATCCGTGATTTTGAAAAGCTCGCCAAGAAGTATGGCGTGGACTTTGCCGTAAGAAAAGATAAGTCCGTTGATCCTCCCCGGTTTCTTGTTTTTGTCCGTTCTAAAGATGCAGATGCTTTGGATGCAATCTGCAAGGAACATCAGGCAAGGGCATTAACCAAGAATGAAAAGCCGAGCGTTCTGGCGCAGCTGAAGAAGTTCAAGGAAATTGTCGCAGCGATTCCGAAGAAGGTTCGAGAGAAGAAACAGGAGCGTGATCTGTGATGGATAAGAGAAAAATGAAAAAGCTCCTGATTCTGAATTTACCGTATTTTCTGGTAGGGTTGTTCGCTACGAATTTAGGAGAAGCATGGAGATTGGCTGAGGGGGCAGATTCATCTGCGAAAATCCTCAGCTTTTTTCATGCCCTTCCGATAGCCCTGAACAATCCGTTTCCCAGCTTTCACCCGTTGGATTTGCTGATTGGTATTCTCTGCGGCGCAGGACTTCGGCTGGCTGTCTATCTAAAAGGCAAAAACGCAAAGAAGTACCGACACAATGTTGAGTACGGTTCTGCTCGTTGGGGAACGGCAAAAGATATTGAGCCGTTTATTGCACCAAAGTTCGAGGACAATGTGATCCTGACGAAAACGGAGCGGCTGATGATGAGCAATCGCCCGAAGAATCCTGCCAATGCCCGAAATAAGAATGTTCTGATTATCGGCGGTTCGGGTTCCGGTAAAACTCGCTTTTGGTTGAAGCCAAACCTTCTCCAGATGCACAGTTCCTATGTGGTCACTGACCCGAAAGGCAGCATCGTGATTGAGTGCGGCAACGCCCTTTTGAAGCATGGCTACACCATCAAGATTTTCAACACCATCAACTTTCAGAAGTCGATGCACTATAACCCATTTGCCTATATCCATTCAGAAAAAGACATTCTGAAACTGGTGACAACGCTGATTGCCAACACAAAGGGTGATGGAAAAGCCGGTGATGAGTTCTGGACGAAGGCGGAAACGCTGCTCTACTGTGCCTTGATCGGATATATCCACTATGAAGCTCCGGTTGAGGAACAGAATTTCTCCACCCTGATTGAGTTCCTGAACGCAATGGAGGTGCGGGAAGATGATGAGGAGTTCCAGAACCCGGTGGATCTGATGTTTGAAGCCCTGGAAAAGAAAAAGCCGAATCACTTTGCAGTCCGTCAGTATAAAAAATACAAGCTGGCTGCCGGCAAGACCGCTAAGTCGATTTTGATTTCCTGCGGCGCTCGTCTGGCTCCTTTTGATATTCAGGAGGTCAGAGATGTGACTGCCTATGACGAGTTGCAGTTGGATACTCTCGGAGATAAGAAAACGGCGCTCTTTCTGATTATGTCAGATACGGATGCGACGTTTAATTTTTTGATCTCCATGATTTACACACAGCTGTTCAACTTGTTGTGCGAGAAAGCAGATGATGTGTACGGCGGCAGACTGCCGGTTCATGTGCGCTGCTTGATTGATGAGATGGCAAACATCGGTCAGATTCCCAATCTGGAAAAACTGGTAGCGACAATCCGAAGCCGTGAAATATCGGCTTGCCTTGTTCTCCAGGCACAATCACAGCTGAAAGCCATTTATAAAGACAATGCCGATACCATCATCGGCAACATGGATTCCCGAATTTTCCTGGGTGGTTCTGAGCCAACCACGCTCAAAGAACTGAATCAGGCATTGGGAAAAGAAACTATCGACACCTACAACACCTCCAACACCAGAGGTAACAGCCCGTCTTACGGCTTGAATTATCAGAAGTTAGGCAAAGACCTTGCGAGCGTAGATGAGCTTGCGGTTCTGGATGGCAGCAAGTGTATTTTGCAGTTGCGTGGTGTCAGACCGTTTCTTTCTGACAAGTACGATCTGACGCAGCACCCCAATTATAAGTACACATCAGACTTTGATAAGAGAAATGAGTTCAACATTGAGCAGTTTCTGAGTCGAAGGTTGAAGCTCAAGGCAGGTGATGAGTTTGTGGTAGTCGATGCGGATTAAGGAGGTTTCTGTTTGGAAAATCTGAAAACGGTATCTGCCCTGGTTAAGAACATCTTGGAACACGACCACAAGGCAAGAAATACCGACAATCATTTGTACCTGATGGTACTGGAACACTATTCCGGTCTGCGTGGCATCGACATTCATGCCATGACGGTTCCTGTGTTTTTGAAGGAACTGGATAGACGCAGCTTTCCGGGGTTTGAAACTGTCCGCAGAAGCAGACAGAAAGTGCAGGCAACCTACCCTGACCTTGCTCCCAGTGAAGCCGTAGGCAAGCGCAGAGCAAAAAATGAGGTTGTATATCGAGAATTTGCAGAAAGCGAGGTGTAAAAAAAATGACTTGGTGGATCACGGATACCTCTATTGGGCAGCGATTGAAGTTCGTTAGACGATTTCGCCGCCTTACCCAGAAAGAGCTTGGACTCCTGATGGGGTATTCCGAGAAAACAGCGGATGTCCGTATTGCTCAGTATGAGAAAAACGCTCGAACCCCTAATGCAGAAACCACAGCGAAACTCGCAGAGGTTCTGAAGGTTTCACCTGTCGTTTTTTCACCGACAATCTGTGCTTCTCGTGAAGATTTGTTGCAGTCAATGTATTGGCTGTTTCTTATGAAAGGTGGTGGTGATATATATGATTGTGAAACTGAATATGCAAGAAGCAGAATGGAACAGAAACTTGGCGTGATAACCGTCGAGGAGTTCCTTGAAAAGATTCTCGTAAACTAAGCCTTCCGTCCGGTTTTGATGCCGGTAGTACGGAGGGCTTTTTCTATTCTCAAAACAATTTCAAATTTTAGGAGGAAAATATTATGGCATTTTTCAATAGCGCAGTAACCGTTCTTCAGACTCTCGTTATCGCTCTGGGCGCAGGTCTTGGCATCTGGGGTGCAATCAATCTGCTTGAGGGCTACGGCAACGATAACCCCGGCGCAAAGTCCCAGGGCATGAAGCAGCTCATGGCTGGCGGCGGTGTTGCCCTCATCGGCACCACCCTTGTACCTCTGCTCTCCGGACTGTTCGGTTAATCACAAAACAAGGAGGTAATCGCCTTTGGACAGCATACTCCAACAGATCACAGACTGGCTGAAAGAAATGCTCGTTTCAGCTATTATGGGAAATCTGTCGGGGATGTTTGAGTCCGTCAACAACCAGGTTGGCGAGATAGCAACCTCCGTTGGCATGACCCCGGCGAATTTTTCGCCGGGTGTCTTTGCCATGGTACGAAACATCTCCGAGTCAGTGATTATCCCAATCGCAGGCTTGATTCTGACCTTCATTGCCTGTTATGAGCTAATTCAGATGATTATTGACCACAACAATCTGGCAAATTTTGAAACCTGGATCTTCTTCAAATGGGTGTTCAAGACTTTTGTTGCGGTCATGTTAATCACAAACACATTCAATATCACGATGGCTGTGTTTGATGTGACACAGCACGTTATAAACGCAAGCGCCGGTATCATATCCGGAAATACTGCCATAGATGCTTCGGCATTGGAAACAATGGAAGAAACGCTGATGGCAATGGATTTGGGTCCTTTGCTCGGCTTGTTCCTGCAATCCTTTATCGTGCAGGTCACGATGTCCGCTTTGGCAATCATCATCTTTGTGATCGTCTACGGTCGAATGATTGAAATTTATCTGATGGTCAGCCTTGCCCCGATTCCGCTTTCCACTTTTGGAAACAGAGAACAGAGCAATATCGGACAGAATTATCTGCGTTCGCTGTTTGCAATCGGATTCCAGGGATTCCTGATTATGATCTGCGTGGGCATTTATGCGGTGCTGATTCAGTCTATCGCATTCAGTGATGACATCATCGGTTCTATCTGGGGTGTTATGGGCTACACCGTCCTTTTGTGCTTCACCCTGTTTAAGACTGGTTCGCTTGCGAAGGGTGTATTCAGCGCTCACTAAGGGAAGGAGGAAATTGTTTGGCAGCGTATATTCCCGTACCTCGTGACCTGACGAGGGTAAAAACAAAAGTGTTCTTCAATCTGACGAAACGGCAGTTACTTTGCTTTGGTGCGGCGGCGCTCATCGGAGTGCCGATTTTCTTTCTGGTCAAAGCAACCGGAAATGTGAGCCTTGCAGCACTGTCCATGATGATCGTCATGTTACCGTTGTTCTTTCTGGCAATGTATGAAAAGGATAGTCAGCCGTTGGAAGTGGTTGTAGAACACTTCATTCAGACCAAATTCGTTCGTCCCAAGGTTCGCCCTTATCAGACGGACAACTATTATGACGCTTTGATGCGTCAGTACAAACTGGAAAAGGAGGTTGAACGAATTGTTTTTCAAAAAGAAGCCACAGGCAAGAAACATCAAAATGCCTGCAAATCTGAATCGGAAGCAGCAGCGAGAAATTAAAGCTGTTGTGGAACGGGCAAAGAAGGACAACGGTATTCCGCAGACTGCACAGCAGTCCATTCCCTTTCAGAGAATGTTCCCGGATGGCATCTGCCGTGTCACTGACAGTTATTACACCAAGACCATTCAGTTTCAGGACATCAACTATCAGCTGGCACAGCAGGAAGATAAGACTGCCATCTTCGATGAGTGGTGCAGTTTCCTGAATTTCTTTGACAGCTCCATTCACTTTGAGCTTTCCTTTATGAACCTGAGTACCGATGCTGAAAGCTTTGAAAAGAGTATCCGTATCCCGTTCAAGAAGGACAGCTTCAATCCCGTCCGTGCCGAGTATAGCCAGATGCTGAAAAAGCAGTTGGCGCAGGGCAACAACGGCTTGACCAAAACCAAGTACCTGACATTCGGCATTGAAGCCGAATCCATGCGGCAGGCAAAGCCGAGACTCAACCATATCGAAAACGATCTGCTCAATAACTTTCGGCGTTTGGGTGTCATTGCCACTACCATGAACGGCAAAGAGCGGCTGCATCTGATGCACTCTATGTTCCACATGGGTGATAATGATAAGTTCTTCTTCGATTGGAAGTATCTTGTGGAATCCGGGCTGTCCGTAAAGGACTTCATTGCTCCGACGGCGTTTGCCTTTAAGACCAACCGCACCTTCCAGATGGGCAGTATCTTCGGTTCGATGTCTTATCTGGCAATTACGGCATCAGACCTGTCTGATCGTATGCTGGCGGATTTTCTGGATATGGAATCCACGCAGATCGTGACCATGCACATCCAGTCGGTTGACCAGACTGCGGCGATTAAGACCATCAAGAGAATCATCACCGAGCTTGACCGTTCCAAAATCGAGGAACAGAAAAAGGCTGTGCGTTCTGGCTATGACATGGACATTATCCCATCTGACCTTGCTACCTATGGTAAAGATGCGAAGTCACTTCTGAAAGAATTGCAGAGCCAGAATGAGCGAATGTTCATGGTGACATTTCTGGTGCTGAACACCGGGCGCACCGAGCAGGAACTGGAGAACAATGTGTTCCAGGCACAGAGCATCGCCCAGAAGCATAACTGCAATCTGCGTCGTTTGGATTTTCAGCAGGAATCCGGACTGATGAGCAGCCTGCCTTTGGCACAAAACCTGATTGAGATTCGTCGTGGCCTGACTACCAGTTCCACGGCTATTTTTGTGCCTTTCACCACGCAGGAGCTGTTCCAGAATGGTGGAGAAACGCTCTATTACGGGCTGAATGCTCTGTCGAACAACCTTATCATGGTGGACAGAAAGAAGCTCAAGAACCCCAACGGACTGATTCTGGGTACTCCCGGTTCCGGTAAATCCTTTTCCGCAAAGCGTGAAATCACCAATGCGTTCCTGGTTACGGATGACGATATTATCATCTGCGACCCCGAAGCGGAATATGCGGCTCTGGTTCACAAGTTCAATGGTCAGGTGGTAAAAATCAGCTCCTCCAGTACCAACTATATCAACCCTATGGACATCAACCTGAACTACTCTGAGGATGACAACCCGGTAGCACTGAAAGCTGATTTTATCCTGTCCCTCTGTGAGTTGATTATGGGCAGTAAGGATGGCTTGCAGCCTATCGAAAAGACGGTTATCGACCGTTGTGTGCATCAGATTTACCAGAGATATTTCGACAATCCTGCCCCTGAGAATATGCCGATCCTTGAGGATTTGTATGATGCCCTTCTGAAACAGGACGAAAAGGAAGCCCACCATGTAGCGACCGCCTTGGAAATCTATGTTAAGGGTTCTCTGAAACTGTTTAACAACAGAACCAATGTGGATATTCAGAATCGTCTGGTGTGCTTCGACATTAAGGAGCTGGGCAATCAGCTGAAAAAAATCGGTATGCTGATCGTTCAGGATCAGGTCTGGGGGCGTGTAACTGCCAACCGTTCTGCCGGTAAATCGACCAGATATTATATTGACGAGTTCCATCTGCTTCTGAAGGAAGAACAGACGGCAACCTATTCCGTAGAAATCTGGAAGCGATTCCGTAAATGGGGCGGCTTGCCGACCGGTATTACTCAGAATGTCAAAGACCTGCTTCGTTCCCCGGAGATTGCCAACATCCTCGAAAACTCTGATTTCATCTATATGCTGAATCAGGCAAGCGATGACCGAAGTATTCTGGCACAGCGGTTGAACATTTCGCCGCATCAGCTGTCCTATGTAACCAACTCCGGTGAGGGCGAAGGACTTCTGTTCTATGGCAATGTGATTCTGCCGTTCATTGACCGATTCCCGACAGATCTGGAACTGTATCGCATTATGACCACGAAGTTAAACGAGGTGGCACAGGAAAAGGAGGCGTAATGTATGGCGAAAAGACCTACACGACTCCGTTTTACCGAAGATGACCTTGCAGATTCTCATGTGAAGAAAGCTGCCGACCGTGCAGATAAGGCGGTTGATAGGGCTGAAAAAGCGGCAGACAAATTGGCTTCTAAAAAGGCAAAGCCGAAGCTAAAGCTGGAAACAGATGCAGCCGGTTCCCGTAAAGCAAAGCTCCGTTTTGAAAAAGCGGAGTTTACGGAAATCGAGCGCCCATCTGTGGCAAAGCACATGGCAAGCCGTGGTGCCGCAGTCACGCTCACATCCAAAGCACATCGGGCGGTGTCAGAATATGAGGATGATAATATCGGCGTTCAGGCTGTGCAGGAAACGACCAAGGCTGTTGAATCCACTGTCTATACCGTCGATCATGCCGTTTACAGTCACAAGCTGAAAGCCTACGACAAGGCGGAAAAGCTGGTTGAGAAGTCAGATAAAGCAAATGTAAATGCCCTGTATGAGAAGTTCAAAAAGGACAACCCCGATGCCGGTTCCAATCCCTTTTCCCGTTGGCAACAGAAAAGGGCAATCAAGAAAGAATATGCTGCCGCCAAAGCCGGTAAGAATACCGCTTCGACAACGGCTTCTGCATCTAAGGGTGCAGGCAAGGCAACGGGCAAAGCAGCTCAGGGAGCCAAGAACATCACAGAAAGAGTAACGGAGTTCTGCACCACACACTCTAAAACGATTCTGTTTGTTTTGATTGCCGGACTGCTTTTTATGATACTCTCAGGGATGTTCTCGTCTTGTTCGGCTATGTTCCAAGGCGGCACACAGATCATTCTGGGAACTTCTTTTACTGCAAAAGAGGAAGATATTATTGGTGCGGACAATGATTACAAGGCTTTGGAAGCTGCGCTCCGCAATAAAATCAATAATATCGAGCGTACTCATAGCGGATATGACGAGTACCGGTATGACCTTGATGAAATCAACCACAATCCTTATGAGCTGGCGGCGTATTTGACGGTGAAGTTTGAGGATTACACCAGAGATGAGGTGCAGGCTACCCTGCAATGGCTATTTGAGCAACAATATGAGCTGACCCTGACGGAAGTAGTAGAGATTCGTACACGAACAACATCTTCTACTGATCCCGAAACGGGAGAGACAACAACAGAGGAAGAAGATTACGAATATTATATTCTGAATGTGAAGCTCAGAAATAAGGGCTTGAACAGTGTGATTTCAAATTCCGGCTTGTCGGAAGATGATATGGAGCGATATAGAATTTTGCTTCAGACAAGGGGCAACAGACCGGATATTTTCGGAAATGACATTTACGCCACCCCTGGCGGCGAGTACACCGATTATGATATTCCGGGCGAAGCGCTGACAGACACAAGATTTGCCAATATGATTCGGGAAGCTGAAAAATATCTGGGATACCCGTATGTGTGGGGCGGCAGCAGCCCGTCTACCTCCTTTGACTGCTCCGGATTTGTTTCCTATGTAATCAATCACTGCGGAAACGGTTGGAGTGTTGGTCGTTTGACCGCAAACGGTTTGATGGGCGTATGCGACATTATCCCGAAAAGCTCTGCCAAACCGGGAGATTTGATTTTCTTCCAAGGCACTTATGATACCTCCGGTGCATCACACGTTGGTATCTATGTTGGCAATGGTATGATGATCCACTGCGGAAACCCCATTTCCTACGCTTCTATCGAATCGAATTACTGGCAACAGCATTTTTACTGCTTCGGCAGAATCAGAAACTAAAGGAGGGATGGCGATTGAGTGCCAAGTTAGACAGAATAGGTGCAGACCTTGAAAAAGCCCGTAAGAAACGGGCAGAATGGGATGCTAAGGTGAAAGACCTGGAACGCAGATACCGTGAGGAGGAAAATTCCGAAATCCATGAGATGGTTCATGCTGCGAACCTGAATCCCGAACAGCTTTCCGAGCTGCTCCGTATGTTTGCTGCGGATATGGCTCCGAAGCCTGATACGATCAATACTATGAATGAGGAGGAAACGCAGAATGAGATTTAAGAAAATTGGAGCCGCATTGCTGGCGTGTGCAATGTGTTTTGGCGTGTTTTCTACAACGGCATTTGCCTATGTAGATGAAAGCGTAGCGACTGAAGAACCTGCGGTCGAAGAAAAAGTTCCCGAAACAGAGCCGGAGGAGCCGATGCTACCGCTTACTCCCGACGGCAATCTGACTTTGGTTGATGACGCTGGCTCGCCTACGAAAAGCGGAAAGCAGTTCATTACCGCTGTAACCAAAAACGGAAACTACTTCTATATCATCATTGACCGTGATGATAAGGGCGAGGAAACCGTGCATTTTCTGAATCAGGTGGATGAAGCCGACCTGCTCAAGCTGATGGACGAGGAAGAAGTTGCAGAGTTCACCAAGCCGGTTGAGGAAACAAAGCCGGAAGTAGTTGAAACAGTTCCTGAAATTACAGAACCGACACCGGAGGAAAAGCCGAAATCCACAAATATGCTCCCGGCGATTCTTACTCTGATTGTGCTTGCCTGTGGTGGTGGATTCTTCGTATTTAAGAAAGTCCAGGAAAAGAAGAAGGCACAGGAAGCGGCAAAGCCTGACCCAGATGCTGATTATGTGGACGATGACGAGGACTATGGGTACGATCCGGAGTTTGAGGACGACGATGAAGATAGCTCCGTCGATGAAGATGATAATGAACCTGTGTAAACAGGATAGGCTTGATGCCTGGGGCAGCCTTCGGGTTGCCTTTACATAGTTTCCGCTTTCAAAAAATAAAAAAATTTGCGTTTTTGAAAGTGACATCTTGCATATACTATTAGCAGACAGTATAATAAGTACAGCGAAGCGGTTTCGAGAAATGAAAAAACTTCAATTTTTGAAAGCGGGTGACTATATGAAAACAATCACGAGAGCAAAATATCTCGATAGAATCATTGAACTGAATGGTACTCCTGACATCAAGATCATCACGGGCATTCGTCGATCTGGTAAGTCCAAATTGATGCAGGCGTATATTGCGTATCTGAAAAGCAATTTTGAAAACATCAATATTATCTTCATCGACTTCATGGATTTGGCGTATGAAGAAATCAAGGAATACCATGCCTTACACGCCTATGTGGAAGAACATTATCAGGAAGGAAAAACGAACTACCTGTTTGTAGACGAGGTTCAGATGTGTCCCAAGTTTGAGTTGGCAATCAATAGCCTGTACTCTAAGGGAAAATACGACATCTATGTAACAGGCTCTAATGCTTTCCTGTTGAGTGCAGATCTGGCAACTCTGTTTACCGGACGCTATATTGAAATTCATGTGTTTCCTTTCAGCTTCCAGGAATATTGCCAGTATTATGATGATATTAGTGACAAAGATAAGCTCTTTGATGAGTACGCTATCAAGGGCGGTTTAGCAGGTTCCTATGCTTATAGAACCGAAAAAGACAGAACAAACTATATCAAAGAGGTCTACGAAACGATTGTTACAAGGGATTTGGTACAGAAATATACTCTCCCGGACACTTTGGTTTTACAACGTCTGAGCGAGTTCCTTATGGATAATATCAGCAACCTGACTTCTCCGAATAAGGTCAGTCAGCTACTGACAGCAAATGAGACTCCAACCAATCATGTAACCGTCGGCAAGTACATTAAGTATTTGTGCAATGCTTTTGTATTTTATGATATTAAGAGATACGACATCCGAGGCAAGAAATACCTTGAAAGCTCTGAAAAGTTCTATTTGTGTGACAGCGGTATTCGATATGCAATACTGGGAAGCAGAAATATAGACTATGGCAGAGTATATGAAAACGTTGTTTGTATCGAGCTTCTTCGCCGTGGATATGATGTCTATGTCGGCAAGCTCTATCAAAAGGAAATCGACTTTGTTGCTCAGAGAGGTAGCGAAAAGATTTATATTCAGGTCAGCGACAACATTTCCGGGCAGGAAACATTTGAGAGAGAATGCTCTCCTCTGCTTCAGATTCGAGACGCTTATCCGAAAATGATTATTGCCAGAACCAAACATCCCCAATATAGCTATGAAGGAATCGAAATTCACGATATAGCCGATTGGTTGCTACAAGAATAAGCAAGGTGAAATATCTCCGTCATTCTCTTTTGAAATGATGGAGATATTTTTATTATGACGGAGATTGTAGAACAGAAAATTGTATCAGGTTGCAAAAATCCTTTCCGAACTTTTTACATAGCAGTCATGCACTACGGTGTGTGGCTGCTTATTTTTTTGTGAAAGGAGCAGATGCAAATGAAATTAGTTTTGGCTGAAAAGCCTTCGGTTGCACAGAGTATTGCCAAAGTGTTAGGTGCTGCCAAGCGTGAGGATGGCTACTTAGAGGGAAACGGATATGTGGTCAGCTGGTGTGTAGGGCATTTGGTGGAGCTGGCACAGCCGGAAGTCTATGATGCGAAGTACAGCAAATGGGCTTATGCAGACCTTCCTATCTTCCCGATGGACTGGCAGTATGAGGTTTCTGCCGGTACGAAAAAACAGTTTGGGATTCTGAAAAAGCTCATGGCCAGAGAAGATGTTGCGAGTCTTGTGTGTGCAACAGATGCCGGTCGTGAGGGCGAGCTGATCTTTCGGTTGGTGTACCACAAAGCCGGGTGCAGAAAGCCGTTTGAGCGGCTTTGGATTTCCTCGATGGAAGATGTAGCAATCAAGGAGGGCTTTGAAAATCTCAGGTCTGGAACGGAATATGATGCTTTGTATGAAGCAGCACTGTGTCGAGAACGAGCCGACTGGATTGTTGGTATTAACGCTACTCGACTTTTTTCGACCCTTTACGGGCAGACCCTGAATGTTGGTCGTGTTATGACCCCTACCCTTGCTATGGCTGTTATGCGAGAAGCTGCCATTTCCGCATTCAAGCCTGAACTGTTCTACACAGTTCAGATTGGATTGGATGGTTTTACGGCTGCAAGCGAACGCTTCAAAACCAAGGCAGCAGCCGAAGCTGTCAAACAAAGCTGTTCGGTGGCAATCGTTCAGAAAGCTGAATGTAAGGAGAAAACAGAAAAGCCGCCTGCGCTCTATGACCTGACCAGTTTACAGAGAGAAGCCAACCGTGTGCTTGGCTACACGGCACAGCAGACCTTGGACTACACGCAGAACCTCTATGAAAAGAAACTGGTCACTTATCCCCGTACCGACAGCAGGTTTCTGACGGAAGATATGGCACATAGCCTGACCGACCTCGTAAAGCTGGCTTTCCACACATTCCCCGTGGAGGATGTGGATAACATACCAGTTCATGCAGAGCAGGTTGTGAATAACAAAAAGGTCACAGATCACCATGCCATCATTCCGACCAGAGAATTGCAGAAATGCAATCTGAGCGAACTTCCCAAGGGTGAACTTGCAATTTTGCAACTGATCTCGAATCGGTTGTGCGTAGCTGTTGGCGATCCGCACCGATACGCAGAGACAGTTATTGAGCTGGACTGTGGCGGTACCGTGTTTTCCACCAAAGGCAAAACTGTTGTGCAGGATGGATGGAAAGCTCTGGTTCAGAAAAATGATTCGACAAAATCCGACGAAAACGTGCAGACACTCCCTTCTGTTTCCGTTGGTGACGAAATGACCGTCAGCGGCACGGAAATCAAGGAAGGGAAAACATCTCCCCCTAAACACTTTACCGAGGATACTCTGCTTTCTGCTATGGAAACTGCCGGTGCGGACGAAATGCCTGATGAGGTGGAGCGCAAAGGTTTGGGAACGCCTGCGACCCGTGCCGGTATCATTGAGAAGCTGGTTCGCATCGGTTTTCTGGAGCGTAAGGGTGATAAGAAAACCAAACACCTGATTCCGACCCACAAGGGTACGGCTCTGGTAACAGTCATGCCGGAACAGATTCAGTCCCCATCCATGACGGCGGATTGGGAAGAAAAATTGTTGCTCATTGAGAAAGGCGAATATGCCAGCGAGGACTTTATGGACGAGATCAAAGATGTGATTGCCGGTCTGATTCAGAACTATGAAGTAATCCGTGATTCCGAGGTTATGATGTCGAAAGAAGCCAATTCTATCGGCAAATGCCCGCTCTGCGGCAGTGCTGTAGAGGACAAAGCCAAGGCATTTTTCTGTTCCAACAGAGCTTGCAAATTTGCCCTCTGGAAAAACAATCGCTACTTTGCGAGCATCGGCAAGAGCATGACTTCTGCCACGGCGCAGAAATTGCTTGGTTCCGGCAAGGTAAAGCTCAAGAATTGCAAGTCCGAAAGAACGGGCAACACCTTTGATGCCACCGTCTTTATGGAGGTATCAGATGATGGCAAAACGAAGTTCAGTATGGAATTTGAAAATGGAGGAAAGCGCAAATGACAAATGAGTACAACCCGGATGGTAAGGAAATCCGATTTATCGACAGCCATTATAAGGATTTGTTTCATATCCCCGATGGCAGCTGTGTGCAGATTCACTACCCGGATGAAATGGTTGTGAAGCCCTGCACCTTCATTGACGAGTATCATACGCAGATCGGATACAATGTGTTTCATATCTGCCAGTTTGCAGAAATTATGGAGCGCAACGGCGCAAGCTATATGCCGGAGCCTGAGATTATGGGCGATGAAGCCGCATGGAAGGTCGGAAAGGATAGAATCCTTGCGGTGCAGACCTGCGAAGATGGTTACGACTACACCCTGTTGGATGAAAACTACAACGAGATTGATGGCGGTCAGGTTGATAACCCTGAACTGTCCATGCTCGAAGTCCGCCGGGATATTCTGGAATCCTTCGGGCTGGAGCGCCGGGAACTGCGGGCAATGTTCTATGAGGATGTCATGGAGCAGGCTTTTGAAGTCGGCAGACAGGCGGTGGTGGTCAATGACCCTATCGCTGAGCTTGCTTTTAAGCTCGACCGTTTTGCAGAGAACTTCGACCCCTATGAATATATGGATCAGGTCGATGATGTGCAGGCGCATATCCAAGAAATCAAGGCAGATCTTGCCGCTGGTAATACGGCTCCGTATCGTGAGTTCCTGAATACAGCCATTGAAGAAGCCCGTGAGGAAACTGCGGTTGAGGTTGCCAAAGTGCTGAAAAGTCAGCTGGATAAGCTCGACTCTCCGAAGCGTGAGTCGGTCATGGAAAAACTGGCACAGGCCGCAGAAAAAGCTGCGCCTGCCAGTCCCTCTCCCAAACGCAAAGAGCCTGAACGATAAGGAGGACACGGATATGAAAAACGAAAAATGGGATGATGTTCACGGAAATACCACCCCGGATGACAGAATGGTTGCTTTTCTGGAAAGCCCCACGGATTCCTATGCGATTCTTCAGCTGCGGGAAGATGTAGACGATAATATCCCGCTCATGTTTGCAAATTACAGCTACCTTCAGAAGAAAGAAATGGAGCCTGAGATTGACCGTTACGAGGTGGTCTATCATGGCTCCATTTCTATGTCCGAGGATGTGAATCGGCAGCTGGAAGATTTGTATGTAAAGTTCAATATTGACCACCCGGATGATTTCCGTGGTCACAGTATGTCGGTCAGCGACATCGTAGCCTTAAAGGTAGTCGGTGAGGTATCCTTTCACTATGTAGATTCTGTTGGGTTTCAGAAGCTGGAAAACTTTATGAAGTCCGAAAACTACCTGAAAAACGCAGAGATGGCAATGGAAGATGATTATGGGATGATTGACGGTATCATCAATAACGGAAAAGCGTCCGGATTAGAGGAACGTCCTTCGGTGTTGGAGCAGTTAAAGGAAAAGCCCGTGCCGGATGTTTCCCATAAGCCGCCCAAGAGCCACCCGGAAAGGGAGATTGAATGATGGATTTCACACAGGATGAGCGGAACATGATGATGCTTTACAGCCCTGGCACAAGGTCAGGGCTGTGTGAAGCACTGACACTGATGAAGGAACAGCTTTCGGAGGACGAGTCAGAGCTTTTTGCTTTGGCAGACTCGGTTCTCCGTAAAGTTTCAGCCATGGACGATGCCGCCTTTGAGAAGCTGAACCTTTATCCGGATTGATAGGATTGGAGGGATACAATGAACGCAAAAGAGCGATTTTATTCCGGATTAGCAAAAGAAACGATTGGGAAAATCACCTCGAACACAGATAACTGGACTTCGTTTTTGAGAACGATGTCCCGCAACTATGAGTTCACCTATCCGGAACAGGTGATGATTTATGCTCAGCGCCCCAATGCGACCTTTTGCAAGCCCTATGAGGACTGGAACGCTGAAAATTACCGCAGATATGTAAAGCGTGGCTCTACCGGCATTGCTCTGTTTGTGATGAACAGGGATAAACCGTATCTGCGCTATGTGTTTGATGTGGCGGATACCGGCGTTCGCCGTTCTTCCCCGGAACTGAAACCGTGGGAGGTGACGCCTGAAAACCGCTCCTATGTCATGGAAGCGATGGAGCGTACCTTCGGTGTTGCCGCTGACGGGGTACTGGAAGCACAGCTTGAAGATATTGCATCCGCACTGGCGGCTGAGTATTGGGACGATTACAAAAAGCAGTTCCTCGACATCGTTGCCAACAGCTTCCTTGAGGAGTATGATGAACTCAACATCGAAGTAGCTTTCAAAAATGCGGTGGCAAACAGCGTATCCTATACGATGTATTGCCGGTTCGTGGAAAGTCCCGACAACTACTTCGAGCATGAGGATTTCCAGAAGGTGTTTGATTTTAACACCAGACAGACGGTAAATGCCCTTGGTACTGCGGTGAATGCCATCAGCACAAGGATGTTTCAGGAAATCGAAAAAGCGATTGGAGAACATGAGCAGATTAAAGCTACCGAAAGGAGTACAGATTATGAGCGAGATGACTTACAGACAGGCCGGAGATTATCAGATTCCGAACCTTCAGTTGGAGAACGAGGGAGAGAAACCTCTGGGCAAGTACGGCAGGATGCGTCGAGCATTTTTGGAACAGAACAATCCGATGCTCCTGAACGACATGATTCTGACGGAGAGCCTGTTCCCGCACCTGTGGGAGATCGAGGAAACAGCGAAAGCCAGAGTGGAGTTTCTGATGGAGCAGTACCTGAAGGACAGCCCCGCACCGGACAAGGAAACGCAGCAGATGGCGTGGGTGCAGCACATGAACAGCCTGAAAGCACAGGCGGAGGAAGTCGTGATGACGGAGCTTATCAACAGCTGAGTCTGAACCTTTTCCTCTCCGAAAATGAACAAATCAGTTTTATCGACCGAGCAGAGAGCTTTACGCCCTCTGCTTTTTCTTTTGCCCAGGAAGAAATCGACCACTTCCTTCTGCTTGGTAGCAATACCGATGAAGCCCGAAAAGTCGTAGCGCTGGAATATATGAAGCAGAAGCCGTTGGAAGAAATCGTTCAGACCTTAAAGCAGGTCTATCACGGCGGCTATGGTCTGAAAGAAGATAGCGGGAATATCTGTGCGTGGTATGCCGAGGACGGTATCCACCTTGCCAAAGGTTCCTCTGCCATTGACAGCCCCAGAGCGCAGATCGTTTCTTGGGAAACGGTTGCCGAGCGCATTGGAGAACTGCTTGAAAATGGTCGGTTCGCAACTAATGTGGAACTGGTAGAAGCATCCGGATATGAGCGTCAGAAGTTGGCAGAATCCCTGTGGCATCTTTATCACGATTTGAGTGAAGAAGCCCGTTCCAGCAACTATCTGGCAATTCTTCATCAGGAACCGTTTCGTGGTTTCCCTGACGAAACCGCAGACTTGGCTGAAAAGTTGGATGACCCTCGTTTCCACGCAACCTTGGTACAGCAGTATTCGGAATTTAGAAAAACCCTTGCGGAAAATCCCGATCTGCTTCGTTTTCACTATCACAAGCTGAATCTCATTCAGAAACAGCTGTATGAGTTGAATATGCCTTTGCGTGAGTATCAGACCGATATGATGCAGATGCCCCTTGTCCGCCAGTTCATTACGGATGATGAAGTCAATGCAGACTTGACCCGTGGAAGCGGCTTTTCCGGTGGTAAAGCCCGTATTTATAACTACTGGCAGGAGAATCATTCTGCCAAGGAAAAGATGGACTTCCTGAAGCATGAATACGGAACCGGTGGTCATTCCCATGCCTGCTCTGGTGCAACGCACAGCGGTCAGGATCACGATGCCAAGGGTGTTGCTTACACCAAGAGCGGTTGCGATAAATTGCAGATGTCCTGGGCGCAGGTGGTGCAGAGAATCGACGGTCTGATACGAAAGGGACGCTACCTCAGCCCGGAGGAAGAAGCGGAACGACAGGCTATCGAAGAAGCTAAAACTGATCCGTTGGAAGATGTTTATGACCGTTTCGCAGTGATTGATACCGAGGATGGCGAGTATGCGATCTGGGATAATCAGACCGATGACTACTATGTAGACCCGGAAGGCGTTACGGAATACTTCACGGACGAATGGCTTGCCAATGACTATTTGGAGGAAGTTCGTCAGTCCGTAGCTGCGATGGAGTCGGTTCAGCCAGAAGCGCCTGTGGCAGAGCCTGCCGAAGTTGTGGAAGCATCTGCTTCCGAGGAACCGAAATGGAATTATCAGGTCGGTGACACGGTATATCTGGACGATACAGCTTTCCGTGTGGAGCAGATCACGGACAGAGAAGTTCAGCTGCGTGACCCTACGCTTGCTTATCCCATCTTCCGTGCCGAGAATCGTGAGAATTTCGAGCGTATGCTCTCTCAGGACGAAAGAAACCATGCGGTAAGGGTTGATGCCCAAACCGAAGAAAAGCCCGTTACAGAGGATTTTCTGGGCAAAACCGAACCGAGGGACTACACCCCTGAGTATCAGCTGTTAGACCGTCTGCGTATGGACTGCGAATACTTCCTTGGTGCAGGACAGCACAGCGAAAAGCATCTGTGGGCAGGCAACCGCCATGCACAGATTGCCAAGATGCGTGAGCTGTATGAAATGATTCCCGACAAACCAGAATGGCTGACACCTGAGATGATTAACAGCTACGAGGAGCGCATGGCTCCCCGCTATCTGGTTGCCGCCTACCATCACTTTGAAAACGGCTTCGATGATAAACTGGACTACTACACTCTGGAAGAAGCGGAAAAAGCTGCCCAGGGCTATGTGGACGGAACCATGGAGGATGACGGATTCAAGTACGATGGTGCTGCCGTTTACGATCAGCAGGAGCATAAGTGCATCCGTATCTATGGGGACTACCCTGACGAAAAGGCACACGCACAGGTCAGAGCCAGTGCGGAACCCGAACAGCAGGAACCGGAACACTTCATCGATCATTTTTATGTTGCCGAGGACATTCAGAAGCGGGGTGCGCTGGACATCAAGGAATACAGTTCCTTTGATGATGCCCTGCGAGCCTACTATGCACTTCCTGACACGCAGAGAAAAGCCCTGGGTGCAATGAATACCAGAGATCTGCCGGGTAGTCTGGACTTCGTACAGTGCGTAGATGGAAAGGACACCATCATTCAGGATTATGCCCAGGTGGACGGATGGCAGAATGCCGAAGTCATGGACATTATCGCTCAGCTTGAGCAGTCCATCACCACCAGAGAAATCCCACCTGTTCCTGCGGTGAACTTCCACATCACGGATGACAACATCGGTGAAGGTGGACCGAAGCAGAAATTCGCAAGAAACATCGCAGCCATTGAAACTCTGTTCAAACTGGAAAGCGAGAACAGGAACGCCACTACCGAAGAACAGGAGATTTTGTCGAATTATGTCGGTTGGGGCGGTCTGGCAGATGCCTTTGACCCGGACAAGGGAAATTGGGCGAAGGAGTATCAGACACTGAAAAACCTGCTTTCCGAAGATGAATATGCTGCGGCAAGAGCTTCCACCCTGAACGCACATTACACCAGCCCTACGGTCATTCGCTCCATCTACGATGCGGTCGGACAGATGGGCTTTGAAACAGGAAATATTCTGGAGCCTGCTATGGGTATCGGCAACTTCTTTGGTATGCTCCCTCCTGAAATGCAGAGCAGCCGTTTGTATGGTGTGGAACTGGATTCCATCACCGGCAGAATTGCTCAGAAGCTCTATCCCAACGCAGAAATCAAAGTAGCCGGTTTTGAAACGACAGACCGCCGAGACTTTTACGATCTGGCTGTGGGTAATGTCCCTTTCGGCAACTACAAAGTGTCCGACAAGCCGTATGACAAGCTGGGATTCTCCATTCACAACTATTTCTTTGCCAAGGCTTTGGATCAGGTTCGTCCCGGTGGTGTGGTCGCTTTTGTGACAAGCCGTTACACCATGGATTCCAAGAACTCTGACGCAAGGCGATATATGGCGCAGAGGGCGGAACTGCTTGGTGCAATCCGTCTGCCAAACGATGCCTTTAAGAAAAACGCAGGCACGGAAGTCGTGTCCGACATCCTGTTCCTG
>ERZ791908.268-NODE-268-length-65204-cov-3.993830_pt1 | contig 65204 bp, 75 predicted proteins | sample MGYA00510144_ERZ791908 | MGnify/ENA primary metagenome ERZ791908 (study PRJEB30046, sample SAMN00792105) | human gut metagenome | study: EMG produced TPA metagenomics assembly of the A metagenome-wide association study of gut microbiota in type 2...
TATGACCATCTGTCCCTTGCTCTTTCTGCAGTTGTCCAGATGATGGTCTTTTCCAAAGCCGCCGGCGTTATGTTCACGGTAAATGTGGCTAACGGTGATGACAAGAACATCATGATCGAAGGGGCCTACGGCCTTGGTGAATATGTGGTTGGCGGCATTGTAACGCCGGACAGCTACGTCGTTTCCAAAGACGAAATGAAGCTCATTTCAGTATCGGTCAATGAACAGGATAAGATGCTCATCCGCAAGCCCGGCGGCGATACCATGGAAGTGCCTGTTCCTGAAGCAGACCGCAGGAAACAGACCCTGACAAACGCACAGATCCTGGAACTTGCAGGATACGCCAAAAAGATTGAAGCCCATTATGGCTGTTATATGGATATGGAATGGGGCATTGATGAAAGGGATGGCAAGATCTGGATTCTTCAGGCTCGTCCGGAAACTGTTTGGTCCCGCCGCAACAAGGAAAAGAAGAACGAAGAAGAACAGACGGCCGGATCCATGGAAGGGGCCAAGGTTCTTTTGAAGGGCCTTCCCGCAAGCCCGGGTCAGGGCTATGGCAAAGCCCATGTCATCCGCGACCCGAAGGATATTGACGAATTCAAGGATGGAGAAATCCTCGTTACGGAAATGACGGCTCCGGACTGGGTGCCTGCCATGAAAAAGGCACAGGCCATTGTCACGGACAGTGGCGGCATGACCTGCCATGCTTCCATTGTCAGCCGCGAACTGGGTATCCCCTGCATCGTTGGCACCAAATCCCGCGGTGAAGCGGCTACGGAAGTCCTCAAAGGCGGCGAAGAAATCACGGTCGATGCGTCAAACGGCGTTGTTTTTGCAGGCAACCTTCAGGTAAAGAAGGCGGAAGCTGCCGCCGCGCCGGCGCAAGCTGCTGCTGTTGTGGAAACCTTCCCTGTAACGGGAACCAAGATCTACATGAATTTGGGTGATCCGTCCCTTGCCGATAAATACGCCAGCCTGCCCTGCGACGGCATTGGCCTCATGCGTGAGGAATTCATCTGGACGACCTATATCCATGAACATCCGCTTTATCTTCTGAAGACGGGTCATCCGGAAAAGGTTGTCGAAGCCCTTGCCGAAGGGTTCCGCAAGGTGGCTCAGGCCATGGCTCCGCGCCCTGTTACCCTGCGCTTCAGCGATTTCAAGTCCAGCGAATACCGCGACCTTAAGGGTGGGGAAGAATTTGAACCCCATGAACCGAGTGCCCTCCTTGGCTGGAGAGGGGCTTCCCGTTACTACGATCCGAAATACACGGCTGCTTTTCGTCTGGAAGTCCAGGCGGTCCGCAAGGTTCGTGAAGAATACGGCCTCAAGAACCTCAACGTCATGATTCCTTTCTGCCGCACCGTGGACGAATGTGCCAAGGTCGTATCCATCATGGAAGAAGAAGGACTCCATCGCGGACCGGACTTCAAGGTCTGGCTCATGGCGGAAATCCCGGCAAATATCATCCTTGCCGACAAATTTAATCAATATGTCGACGGCTATTCCATCGGTTCCAACGACCTTACGATGCTGACGTTGGGCTGTGACCGTGACAACGATGTCATTTCCCACCTTTTTGATGAACGCAATCTGGCTGTACGCCGCGCGGTACGCCACCTTATCGAAGTGGCCCACCGGGATGGCAAGACGGTCTCCCTCTGTGGGCAGGCTGCCAGCGTCTATCCGGAATTTGCCGAATTCCTTGTGGAAAGCGGCATTGATAGTATGTCTGTCAACCCTGACGCTGTGAAATTCACGAAAAAGATGGTGGCCCAGGTCGAGCAGCGGATCATCCTTGATAAACTGACGGGCCGCGGTCGCAATAAGAACGACGAAGAACTGGCTTGGTAATAGTCCCTGCAGGAAAGGCTGCTGCCGTGCGGCAGCAGCCTTTTCCTGCAAGAGGGAAGAATGCAGGGAAATGTTCTTGACGGATGCACGAAAATTAGGTACGCTTTTTTCGTAATGTGGAAGAAAGGGGGTGAATCCCATTCCACTAAGTGATAGACAGAAAAAAATTGCCGAGATTGTTCGCCGGAGCGGCCCCATTACGGGAACGGAAATTGCCGGAGAACTAGGTCTTACGCGGGCCGCCCTGCGCAGTGACCTTGCCATCCTCACCATGGGCGGGATTCTTGATGCCCGGCCTCGCGTTGGCTATTTCTACACGGGGAAAAGCACCTTGGGTATGCTGGTGGAGGAATTGTCTTCCATTACAATCGAGGATATCATGAGTGTCCCCATTGTCGTCAGTGCCAGCAAAAGTGCCTATGATGCTGTTGTCACCATGTTTTTGGAAGATGTAGGAACCCTCTTTGTTGTGGATGGAAAGGGATGCCTTTTTGGGGTCATTTCCCGTAAGGATCTTCTCAAGGCGTCGCTCAGCCAAGGCGCGGACCTACATAATCTGCCCCTTGCAATGGTCATGACGGGGCTATCCAAGATTGTCCTTTCTAAGCCCCATGAACCAGCTGCTGCGGCGGCTAGACGTCTTATCGAAAGGGAAGTGGACTGCTTGCCCGTAGTTCTTCCTTTTGACGAAAAAAAGGGCAAATGGAAACTCGTCGGACGCGTCTCCAAGACCAATATGACGAGACTTCTGGCAGAACTTGCCGAAGGAAAGGGAGGGACCTATCATAGCTAATCAACCCATCATCTATGCCATTTCCGACTCCATTGGGGAGACCAGTGAATCGGTTGTCCGTGCTACAACAAGCCAGTTTGTGCAGGAAAAGTTTGATATCATCCGTGTGCCCTATGTCAACAGCATTGAACAGATTGATAAGATTGTCCAAGAAGCAAAGGAATCCAATGCGGTTATCTGCTATACCATCGTATCTCCGGAAATCAGGGCCGAAGTCGCCCGCAAGACCCAGGAACTGAATGTGACTGCCGTTGATATCTTGGGGCCGGTCCTGACGGCCATTGAAAAGACCAGCGGGCTTACACCAAAAAATCAGCCTGGCCTCATCCATGCCTTGGATCATGAATATTTCAAACGCGTTGCCGCCGTGGAATTTGCCATCAAGTATGATGACGGGAAAAATCCTTGGGGCCTTACGAAAGCGGACCTTGTCATCATTGGGGTATCCCGTACTTCGAAGACGCCCCTTTCCATGTATCTTGCCAATAAGCAGCTCAAAGTGGCCAACGTTCCCCTTGTGCCGGAGATTCCGCCGCCTGAGGAACTTTTCAAGGTCCCGAATAACCGCATCATTGGTCTTCTCATCGATCCACACAAGCTCAATGAGATCCGTATTGCCCGTCTTAAGGCGATGGGGCTTGGGGATACAGCAAACTATGCGGACCTGCGTCGTATTGAAGAGGAACTCGATTATGCGCGAGCCATTATGCAGCGGCTCCACTGTATGATCATCAATGTTTCGAATCGGGCCATTGAAGAAACGGCAAGTCTCATTTTGGAGTATCTGCGCAAAAACTTTGATTTTGAATATTAAAAAACTGGGGAAAAGCGTTCAGGCTTTTCCCCGGTTTTTCGATTTACTGTACGATTTTCTTCGTCTTAACATTATAGGTAAGCGTGTCCTTTTCAACGCGATCCCCGGTCTTATGATTTACGTAGACCGCATCTCCCGTAAAGGTGGCAAGTTTCGTCTCCCAGTCAAAACGCCCCTGCTGGGCCCGGATGTCCGCATCTCCTTCTTCAAAGATGACGGGGCCTTCTACCTCGGCCGAATGATCACTATGCCGGACGATGGTGGATGTTCCCCGAAAGGTAATGTCTCCATCGACGAGGCTGATGTTTCCCCAAGCCCGTACTTCGTTGGTAAGGAGCGAAACTTCAGCTCGGTCAGCCGTAATGGTGCGGTTCCCTGTTTTTACGGCGACATGGCCGGAAAGACGGTAAGTCAGCGTATCAGGATCAAATTCCTGATGATCATACGTAATTTCTGGTGCTGCTGACGCCAAAGGAGCAGAAAGAAAAGTCATAAGAAGACAACAGCATAAGAAAATTTTTTTCAGCATCGGCGACGCCTCCTCAAGAAAAAGTCCAGCAGAAAAATGGCTTTTCCACGATTCTTCCATAAAAAATAACACTTAATTATACGCTATCTTGAAGAAAATTTCATTACAAAAAAGGGAATTCGTCACTTGTGTAGAATAAGATAAATAGCGAAGGAAAATTGAGGGAAGGCGTCTGCGGAGGTTTTCCCTTATTTTTATGATAGACAAGGGACTTTTTTAGGAAAGGCGGTGACGGTATGGGAGATCTCAAGGAAAAATATGAGAGCTTCAAGGAACAGGTCCGTCAGGCCGCTGATATTGTGAGCGTTGTTTCCGAAACGGTGGACCTCAAGAAAAAAGGCCGCCGTTTCTGGGGATGCTGCCCTTTCCACTCGGAAAAAACGCCTTCTTTTACCGTGAATCCAGAAAAGGGCTTTTTTCACTGCTTTGGCTGCGGCGCCGGCGGTGATGTCTTCACCTTCGTCATGAAGCGGGACCACGTTTCCTTTGTTGAGGCGGAACGGATCCTAGCCAATAAGTACGGAATTCCCATTCCGGAACCTGAAAAGACGGCTGAGGAAATCCGTCGGGAGCAGGAGGAAAAAGAAATCGTCGGGACCAATGAGCTGGCAGCCCGGTTCTTCCATGCGTGCCTGACAAAGACTCAATACGGAAAGGAAGGATTGACATATCTTGCCAGCCGCGGCATTGGTATGGATATTGTCGAGTCCTTTGAGTTGGGGCTTGCTCCACCGGATGCCCAGACCTTTCATAAGGCCCTTGAAAAGAGAGGAATCCCTGAAAAGACGCTCCTTAAGGCCGGGCTTATAGGCCAGTCCGATTCCGGTCGGATCTATGACAAATTCCGTGAGCGAATCATGATCCCCATCAAGAACCCTCGGGGGAAAGTCGTTGGCTTTACGGGCCGCATCCTGCGCAAGGAGGCTTCGCCGGCCAAATACATGAATACACCGGAGACAAGCTGGTTCCATAAAGGACGCCTGCTCTTTGGGATGGACCGGGCGCTTCCGAGCATCAGGAAGCGGCGCCAGGCACTCATTGTCGAAGGCCATATGGATGCCATCAGCCTCCATGCGGCAGGTATCACTTGGGCTGTGGCGTCCATGGGAACGGCCTTCACGGAATATCAGGCGAAGCTTCTAAAGCGCGTCACACCGGAAGTCATCTTCTGCTTTGACAGCGATAACGCCGGACGCAATGCAGCCATGCGGTCCATTCCCATTGCCCTTGCCGTGGGCCTTGAATGCCGCGTCATGCACGTTACAGACGGCAAGGACCCCGATGAATTCATCCGCAAGGACGGGCAGGAAGCCTTCCTTTCCCTCTTGGACCAGGCCAAGGGCGGCATTGATTACGAAGTCGACACGGTGCTCTCCCGAAGCGATGTAACGACTCTTTCAGGAAAGGTGGGGGCCGTTTCGGAAATCCTGCCCTTTTTCAAGGACTGCCGCTCTGATGTGGAAGTGGGTGAACGTATCCGCGATCTTTCAAGGCGCCTTGTCCTTGATGAGGGTGAAATCCGGAGTGAGTACCAAAAGCTTGTCCGCCCCAATGGGAGCGGACGCCCCTTCAATCCCGAATGGCTGCTGCAAAAGAAGGTTGCAATCAAAAGCCCGACCCAACAGGCTGAGCGGGGCGTGCTCTATGCACTTCTCATGGGCTTGGAAATCGATCCTGATCAGGCAGGTTTTGCTCATACGGATGCGTTTTCAACCGCTGCAAGACGGGCCATCTTTACCTCTTATTGTGCTCGCAAGGGAGCCGGCACTTTTCATGATGGACGGGACCTTTTTGAGGATGTAAATGAAGAAGGAGCCGCGGAACTATCGACCATCCTTGCTTCGTCAATCCCTCAAGAAACGCTCCCAGAAGTGCTCCGGGACTGTCTTTTCCGGCTGCAGACAGCAACGCTTGAAAAAGAATATGAACGGCACAGTGAACTGGCCCAGCGCTATGAAAAAGAAGGTAATGAAAAATTTTTAGAGGAATTACAGGAATGCCGACGAATAAGAATGGAGATACGAAATTTAAGAAGTGCGGTACCCACCCGGTGACCGCAGTACTTTTGATGATGAGGGGAAGGAGGGAACGCTCAAATGACTGATCAAAAAATAAAGGAGCTGGAAACTAAAAAGGTGAAGGAAACCAAAGAAACCGAAAAGAAACCGGCTGCAAAGAAGAAGACGGCGGCTAAATCGTCCGCTAAATCAGCCACGGCTAAAACAAAGACCAGTGGTAAGAAAGCTGCTCCCAAGAAAGATGCAGCGCCGCAAAAGACCACCGCTGAGTGGATTACTGAATTCGAAGCCTTGGCAAAAAAGAATTCAGGCGTTCTCACTTATAAGGAAATCCAGGATCGCATGCAGAATACAGATTCCATTTCCGTTGATGAAATGGATGAAATTTATTCAAAACTGGCAGAAAAGAATATCGAAGTTGTTGATGACCATGCCGAAGAGGAAGAACCGGAAAACATGGACGATGAGGAACTGACCATTGAAGAGTCGGAACTGTCCAACCTGTCTGTCCCAGAAGGGGTCATCGTCGATGATCCTGTCCGTATGTATCTTAAGGAAATCGGCCGCGTGCCCCTGCTTTCAGGAAATGATGAAATCAAGCTGGCTAAACGGACCGATAAAGGCAATCAGGCCGCCGTCATTTTGGACGGTCAGTCCCCGGAAGTTGAACGGGAACCTGTCAATAAGCGCCTGAGCGCGGCGAAGCTCCTCGATACGATCGAGCAATACCTCAAGGAAGAGGAAATTTGGTGTGACAGCAGGACTGTATCCATCGTCTATCGCTTTATCCTAGCGGAAACGCAGGATAATCCAAGCCTTGATGAAGCAGCTATTGAAGCCTACAGCCCGGCCTTTACCGTAGATGAACGCAAGCGCCTGCAGCGGCTGCTTCTTGAAAAAGGGTATCATCTGACCCGTTCGCCCAAGACTGGCAGCGGAGATGAGGAAGTGGACGACAAGTCTTATCTGCCTGAGCTCTATGATCTGTTTGCCGCTGTTTCTGAAAAAGTTGAAACAAAACCGGACGAATCACTGAGCATCCGTCTTGAAGAGGACCGTAAGCGTTTTAACCGTGTCCTGCATCGGGCCGCTATGTGCGGTGAAAAAGCGAAGAAGGCCCTTTCGGAAGCCAACCTGCGGCTTGTTGTCTCCATTGCCAAACGGTATGTAGGCCGTGGCATGCTTTTCCTTGATTTGATCCAAGAGGGCAACCTGGGCCTCATTAAGGCTGTTGAAAAATTTGACTATAATAAGGGATTCAAGTTCAGTACCTATGCTACTTGGTGGATCCGCCAGGCCATTACCCGTGCCATCGCTGACCAGGCCCGTACAATTCGTATTCCTGTACATATGGTTGAAACCATCAATAAACTGGTTCGCGTTTCCCGCCAGCTCCTGCAGGAACTGGGCCGTGAACCGACTCCGGAAGAAATCGCCCAGGAAATGGATGTGCCTGTTGAACGGGTCCGGGAAATCCAGAAGATCGCCCAGGAACCGGTTTCCCTTGAAACGCCGATTGGCGAAGAAGAAGATTCCCATCTGGGAGACTTTATTGAGGATCAAGAAGCTCCCTCACCAGCAGAAGCCGCTTCCTATACATTGCTTCAGGAACAGCTGGGAAAAGTCCTTCAGGAGCATTTGAGCCCCCGCGAACGGCGTGTCCTCGAATTGCGCTTTGGTCTTCTCGATGGACGTACGCGTACCCTCGAAGAAGTCGGTCAGTACTTTGGTGTGACCCGTGAACGGATTCGTCAGATCGAAGCCAAGGCCCTGCGCAAGCTGAGAAGTCCGAAACGGAGCAAACCCCTCAAGGAATTCCTCGAGTAAGAAACGTTGACAGCGCATCTTTTTCTGGGGTATAATTCCTACATTGGGCCTATAGCTCAGCGGTAGAGCCCCCGGCTCATAACCGGTTGGTCCTAGGTTCGAATCCTAGTGGGCCCACCAACTTTTTCCCATTCGAACTTCCTTCTTCCGAAATCGTGAGCGGATTCCGGAGTGAAGGAAGTTCTTTTTGGTATTTGTAGTACACTTCAATCTTATCCGGATATATAACCACCCCGGCTATCAACGTGTCAATGAGCTGGCTGCGATATTTAGCATCTGCCGGATCACCGGCCAAAAGAGAAGTAAGGAAAAATTCAATATGATCCTGTGTCAATGTGAATGGCTGACGTTTCAGCTTTGCCCTGGAGAGTTCTTTCTCCAGGGCCTTTATTTTTTCTTCATACTCTGTGATGTTCCGGGAGATTGTTTCCGATATGACTCCGGCCTCTATCGCTTTAATGGAATTTGCCACCCGCTTTTTATAGTCCTTTAGTTCGGCCTCCAGGTTGTCTACAACGGGATCCGGTTCGCCTGCTACTTCCTCTTGGATCCGGATAATCTGTTTGGCCAGCTGCCGTATGGTCTCCGGCCGGTTAAGGGCCTTCAATGTTTCCAAAGCTATCCATTCTTCCAGTTTGTCCTGCCGGTAGTTTTTCCCTTTGCACCCTTTCCGATGGACTCTGTTAGAGCAGCAGTAATAGGCATATGGGACCCCGGTGTGGCTGGTCCCACTTTTTCCGATGTAGGCAGCCCCACAAAGGCCACAGGTCATTCTGCCGGTTAGAAGGTAGTTCTCTACCCTCTTTCTTGTGCTCTTGTGTTTCCGGGATTCTATAAGCTCCTGGACCTTATCAAAGACTGACCGTTCAACAATGGGAGGAACTACGCCTTCAACATCTTCATTTCCCCAGTGATAGATCCCGATGTACTTCTTATTCCTGAGCAGGTTCCCGAAATTGCCGGACGCGAACGGCCTGCCAAAGGAATTTTTATATCCCATGGCATTAAGTTTCCCGGCTATCTTCTTCAGGGCCCGGCCTTCCAGGACACTCTGAAAAATAAAGCGGACGGCCTTGGCGTTTCGTTCGTCCACCACCAGTTTTCCGTCCGGCCCCTTCTTGTATCCCAGAGGGGCCCGGCCATTCGCCTTTCCTTCCAGGGCATTTTCTGTCATACCCCGGTGCACGTTTTCCGCCAGCTCAGCACTATAGTATTCTGCAATCCCTTCTATCAGAGATTCTAAGAGGATACCGGATGGATCATCCGTGATTCTTTCCATAGCTGACAGCACTTTGACTCCGTACTGGGCAATCTTATGCTTGTACACGGCGCTGTCGTAGCGGTTCCGGCTAAAGCGGTTTAACTTGTACACCAGGATATAACTGAATTGCCGTTTTTTACAGTCGGCAATCATCTGCTGGAAGGCCGGTCTCCGGTCCGTCCTGGCAGTAAGCGCACGGTCAGTATAGGTCTGTATGACCTCTAAATCGTTTCTAAGGGCAAATTCTTCACATACCCTTATCTGCCCTTCAATGGATTCTTCCCGCTGCCTGTCGGACGAATAACGGGCGTATATGACACACTTCTGAGACATGGCTTCCTCCTCTTAAAACAGCCCCATAATACTAGTCAGCGATCATTAAAAGCAATCATGTCACATCTCCTTTAACAAGGCAATAAATTGCTTCGGAACGCCTCTGTTCGCGCCCAAGTCATACAAAGACGTATCAGGATATTCAGACAAATACTGCTCGTTTAACAACAAGCTGACAGCAAATTTATTGGCAGTATGTTCTACTTTATCAGTGTTTACACTCATGGTATAGGTCTTTAGCCATTGAGTGTTGGCCGTGGGAGTGCAGAGAGCATGGCCCAATTCGTGAGCACACACAAACAGCAGCATGTTTTCCGGGGTCCGTTTATCGTCTATGATAATGAACTTTGAACGTTTATATTTCAGGTAGTTCCCCAGCTTTCCGCCCAGGTCTCCGTAAATGACGTGGATACCCAGATGATCCGCTAGCTTGAACGGATCATCTGTTTTATATTTGCGTATCAGCTGTTTTACTTTCTTTCTGACATCCATGGCAATCACTCCTTTCGGAATTTCTTTGGAGTGTACTTCTTTTTGGCAATCTTTTTTGCCTGGATCATAGCTGCCTTAATGGTAGCTTTAAATGCTTCGATATCTTCCATATCTGCATTATCATCGTAGGCAGCAGAAGAAACGGAGTTCATCATATCTTCCAGGTCAGATTCGATTTCTCTTTCTTCTCTGCTTGAAAGGTTGTTGCTTTCTTCTTTATCCCATCCCAACAGGTATGCCGGAGTGGTATTTAATGCTTTTGCCAGGGGCTCCAGTATGGTAATGGGGAGGTCTTTAATATCGGCATTTTCATATCTATATATGGTTGCCTTGTTTTTCCCCAGCTTTTTAGCAAGTTCTTCTGCGGAAAGGCCCTCGCGCTTTCGGCACTCTTTTATTCTTGCACCAATGTTATTTTCCATAGCGGCCATTCCCCCTTCTTTATTTGGGCAATATTATACAATTAGTTTCGCAAATATGCAATAAATAAATGCCAATCTTTATAAAAGAGTCGCATGTTTTTAGAAAAACATATTGACAACGAGAAAGGAATAGAATAATATGTTCATATCAAAAGTCGCATAAATGCGAAAAGAAGGGGGTGAAAATAGTGGTCAATCTGGATAAATTAAAAGGCAAAATCAAAGAAAAAAGATTTACTATTTATTCCCTGGCCATGGCTATCGGTATCAATCCGGCTACGCTGTATCGGAGATTTGAGGTCAATGGTGAAACTTTCACCATTGGAGAAGTTACGGCTATTGCCAGAGAACTGCGTCTTTCTTATAAAGAACTGAACGAAATTTTTTTTGAAAAGAAAGTCGCATAAATGCGACTTAAAAGGAGGTTCTCTTATGGAAAATATCTGGAAGCCGTCAGAACGGCCTGACGGTGACTATGTTGTCCGCAACTCAAAAGGCGAGGTAATGCTTCGGGCAGAGATGGGTCAGAGCGGTTCAATGTATCTCACGGATGCACGGTTCGGCACCCTGAAAGAAGCCCAGGATTGTGCTGACGACATGAACAGGAGGGAGCATGAACAAGCTGGTTGAGCTAATAACTGAATACGTCAATACCCACCAGGCTGAATACGTGGCCTGGCTTGCCAATAAAAGGAGGAATAAAGATGGAAAAGCGATTGAGAAAGCATCCCCCGCTGTGGCTTTGGCCGCCGCTGATTGTTTACATTCTCATCCGGGTGCTGTTTAGCTTTATCGGTGATTTCTTTGACCTGATCTGTGAAGGATTTGAAGTTCTGGGACCCCGATTCCAGGGGGTCGTGATTGGCTTTTTCGGGGCCGTGTCCCTTTTCATCATCGCAATCAATCTGGCAATCTGGGGGTAAGTCTATGACCAATGAAAACAAAGAGGCCCGTCAGCATGGCAGTGCTGGCGGACCTGGTGAATCTATCCCGATTCACCTCTAGTATACCACGGAGGAAAGAGTATGAAAATCAATACGTTGGAAATCGAAAACGTCAAACGGGTGAAGGCAGTCAAGCTGGAACCTTCTGCCAACGGTTTAACCATCATCGGCGGGAAAAATGGCCAAGGCAAAACTTCCGTCCTGGATGCCATCATGTGGGGGCTGGGTGGAGACAAGTTCCGCCCTTCCGTTCCTCAACGGAGTGGGGCCCTGGTACCGCCTTCCATCCACATTGAGCTGGACAACGGCCTGGTGGTAGAACGGAAAGGGGTAAACAGTGCCCTGAAAGTAGTGGATGCCACCGGCAAAAAATCAGGACAGAAACTGCTGGATGCCTTCATTAGCAAACTGGCTCTCAACCTGCCGGCCTTCCTATCTGCCAGCGACAAAGAAAAGGCTGATACCCTGCTGAAAATTATCGGAGTTGGTGACCAGCTAACCACCCTGGAAGATCAGGAGAAGAAGCTGTACTTCCAGCGAACGGAAATCGGCCGGTATCGGGATATGAAAGAAAAGGCAACCAAAAACATGCCCAGCTACCCGAATCTGCCGGAAAATCCCATCAGCGTCAGTGATCTAATCAAACAGCAGCAGTCCATCCTGGCAAAAAATGGGGAAAACCAAAGGAAACGAGAAAACGCCGCCCACTATGACCAGGTACTGAAGCAGGCCCGGGCAGCTTATGAACAGGCCAAGACGGCACTAGAAAAGGCAGAACAGGACTGCATGATTGCCCGAAAAGCAGCTGAAGATCTTCAAGACGAAAGCACCGCTGAACTGGAAAAGAACATTGCCGACATTGAAGAAATCAACCAGAAAATTCGGATCAATGAAGACAAGAAAAAGGCAGAAGAAGAAGCCGACAGCTACAGCCTGAAATACAACCAGCTTACAGATGTCCTGGATGAAGTGAGGAACAAAAAACAGGCCCTGCTGGATGGAGCAGATCTCCCCCTGCCGGGGCTTTCGGTGGAAGAAGGCAAGCTGATCTACAACAGCGTTCCCTGGGACGGCATGAGCGGAGCAGAACAGCTGAAGGTGGCCACAGCCATCGTCCGGAAGCTGAACCCGGAATGCGGCTTTGTCTTGATGGATAAGCTGGAACAGATGGATTTGGATACCCTCCAGGAATTCGGGACATGGCTGAAGGACCAGGGGCTCCAGGTCATCGCCACCCGGGTATCCACGGGAGCCGAATGCAGCATCATCATCGAAGACGGAATGGTCAAGGGGACGACCGATGAGATTGCCCCCAGCAAGCCGAAATTCACGGCAGGAGCGTTTTAAGGAGGAATTCATAATGGAGATTACCAGTGGCGTACTGAAACGGCCTCAGAAGGTTGTGGTTTACGGCCCCGAGGGCATTGGGAAAAGCACTTTTGCCAGTCACTTCCCGGACCCGCTGTTCCTGGATATCGAGGACAGCACCAGCCAGCTGGACGTGAAACGGATCCAGGGCATCAACAGCTGGGAAATGCTGCTGTCCCTGATCAGCCAAATCAATCGGGAGCGACACTGCAAGACGGTGGTGGTGGATACTGCCGACTGGGCGGAAAAGCTGTGCATCCAGCATGTATGCGCCGTCAACAAAAAGGGCAGCATCGAAGATTTCGGCTACGGCAGCGGGTACGTGAAGCTGCTGGAAGAATTCGCCAAACTGCTAGAAGCCCTGAACCTGAGCGTGAAAGCTGGCATCAATGTGGTGCTGAACGCCCATGCCCAGATTCGAAAATTCGAACAGCCGGACGAAATGGGAGCCTACGACCGGTGGGAATTGAAGCTGAACAAGAAGACCACGGCCCAGACGGCTGCCATCGTCAAGGAATGGGCGGATGCACTGCTGTTCATCAACTACAAGACGGTAGTGGTGGCAGATGACAACGGTAAAAAGAAAGGGGTAGGGGGCAAACGGGTTATGTACACCCAGCATGCCAGCACCTGGGACGCCAAGAACCGCTGGGGACTACCCATGGAAATGCCTTTCGAATACGAAAGCATTGCCCGGTTCATCCCAGGAGTCGGTATCCAGGAGGCTCCTGACCCTGCTGCGGAACCGCAGCAGGAACCGCCAAAAGTTGCCAAACCGCAGCAGCCTCCGGCAGTCACGGCCGAAGAAGTCATGGCCGCGGACCCGAAGCAGGCCACAATCCGCAAGGTGTTCGACCTGCTGAAGACGGAAAAAATCACGGAAGACAAGGTTCGGAAGGCAGTGGCAGCCCGTGGCTACTATCCGGAAGACATGAGCATCATGGATTATGACCAGGAATTCCTGGAAGGCGTCCTCCTGGGAGCCTGGCCCCAGATCAAAGCGTTTATCGACCAGAACAATCAATAACAGGAGGAATGAAAAATGGCTTTTGAAGAAATGGGAACTATTGTAAATCAAAATCAGGAACACGAACTGGACTGGAATTCTACGATTACTGCGGAAGGCGGCAGCAGACCCCGTATTATTTTGCCGGAAGGAGACTATCGGTTCATCATTGCCGGCTTTGATAAGCAACGGTACAATCCGAAACCCGGAAGCAAGATCCCGGCCTGCTGGAAAGCTCAGTTAAAAGTATGGATTTACGAAAATCCGGAAGATGAAGAACCAGTAGTAGAGATCCCATTCAATCTTTATCTGCACAGCACACAGGAATGGGCTCTAGCATCCTTCTTTCTGGCCATTGGACAGAAAAAGCACGGGGAACCGTTGCGGATGAACTGGCAGGCCGTCCCTGGCTCCACAGGGATGTGCCATGTGAAGCCCCGAACCTATAACGACAAGGAATACAACGACATCAAGTACTTCATCGATCCCAAGGACATCAAGCAACCTGCACCGGCAGCGCCCGCGACTGCCTCTTTCCAGGCTGGCACATTCTAAATGGCTATGAGCCTCAGACCGTATCAGAAGGAAGCTGTTCAGGCAGTAGAAAACGAATGGAACAGCGGGCATAAACGGACTCTGCTTGTCCTTCCTACCGGTACGGGAAAAACCATCTGTTTTGCTACGGTAGCAAAAGATATGGTCAGCAAAGGAAAGAAAGTGCTCATCCTAGCACATCGGGATGAGCTCCTGAATCAAGCGCAGGATAAGATTGCCAGCGCAACCGGGCTCCAATGTGCCAAAGAGAAAGGGCCGGAAACATCTCTGGATAGCTTCTACCGGATTACGGTGGGAAGTGTCCAGACTCTCATACGGCCCCAGCGGCTGAAACGATTCCGGCCGGATGAGTATGGCACTATCATCATCGACGAAGCCCATCACGCTTTGGCAGAAAGCTACCAACGGGTGCTAAACCACTTCCAGGATGCAGACGTCCTGGGAGTGACGGCTACCCCGGAACGGCAGAATGTGGCCTGCCTGGGGGAATATTTCGATTCCCTGGCCTATGAATATACCCTGCCCCAGGCCATCCATGACGGATATTTGTGCAAGATCAAGGCTCTGACCATCCCTCTCACCCTGGACATCCAGGGGGTGAAAACATCAGCCGGCGACTATTCTGCCGGCCAGCTGGGGGATGCACTGGACCCCTACCTAGAACAGATTGCTACAGAAATGGAAAAGTACTGCAGGGACCGTAAGACGGTGGTATTCCTGCCCCTGGTAGCCACTGCCCAGAAGTTCCGGGATATCTTGAACCGGCACGGGTTCCGGGCAGCAGAAGTCAATGGGAATAGCCAGGATCGGGCTGAAATCCTGGCGGATTTCGATGCCGGGAAATACAACGTGCTCTGCAACGCCATGCTGCTCACGGAAGGCTGGGACTGCCCGGCCGTGGACTGCGTGGTGATGCTGCGGGCCACCAAGATCCGGGCACTGTACTGCCAGTGTGTGGGCAGGGGAACCCGGCTGTTTCCAGGGAAAAGGGAACTGCTGCTCCTGGATTTCCTGTGGAACACATCCCGCCACGATCTGTGCCGGCCGGCATCCCTGATCTGCAAGAAACAGGAAGTGGCCGACAAAATGACAGCCAACCTGGAAGAAGCAGCAGGGGAAGCCATCGACTTGGAAGAAGCGGAAGAAAAGGCTGCCACCGATATCGTAGCCCAGCGGGAAGCGGCCCTGGCCCGGGAGCTACAGGAGATGCGCACCCGGAAACGAAAGCTGGTGGATCCCATCCAGTTCGCCATCAGTATTTCTTCCGAAGACCTATCCGATTATGTCCCCACTTTTGACTGGGAAAAGGCACCTGCCTCCCAGAAGCAGATTGAATACCTGCAGGACCACGGCATCTTTGCAGATGAAGTGGCCAATGCCGGGCTGGCGTCTCTCCTGATTAACCGGCTAAAGGAACGACAAGGGCTCCATCTTTCCACACCGAAACAGATCCGGTTCCTGGAACGGAAGGGGTTCCTCCATGTGGGGACCTGGAGCTTTGCTGTTGCCAGCAGCATGATCGGGCAGATCAGTGAAAACGGCTGGCATATCCCGGAAGGGATCATCCCGGCTACCTACAATCCGGAAAAGGGAATTGAAGCATGAGCAGAATCAATCTTATAGAACTGCTGCCATACATCGACCCTGCCACCTGCAACTATGAGGAATGGCTGCAGGTGGGGATGGGTCTCCAGGCGGACGGCTATCCCCTGGAGGCATGGGACGGGTGGAGTCAGAACGATCCTCAGCGTTACCACCCGGGAGAATGCGCCCGAAAATGGAGCGGCTTCCGGGGCAATCCCAACCCCATCACAGGGGCCACTATCACTCAAATGGCCAAAGCCAATGGCTGGAGCAGCCAGAAGAAAGAATCCCGGGAGCTGGCCTGGGATGATGTGATTACAGAAGATCCGGACAAGGGCGTCCTGGTGAATTCCAACCTGCTGACCGGGAAGAAATTTTTCGAACCGGGTAGCAGCTGGAAGCCGGTCCAGGAGATGATCAGATTCCTTTCCACCCTGTATGACTACAACGACCGGATCTGTTATGTGACGGAATCCACCCAGCAGGACGAACGGGCCGGAAAATACATCCCGGCCAATGCAGGCCACTGGGACCGGACAGCCGGGGAAATCATCAAATCCCTGGAGAAATGCAATGGAGACATCACCAATGCCCTGGGAGATTATGACCATAACGCCGGTGTCTGGATACGGATTAACCCCCTGGATGGCAAAGGGGTCAAGAACGACGATGTGACGGATTTCAAATATGCCCTGGTAGAATCGGATTCCCTCTCCCTGGAAAAGCAGAACGAAGCCATCCGGATTCTCCAGCTGCCGGTAGCCACTCTGGTTTACAGCGGCGGCAAAAGCCTCCATGCCTTGGTGCGGATCGATGCCAAAGACATGGTGGAATATCGGCAGCGGGTGGAATTCCTGTACAAGGTCTGCCAGAAGAACGGACTCCAGATCGACCAGCAGAACAGGAACCCCTCCCGGCTATCCCGGATTCCCGGCTGCTGGCGGGGTGACCACAAGCAGTTCCTGGTGGATACCAACATCGGGAAACAAAGCTGGGAGGAATGGAAGGAATGGTTCGAGACTGTCAACGATGATCTGCCCAACCCGGAAGACCTGGCCGATGTGTGGGACAACATGCCTGAACTGGCAGATCCTTTGATCGGCGGGGTGCTCCGGCAGGGGCATAAGATGCTGATCGCCGGGCCCAGCAAGGCGGGGAAATCCTTTGCCCTGATCGAACTGACCATTGCTATCGCCAACGGCACCCAATGGCTGGGCAGCTTCGACTGCGCCCAGGGAAGAGTGTTGTACGTGAACCTGGAACTGGACCGGGCCAGCTGCCTGCACCGGTTCCGGGACGTGTACAGGGCTCTCCAGCTGCCTACGGACAACCTGGGGAATATCGACATCTGGAACCTGCGGGGCAAGGCCATCCCCATGGACAAGCTGGCCCCCAGGCTGATCATGCGGGCTGCCAACAAGAAATACATGGCGGTGATCATCGACCCTATCTACAAGGTCATCACAGGAGACGAAAACAGCGCTGACCAGATGGCCCATTTCTGCAATCAGTTCGACAAGATCTGCACGGAACTGGGCTGTGCCGTGATTTACTGTCACCACCACAGTAAAGGGAACCAGGGCTTCAAGAAGTCCATGGACCGGGCCAGCGGCAGCGGGGTATTTGCCAGGGACCCGGATGCCATGCTGGATATGATCCAGCTGCGGGTGAAGAACCAGGACCCGGACGATATTTCCACTGCCTGGCGGATTGACGGGACGCTCCGGGAGTTTCCCAAATTCCCGCCGGTGAACGTATTCTTCCAGTATCCCATCCACATCCCGGATGCCAGTGGCCTGCTAGCCATGGCAGCGGAAGAGGGAAGCATCGAGACCATCCGGGAAGATGGGCGGAAGGAAGGAGTCAAAGCCCGGCAGGAAAAGATGCAGAGTAAGAAAGAAATGCTCCCGGCTGCATTTGACTGCTGTGTGGACGAAAACGGAAAAGCAAACCTGGAAGATGTTGCTGAATACCTAGGCGTTTCACCTAAAACAGTAAAACGTTATGCTAATGAATCCGGAAACTACATTATTGCCAACGGATATTTAGTTCCGAATGGCTATCAAAAATCACCGGAAAATGACAATAATACTAATTAATAATTATTGTCCGACTGGACACGACAGTTTATATATATAGTCATGTCCATTCCTATATGTGTCCTTGATGGGATAGGGGAACATGTGTGGGGATGAAATCTCCCCACACACATGTCCCTCTCCTATCCATCAGCAGACACATTGAAAAGTGATTTCCAAAATTAAAAAACGTAAACGAAGAACAAAAAATGGTTAACGTAAAAACAAGGAGGGCCAAATGGTTGATAAAATTTTGCATTTCCCCAGAGATGTAGAAGTAAGAATTACTCCCAAATCCGTTGTGACTGATGAATTTCGGCAGAAGATCCGTGATTCATTCCGGGATTACACCTACGGGACTCGTGAAGATTATTGCTACCAGGACAAATTGGCATACATCAATCTAATCCGAGAGAAGAATTTCAAGGTTGATGCAGAGGAACTTATCAATGAGTACATCATGGATCAGATATGGGATCAAGGCGAATTTAGCCTGGACGATTTCAAAGACTTTGAAATTCTTGGAGGCCTCATCAACGAAGGTGTCGGCAGGAGCTTGCAAGACTGGCACCATTGGTCCGGAGACCACCATCTTGATGAACCAGCCTGCAAATTTGTGCTGGCTGCCATTGAGGAAGTCATGAACTATCCGGAAACAGATGCCAAAAAAGGAGAATAACCATTGATCAACGGAAAGAAGAAAGGCAAGAACGGAGAACTGGAAGTCGTCCGGCTCTGCAGAGCTCAGGGCTATGAAGTCCGGCGCTCTGCCCAGTACTGTGGAAACAACGAGGAAGGCACAGCCGATGTGGTAGGCCTGCCGGGTATCCACATCGAGGTAAAACGGGTAGAGCATCTGAACCTGGACGATGCCCTGGCCCAGGCCACCCGGGATGCAGGCAAGACCACTGGGAACATCCCGGCAGTCTTCCACCGAAAGAATGGGACCGAATGGAAAGTCACTATGAAAGCGGAAGACTGGTTCAGATTGTACCGGGAGTGGGAAGCAGGAGGGAAGCCATGAACAATTGGCTGTGGAAATGGGGACCGATGATTGCTGCTGCGACAATCTCTTTGCTGGTGATGTGGTTCATAGTTATGGATTTCATCATTTTGTATTTGCTTTTTGGACACTGAAAGGAGTGCGATGAAATGAGACTGATACGAATGAGAGATGGGCAATACATTAATCCATGGTATGTCGTACGCGGCTGGGTAGAACAGAGAATTGACGGCATGTACATGTTCTGCGTGAAAATAGGGGACGAGACAGTTTGCGGAGATCCGCATGAAACAAGAGATCAAGCACAGAAGGACTTGGATGAGCTTTTTCAGACAGCAGCCAATAGCCTGGGAGATTATCTGATGGGAGGGGGCGCAGAAGATGACACAGGGGATTCAAATTCCTGGTGTTAGCCGCCAGAAGCTCAAAGAGATTAAAGCCATGAACCTGCCGGAGTTCCGTCTCTGGCTCCTGGAGTACTCTACGCAGGTGTACAACCTGGGGATTGATGACTGCCGGGATGCCCTGAGAGCGGAATTTGGATTTGGGGATAAAAGACTAAAGCGTATGACTGACCACATTGAGCAGGCTGTGCAGGATTTTGCGAAGGGAGGCGGGAAAGAATGATTAGCGTAACGGGAGCACTCCAGGCCAAGATAGACCTGCATAAGGCCGGAAAGCTGGCGCGGAGACTGAACACAGAGATGAAAAGATATCAGGCTGCGGTGGATGCCGGGGCCGACTACGGAATACTGCTTGACGCGGCCGATGAAATCATGGACACCGTTGATAAGCTGAAGGACGTCAAACATGATCTGGTCAAGACGGGCAGTTTTGAACGTGATATTGCTATTTCCAGCAAGGAGAGGGTGTGAAGCTGTTAAATGACGTTGCAGATTTTAGAGCTGTTTGGGGGAATCGGCAGCCCCAGGGTGGCGCTGCGGGAAATGGGAATACCGGTTAAGTCAATCGACTACGTAGAGATAGACGAAAAAGCGGTTAGGTCGTACAACGCTATCTTCCGGGATGAGCTGCCGTATAAGACGCAAGACGTAAGGGACTGGAATCTGAAGCCTGACGTGCTGATCCATGGCAGCCCCTGCCAGGACTTTAGCATCGCAGGGAGACAGAGAGGGGCGGACCCTGGAAGCGGCACACGGTCCAGCTTGATGTGGGAGACAATCAATATCGTGCAAAATATGGGCATCTGGAAGCCGCGAATCATCATCTGGGAAAACGTGAAGAACGTCCGAAGCCGGTACATGGTACACAATCATGAACGGTACATGGTGGAGCTTGCCAAGCTGGGATACACCAGCAGCTATGCTTTACTTGATGCGCGGGATTTCGGACTGCCTCAGGCCCGGAAAAGAGTGTTTACCGTTTCCATCCTGGGCAGCAAGAAGTTTGATTTCCGGAAGATGAAGCAGAAGCCAATGGCAAGCATCAGCGGTTTTCTGGAGCAAGGCCCGGTTGACGATTACTACCGAGTTAAGGCCCCGTCGATGGTCAAGGCCATTGGAAAGACGGGAACCATCAAGCGGTTGCCTATAATCAAGGACTTCTGCTGGACGATCACGGAACGCCCAGACAGAGCGCCGGGGAGTGGGTGTCTGCCCATCAAGAGTGGACAGTATCGCTATCTGACGGAACGGGAGTGCTGGCGGCTCCAGGGATATCGTGATGAAGATTACGAAGCAGCGGCCCAGGTTAACAGCCGGAGAACACTGTACAAGCAGGCTGGGAACAGTATCCCCGTGCCGATATTTGAAAGTATGTTCAATATTCTTCTATGAGCAGGAGGGGAAACAGAAATGAAAGCGTGGAAGAAATGGGGGTAGCAAAAACCCAAGGTCAACGTAGTCCCACTGTGGCACCATAAGCACGAAGGAGGCGACAGCGATGGTCATGCATGAGGGGCTCAATGGCTTCTACCACCGGCAGCGGGTGTGCTGTCGGTGCGGCAAAATTTTCCGGATACCGCCAACTGGGCGGTATCCCTACCTGCTGGTCCGGCATGGGCACAACCTGTACTTTTGCGGGGCGACCTGCAAGCATAAATATGAGAAGGCTGAGAAAAAATGATTGAGGAGCTTAAAGGCAAGACGTTGCACGGGGCTGAGATTTTAGACGTCAGTTACGGCAGGGAAGAGGTGCCGGAGGAAATCCAAGACATGGGCCGCAAATTTGGCCATGAGCCCAACACCTCTACGGGGCTCTGGTTCCGGGCAATCTCCAAGGTCAAGGGCAAGAGCTACCTGGCAGATCTGAGATGGACGCCGGACGCAGGCAACGAGTGCATGATTTTTTACAGCGATGCATGTGGAAATGTACGCTCCGGAAAGGATGTCTTCAGCCGGAGCGGGCTGGAAATCATGAGCGTGAATGTCTTTTTGTCTTTAGTAGCCGAATGGGCTAAGGAGATCAAGAAAGGGGCAAGAAAATGACATCAAAAACATTAAACATCAAGACGCGGCTACAGAACCTGAGCAATACCTTGGGCGAGGGGGAATCCGACTTCTCCTACATGGCTTCGAAGCTGACTACGACAGATGGAGATGCACGGCTGCATGACGTCCTAATCCAGAGTTTGGACCGGATTAGCAAAATGAGGGAGCAATTAAAGCACGAAGAAGATGGCATGCGCAAGGAGCTGAGCTGCTTATGATCGGGAAACTCTACAAGCTGAGCCATGTGGGTACTTTCCACCAATGTGCCAACTGCCAGCTTACTTATTTCGAAGGTACCACGGGAAAATGGCCCTGGAGAATTTTCTACCATCACCAGGTGAAAAGATTCTGCACCTACCGGTGCATGCGGGATTTTATGAGGAGGAACCATATCTGATGATGGACAAAAATCAGGAACGCTGTCTGAAATGTGCTTATTGTGAACTAGAAGATTTCTTCTGGGACGGCAAGAGGCTCTGCTTACTTTACCGTTGCCGGATCTATCGGGACACTATCCAGAAGGCTGCGGCCAAATGTCCCTACCATCTTAAGACAAATAAGCCCACAGGAGATATGATCCGGCATCCAGACCACTACACTTTCCGGGGGCGGGAGGCTATCGAGGCTGTCCGGATCATGACCGGGAAATCTGAAGGGCAGGCTGCCTACCTGGAAGGCTGTGCTGTGAAGTATCTTTACCGATACCCCCGCAAAAATGGAAAACAGGATCTGGACAAAGCTATCGAATGCCTGGCCATGCTGCGTAAGATTGAAGCTAGCAGTCAGAAATAGGAGGCGCTAATGACAGCAAAAGAATATTTGAACCGAATTCGTTTTATTTCAGCTGGGCTCCGGGTTAAGGAACAGGAACTGCAGCAGCTGGAGTCAGATCTTTATGCTATTCGGTCCGTGGACACCAGCCGGGAACGGATTGACGGAGGAATACCGGTATCCATGGCCGACAAGGTGGCGCGGATCTGGGATATGCAGATTGTAATCAATAAGGAATGGGATCAGCTTCTGGATTTGCGAAAAGAGGCTAGGGAACGAATTATGCAGATGGAAGATGGCCGTTTCCGGGCAGTATTGACGGAGCGGTATCTGAACAACAAACGGTGGGAGCAGATTGCAGTGGACATGAACTATACGTACCGCAGTGTGATTAGGATCCACGGTGAAGCGCTGAAACAGTTTGCGGTTCAGTTTAAAGATGTCCTAGAATGTCCCTATCTTGACGTGATATAGTGTAGACTGCAAAAGGTAAGGGAAAAGGGCATACCCGAACCAATTGCGGAACCTCCTTTCTAAGACTAAGCAACGTACCGGAAACGGCCCTCGCATTTGCGGGGGCTTTTTTCGTGGAGGGATTTTTAGAAAGGATTTTTTAGGAAAGAAAATGGCAAGAGATTTTTCAAAACGGTTTTATGATTCAAAAGCGTGGAAGGATTTGGCCAGGCTGATTCGAGAAAAGAAACATTTTATCTGCGATAAATGCGGAAGACCTGGAGCACATCAGGTGCACCACATCATAGAGCTGACGCCGGACAACATCAACAACCCCAGCATCAGCCTCAACCCGAGGAACCTAATGCTGCTGTGCAACGACTGCCACAACAGGCTGCACCATCGCTTCGAACAGGGCGCCAGCAGCAGGACCTACAGCTACGACAGCGAGGGGCACGTGGTGGCTGTCAAAGAAAAAGAGCGGCGGCACTGACCCACCCCCCCCGGGGGTAACTTTTTCGGCGGGAGCCAAACGACCCGCGCCCCACTCTTGCGTGCGATACAGGCGGTTTCCAGAAGGGGTGTGATTAACGTGAAAGGAGGCGAAATGGATGGCGGACGAAAAAACAAGGCGAGGAGCCCAAACACGATATATCAATCAACTGAAAAAAATATTCAGCGGATCCCCGAGACAAGCGGAAGCGGTTCTCCTCATCAAAAGAGCAGCGTTTTTCCTGGCATCTCTGGATGAGCTGGAGCACATCATCCAGAAAGAAGGGTATGTCGACGTATATAAAAACGGACGGAATCAATCCGGTACGATGGCATCGGCATCCCTCAAAGCATACAAGCTATCCATGGATGGCCTCCTGGCCACGCTGAAGAAACTGGAAGACATCGCTCCGAGCCAGGAAGGGGCAGATGAGCTGAAAGCTTTCTTGAACAAATGACATCCGCAATTGAGGAATACAACGATGTGCTCCAATCAGGAAAGATCAAGGCCTGTAAAAAGCTGAAAGCAGTCTATCAACATTTGACGAAGAACATCAATCATCCTGGAAAATACCATTTTGACCAAAAAACAGCTGACAGGGCAGTGACGTTCATTGAAAGGTTTTGCTGCATCCCCAAAATGCGTGGGACTCCTCGATTTAAGCTAGAGCTCTGGCAAAAAGCCCTGGTGGAAGCGACGTTCGGCTTCGTCGATGATCAGAACCTCCGGCAGTACCGAGAGGTTTTTCTTTTTATCGGGCGGAAAAATGCCAAATCCATTCTGGGCGCAGCTATGGCCCTTTATCTGCTGCTGGCTGACGGAGAAGATGGACCGGAAATCTATACGGCAGCGACGGACAGATCACAGGCGAAAGTTGTCTGGGAATACGCCATTTCGATGATTAATCATGACGCCAGCTTAAAAAAATACCTCCGGCCCAAAGTGAATCTGATTGAATGCAAGGAAAACGGTGGGAAATTCGTACCACTATCAAAGAATTCCGGCTCCCTGGATGGGCTGAACGTCTCCGGGATGTTCCTGGATGAACTCCATGCCATCAAGGACCGGAACATGTACGATGTCTTAAAAGGCGGCACCTATGCACGGAGCCAGCCCTTGACTGTAATCATGTCAACAGGCGGCTACTATGAGCAGGACAGCCTTTTCGACACAAAATACAGTGAATACATGAGCATCATCGACGGCTACAGCACCGGAAGATATGTCGACGAGTCGACCTTACCGATCATCTACGAGCTGGATTCAAAGGAAGAAGTAGTGGATCCGTCCAACTGGATCAAAGCCAACCCGAACCTGGGCGTCAGTAAGAATCCGGAGCAGCTGGAACGGGAATTCAACCGGGCCACACTGGACGAAAAGACCATGCGTGACCTGCTGGTGAAGCAGTTCAACTTCCGGGAAAACGCCAGGGATACATTCTTTAATCTGGAAGATGTAGAAAGCAAAGCGACATTCAACCTGGATGATCTCTCAGGTATGTATTTCTTCGGCGGCGTTGACTTGTCCGAGACTACTGACCTCACATGTGCGACCGCTGCCTTTCCCGTAAATGATCCGGATACGGATGAACCCAAGCTGATGGTTCATCAGATGTACTGGATCCCGGAAGACAGCCTCAAAGAGCATATCGAAAAGGATAAAGTGCCCTACGATGTTTGGATTCGCAACGGATGGGTGAGAACCTGCCCAGGGAATGTGATTGATCAGAAAGAAGTCGTCAACTGGTTCCAGGAGCTTCAGTCAGAGTACAATGTGTACGCCTATAAGATAGGCTACGATGCCTACAATGCTCAGTACCTGACGAAAGACCTGGAAGAAAATTTCGGAAAGGACCTAACAGAGAAAGTCCAGCAGAACTTCAAGGGCCTTTCATCACAGATGTACCTTTCCAAGGCCTGGTTTAAGAAACGAAAAATCGTGTACAACTATAACCCGGTGCTCCTGTGGTGCTTGCTCAATACAGAAGCGGTTACGGACACACAGGGAAACGTCAAACCGTATAAAAACAGAAATTTAAGGAAACGCATCGACGGCTACAGCAGCCTGCTGGATGCGTTTTGTGTGTATCTAGACCATAAAGATGAAATCTAGGAAGGAGGTGAGACTATGAAAGGAATCCTGAGAAGCGCTTTTGATGCTGTCTTCGGAGGTACTAAAGAGCCAAAGACCACCACGCAGTTCCAGATGATCAACGGATGGAGCAACGTCTTCGTTCCAATGGAAGACTACTCCAAAGACATCCTGATCAAGACCTGCATCGACCGTGTAGCCACTCATGTGGCGAAGCTGCACCCGAACCATGTGGTAATGAAGAAGGGAAAGAAGCAACCGGCGAAAAACAGCCAGCTTCAAACTCTGCTGGCCCTCAGCCCGAACCCGTATATGAATGCCTACAGCTTCTTGTATAACCTGGCCACGAAGGCTGTGGCAAACAAGAATGCATTTGCCTACATCAAGAGAGACCGACAGCGAAATGTTATCAGCCTGTGGCCAATGGAATACCAGAGCTGTGAAGCCCGAGAAGACGATCATGGAAATCTCTACATTATGTTCCGATATGGTGGTACTCATTCCACCAGGACGATTCCATACACGGATCTGATTCATCTCCGGAGTATGTTCCAGCAGGGCGAAATTTTCGCCGATACAGACGATAATCTGGCGACTCATATGGCCCTGCTGACTAAGCTGGGGCAGAGCTTTGAAAATGTGGTGGAAAATTCTGGGCGGATCCGGGGCATCGCTAAGATTGCCGGTCAGGCAGGGACGGAAGCCTGGAAAAGCAAGGCCAAAATGCTCAACGAAAACCTGAAGGACCCGGCCCAGGGCGGCATGGTTGTCACTGATGGCACTATGGAATTCACTCCTGTGGATAGCGAACCGAAGGCGGCCGATACGGCCCAGCTGGAATTCGTCCGGGACAACATCTATCGCTACTTTGGCGTGTCCAAACCCATCGCTGAGGGCATCTACGATGAAACATCCTGGAGCGCATTCTTCGAATCCGTCATCGAACCGTTCTCCATCCAGATGAGCCAAGAATTCACCAGGAAGCTGTTCACTCCGGATGAGATTGCCGCCGGAAACGAGATTGTGTTCGACGCCAACCGGCTGACCTACGCCAGCACGGATACAAAAGTGGAACTGATCCGGCAGCTTCGGCCCCTGGGCATCCTGACCACCAATCAGAGCTTGGAAATCATGAATCTGCCACCCATCGCTGACGGAGACGACCGTGTCCAGACTCTGAACGTAGCCAACACGGACATCGTGAGCCAGTATCAGATGAGCCAGGCAGATTCCCAGAAGGGAGGTGAGAAAGATGAACAAGGACCAACTGATGATCAGGCAGATTGACGTCAAACCGTCTGACGAAGACATGGTCATTGAAGGCTATGCTGCTGTCTACGACTCTCCCACAGTCCTATGGACCGATGATGACGGGACAGAGTACAAAGAAGTCATTGAAAGAGGAGCTTTTTCCGGTGCTGACCTGTCTAATGTGGTGTTGAGGTACAATCACAGCCCGGAAGGCATGGTCCTGGCAAGGACCACAAACGGCACGTTGCAAGTGACACCGGACCAGAATGGTTTGAAAATCCGGGCAAAGCTGGCACCCACAACTGCCGGGAAGGACCTGTATGCTCTGATCAAGAGGGGCGATGTCAACAAAATGAGCTTCGGCGGCTACAGCCAGGAGGTGGACTATGATCTGGACAACCACGTGCGGCACATCAAGACCATGCGGAACCTTTTTGACGTCTCTGCCGTTGACTTTCCTGCCTATGAGGCGACCTCCCTAGCGGCCGTCCAGCGAAGCTTCGAAGAAGCCAGAAAAACTGAGCAAAATCTGATTGAAGAGCGCATGCGGATCCAGATCGCAGCGCTTTTTTAATGCCTGAAAAAGAAAGAGGGAATGCTTAATGACTATCACTGAAATCATCCAGAAAAAGACTGAACTGCTGGAACGATCCAAGACTGCCACCGTAGAACAGCTGAAGAACATCCAGAAGGAAATGGAAGGCCTGAACGCTGAACTGAAGAAGGCCCAGGAAGATCAGCAGGCCGAACTGCTGAGAAACCAGATTGCGGGGGCTATGGACAACGGTGCTTATGCTGGGAACATCCTGGCTGATGTTGGCGCTCCGAAAAAGGCACCTGTTGTGAATGCGAAAACCTTCGCCAGCACGCCTGAATATCGTCAGGCCTTCATGGATTACGTGCTGGAAGGGAAGATGGATCCCATGTTCCGGGCTGTTGCGACTACCGCAAACAACGGCGCTGTGATCCCCGTGCCCGTACTGAACGAAATCGTAGAAAAGATGATGAAATACGGGAACATCCTGCCTCTGGTTCGTCACCTGAACTATCCTGCCGGTATGACCGTTCCTACATCCACTCTGGAAGCAACTGCTAAATGGGTAGACGAAGGCGCCACCATTGCTGCTGACGGGAAAAAGACCGCTTCCGTGGCGTTTGCTGGTTACCAGCTGGCTGCAGCTGTCGGCCTGACCTTCCAGGCTCAAATCAAGAGCATGGCCATTTTCGAGCAGGCTCTGGTCCAGGATGTATCTAAAGCGATGACGCTGGCTCTGGAAGAAGCCATCATCTCCGGCGACGGAACTGGCAAGCCTACCGGCATCACAAAAGCTACTCCTGCCGCTACTCTGACTACTGAAGCTCCGGATTACAAATTCCTGATCAGCATTCTGAAGGCTATTCCTTCCGCATACAAGAGCGGCTCTGTGCTGGTAATGAACGAATCAACCTTCTTGGACTTTGCCGGGATCACCGATACCGCTGGCCAGCCCATCGCCCACGTCAACTACGGCATTGACGGCGCTCCTGCCGCACGGATCCTGGGCAAACCCGTCGTCTTCACCGACTTCCTGCCTTCTCTGGATGCTGCTAAAGCTGGGAACGCTGTTGCCTTTGCCTTTGATATGAGCAAATACATTCTGAATGTAGCTTATGCCATGGACCTGGTATCCTACGTCGACAACGCCACCAGAAACCGCATCTATCAGTCCGTAGGCCTGTATGACGGCAAAGTCGTTGATGCCAACGGTCTGGTGCTGATTAACAAGGCGGGGGCCTAACCCTCTCCCGCCTCTTTTGAGGAGGGAAGAGAATGGAACTCAACGATTTTAAAAACTATCTCCATGTCGACTCTGATCTGACTGACGATGACTCTCTCATCCAATCCCTGATGACTTCAGCGAAAGAATACATCGTGAACAGTACGGGGAAAGAATGGACAGAAAGCACCGACGATCCTCTGATGCTGACTTGTGCAAAGCTCTTGGTGGCGCACTGGTACTCCGACAGGAGTTTGGTGTCTAAATCTAACGTCCAGGAATACAACCACAGCATCACGAGTATGCTGCACCTGATTGAGATGTCTGACGCATATCCTGAAAAGGCGGTGAGGACGGAATGATCTGCAACCCTGGGCTACTGAACCGAAAGGTGACCATCTACCGGCCAACCGTGGTGGAAGGGGATGACCTGGACACCCAGCAAGACAGAGTGCTCTTCCAAAATGTCTCTGCCTGGATCTCCCCTGTGCGGGGCATCCAATATAAAGAAAACGGAACCGACCGGAACGATGCCACGGTGAAGATCACCATCCGCTACCGAAAGGGAATCACGGACGGCTGCTGGGTCAGCTATAAGGACCATCATTATCTGGTGTCCTGGATCGCCGACCCGGACATGCTCCACGAATCCCTGGAACTGATGTGCGTGGAACGGCTCCGTGGGGATCCTCCCGAGTCAGAAAAAGACGGATGGGAGCCCTGACCATGGCTGATTTTACGATCAAAGGCATGGAAGATCTGAACTCCGACATCCTGGAAGCGGCTCAGCGCTACCCGAAAGAGGTTGAAAAGCACCTCAAGAAGACGGGCGATGTGCTGAAAAAGAAAGCCCTTGAGAAAAGCCCTGATTCCGGGATAAATCACAAGCGAAAGCTGAGCAAGTCCTGGAAATCAGAAGTCGAAGGCATGACCGTTGACAGCCTGGAATATCAGCTCAGAAACACGTCACCCCACTATCACCTGGTGGAACGGGGTCACAAGATGGTCACCCGGAAGGGAAGGACCATCGGCTTCGTCCAGGGACGGCACTTTTTCGAAAAAGCATGCGATGAATTCGAATCGTCAGATGAAGTCGGGCAAGAAATGGAGAGATTTGTGACAGAAATCCAAAGGAAGATTGCTCATGATTGACGACACCGACATTTTAAAGGCCGTTAGAGCTCAACTGAAGGCGGCATGGCCGGACCTGGACGTGAACCTGGACGATGTCCAGAGGTCCTTCCGGCTGCCGTGCTTCTTCCTTCGTTTCTTCGAGCTTGACAGCCCTCAAATGGTTTACAGCAGGAGCCTGAAAAGGTCCTGCACCCTACATATCGACTACTTTACTCAAAAGAACCGGAACTCCGCTATAGAGCTGTACAAGGTACGAAAGCGGATCCGGGAACTTTTTACCTTCGGACTCCAGGTGGGCGACAGGGTCTTCAACTTCGACGGCATCTCGACGGAAACAAACGGAAAAGACGCAGATATCCTCTCTGCGACTCTCAGTTTTTCCTTCTACGACGTCATCAAGGACACGGAAGAAGATCCCCCAACCATCGGAAATCTCGAACAAGATATTGAACTTTTAAAGGAGTGAGAAAATGGCTCAAAAAGCACCTAGCGTCATCGTGACGTTTAAGGAACGTGGGGTCACGGCCATCCAGCGCAGTCAGCGTGGCATCCTGGCCATGATCCTGACCGAAACCAAACCGCTGGATCCGCTGACCATCTACTCTGTAGACGACATCCCAGAATCCGGGCTGTCTAGTGACAACATTGAACAAATCCAGCTGGCTCTGAAAGGCTACCAGACCAGCCCCAGAAAAATCCTGGTATATACCGTCAAAGACACTACCTATACGGACATCCTCAAAACGCTGGAAAACGTCCGCTTCGACTGGCTGGTAATCCCCGGGATCACCGCCGAAAATGCGGAAACCGTCTCCAGCTGGATCATATCCATGCGGACCGTAAAGGATAAGGCTGTGAAGGCCGTTCTGCCCAACGAGGCCGCCGACTTCGAAGGTGTGGTGAACTTCACCAACACCAGCGTTCAGACGAAGACCAAGACCTATACGGCTGCCCAGTACTGCTCCCGTGTGGCAGGGATCATCTGCGGCACGCCCATGACCATCTCCTGCACCTACGCCCCTGCTCCCGAGCTGATCGCATGCGACAGCTACACCAGCGATGAACGGGATGACAAGGTGGGCAAGGGAGAACTGTTCTTCTTTAACGACGGAGAAAAAATCAAGATCTGCAAGGGCGTCAACTCCTATGTATCTACCGTCCAGGGGAAGTTGAACTCCTACCAGAAAATCAAGCTGGTGGATCTGATGGACATGATCCACGACGACATCAAACAGACTGGCCACGACTCCTACATTGGTAAATACGCCAACAGCTACGACAACCGGTGCCTGCTGGTGACCGCCATCAACGGCTATTTCCATGAGCTGGAAAAAGAAGGGCTCCTGGAAGTCGGCCAGAACCTGGCGGAAATCGATATCGAGGCCACGAAGAACTGGCTGGAAGCAAACGGGAAATACACGAGAGACGAACTGGAAAGCATGTCCGATCTGGCCATCAAGAAGGCAAACATCGGCGAGAACGTGTTCATTAAATCCACTATTTCCATGCTGGATGCCATTGAACACATCGAAGTAGCTAACGTGATTCAGTGAGGAGGTGACCATACATGCACGAAGTTGATACTCAGCGAGTCGTCTATGGCTCCTATGGCCAGGTATGGCTGGACGGCGACGAAATCGCAGAAATCGAGTCCTGCAAGGCTACCCTGACCGCTCAAAAGACGGCCATTAAGCGCAGCCGTCACCTGGTTGACGGATATAAGACCACTGGCTACGAAGCCAAAGGCAGCATCAAGCTGCACAAAGTCAGCTCCTACCTGATTAAAAAGCTGGCCCCGGCCATCAAGGAAGGGAAGCAGGTAAAATTTACGCTGATCAGCAAACTGGACGACCCGAACGCCCTGGGCGCTGAACGGATTGCTCTGTACGGCGTTATGTTTGACGCCGTAGACCTGATCAACTGGGAATTGGGGAAGGTTGGCGAGGAATCTCAGAACTTCACTTTTGAGGATTTCGACCTGCTTGACCTGATTGACGAAGAATAAGGAGAAAAGCATGAGCGTACTCGCACTGCTGCTTAATGCAGACGTAAAAAAATTTGAAGAAAAGCAGACTAAAAAGATGGAAATCCCCAGGCTCTCCGCAGCCCTGGGGGCTCCTTTTGAATTGGAGCTGCAACCAATCGACCCGGAGCTTTACTCCGAGATCCAGGAAAGCGCTGTAAAACTGGACAAGAAAGGCGGCCTGAAGAGCATCGACACCTATGCGCTGTCGGTTCGGACCTGCGTTGAAGGCATCAAGGATCCATCCATGAAAGATAAAGGCCTGATGAAAAAATTCGGAGCGGCCTCTCCTAATGCCCTGGTAAAAAAACTGTTCCTGGCTGGCGAAATCAGCGACATTTCTCAGGAAATCAGCAAGGTCAACGGCTACACGAGCCAGGACGAAACGGATGAAGTTGTAAAAAACTGATAGAGACGGACGGGGAAGTCGAACGCATGTACTTCCTCTTCCGGTTTCATGATATGGACCCGTGTCTGGTGGAAAAAATGCCATTCCGCCGGAAACAGGTCCTACTGGCGTTCGCCGCCTACGAAATCGCAGAACGGAACGCAGAAATCGAAGAAATAAAGAAAGGAGGGGACGATCATGGCACGAGTCATTGACGCCATCATCCGGCTACACGACCAATTCAGCCCCGTGCTGAAGCAAGTCAGTAATAGCCTGACGGAGTCGGAGAAGATGACAAATCGATTCGGCAGGAACTTGAAGAGCATCGGCGGAACGATGTCTTCGGTTGGAGCGACAGTTTCCACAGCCATGGCGCCCATTATGGCCGCTGCCGCTGCCGGGCTGAAGCTCCACAGCGACTTCGAACGTGGCATGGCAAAAGTCAGTACTCTGGTGGATACAAATGTGGTCAGCCTTCAGCAGCTGTCCAATGGCATCCGCCAGATTTCTGATGAAACCGGCATGAGCGTCACGGAGCTGGCAGAAGCTGAATACCAGGCAATTTCCGCTTCCGTGGACACTGCCCACGTGACGGACTTTGTCAGAACGGCCGCAATCGCCGCAAAGGCAGGTTTTACGGACACCACGACGGCCATCGATGGACTGACCACGGTGCTCAACTCTTACGGCATGAGCGCAGAAAATGCCGGGAAAATCACTGATCAGATGCTGATGACGCAGAATCTGGGCAAAACAACCTTTGGCGACCTTGCTCAGGGCATCGGTTCTGTGGCTACGGCGGCCAGTCTGGCCAAAGTCAGCACCGATGATCTGTTTGCTTCCATGGCCATTCTGACTAAAAATGGTGTGCAGACGTCCGAAGCTTTCACCGGGTTTCAGGGGATCTTGACGGCAGTGTCCAAGCAGAGCAAACAGTCCGTCAAGACGGCTGCTGCCCTGGGCCTCAACTTCACGCCGGAACATCTGGGTCAAGTCGGGTGGCTGAAATTCCTGGAAGAAGTCAAAGAAAAGGTGGGCGATGATCAGACAGCCATCCAGCACTTGTTCGGCCGTGTCGAAGCGGCGAACGCCTTCAAGGTGTTGACCAAAGACATGGGGCAGCTGAAGGACGCCCAGAGAGCTATGGGTGACTCCATGGGAGCCACGGAGCTGGCTTTTAACAAAATGCTGACTCCGGCAGAGAAAAACAAAATCGCAATGAACCAAATGAAGAACGCACTCATGGATCTCCGTGGGGTCGTTGCTCCTGTAGTCATGGCAACCGCTCAAGCCGTCAAAGCTTTCACAAGCTGGTGGAACGGGCTCAGTGATGGACAAAAGGCTTTCGTGGTCCATGCCATCCAGGTAGTGGCTGCCTTTGGTGCAATTACCCTGGCCACTGGCAAGGCTATCAGTGCACTGGGGCGGTTCAGTATCTTCATCAGCCGATTGCCCAGGACCTTCCGCAACATCCGGAGTGCGGCTTCCATCATCGGGAAAGGCTTTCAGTTCATTCCTGGCGCCCTTCGTCTCGTAGGCGGAGGCTTCCTCCGTTTGGCTGGAATCGTAAAAACGGCCATGAGTGGTATCGCTGCCGCCGTAGCAGCAAACCCGGTATTTTTCGCCCTGACCGCCCTGGTGATGCTTCTGATTGTGGTCTACACCCACTGGGATGAGATCGTCAGCTACGTCAAGGAGAACTTCCCTCAGGTCTATGCCGTCGTCACCAGCGTTGTGTCCAACGTCATGAGCAAACTGAGTGCCCTGATTGACTGGATAACGGGGACTCTGATCCCGATGTGGACAAACGGGTGGAACACCATGACGGCCATCTTCGAGGGGGCTTTTGACGGGATCTCTACGATCGCCCACCGGGCTCTGGATTGGATCCTGGACAAAATCGAAAGCATCAAGAGTGCTGTGTCCGGCATCCATCTGCCGAGCTTCAGCCTGGGCGGGCACGCCACCGGTACCATGGGCCTCCCTGGCGGAACGACTTTCATTCACGAGCAGGGCCCTGAAATTATGGACCTGCCCACCGGCACTCGAATCATTCCTCACTCTGAGAGCTTGAAGCAGGAGTATGTGAGAGGCAGAAAAGAAGGCAGTGGAAAAGGCGGCATGAGCATCACCATCCCAAAACTGGCTGATCAGATTGTTGTCCGGGAAAATGCCGACGTCGACCGCATCATGGAGAAGCTCGTATTTAAGCTGAAGCAGTTCAGCATCAACCGCATGGAGGGGGCGATTTAATGGCGAATGAATTTTGGAGCGGTCTTATAGCCGGGCTCATTTCTGGCAACGTCAACTCCGTGATTCTGAGCGCCAACGGCGACTCCATGACGCTCCCTATCATGCCCGAAACAGTGGAAACGAGTGTTTCTCAGAACAACGGCACTGTGACCATCAACAATGACGGCGAATATAACATGCCAGGCAAGACGGGGCTACACGAAATCAGCCTGGATGGGATTTTCCCAGCTCAGAACTACAGCTTTGTGGACGTTACCCCGGATAGTCCGGAAGATTACGTCTACCAGCTGGAGAACTGGAGATCTACCGGGCAGGTTGTCCAGCTAACCGTGCCAGACAGCCCCATCGACCTGCCGTTTCTCATCGAATCTCTGAAATACGGATATAAGGATGGGACCTACGATATTTTTTTCAGCATCTCTTTTCGGGAATACCGCTACATCGCCGGAATCTCCAATGATAAAATCAACAGCTTGACCGGCCTTAAATCCCGACCTGATACCATGGTGGGCACGGGTGGCATCATCGGCACGACTGCAACCAGCGGCACGGATATGGCCGGAAACATCGGCCGGGCTATCGGCAGCGCAGTGAGAGGCGGCACCACTTCCCCTATGGGCTGCATCGAGGCGGCCATGAAAGCCTGTAAAAAAGGCGGCGTCAAACCGGGTGACCTGATCAAGGTTGCCGCATCGGGGGTGATGGTCAATGACAGAATCATTTAGCCTCCTAGATAAAACCACGGGACAAGACCTGACTCCCTGGATTATCTCCTATGAGTGGTCCGGTGACCTGGAGCAGGCCGGCCGGAAGCTGAATTTCAAGACCGCTTACACGACAAAGGACAAGGCCTGGACGAATCCCACCGTCAATCTGGGGGACGAAGTCATGCTCTACTGCATAGATCCAACAGCAGGCGGGCAGTTCGACCTTTTCCATGGAAAAATCTTCATGCAGAGCCGGGAGTCCAGCTCCTATGAAATGGAATTTGTTGCCTACGACAAGCTAATCTATCTGGCGAAATCAAAGTACACACTGAAATTTTCAAAGGTGCCAGTCAAAGATGTGCTCTCCACCATGGCCAGTAAGGTGGGACTCACCCTGGGCAGGACGTCCGACGATCTGACCTATAACGTTGACTTTGTGGCGGATGGCATGACCGGGACGGAAATCATCAAGAAAGCCCTGGAACAGGGACGGAAAAAATCCGGGAAAAGCTACCACATCTACCTGGATGCCCAGGACCGAATGAACGTTGTCAGGGCTGACACGATCATCCAGGGCTATGCCATCACCGATATGACCAACCTCACTACGGCCAGCCACAGCGCCAGCATCGAGGATATGGTCAACCGGGTGGAAATCGCCGACAAAGACGGCCACATCATCGGGGCCGTGACCAACTCCGACGACGTCAAAGCCTATGGCACCATCCAAGATGTATATAAGGTTGACAACAAACAAGATACTCAGTCCAGTGCCAAAGCCATGCTCAAGAGCGTGTCCGAGCACAGCGAAGCCGAAGCCCTGGGGAACATCCAGTGCATCGCCGGATACGCCGTAGAGATCCAGGAAGAACAGCTGAAAGGTAACTTCCTGATTATCTCCGACTCCCACACCATCGAGAACAACAGGCACATGATGAAGCTGACTCTGCGCTATCTTGATCCGACGAGCAATCCGGAAATCACGGCCGAGGGAAACACATCCGGCGGCATCACCATCGGGAGCATCGACGAAGGCATGAGCTCCGGAGAAGCTGCCTGGCTGGGAGCCACCATGGACAACGGGACGGAAGGATGTGTGGAAGCGGCAACGAAAGTCGGCAGTTATTACAGCCCATTCCTTGCCCAGGAATACGCTAATGGCGTGGTCAATGTCACCACGCTGGCCAATGATGCAGGCTCCAACACCATCGACTTTGATGCCAGCCAGCTTGAGAAGGGTGACGTCATCGTCTATGGAGATCAGGAGCATGTGGTCATCTATGACGGGGCTGGTGGGTACATCGGAAACAGCAGCAGCCAGAATGAAGTGGTACATGGCTCGAACTACAACGAAATGGGCGGACTGACGCCTACCCAGATCATCAAGACGTCCAGGATATAAGGAGGATGCAGCATGAAGAAAAACCCGTACAGCGAACTCCTGGGAATCATGAACGGCGTGGGGCGAAACAACCAGAGCCCGACAATCCAGATCGGGACCATCCTGGAACCGCCGCCGAACATCAAGGTGAGATATAAATCCATCATCCTGGAATCATCCGAGTGCTACATCTCTGAATATCTGCTGACGGAATATGCCAGGACGGCCCGTGGAGTCATCAAGACTCAGACGGAGAACGCCCAGGGCGGGAACGGAGAAGCGTCCTATGCGTCCCATCTCCATCAGGTCAATCACAGCTACACGGAATCATGGGTCACCACGGACACCCTCAAGAAAGGTGACAAGGTGGCCATCATGCCCTGTGAGTCTGAGGACGGAACCAGTCAGACCTACATCATTCTGGACAAAATCGTCAGACCGAATCGAGGTGCTTTTTAATGACAAACCCTTTCATCGCCGGACCTATCACTCAGACCGCCAAAAGTTACACAGCGAATCTGCCGGAACTCCAGGAGCTGGCCTGGGATTTCAGTCATGATCGTTTCGTCCATGATGCTGACGGCCGGCTGAAGACCGTCACGGAAAACGAGGCACTGAAAGTCTGGATTTACAAGGCATTGAAAACGGAGCGCTATCGCTACATGGCCTATCTCCATGGCGATTACAACGCCGAAGGGAACTATGGCGTTGAACTGGAACGTTTTATCGGCACCCGGTCCAACAGCGAAATCAGTGCTACAGAAATCAAGCGGTACATTAAAGAGGGCATCCTAGTGAATCCTTACATCAAAAGCGTGGATGCCATCGAGACCACCGTCCGGGACGGAGATAAACTGACTCTCACGGTCAACGTGACGAGCATCTACGGACAGACGTCCGTGTCAGTAGGAGGTGATTGAATTTGTTTGAAGTACAAAGCAAGGACGAAATCCAGAAACGCATGGCGGCGGACCTGTCAACCATGAACCCGAACAGCACCATCGAGGGGAGCTTTGGCCGTGACATCATCAACGCCACCAGTGTGGAATTTGAAAAAACCTATGCGGAACTCTCCCTGGTGAACCAGGCAGGCTTCGCACAAACCTCATGGGGCGGCTATCTGGAAAACATCGCTGAAGAACATGGCGTTTTCCGCCGGAGTGCTGTCCGAGCAATCGGCACCGTAACGGTGACAGGCACAGGGACCGTTTCCCAGGGTGCGCTGTTCCAGACACAGGACGGTACGGAATTTTCCGCCACCAGCACCGTCAAGGTGACTGCATCGGCAGACGTCCCTATCCAGGCCGTGGAATATGGCTCTAAGGGTAACGTGGCCGCCGGGGCCATTACGATCATCCCCATGAGCATCCACGGCATCACCAGGGTGACCAATGCCAAAGCCACCTATGACGGATTTGACGAGGAAACCGACGATGAGCTCCGGGAACGGCTGCTGTTTAAGGTGCGCATGCCGGCAACGTCAGGAAACATGAACGACTACATCGAATGGGGAACCAGCGTAGAAGGCGTCGGGCATATCACCGTCGTACCGCTTTGGAACGGCAACGGGACTGTGAAGCTGCTGGTGACCGACTCCAACGGCCAACCGGCCAGCCCGGAACTTTTGGCCAGGGTGACGAAAAAAGTGGAAAGCATGCACCCCATCGGTGCCACTGTATCCGTCATCGCTCCCTCCGTGCTGGGTCTGACCGTCGCACTGACTCCCACCAAAGGCGGGGGAGATGCGGCCGCCATCAAAAAGGTGCTCAACGCTTACTTCCTTTCCAGACAGTACACGGAAAAGAAGGTCAGCTATGCGAAAGTCGGTCAGCTTATCATCGAGAACGCCGACACGACCCAGGTAGAAGACTACGATAACTTGACCATCAATGGGGCGACAGCCAATATCGGCGTAGATACCGACCAAATCCCGAGCGTCGTGGAGGTGGTATTGAATGCCTAACTTCAGACTGCTCAGAGACAGCGACCCGGACGTCAGCCGGTATCTGCCTCTTTTTTTATGCAACGACCCAACCTTTAAATCCTGGCTGGACACCCAGAGCGATGAACACAAAAGGCTCTGGATGGACATCATCGACGCATGGAAGCAGTTTTACGTGGAAGAAGCCACCTGGGGACTCTCCGACTGGGAACGATTCCTGGGCATCCCCACAGATGAAAAACTGTCTTATACGGTACGCCGGTCCGCCATCATAGCCAAAATGAACGGAACCCAGACGGTGACCAAAGCGTTCCTGGGGCGTACTATCAACAGCTTCACAAGCGATAAGTCCAGCCGTGTGGTGGACCATCCCGATCAGTACAGTGTTGACATCTACCTGCCTAATGGTGGTGTCCTCTCTTTCGAGGAAATGGACAAAGCCATCAGGACCTTTATGCCAGCGCATATCGGCTGGCGGTACATCTATCAGACCCACGTCAACGGAAGCCAGTACATCGGCGCTGTCCTTCGCCCGGCCCGGACGATTATGGAGATGGGTCGTCTCAAGGGTGACAAGCTGACCGGCCAAAGCGTGCTCCGGCTGGATAAGGCCATTGACTACGTCAACGGAAATGGACAAATTCAGACCACACCGGACGGGGTCAAGACTAACGCTGTTTTTGATGCTGATTACACAACCGTCAGCCCTTCGCCCTATGCTCCTATAGGGTCCACGGATGGGGTTTTTACAGTGGCCGCTGACGGGACAATCAAGCCGAATTAAAGGAGTGAGACAATGGCAGAATTTCACAACATCACCGTCACCAATGACGGAATGAAGCTTATAGCCCTGGCCTCAGCCATGCAGAAGTCCCTGGTATTTGACCGTATGGACATCGGCGATAGCAGGCCTGCGGATGCCAGTAAGGTGACCAGCATGACTAAAGTGGTCAGCAAGCGCATCGAGGCTTCCATCTCTGACATCGGAGTGGTTACTAATGCTGATGTGAGCGAGGCTCGCTATCGCATCCTGGGCAAGTACAGCAACAGCACCGTTACGACCGGTTTCAAACTTTCCGAAGTCGGTGTGATTGCTCACGTAGAATCCAACTACTACCAGGATAGCGGCTGGAACGGCTACGCAGGCGAACAGCTTCTCTTGGGATATTTCTACACTGACGCTGGGAAAGAGGACTGGCTTCCTTCCAAAGACACGCCCATGGACGACCTTCAAATGGGAGCATACTTTACGGTATCAAATGCGACTCAAATAGCCGTCTATATCAATGAGGAAGACAACGTCAGCCGGTCCGACTTTAACGCACACTTGACCGACAAAAACGCTCACAGTGATGTGATTGGCTGTACCAGCACGTCCGACGGCACTCGTGGCTTTGTCCCTGCCCCGAAAAAGGGCATGCAGACGGGATACTATCTCAGCGCAGACGGGTCCTGGGAACAAGTCAAGCAGAGGTCCGTCAAAGACATCATCGACATCATCTTTCCGGTGGGAGCACTTTTCACCACGACCGGGACGCAGAACCCAAACCAGCTATGGGCAGGGACCACATGGGAACGGTATGCCGCCGGCCGGGTGCTGGTGGGGGCTGGCGAGTATACCGAAAACAACGTCAAGTACACCTACGCCAACGGGGCCACGGGCGGCGAGGTGAAGCACCAGCTCACTGCTGATGAAATGCCGGCTCATGTTCACAGTTTGGCATTTGGCACAACCAATGTTTCTTTCAGCTTTTCCATTCGCTCTCAGTCCCAAGATGCCGCCAACGTGCTGGCTGGAACGAACACTACCGTTAGCAGAAGAGAACATAACAGTGGATACGCCGTAGAGCCGTCTTCTGCCGGTTCCTGGTATCGTGATGAACTGAGCTTTAACCAGGGAATTACGCCAACCGGTACGATGGGCAGCACGGGCGGGAACGGCTTGCACGAGAACCGTCAACCCTACACGGTGGTCAGCTTCTGGCGCAGAACCGCATAATCATCAAGCCGTACGCCGCCAGAAATTCACGACTACATAAGGCTGTCTGTTTTCGTGTCTCCCGTTGCCACCAGTAGAAGCGATCGTGATTGTATGAGAGTGGTTCCCTGCAGCGGCTGTGTCCATGTTTTCCCAGTGCCCAGCATTAGCACCGGTTGCCGCATGATCCGGATTCGCCGAATTCGTTCGGCTATATCCATGGTAGTGATTGCCGTTGGTGCTACAGCTGGCACTGTGGCTATGCGACGGCATCTCATCAGCAGAGAAAGGACTGATTCAATGAGTGTTTTCCAGATTTTAAAAAATAACGTTTTGATCATCGACGGGGATAAGTCCTACATGGACACCGTCGATAATTTTTTAGCAGACGCCGGGGCTGTATCCGTCCCGGAATCCGTTATCTATGACGATGCGCAGGAGTGCTGCGTAGTCGATGGGGAGTTTTTGAGCTATCCCAACGGCACCTACAGTGGCTACTGTGACCGCATCCAGGACCTTCTGGATGCCCAGGCTAAACGGACCTATGTACCGCCAGCAGAGCCCACAGCAGAGGACCAAAAGGCGAGCATCAAGGCAGACTATGACAGTGCCGTCAAAGAGCTGACTGACTCCATGGCCGTAGCCCTCTTGACCGGGGACACTGCCGCCCAGGAGAGCATCCGGGCAGATTTTAAAGACCTGCAAACTGCATACAAGGAGGCGATGGATGATGTTCAAAGTACCGAAGCGCTGTGAGTACTGCGCCCACAAGCTGGTGGACGGTAAGTGCGTAAATCCGGCCTGCATCGCTTACAAGCCGGAACAGCCGGCAGAAGATAAGAAGGAAGGTGAGTCCAAATGACTACCAGAGCGATCGTACCGAACGGCGACGGTGAAGGCTCCCTGGGAACGGTATCTGCTAAATGGGGGGCCATTTACTCGTCCGACCCGGCCAGCGGTGAAAACTCTGGCCAGGTGCCCACCACAGCGTGGGTCCAGAAACTGGTGGCCGATGCCCTGGCGAAACAGAAGACGGCCTACGAGCAAGCCATCAGCACGGCTGTAACAGCGGCGAAAACTCAGGCAAAGCTGGACGCCCACCCCGTCGGCAGTTACTACTGGAGCAACGACAGCACCAGCCCGGCAACGCTTTTCGGCGGGACGTGGGAAGCCCTACCTGCTGGCTATACGCTGATTGCGCAGGGTTCCGGGAGCGACTCTTTCGGGAGTTTTACGTACGAAGCCGGGCAAAAATACGGTGAAAGAAAGCATCAGCTCACCACCGATGAACTGGCTAGTCACAGCCATACCTACACGCTCGATACGACTAAAAAAGGTACGTCGCAAAATTCGGGCAGTTGGTTCGTCGATGCGGGTACAATCGGCGCCAATGATGGCCTGCTACGGTCTACGGATGCCGCTGGTCAAAGCGTACCCCACAACACCCTGCCCCCGTCCATCGCCTCGTATGGATGGCGCAGGACCGCTTAGGCCGTGCGTTTCCAGCAGTATGCCGCTGCAGATGGCTGGATGTTGTTATGCGGAATATTCCCGCCACTGTCCAGAGTGCTTGCGATTTCATCATTGGATGCTTTCTGTGCAGATTGGATGCAGTTTGACTGTGGTCCATCATCATACAGTTTGGTATTGCTAAAAGACTTTGGCTTCCGATCATACTGATGGTGATGTGATGGCATTTCATCGGTGGGACTCATGCCGTCCTACGCCATGCATAGCTGGCAATCACGGGCGGGATGTTATTGTGTCCTTTGCCTCCGCCAGCACTAACTGTATTTACCTTATCAGTAGCCTTGTTTGTATATCCAAAACGTTGAGGAACAGTCGCTCCACTTAAAGTCCCATTAGTTTCTAGATTAACAAGCGGATTAGGATTCCCATCAGATGTTGGCATTCTCTCTTGATGCACGTGAGGAGCCATTTCATCGGTGGTTATTCATGAAAGGAATTCCACTCTTCATTTTTCCTCATTTTATGTCCTTGACAAGGCTGGTTTTACTACTTCGTTAAGCACACACTAAATGACCTCTGAGATGGCTTCCTACAAGGGTATCTGGAGATTCTTCTTTGAGAAGAAAATACCTGGTTACTCACAAAATATCGACCGCTTTTCTAAGCTCTGCCAAGGTTTTATGCGTGTAAACGGCTTTTGTTACTCCTTTTCTGGCATGGCCTAAAATCATTTTTATGGCGGTATCGTTAATTTCTGCAGAGTCAAGCAAAGAGGCGGTTGTATGGCGGGTCTCATGGGGTGTGTGGTGCATGGATAAGGCTTTCATGGTCTTATCCCACTGACGGCGGAAAGAGTCATAGGACCGACAGGGGCAGAGCCATGGTGATGCCTGGATTCTATCCTGGACAAACTGCCAGATCTTTTTGCTGACAGGGACCTGCCGGATGCCGGCCATGGTCTTGCTTTTTCGAATGACCAGGCAACGCTGCCTGATTTTCACGTCTGAGGCTTTGATATTGAGGTATTCCCCACATCTGAGCCCGGTATAAATGAGTATCAGAACATCAACGACAAACGGTATATCCGTATTAGCCCATAGCCGGTTCCGTTCCCGGACGGTGAAGGGCTTTTTCTTATGCACTGGGATATGCGGATCAATGGAAATACGGCTGGCATAATCCGTGGTTACGATGTCGTATCTGATGGCATAGTCGTAGAGCTGTTCCAGCAACCCTTTAACTTTCTTTTGTGTGGCATATCCAGCAATCTGCTTTACCTGGTCAATGGCTTCTTGCAGATCCCTATATTTGAGACTGGAAAATGCTCTGGAATGGAGGGGTGAAAGATGCCTGAAACAAATCTCATAAGCCTTTTGAGAGGACACGGAAATGGACGGAAAATGTTCCTTTCTCCATCGCTCATAGATTGCAGAGAACGGAATTTCCGACTGCATGACGTCTGTATCATTGACGGCAAAGAGGTGGCTAAGTCCATCCACATAGGTGGCAAAGTACCCTAGTGTTTTCTGCTTTCCGTTGATGGTCTTTTTAACGACCCAGGGACGGCGGCGATTGCCACCAAGTTTATAGCATGTCCCGAAACCGTTGGGAAGTTTCATCAAATCACAACCTTTCACTAATCACTAATATAAAAGGAGGATACCAAAAGTGAACGATATTGTCATCGAAGGACTTAGTACCTTAGTTAGTTTGGCCGTTGGCGGATTAGCCGGATATGTGATCGCTTATGTGACCGGTTTAAGAGCGGTGCGGAAGGGAATGCAGTTGATCTTGAGGGCTTCCCTCAATGATATGTATGTGAGATTCCAGCGAACGCCACCGACAGTTGATGAAAAGCGGGTGTTCGAAGAGATGTATGAAGTATACGAACGCCTGGCCGAAAATGGCATCATGACTGCAAAGCACGAGGAAGTGTTGAAGATGCCGGAAGAGGTCCGAAAATGAAGAAACTGCAAAAAGTTTTACTGAATATCCTGGGCTCAGTAGGACGGATGAAAGTGCGAGGTCTGCCCCGTGCCCTGGTGATAGTCCTGATGCTACTGATTATCGGCAGCATTTTTTTGTACTGTGCTGGCTGGATCTGGCTGTGGGCGGTGCTGGGGCGAGTTGATCTCCCGGCTCTTAACATGCTGCTCCAGACCCTGACCGGCGTATCTTTCATTGCCGCCATAGGCTTCATCGGAAAGAGTCTGGTGGACGATGATGAAGACGGTGTTCCTGATGAATGGGAAAAGGAAAAAGAAACGGAGGAAAAAGAACATGCTGGAACCAACATTCACTGACTATGGCCTAGACTTTGGCTATCTGGAACCCCGAGACGTGACGGATCAGATTGTGATCCACCACACCGGGAATCCTACGGACGACGACTTAAGCGCCGAAGAAATCCATGAAAGCCATCTGGCACAGGGCTGGTCTGGCATCGGTTACCATTTTGTGATCCGCAAGGACGGAACCATTGAACTGGGGCGGCCCATGGATACCATCGGGGCCCATGCCTACGGGGAGAACAGTCACACTATCGGAATCCATGTTTGCGGCAATTTCGACATCGGCGATCCCACTGATGCTCAGATTGAAAGCTGTTCCGTCCTGGTCCAGTGGCTGGCTCTGACCTATGGCCTGGAAATCAATGACGCTACGGTAGTGGGGCATTGTGACCTGATGGCCACCGCCTGCCCAGGCGAAAGTCTGTACAGTAAATTGGGGAAAATTCGAGGAAAATCCATCTGGTACGAACAGAATTACAATGAAGATGGCGAGTATATAGGCGGATAAAACGAAAACGGCGTATGGGACTCCTGGTGGGCTCATACGCCGTTTTTCTACTATGCGCTACAACTTACTTGCAGAGAAAAATAAAACTGCTCAAAAATCAATTTTGGAGGTGAATTTTCATGGAACAGGAAACAAAATGGAGAATCATCCTGGCCATTGCCGGAGCCTGTGCCCTCTGTATCATCGGGGGCCTGATCTACGGCTGCGGCCGGGAAAAGAAAGAGGAACCTAAGGTCATGGAATATCAGCAGACCACGGATCCGGACACCATTCAGAAAAAACTGGATGTGAGCCAGGGCACCGCCCGGGAAATTACCAGGGAAATCTATCATGTGCAGCAGTCCGATGCCCCGCCGGCCATTACCTACTACGTCCAGGCCCCGGATGTGCAGGAAGGAGCGGAAAAGGTTGCCAAAGACATCCAGGAAGGCAAGCCAACTGTCCCCGCCGCAGCAGCCGAAAAGACGGACAGGACTGTAGTGACGGCCGATACCACCCGGCAGAAAGTGGATGTGTACAAAATCAACCTGGCCAAGGCCCATAAAATCAAGGTAGGGGCCATGACAGTAGGGGGGAAAGGATATGTGGGGGCCGGCTATCAGGCCGGCAGATGGACGGGGATGATCTACACCCGCAGCGGCCGAAAGGTTGAGGCCGGCAGCATCTCCTATACAGTTTCCGAATGGTAGATAAAAGCCCGTAGAGCTAGAAAATACCTGACTTTACGGGCATTTTTTACACCAATCTTGTTTAAAAAGATTGACAAAATAAGCAAAATGATGTATAATTAAATCATCAAGAGGAGGTGAGAAAATGTGGTAGATGAGATTAAGGTAGCGGTTACCAACTTTGTACTAGTCATAAGTTTCATCCAAGCTCTTATTTGGACATAGAAAAGCACAAAGCTGGTAAGCAAAAAGCTCCGGAGACTTTCGAAACGCCGGCAAAGCAAGCGAAAGTAACCAGAGCCACCGGGGAGCCGCAAGGTTCCCCACCTGCTTAGATTTTACCACATGAACGCCATGAAAACAATTACCAGCATTACCGTATTCGCCCTATTCGCAACGCTTTGCACCGGCCCAGTTGACTGGAGTAGCTGGCTGAGGGGGCTTGTCTGCGGGGCAGTTGCCGCCGCCTGGGTTGTCTATTTTGCATTGAAAGGGAGAAAATGATGGAAACTAAAACTAAATGGGGAGGCCGGCGGCCAAATCAAACCGGCCGGCCCAAAGGCACGGTGAAAGAAAATCACAATCCGCGCCCACAGCATCAAGTCAGGGCCTTTGATGATGAGTGGGAATTGATTAGGCGTTTTGCTAGATTGGTAAAACATGGAAATGCAGAGGCCTGTAAGCAGGCACTGGAAGCCCTGGAAACGGCAGACGGCAAAAAAACGGCAAAAAAACCATAGGAAATATAGTGCTATATCCAAAAAATATCACCTTGCAAAAAATGGCCACCGTGATATATACACGCCCTGCCAATTCATGCAAAATTTTCCTTCAGGGAAAACCTAATGTGATATAATAATATTGCTATAGTGGTTTCCGACTGGGTCCCAGAATGGGGTAGGCCATACGGCTGAGAACTTCTTTGTCGAAACGAAATAATCCCGGAGAATATCCGGGATTATTTTTTCATCTGTAAGGATAGCCGTGATATAATAAATAGGCTATATAGTACGCTCCTGGTGGTGAAGTGTGCGCACACTCCAAAGCTGGGAGCAAGGTGGAGAATCCAACGGAAGGACACTGCGGTGTGTAGGCCATCTCCACCTATGCTACCAGAGGGAATACAATGGAGAACCAGCCTTTCCCTATGGTGGCTGTAAGGTTCGCACTGAGCTGGCACTTGCCCACCAACTGTATAACTTGCAAGCCTCCTGTCCATGGACAGGAGGCTTGATCTTTTAGGGAGCAAAAGAACGGCGTTCCCGTTTTTTCGTCTGCTTTTAGCAAAATTCGGTTCAGATGGGTCCAACTGTAAGGAGCTTCTGGCCTCTTAAGCTTTCTTAACCCATTTGGCTCACGTTCTACATCAAATCAGCCTGATTTTTGGCCTGACTTCGATAAGAACGTGAACGAGATGCTTTTTGTCCATCAGAGATGAATAATTAACCAACTAGGTGCAAACATGCTTTTTCATGGAAAGTTGACATCCGTACAACCCTAAATTTTTAGAAAAAAGTATTGCACCCTGTATAATTGTAGGGTAAAATGTATTTATATTCATTTTTTGCAAAGACGACCCAAATGAATGAGGAGGTTTTATGGGAGAACTTCAGGAAACCATCAAAGATAAAGTGGCCTCATACCATGAGGACATGATTGAATATTGGAAAGACCTTGTTAACTACCAAGCAGGCAGCAAGGAAGCAGAACTCATCACCGCCCTCCTACAAAAGGTGGCGGACCGTTTCACCAAGGAAGGCTTTACGGCGACAATGCTTGATACGAGCTGCGCCATCCCCATGCTGCGGGCAACCTTGGGTGATGATCGACAGGGAAAACCCATTCTTTTCTGTGGTCATGTCGATACGGTATTCCCCAGTGGGTCCTATCCTGATCAACCTTTCCGTATTGAAGACGGAAAGGTCTATGGACCGGGCTGCGCCGACATGAAGGGCGGCGTCGTGATGCTTTTATATGTCATCAAGATCCTGACGGATCTGGGATATAAGGACCATCCTTTCAAGGTTGTCCTTGTCGGCGATGAGGAAACGACCCATGTGGGATCTCGGGCCGACCAGATGCTTGCCGAAGAAGCGAAAGGTTGTCTCTGTGCCTTCAATATGGAAACGGGCCGCATGAATCACGTCCTTACCGTCGCCCGTAAGGGGTGCATGGATGTGTGGGTCAAGGTCCACGGCAAAAGCGGCCACGTCGGTAATGCCTATACGACGTCGGCAAATGCCATTGAAGCTATGGCCGGTATTATCACCAAGATGCGGGCGCTGACGGACCTTGAAAAAGGACGCATCGTCAGTACCGATGTCATTTCTGGCGGCGTGGTCTCAAACGCTGTCCCCGATTTTTGTCGCATCGAAGCGGATTGCCGTGTCGACTACAATAAGGATTTGGAAGAACTTAAAACGGCCATTCGAGCCATTTGTGAGCATCTTGACGTGCCGAACACAAGGGCGGAGGTGGAATTTCCAACAGAAATGCCTGTTTTTGAAAAAAACGAAGGAAATCTCAACCTCCTTGCTCTCTACAACGAATCTGCAGCGGAATTTGGCATTGAGCCCTTTGGTCCTTACCATCCAGGCGGCTGTTCTGACGCCTCGTACCTTGCCAAGGCAGGAATCCCCATCCTCGATTCCTTGGGCCCCGAAGGGGATCATGCCCATACCATGCAGGAATATGCCGTTCTTGACAGCCTCTTTACCCGTACAGCCATGCTGGTCCGTACCATCTTGAAACTTACGGACGTTACCCTATAAGAAAAAAAGGAGAACTCACGATGAGCGAAAATCCTCAGCAGGCGGCAAAGCCCGTCCAGAACAAAAAAGTCTCGGTCCCAAGTCCTATTATGATCATTGCGGTCATCCTCGTCTTAAGTGCCATTGCTACGTATATTGTACCGGCTGGTGAATTTGTCCGCATCAAGGACGCAGCCAGCGGCCGTATGATTGTTGATCCGAACTCGTTCCATTTCATTGCCCAGAAACCAACGAAGATCCTGGATTTCTTGATGTCTATTCCAAAGGGCATCAAAGGCGCGGCCAGTATTGTTGGCTTCCTTATGATCATTGGCGGTGCCCTGAACGTCATGGCGGAAACAGGCGCCATCCACGCTTTCATGGGCCACGTTGTCAAAAAGATGGAAGGTCACGAAACGCTGATCATTCCTGTCCTTCTGCCGATTTTTATCTGCCTCAGCGCAACGGCTGGCTGCAGCGAAGAATACATTGCTTTTATTCCGCTCATGACCGCTGTGTGCTACGCTTTGGGGTTCGACTCCATTGTAGCGGCTGGTATGTTCCTCTGTGCTGTTGGCGCAGGCTATGGTGCCGGTGTGACGAATCCTTTCACGGTTGGTGTAGCGCAGAGCATTTCAGGGCTGCCCATGTTCTCAGGGATCCAGATCCGTCTTGTCATGCTTGTAACCCTCATCATTGTTACGGTGATTCCACTCTACCTTTATGCCCGTATGGTCAAGAAGCATCCGGAAAAGAGCTTCATGTATGACTATGACCAGATCTACAAGGAAAAGATGAACATCGAATCCATTATGGGTGAAACGGGCACTATGACCCGAACCCATAAGCTTGTCCTTTTTGGTTTCTGTCTTGTTGTAGCCGGTATCCTTATTGGCGTTTTGAAGTTTGATTTCTATATGGATGAAATTGCGGCTCTTTTCATTGCCCTCATCATTTACACCGGCATTGTGTCCCGCATGAATGCGAACAAGGTCGCCAATGCTTTCATCAAGGGCGTTGCCGGTATGGCGCTTCCTTGCATGATGGTCGGTATGTGCAAAGGCGTGACCATTTTGTTGGATAATGGCCATATCCTTGATACCATCATCTACTACCTAGCAAACTCCCTGAACGCCGTGCCGAAATCCATGCTTGGCATTGGGATGTTCATTGTTCAGGATATCTTCAACATGGTGGTTCCTTCCGGTTCCGGTCAGGCCGCCATCACGATGCCAATCATGGCGCCGTTGGCTGACCTCGTCGGCATTACCCGTCAGACTGCTGTCCTTGCCTTTCAAATGGGCGATGCCTTCACCAACAGTGTCACTCCTGCAAGCGGTACGACCATGACCATCCTCAGCATTGCTGGCATTCCCCTGCGCCGCTGGTGGAAATTTGCTATCCCCATGCTGGGCATTTGGTGGATTGTAGCCTTTGTGGTTCTCTTTTATGCAACGGCCGTTCAGATCGGTCCCTTCTGATTATGGAATAAAAGCCCTTTCCTGCTGTTTTGCGGCAGGGGAGGGACTTTTTCTTTTGTGCGAAAACAAGATTTTTATGCTTTTTCTTGCAGTTCACGCAAAGAACCGATAAACTAAGAGCAGATAGAAGCAAAGGAGCTCATTATGTTCAGTCAATTTTTTGCGTCCCTGCAGCAGGATGCCAAACTTTTTTTATTTTTCCCCATCCTATGCGCCCTCTTTCGGGCTATTTTCATCAAGGTCTACAGCCCGTACCCCAATTTTGCGGGGAAGGGAAAGATTCTCTGGCACACCTTTCGTTACGGTTTTTGGTGGGGCATGGACTTTAACGCCTATGTTTTCCTGATTTCCCTGGTCCTTGTGAGCCTGCCCGGCGCCTTTTTTCCTGCCTATTTTGCCCTGGGCAATACACTGCGTCTTGTGGGCGGCCTGCTTTATGCCCTTGTCCTTTATCTTGCTTTCATGGGAAAGATGCTCTACTACAGCCATTTTCATGACATCTACAACCAGACCATGAAGCTTGGCGCCCATGCGGAAAAGCACAACCTCGTTGATATTTTCTTCCATCAGGACCATGGTGCTTGGATCCTTCTTGGCATTGTGCCCTATCTGTACCTGTGCCGCCTTGCACTCTTGGCGTTTTTAGGTCTTCCCAGTCTTTCCTATCCAGCTATTGCCTCGCCTTTTCTTCGCTGCGCCTTCAATACAGTTGTTTTTCTTTTGTGTATTGCTGCGTTTTACTGGTTCCGGTATGGCGGGACCTTCTGGCATGACGATAAGCCCGAATGGGATACGATTCCGAGTCTTGTGAAAAAGGATATCTTTTTTGCCAAAGCGACCGTGGATGACCTTGTCGCCTTGGAACAGGTGATGAAGCATGACCTCAATGAAGCCTATGAGCACACGGACGAAGAGGACCTTGCCGCCATTGCGCCGCTGGTGCCGGTAAAAATGCCCCTTTCCGATTTTCCCAATCCTGTCTATGCCTTTCGCCGTGCGGCAAAGGGCGCGCGCATCACAAAACCGCGCCATATCTTCCTCCTTGTGGGGGAGACCTATCTTCAGCAGTTCTTTGACCCGGCCTTTGCCTCGCTGAACCTTGTCTCGGGCGGACGGTTTCTCAAGGATGATCCCCATACAGCCCAGCTTACGAGTGCCCTTTCAGCTGGCATCATTTCCAGGCCATCCATCGTGAGCCTCATGAGCGGCATCTTTGACGCTGGTCTTGAACTCAATGAAAAAGAAAGCTTCTGGACGAACAAACTTCCTACGGCCCTGCCACGACAGCTGAAGAAACTTGGCTATCACGCGGCCTATTGGTATGGCGGCAATGTCACATATGGAAACTTTAACCAGTTTGCTCCCAGCTGCGGCTTTGACGAAGTGGAAACGGCAACGGATTTTTGCGGCCCTGACGCGCCAAAGACCTGGGTCGGCGTCTATGACAACCTCTTTCTGGAAAAAGCAGCGGACATGATTCTTTCCGGGGACGAAGAGCGCGGGGAATATCAGTTCCATTTCCTTTATACGACAAGTTATCACGGGCCCTTCAAGATTCCTCTTGAAAAATATGGCTATGATACGGAGCGTGTCATGCCGGATGCTCCGGAAGACATCAAAAACAGCAAGAGTTTGCAAAAGAATCTCGGGACCTTCTGGTTCTCAGACCAGGCGATTGGAAAGTTCCTGCGCACCATGAAGGAAGCCTATCCAGACAGTCTTTTCATCGTGACAGGCGACCATTCCTATGACATGAGTGCCGTCCTTGGGAAAACAAGCCTCATGAAACGAGACGCGAACCTGCGGGAACGCCATAGTCCGGTTCTATTCTTCCATCATCCTGAAATCGACCAGTCCCTTTTCGGGGAAAATACCATTGGCGGTCATATGAATATCCTGCCGACGATTTTTGAACTCATTGCGCCAAAGGACTTTACGTACTATTCCCTTATGACGAGCCTCATGGATCCCATCGACCATGTCGTGTCGCCTTACCACTGGCTGCGAAAGGATGCTTACGGGACCTACAGCAACGACTTTTATCAGCCCTTAGGGGACGGCTTTGGACCGCAGGCTCTTCGGGAAGGCCCTCAGCCGTACCGTGAGGAAAGGGAAGGGTATATGGATCTTACGGGGTACCTTGTGCGCCATCCGGAACTTTTAGGAAAGGAAGAATAGTCATGGGCAGCATAACCTGCATCATCCTCACTAAAAATGAAGAAAAAAATCTTCCCAGCGCCCTTCAAAATGCTGCGTCCTGGGCCGATGAGATTCTTGTCGTTGACTCTGGAAGTGACGATGGGACCGTGGAAATCGCAAAAAAAAGCGGTGCTTCTGTGATTTACCGGGCTTGGGACGGGGACTTTGCCGCCCAGCGTAATTTTGCCCTGACGGGTGCCCATGGTGACTGGGTACTTTATCTTGATGCCGACGAACGGCTTACAGCAGGGGCCATCCAAAAGGTCCTTGCCATCAAAAAGGGAGCGCCCAACCACCATTACTCCTTCCGCAGGGAAAATATTGCCTTCGGTCATCATTTCCATCATGGGGCGTTCGGACCGGATCGGGTCGTGCGCCTTTTCCCAAAAGCGGCGGTCCACTGGGAGGGAAAGGTCCACGAACACGCCGTTTGCACCGTGCCTCTTGAGGCCCTTTCAGAAAGGATGGACCATTATACCTATGCGGCCTTTGCCGATTGGTGGCGCAAAGCCGGCCAGTACACGACCATTTGGGCCGATGATGCCTACGCCCGAGGAAAAAGGGCAAGCTATGGAAAAGCAGCCAGCCATGCCCTTTTGGGCATGCTTAAGGTCTATCTTCTCCAAGGAGGATTTCTTGAAGGAAGTATGGGCATCATTGCCACACTCCAGCACGGTATCTATACGGCCATAAAATATGCAAAACTGGCGGAAAAAAATAATTGAAGAAGTGATAATTCCCTCAAATTGGGGTTCCCTGTTTGAGGGATTTTTTATATTTCAAAAATAGAGGCTTATTTTACAGGTTCTTTCTTACGTGGATAAAAAGCCATCAAATGATTCATTGTAAGTTTCTTTAGTGTGGACAGCTTGTTCTTCAGATGCGGACTTTTTTCTTAACAAAAAAGGTTCCTAACTGCGACTTATCCTTTATTCCTTCACCGGTTGGTTTCATTCATAGGCCTGTTTAAAAAATTTCAAGTTGATTTGTGATGGCTGGATAACACGATATTGCGATGCTTTCTTCAAAAATGGTTCACTTTTTTTATATTTCGAATAATACGATGAAAATGTTACAGTGAACGTTCGGGATTGTCCTTAATATAAAGACAATAGCGAAAAGTCCTTATTTTCTGTCTTTTATGGAAGAACAAATCTTGTTATAATACGTGTAACAAATGTTGCACTTTAAACCAATTAGGGGGTATCGAAATGAGCAGCAACACAAATTCAAAAAACAAAGCCATGACTTGGCAAGCTCTGTGCCTAATGGCCTACACGGTCGTGTGGGGATTTGGCAATACGGTCAATGGCTTTGCCAACCAAGGTCTGAAAGTCGTCGTTTCCTGGATGATTCTCTTCCTCTTCTACTTCATTCCGTACACGTTGATGGTGGGGGAAATGGGCGCGACCTTTGAAAATGGTGCTGGCGGTGTCAGCTCCTGGATCAAAGAAACCATGAGTTCCAAATTGGCCTTCTTTGCTGGCTGGACCTTCTGGGTAGTCAATATTCCTTATCTAGCCCAGAAACCGCAGAATATCCTTATTGCTATGGGGTGGGCCATTTTCCAGAATGACCAACTGACAACCATGATTTCGCCTATGATGCTTCAGCTTATCAGCCTTGGCATTTTCATGTTCTTCATGTGGTATGCCGCTCAGGGTGTATCGGCTTTGAAGCGCATTGGTTCCATTGCCGGTTCCTTTATGTTTATCATGAGCATCCTTTATGTGCTTCTCGTTCTCGCTGCGCCTTACATCACGGAAGCAAAGACCTTCTCCTACAGCCTCAGCTGGGATACGTTCATGCCGAACTTCAACTTTGAATACATGACGACCCTCAGCATCCTCGTCTTTGCTGTCGGTGGCTGTGAACGCATTGCACCGTATGTCACGAACCTCCAGAATCCGGATAAGGAGTTCCCGCGTGCCATGATTGTCATGACCGCAATGGTGGCTGTTACGGCTGTTCTTGGTACCTTTGCCATGGGTCTTATGTTTGACCCCAACAATGTGCCGAAGGACCTGATGATGAATGGAGCTTACTACTGCTTCGCCAAGCTCGGCGCTTATTATGGCGTGGGCCGCGCTTTCGTCATCCTCTATGCTATTTGCCAGTTCTTTGGCCAGGCAGCAACCCTTGCCATCTCCATTGACGCACCCATCAAGTTCCTCTTAAGTGATGTTGATCCGAAATTCGTACCTCATTCCTTCACGAAGATCAACGAAAAGGGCATCCCTGTGAGCGGTTACAAACTGACGGGCATCCTTGTCAGCATTCTTATCATCGTACCGGCCCTTGGCATTGGCGACATGACAACGCTCTACATCTGGCTCCTGCGCCTGAATGCCATCTGCATGCCGCTGTCCTACCTGTGGGTCTTCCTGGCTTATATGGCGCTCAAACGGGCGAAAAAGGCTTACAGCTCTTCCTACTACCTTACAAAGAGCAAAGGCACCGGCTTTATGATTGGTTTCTGGTGCTTTGCCCTGACGACCTTTGCTTCGCTCATGGGTATGGTTCCTTACGGTGTAGAAATGTATTCTTCCACCTGGTGGTTCCAGATGATCATGAACGTCGTAACGCCGGTCATCCTTCTTGGTATCGGCCTTATTTTCCCTATCCTTGCACGCCGCGAACGGGAAAGATTGGGCGAGACGGCATAACCTTAATAATTTAATCGGCGTGGACATCGCTCCGATTTGATGGAAAACATGAGCCCATTGCTTCAGAAACATATCCGAAGCAATGGGCTCATGGCATATTGGAAGAAGGAACGTACTGCGATTGGGAAAAACGTAAAAGGGGCCATCATGCTGTCATGACTCTTCGGCGCTGGCTGTCGAGTTAAAAGATAAAAAGGCAGCTGTGATGCTGCAGGGACATGTTTCCAGGTGAATGTAATTCCGACCCATCCCCCGCAGGGGGGCGGTTTGGGTCCGTGTCTCACGGTCTTTTAGCATCACATCTCGACCGCCTTTTTCCACCGCTGCCTTGACAATCTTTCCCAATTTTGCTATATTGTTCGGAGCGCAATGAGGGGGTTGGCATCCCTGAGCGACTGTACCACAAGAGAGGCTGCCTTGGCAGCAAACAGGGTGGAACCGCGGAAGTCACTCCCGTCCCTGTAATGTAGATGATTCTCGTCTATATTGCAGAGACGGGAGTTTTTGTTTAGGAGGAGAAAACCATGAATTTCCAAGACATCATTTCGGCGCTGAGTGCCTATTGGGGGCGTCAGCAATGCATCAACTTCCATCCTTATGACGTAGAAAAAGGAGCTGGGACCATGAACCCGGCAACTTTCCTTCGCGTCTTGGGACCGGAGCCGTGGAACGTATGCTATGTGGAACCGTCCCGCCGCCCGGCTGACGGACGTTATGGCGATAATCCTAACCGCCTTTATCAGCATCATCAGTTCCAGGTCATCATGAAACCGTCTCCGGATAACATTCAGGAACTGTATCTTGAAAGCCTGCGCGAACTAGGGATCCATCCCGAAGAACACGATATCCGTTTTGTTGAAGACAATTGGGAATCGCCGACCCTGGGTGCCTGGGGCATGGGCTGGGAGGTCTGGCTCGACGGGATGGAAGTGACGCAGTTCACCTACTTCCAACAAGTTGGCAGCCTTGATATCAAACCTGTTGCCGTTGAAATCACGTACGGCCTCGAACGCCTTGCCATGTATATCCAAGGTGTGGAAAATGTCTACGACATCAAATGGGTGGGCGATGTGACCTACGGCGATGTGTATCACACAAACGAGGTGGAACAGTCCTGCTACAGCTTTGATATTGCCGATACGGATCTGCTCTTTGACCTCTTTGATAAATATGAAAAGGAAGCCAAAAGGGTCCTGTTAACGGGGAACATCCATCCAGCTTATGATTATGTGCTCAAGTGCTCCCATACGTTCAACCTTTTGGACGCCCGAGGTGCCATCAGCGTTGACGAACGGACCAACTACATCGGCCGTGTCCGCGCCCTGGCCCGCCTGTGCGCCGCGGCGTATGTGGAACAGCGTGAAAAGATGGGATTTCCTATGCTGAAGAGAGGGAACAACTAATGGCTACGTTATTATATGAAATCGGAACGGAAGAAATGCCGGCCCAATACATGCCGGGTATCTTGAAAAACTATAAGGAACTGGCAGAAACAAAACTCAAGGAAGCCCGTATTCCTTTTGAAAAAGTCAGCGTCTACGGAACGCCGCGCCGCATGGCCTTTGTGGCTGAAGGCATTGCTGACCGTCAGGAAGATATGACGGCAGAGAGCAAAGGTCCATCCCTCAAGATTGCCTTTGACGCAGACGGCAACCCGACGAAAGCCGTCCAGGGCTTTGCCCGCGGTCAGGGTGTGGAAGTCTCTGCCCTTGAAAAACGGGATGGTTACGTTTATGCCATCAAACACACAAAGGGCGGTGAAACCAAGGTCCTGCTGCCTGCCTTGTTGGATGATATTCTCCACAGCCTGTCCTTCCCAAAGACCATGCGCTGGGCTGACTATGACTTCGGGTTTGTCCGTCCTTTCCACTGGATGGTGGCCCTTCTTGACAGTGAAGTCATTCCTGTTGAAGCAAACGATGTCAAAAGCGGCAATGTGACCCGCGGCCATCGCTTCCTGGGCAGTCAGACCATTACGATTCCTTCGGCCGAGGCTTATGTAAAAACCCTCGAAGAAAACTTCATCATTGTCGACGTGGAAAAACGCCGTGCCCTCATCCGGGAACAGATTGAAGCGTTGGGCAAAAAAGCCGGCGGCCATACGGCCATTTCTGAAGACCTGCTCGATGAAGTCACTTATCTTGTCGAATATCCGACGGCCCTTTGCGGTTCCATTGATGATAAGTACCTGAAGCTCCCGAAAGAAGCTGTCATTACTCCCATGCGCGACCATCAGCGCTACTTCCCTGTCCTTGATGACAGCGGCAAGCTTTTGCCTTATTTCATTACGGTCCGCAACGGCAACAGTGAACATCTTGACATCGTGACCCACGGCAACGAACGCGTCCTTCGTGCCCGTCTTGACGACGCGGTCTTCTTCTTTGAAAACGACCGGAAAAAGAGCCTTGAAGCACATCGGGAGGCCCTGCATGATGTAGCCTTCCAGCGCGGCATGGGGAATATGTATGAAAAGACGGAACGCCTCGAAGCCCTTACGAGCTGCCTCCTCAAGGAATCGGGCGTTGCCGCTGATGAAAAGGCTCTTGTTCGCGCAGCCCGCCTCAGCAAGGCCGATCTTGTGACCGGCATGGTTACGGAATTTACGGAACTGCAGGGCACCATGGGCCGTGAATATGCCCTTCTTGACGGCGAAGGCGATACGGTCTCGACGGCTATTGGAGAGCAGTACATGCCGCGCTTTGCCGGCGATGAACTGCCTCAGACGAATGAAGGCCGTCTCCTTGCTATTGCCGATAAACTGGATAATATCACAGCAACCTTCAGCCGCGGGGAAGCTCCAACCGGTTCCCAGGATCCCTATGCCCTGCGCCGCCAGGCCCTGGGTATCCTCAATATCGTCACCGATGGAAACATCCACTTTGCCCTTACAAGCGCCATCAAGGAAACCTTGAGCCGCCTGCCCAAAACGGATCAAAGTGAAGACAAACTTGTGGCTGATATTGTTGAATTCTTCGCCCAGCGTTCCAAGAACATGATGCTTGACCGCGGCGTTCGGTACGATATCGTCGATGCCGTCCTTGGTGCTGAAGGCCGGGATGACCTGTGCGACGCTTTTGCTGCCGCTGATGCCCTGACGGCCTATCTCGGTACGGATAAGGCGCCAGAAACGCTTCAGGCCTTTACCCGCGTGGAAAATATTACCAAGAAAAGTCGCGTTGACGCACCTGTTTCCGAGGCCCTTTTGAGAGAAGACGCTGAAAAAGCCCTCTTTGAAGCTGTGGAAAAGGCTGCTGAAAACGTACATGGAATGCTTCTTTCCCGTGATTTTGCCGGCGTCCTTACCGCTTGCGACAGCCTTTCTGCACCCATCAACCATTTCTTTGATGACGTCATGGTCATGGATAAGGATGAAGCCGTAAAGCAAAACCGCCTTGCCCTTTTGACAAAGATCCGCAGTCTCATTGGCTGTGTGGGTGATGTCTCTCTTCTTGTCATGAAATAAAAACGTCATACTAAAAAGCCGGAAGATCCGATGTTAATAGGTTCTTCCGGCTTTTTGCATGCTGACGTCATGGTTAGAGATTGGCGTTTACTTCGTCGTATTTATGATCCTTCTTAAAAAGGCTCACGGCGTAGGAACACATGGGCAGGATCTTGACGCGGCTGTCCTGGGCTCCCATGACAACAGCGTCCACGAGACGGCGGGCCAGGCCTCTTCCTCCATAGGCGGGATCGACGACGGTGTGTTCAATGACCCAGACATCTCCATCAAGGGTGTAAGAACAGTACCCTACTTCTTGGTCTCCATCGTAAGCTGCGGAACGGTTATTATTTTCTTCAAAGCGTACACTGATGCAATCGTCCATGCCGTACTCCTTTCCTTGTCTAACGTTTCTAAGTGTTTTACGGCTTAGGATATTTTACACTATTTCCTCTTATTTGGATAGAGGCAAGGTATGAAAAAAGAGCTGCCGCCCCATATGGCGGGGAGCAGCCCAGAAACTGTTTTAGAGATTTTTGAAGACGGACAAAAGGTCTTCCTTGAGGTCTTCTACATCTTCAAGACCTACGGAAAAGCGCAGAAGCGTATCCGTAATTCCCTTTTCTTTTGCTTCTTCCGGCGTCAAGTCCGCGTGAGTCTGGGTGCGGGGATAGGTCATGAGGCTTTCGGCACCGCCCAAACTTTCAGCAAACTGGATGAGGGAAATCCCTTCAAGGATTTTCTTGGCCCGCTCCGGTGTATCAACATAAAACGAAATCATGCCGCCAAACCCGGTGGCCTGTTTTTTCTGGATCTCATACCCCGGATGTTCGGGAAGGCCTGGATAGAGGACCTTTTGCACATAGGGCTGGGTCTTTAGGAAAGCAACCAGCGTTTCTGCATTTTTTTCGTGCTGGCGCATACGCAGGGGGAGGGTGCGGAGGCTGCGCAGCATGAGCCAGGCGTCAAAAACGCTCAGGCAGGCTCCTGTCGTTTTGTAGATGGAACGAAGTTTTTCCGCGATGGATTTTTCCCGGCTGATTACAAAGCCTGCGAGGATATCGTTGTGACCGGCCAGGTACTTCGTCCCGCTGTGCAGGACAATATCGCAGCCAAGTTCCAGAGGGCGTTGGAAATATGGGGTGAGGAACGTATTGTCAACGATGACCAGAAGACCCTTTTTGTGGGCAAGTTCTGCCAGGGCGCGTAGGTCGGTGATTTCCATGGTGGGATTTGTCGGTGTTTCCAGATAGATGGCCTTTGTTTTAGGTGTAATGGCTCTTTCCACGGCTTCAAGGTCGCTTGTATGGACGGCGGAAAAGGTTAGACCGTACGGTTCGTAGACGGAACGGAAGAGACGGAAGGAGCCGCCATAAAGATCAAAACCTGTAAGGATATGGTCTCCGGATACAAAAAGACGCATCACCGCATCAATGGCAGCCATACCGGACGAAAAGGCGAGGGAATCGACGCCGCTTTCAAGGGCGGACATGACTTTTTCCAAACGGGCATGGGTGGGATTGGATTCCCGGGTGTAGTTGAAGCCTGTTGACTCTCCTACATGAGGATGGGAAAAGGTGGACGTACAGTAAATCGCCGGTGAAACGGCACCCGTTGCATCGTTGGGCCCGTCTCCATGGATACAGGTTGTTTGAAACTTCATGGAAACCCCTCCTAAAACATAGAAAATTGATAGGATTAAAAAGCATAAAAGAAATCACATCAATGATTTTCTACTACTTTACGATGAAAAAAAGCGGCTGTCAATAGAAATGCCCATGATTGATTGGAAGACAGCCTCTTCTTTCAGTATAAGAAAATGCGCGAGGCGTTTTTGATCGGGCCTGAGGGAAGTTCTCTGCCGATTGAGTGAGGATAAAGGCGGGGCGGGGGATGTTCACACGTCCTTTCATGTGATATAATCATTAGATGTTAAAAGTATAGACAGGCGGTGAGACCATGAGTATTACAGCGAAAGATGTCAAACATATCGCAACTCTGTCGAGACTCAATGTGCCGGCAGATGAGCTGGAAAAATTCGAGGACCAGTTCAACCAGATCCTCAATTATGCGGAAATCCTGAAACAAGTCGATACGACGGGAATTGAACCTTCTCCTTATGTCCTTCCGACGAGCAATGTCTTCCGTGAAGATGTGCCCCAAGAAGGGCTCTCCCACGAGGACGCCATGAAAAATGCACCGGAAGAACATGATGGCGGCTTTAAGGTACCCCGCGTCATCGAATAAGAGGAGGAAGCACTGTGACGTTATATAATGAAACTGTTCACGATCTCCATGAGAAGCTGACCAAAAAAGAAATCAGCTCCGTGGAACTGACCGAAAAAGTCTTTGACCGCATTGACAAAGTCGAAGACAGTGTCAAGGCATACATTACCTTGGATAAAGAAGGGGCCCTGAAGAAAGCTCGCGAAGTCGACCAGAAGATTGCCGCGGGTGAGGCCATAAAGCCGCTGACGGGGATTCCCGGCGCCATCAAGGACAATATCAGCCTCAAAGGTATGCGCCTGACGTGTGCTTCAAAGATCCTGGAAAACTTCCAGCCCGTCTACGATGCCCACGTCATTGAAAATCTCCGTAGGGATGATACGGTCTTTATCGGTAAGACCAACATGGATGAATTTGCCATGGGTTCCACGACGGAAACAAGTTATTTCAAGGCCACGTCGAACCCTTGGGATCTTACCCGCGTACCGGGCGGTTCTTCCGGCGGCAGTGCCGCTGCTATCGCAGCCGGCGAAGCTATTTGGTCCCTGGGCAGTGATACGGGCGGATCCATCCGTCAGCCTGCTTCCTTTAATGGCTGTGTCGGGATCAAACCGACCTATGGCCGTGTCTCCCGTTATGGCTGCATTGCCTTTGCTTCTTCCCTTGACCAGATTGGGCCCATCACGAAGGATGTGACCGATGCGGCGATTGTCCTCAACACAATCTGCGGCGTAGACGCCCATGATTCGACTAGTGCAAATGTCCCTGTGCCCGACTTCACGAAAGCCTTGAAACAGGACGTAAAGGACATAGTCATCGGCCTTCCGAAGGAGTTTTTTGGCAAGGGGACCGATCCCAAAGTCGCTGAACAGATCAAATTGACGGCGAAAAAATATGAGGAGCTGGGCGCAAAAGTCGTTGAAGTTTCCCTGCCTCATACGGAATATGCCGTCATTACGTACTACATCATCGCACCGGCAGAAGCGTCGGCCAATCTTGGCCGTTTTGACGGTGTTCGTTACGGCTTCCGTGACCTTTCTGCCAAATCGGCCCCGGAAATGATGGCCGCCACCCGTACGGAAGGCTTTGGCGAGGAAGTGCGCCGCCGCATCATGCTTGGGACCTACGTCTTAAGCTCTGGTTATTACGACGCTTACTACAACAAAGCCATGCAGGTCCGTACCCTCATCCGTCAGGACTACCAGAAGGCCTTTGAGACCTGTGACCTCCTGCTTACCCCGACGAGCCCGGTCGTGGCCTACTCACTCGATGCCAAGATGGATCCCCTGACGGTCTATATGCTTGATGTGACGACCATTCCTGTCAACATGGCCGGCCTGCCCGGTATGTCCATCCCCTGCGGATTTGTGGATGGCATGCCCGTTGGTGCCCAGCTCATCGGCAAACCGCTTGGCGAGGAAACCCTGCTGCGCGCCGCTTACACCTTTGAACAGGCTACGGAATTCCACAAAGCCGTGGCGCCCCTGGGAGGTAAGAAATAATGACTGAATATACTACTGTAATTGGTCTTGAAGTCCATGCCGAACTAAAGACGAAGACCAAAGCTTTCTGCTCCTGCTCCACTGCCTTTGGCAGCGAACCGAACACCCATGTCTGCCCTGTCTGCCTTGGTATGCCTGGCGCCCTGCCGGTCATGAACAAGCAAATGGTTGAATTTGCCCTGCGGTTTGCCCTGGCTGTCAATTGTGATATCCAGCACTACAGCAAGTTTGACCGGAAAAACTATTACTATCCAGATCTTGCCAAAGCCTACCAGATTTCCCAGTTCTATCAGCCTATCGCCTTGGGCGGTCATGTTGATGTCAACGTAAATGGTGAAACCAAGCGCATTGGCATTACGAGAATTCATATGGAAGAAGATGCTGGTAAGCTCGTCCATTCCGGTGCCACCATTTCAACGAGCGACTCTTCCGCCGTTGACTATAACCGTGCCGGTGTGCCCCTTATCGAAATCGTTTCCGAACCGGATATGAGAAGTGCGGCAGAAGCCCGTGCTTATATGGAAAAACTCCGTTCCTACCTGCAGTACACGGAAGTCTGCGATGGAAAAATGGAAGAAGGATCCATGCGCTGCGATGCCAATATCTCCATCATGCCTGTAGGCAGCAAGGAATATGGCACCCGTGCAGAAATCAAGAACCTGAACTCCTTCAAAGCCTTGGAACGGGCCATTGAGTATGAAGTCCAGCGTCAGAAAGAGATACTCGAAGACGGCGGGCACGTCGTCCAGGAAACCCGTACGTGGGATGATGCCCAGGGCATGACCTTCTCCATGCGTTCCAAGGAAGAGGCTCATGACTATCGCTATTTCCCGGAACCGGATCTTGCGCCCATCATCATTGATGACGCGTGGATCGAAAAGGCCAAGAGCGAACTGCCTGAACTCCCTGATGCGAAGAAAGACCGCCTCATGAAGGAAAAAGGCCTCGATGAATACAATGCTGAACTCATTGTATCAGACAAGAAATTTGCCGCTTACTTTGATGAAGCCGCTAAATCAACGGAAGACGCCAAGAGTGTCGCCAACTGGATGCTCGGTGACGTATCGGCTTATCTTAATGCCAATAGCGTGACCATTGGCGAATTCCCCGTTTCCCCGACCCATCTTGGGGAAATGGTCAACCTCATCAATAAAGGCGTCCTTTCGAGCAAGCTTGCCAAGAAAGTCTTTGCGGAAATGCTCAAGACCGACAAAGCTCCGGCTGCCCTTGTTAAGGAACTGGGCCTTGAACAGGTGAGCGACGCTGGCGCTATCCAAGCCATGGTCGACGAAGTCCTTGCTGCCAATCCGCAGTCTGTTGCGGATATCAAAGCGGGTAAGGATAAAGCCATTGGCTTCCTTGTAGGACAGATCATGAAAAAATCCCGCGGCAAAGCCAACCCGGGCATGGTCAACCAGATGATCAAGAAGAGCATTCTCGGCTAAGAAAAATGAAAGGAACGGCATCCCAAGCAATTGGGATGCCGTTTTTGTATTTTTGCGATGGACAGTCTCAAATGTATTGCCTTTTGAGAGGTGAAAAAGACCAAACGCACGGCCAGAAACCGTTACTTCTTCGAAGGGTGGGAATCAAACTTAATTTGGCTTCAAACAAGTTTCTCGGACTTCTGTTATCACTCCAAAGGCACCCTTCGAAACTCCGGGCGAATGGTCCCTCACTACCGTTCGTATGAAAATGTCGCTGTGCGTTCTCATCCACTGCCAAGACGGGGAAATGGCAATGGAACGACTTATGGCCCTCCTGCGATACGTCATGAATCCATTGCCTTAGAAGAATCTTTTCTAAAGCAATGGGCTCAAGTTCTACATCAATTCGGAGCGATTCTTGCTTTGAATAAAAATCAACCATGCGTCGTCAGGTATACCCCTACAAAAATCACACTGGCTCCGACAATCTGGAGCGGTCCGATGGGATCTGCAAAAATGAGATACCCGGCAACCATTCCCATGACGGGCGTGAAATTCAAAAAGACGGAACTGACGCTGGGGCCGACATTCTTGACGCCGATGTTCCAAAAGACATTGGCGGCAATCCCGCCGAAAAGGGTGATATAAAGATAGGAAAGAAAGGGAACAGGCGGCAAGGGAGAAAGGACAAGGGTGTTTGAAAAAATCCCATAAATAGCGGTTCCGGCTGTCCCGCAGAGACTGCACCAGCCAAGGGCCGTAAGGACGTCCATGTGGCCTGTCAGCTTTCGTGAGGCCAGGCTGTAAAAGGCCCAGGCAAGCTGGGATGCAATACAGAAAACGTCGCCTACATTGAAGCTTATGGTGCGGATCATGTCAAAATTCCCTTTGGTAATGACTGCAAGGACGCCGCTAAAGGAGAGCAGGATGCCCAGCCACTGCTTCTTGGAAAAGGCTTCGTGAAGGATCAGGTAGGCGCAGACCGACGTAATGGCAGGTGTCGTCGCCGTAATCAGGGTGCTGTTTGTCACCGTCGTGAACTGGAGACCGTGGAACTGGAGCACGGAATTGAGCATCTGTCCATTGATTCCCATAAAAACAATCCACGGCCAATCTGTCTTGCGGGGGAGAAGCTTTGCCATGTCCCGACCGAGACGGAAGTATTGGTAAAAGAGGATCACCATGCCGACGACGAGGAATCGGAAGGTCGTAATGGTTGCTGGCGTCCAATAAGGGAGCAGCCATTTGAGCGTAATGGGCTGGAATCCCCACAAAAGCCCGATGAGGGACAAAAGGATGTATGTTGCATTCGTGCTGATGATCATCGCCCCCTTTAGTATCATAGATGCATTATATCATAGAAGGCGTCAAAAAAACGGATGGGGCCATTTATCTTTTCGCTAAGCTGGCGGCAGCGTGAATCGGTTCCATTCATTGAAAAACATGGAGAGAAAGCCCAAAATGGCTTGACTTTTCCCTTTTCATATAGTAAATTTATAGGGCTGAAGCTAATTTTAGCACTACCGCCCGGAGAGGTTCCGAAAACTCCGGAAGGAGTACCGTATTCGGCGAGTCTTGGAATGAGGGAGGTGCATCTGAATGTACGCTATTATCCGTACTGGTGGTAAACAGTATCGTGTCAGCGAAGGGGATGTCCTGGAAGTTGAAAAACTGAACGTCCAGGAAGGCGACGAAGTCGTTTTCGATGACGTCCTGACCGTTGTAAGCGATGGGGATGTCAAGGTTGGCAAACCGACTGTAGAAGGCGCTAAAGTCACTGCAAAGGTTGCTGCTCAAGGCAAAGCTGATAAGATCTTTGTTTTCAAATACAAAGCAAAGAGCAACTATCGCAAACGCCAGGGTCATCGTCAGCCCTTCACCCGCGTTGAAATTACTTCTATCGAAGCATAAGCCATGATCAAAGTCGATATTTACGAAGATGATCAAGGAAAGATCAGGGAGTACCGTGTAGCCGGTCATGCCGATTCGAATCCCGAGGGATTCGATGAAGTGTGTGCCATGGTTTCCCTCACAACCCAGGTCCCGGTACTTGGGATGGAGCAGGTCCTTTCCCGTACGCTGGATTACAGCGTCGATGAAGAAGACGGATTGCTCTGTGTCAGACTGGTCGATGCGCCCGATGATAAAACCGAAGTCCTCCTGCGGACCATGGTCCTGGGACTGAAGGGCATCCAAAAGGCATATTCCGACTATCTGGCTATCGAGGAACACAGGAGGTGAGTTTAGTGTTCGAATTAATCCTGCAATTACACGCTCATAAAAAAGGTTCTGGTTCCACTCACAACGGTCGTGACTCCAACGCTCAGCGTCTGGGCACGAAAGCTCATGATGGTCAGTTTGTAACGGCTGGTTCCATCATTGTCCGTCAGCGTGGTACCCGTTTCCATATGGGGAAAAACGTTGGGATGGGTAAGGATTACACCATTTTCGCAAAAGTTGACGGTAAAGTCGCTTTTGAAAGATGGGGTAAGGATCGCCGCATCATCAGTATTGTTCCTGTTGAGGCGGAAGCTTAATTCCAAAATAAAAAGACTGCTGCTTAGGTGATGTGTACCCCAAAAACTGGACGCATATAAATTAGTTAAATGGCATTAGTG
>ERZ791908.270-NODE-270-length-64883-cov-3.891914_pt1 | contig 64883 bp, 83 predicted proteins | sample MGYA00510144_ERZ791908 | MGnify/ENA primary metagenome ERZ791908 (study PRJEB30046, sample SAMN00792105) | human gut metagenome | study: EMG produced TPA metagenomics assembly of the A metagenome-wide association study of gut microbiota in type 2...
AATCCCGCCAACCGCCAGAAAAACGCGGGATGAAAAATCAGGAATCAGATCCACCATAAGCGCAATAGTCTCTGCTTATTGTCTTGGCACGCTGTAACTTATAAGTTACGCTGCCCAGCCATGATAATTAAGGGTTGCCATGATAAATACGGAAGGCCTTAAAAATTTTGACCCTGCTGAATAGATGGCAATCTGTCCGGGGAGACCGGCGTAGGCGCCGGTCTCCTCCTCCGTTCCCTTCATCTGCGCTCTGCGCTGTGATTTCTTTGCGGACATGGCCAATTAACCGAGGCTGGCCATAATGGCCATTGCTGCATTTTCTGAGGCCGCAAAGATAAACATCGGCTCTCCTCCAGATACGTCTGCAGAAACAGGGGTACCTTTTTGCAGGGTAATAGGAGTTTCCTGAACCTGACCGTAACCAATTGCGAACAACTTCAGCCCGTTGATTACATTAAATGCATTATCTGTAACATTGCACAGCAGCGAGGTAGTTCCTTCGGATACAGCCGTACCGGCTTCTTCGCCTCCGGGGAGTGACGGAGAGACTACCCGCAGCACAGGGTCGCTTGCATTCCTCGAATACAGAACCGCATAGCTTTCAGGCATAAAGCTACTTATCGGCTGAGCGTCTTCCGCCTCAATGGTGAGGTCTTTATCAATATCCAGGGTCGCTGTTGTTGAGCCGATATTCTCTCCATTCACGATGAGATTCCCACAGACATACTTGCTGTTGTCGGTGGCGGAAACGGCTACCTCAAATTGAATAGGGGTGCCGATCGACAAATGCCAATCGAAATTAACATATCCATCACTAGCTATATTATTAGAACTTATGGAGCCCTCTACGAACGCACTAAGTTTGGGAGTCGCCCGGATCACCTGGTTTTCCGTCAGTTTGATCCTGACCTTTGGATACATGGCGGCACTCCCGCCCCCCACCTGGATCGCCGAGATCGCTGCCGCCATGCCTGAGGGCTTATAGATCGCCGTACTTCCGTTCTTCGCTCGGATAGCGTCCGCAATCGCTGTGTAATACTTCGGATCTGTCAGAACTTTAGTCATGTTTAGTACCCCACAGAGTCGCCGTCAGTGATCGTGGAAATCGCCGCAGTGATCGCCGCGTCCGCTTCAGACTTGGTGTAGGCGTCCGTTATGCCGTAGCCCGCGAGCGTCGTCGCTTTTTTCGCGTACTCTGCAAGTGTCGTCGTGAGGGCATAGGCATCAAGCTCTGCCTCGATCGTCGACCTGCATGTGGCCAGAGCTTCTTTCACTTTGACCTTAAGATCCGTATAAGTAACTGCCATAACTACTCTCCTTTGATAAATTCATCACATGCCTCGTAAATCGAGGTCATGAATGAGTTGAAAACTTCGACTGTGGTATAGGATTCGGGGGTTATTGATGCGGCTTTCTCTGCACTCGCCTTGGCTTGCGTTGCGAAGCCTTCCGCCGCTGATGCCCTTGCTTTGAAATCAGCAAAAACATCCGCAAGCTGATGAAGATTCTCCGCGCTTGGCTCTAACCCGTTTTGTTCGATAAGAGTAGTGAATTCAACCATCAGCATGTAGTAAAACCACGCACCGGGCGTTGTCGGCGGCTTCCCCGTTACAGGATCCCCATTGGATGGATAACCAACAGACGGATTACTGGGTCGCTTCGGCGGCGTGTCAGAAGCATCCGCTAAGAATTCAAATTTCATGGTGCCACCTAAAAGAAAATACCTTTATCGGGAAACGGTTCTTCTCGATAACAAAAACCCCCGCCACCAGATGGAACCGTCTGAACGGGGTTTGCCTGTTTTATGAAGGTTTAATTAAATATGAATGCAGGGGAGCAGAACCAAAGCCGGAGGCTGTACCGTTCCGGATCGCCCATAAATCGGGTTACTGCGGCTGGCGTCAAAAAACCTACCGATAGATCCACCAGACCCCACGCTTGATATCTCCTGTGAGCCCCATCCACGGTCAAAAGTCGCATACACAGCCCCCGAAGCTGTGGTCGCCGTGCCTACATCATTATCTTCATAAGCCGCTCGCCAAGCGCCAGTGATGTTCGGAAGACCAGGCTGAAGATAAGCGCCAACGGTTGAAGTCCCACCCCAAACTGTACGATCTATCAAATAAGGGACATTGAAAGTTGTAGAGCCATTCCCCGGCCCATACTGCGTCCCAATCATCGCAAATAGATTCGGATACCCCGTCCGGCTCACGGCTCTCCCATCACAGACCAGCCAGTTCCCATTAGGGGGAGTGGATTTCGGGAAAAACATAATCATCCCGGAAGGGACCACTTCAACCTGTGAGACTTTCGCCTGAATCTGTGCCGCCACATCAGACAAAGCCTGATTCACGGTCCTGATCTGCGCTTTAATCGCGGCGTCAAGCTGAGTCAGATCCGCCGCGTCGGGAGTAACCCCTCCCCCTTTGATCGCGTTAACGATCTCCTGGGTAACGGCGTTGTACCAATAATCGCCAATCACTGTCGCAAGAACACCCCCCGTAGGGCTGCCGTTTGTCGGATATCCCTCTGAAGAAGCAGAATTCGGCAGCTCCGGGGGATAAGAAACCGCGCGGGACTGATAGACTGATTTCATATTTATTAATCCTCAAAATACCCAAAAATTACATTGGTATGCGCTGGGGCGTAATGCCGGATTACGCATTCAATGACAGAATCCCCCCACCAGGCCAGCGCCTCTTCCGCTGTCCCTATCGCCGTATGCCTCGAAACGGTAGCGCCGACATTTTTGTAAACATGGACTCTCCACTGCGATGCCCAGCCCACCCCACTCGCAAACGGCGTTAAAACTGTGCTTAAAACCGTTTGATTAAACAACTCGTCAATCGTGATGCTGTATCCATAGGTTTTTGCCAGATCAACAAAAAACTGAAGACTCTGTGACCCGATTGTTGTAATTTTCTGCAGCAAGGCCTGCCGGAGAATGGTTTCAGTCAACCCATCCGCGAGCAGCGACCCCCAGGCCTCAAGGCAGGAATCAGGAACCCCCCATTGGGTGATCCAATCTTCAAATGTCTCAGAACAAAACCGCGGATCCGCCTCATTAATGAGCGCCATTGCCTGCGAATCTACACGGGAAAACTCCACCGCCCAACATCCAATCAGCATCGCCATTACGGAACCGGTATCATCCCGAGGCCATGCTGGCCCAGGAGGCAGCAGCGCTTTGATATTGGCGTCATATTCAGCTGCGGTTACTGCCATGTGATTTCTCCAACAGTGGGAAGAATCTTGTTCCCTAGCGCTATATTCCCGGCCGGTGTGACGAGCGTGTGATCTGCCTCACCGACAGCCGCGGAAATAGCGGCTCGGATATGGGACAAATAAATCACTGCGCCCGGTCCGCCTTCCTGCCTGAAAAGTGTCTCCAGAGAGGCTTTTACCGCGGCTTTCACCGTGTCATTGTTAGGGTCGAGCCCGGATATCGTGAATGGAATTGCCTGAATGGTCGGCGCAGATACGGTGGCATTAGCCGTAACCGGGCGAACAGAGTCAATGTATGCCTGCACTTTCTTAATCATTTCTGCAGAGGGCAGAATGTCGCTGCTGTTATCGCATACGAAACGGATGGCCACCGTCCCCGGCCCTCCTTCAAGCGGGTACACCCAAGCCCTGGTTACTCCCTCAATCTCAAGTGCCCACGCTTTGTAATCGGCCGCAGTCCCGGCATGCGGTGGCTCCCTTACCCGCGAAAGCAGACGCGCGCGCAAAGATTCGTCCGTTTCCTCGTCGGCCCCTCCGGAAATGCCCTCTGCCGTCTTGCATTCGCTGGAAATTCCTTCAATAGGAGAAACAAGAACTAACGTGTCGCCCGCCGATACATTGCCTGCCGTCCCCGCAGTCAAAGCTCTGACCGACGCTTTCCCTTCCGAGACCGCGGATGTCGTTTCATATACCGCCTCATTATCAGCCTGCAGCAAGGTTCCCTCCGGTACCGTGGCTCCCTCTTCCAGTACTGTAAAAACCACCGTACCGCTGGCCAGAGAGGGCGGTTTGCGGACAAGCCCGTAAATAGACGCCCAACGGTCAAGGTACTCCGCCTCTGCTGTATCAAAAAACAACTGTCGGCTTAAAAACTCAATAAAGCCGTGCAGCTCATGGCTCACCCCTGCAAGCACACGCGCATACACTTTCGCGTTGGATCTGCGAAGCTGAGAAGTTGATAACCGTGACTCAAGATCCGCGTCAATGCGGTCAATCAGCGTTTGTAAATTCGGTCTTTCAAATGGCATTTTCAACTTCCCCAAACGTTCTGAAACTGCAGGTTAAGTGTTGCCTGATCAGGTCTTTTTATGACTACATTCAGATTCAGCTGCTCCACCCCGCCTCGTTCCGCGGAAACGCTTACCGATTCCGCTACATGGTCATCGACCAGCCACTGAAGTGCATCCTCGGCATACTCCCTCGCAAGCTTCAGCGTGCTGTCGGTCAGTACCTCTCTGGATAGCAGCCAGAGTTTTGATCCTATTGGCGGCTCATCATCGTTATATGAATCTGCCCACCACCCCATCCTGCTTTTCCCCGGCAGCACATCATCTTCCCCAGCCCGCTTCCAGGAAAAAAGGCTGATGATGATGGAACGAACCAGTGGCTCAGTATCAAAGTCTGAAAGTGTCGCCTGATGCCTGCCGTTTAAGAAAAACTGCATATTTCATCCCCCCCCAAGCGACAAATTATTCCTGATACAAAAAGCTTTAACCAAGGAAGTGCACGCCCCCATGGCCTTATTTTTTGATTCGGGTCCAATAGCTTTAAGATGAGCATGGCTATAACTCCCATGTGCCCTCACCATTACTGAGGTTATAAAAAACCCAGCCAGAAATCCCGTCTGACTGGGTTTATGTTTATTGAATTGTGTTGTAGCTAGACCAAAGCTTTTAATCCCACCTTGATCAGCTCAAGAGTGATCGGATGTGCCCTTCACATCTTTTGATCAGGGGAGCTGCCGCCGTTATGTGTATGGTTATTGTAAGTGTCGCGGATCGATTGCAGCCTGCCCCTCGCGTCATAAATCTGAGCCTTCCCCACGATGTCGCCCTCTACTGTGACTGACCCGGAAAATACAGCCGCCGGGGCGTCCACAGCCAAAGTTTTATCCGTCTGGATCCTTATCCCCTCCCGAGCCAGGACGACTTCCTGCCCCTGGTCATCGTAAAGAGCGACCTCCCCGGAAGTAAGGCCTGTCAGCCTGTACCGGCGGTCAGCGACACAAATCGCGATCGAATGCTCTCTGTCCCCATCCAAAGCGACAATAAGCGGTTCAGCGCCGGTCTTCGGTTCAGAAGTGAACCCATACGGCTCAAAATGCTCGACATCATCCCGGAGGTCTCCCGCCATTGTCTCGGCCTGAATAGTTCGCATCTTCTTCCTCCCGGCCGATCCTGTCAGGCGTCCTCTGACTATCAAATTCCAAATAGCGTCTTTAATATCATCAAGCATTACTTTCCCGTCCATGCGGCATCAGCTACCGTCGCCTTCACATAATTCCTGCTGCTACCAGTTTTTGCCGCCGCTTTCTTCGTGGCTTTCTTTGCCATCGCCTCATCAGGAGATTCATTCATCATGACGAAAGCTTCAGGCGGCATCAGCGTCAGCTGGGTTTTGGATCCTCCGGAATCTTTCGTAAAGCTGACCTCTGTAATCAAATACTGAGCATCAACCCCCAAAATAGAATCTTTAACCCGGCAGAGCCGATTAACCTTCCACAGGCTGCCGTCGCTTTGCCGCCACCCCTGCACGGTGTAGTGCAAAGCCTGAGCCTGCCCGCGACGGTACTCGGCCAAAAGAACCGATCTTTGCTGGAGATCCGCAGCCGTGGGAGACCCACTTAGCTTCTCTACGTAATACCGGGGGCGCTGTACCTGACTATCCTCCGTGTACCTGAACGCTCCATTCGCGGAAACCGGATGAGTGCTCCCTGAGTTGGACTGCTGCCCCACCACATAGTAACGGCTGAACAGTTTTGAAGAATCAAATGTCTGGTCCCCGGATAAGACGTTTTTCCCTAACTCCAGAGAGTCAGCGGTGCGCCCACCACCGCCGGGACTCGCCATTACCAAATCGCCGCTTTCATTATCCGTGATGACGAGGGTATGCTTTTTCACCACGCCATCCAAAATCTTTTTTATGGAATCTGTGGCGGCAACAGCCACTGACGCTTTTGGGTCTTTCCCTGCCTTCTGACGGACTACCGACACTCCATACGGTTTTGCCAATAGCTGGAGCGTCTGCGACACTGTCAGATTCGTGAATTGCTTAACGCTCTGAACCGCCATATACCCTTCGGCGAGATCAACGGTTTTGCTCGCTCCTTCTATGGACAGTTCGATACCTTTTTCTGAATACGAGAAATTTGTCTTGGTTACGTATCCGGTCAAAACCAGGTCGTCATCAATCTTTACCCGCACCAGATCGCCGATCTTAATTCCTATCCCAGTCCCCGCTGACTCACGGGTAAAACCCACTCTGAACACTCTCGCGTAGCTCAGCAGCTTTGAAGATATGCTGACAAGCTGCCACGCGCGGTATTCTTTACCACCAATCAGAAGTTTTACGACCGTTTGTTCCATAATAAAAAAGCGCCCTGTTCCCAGAGCGCTTAATCCCCCTCCTTAACTACCGTCTCATCGGCACCCCGATTCATTGCATATGTAGGTGCGCCCATTCCTGGTGTCTTCCCAAACCTCCCCAAGACCATTCCTCCCGACCCTTCTCATGTCAAGGAATGAAGGTGGTGTTTCCTTTTGGATAGGCTCCCTCAACCTGACGGTTCCCCCCTTCCCTGCCCTAAATACATATCCGCTCGGGGAAACATAAACCCCGTTTTTATCAAACTTCCCTTTTCTGGAAGCAGCAGTAGCTTCTCCATGCAGGGGCTTATCCGGCGACGAAATGGAGGCCCTTCTCTCGGGAGAATTCCCACCAGCCGAAACGGCAGGTATTGCCACAAGCAAACCTAACAGCAATACGAAAATCTTTCTCATGCTCCCCTCCATCAGCAGAAACATCTCTGCGTAGGCAGAGAAAAACTTCTCATTTCATCTTACCGCCCGGGAGGGATCTCAAAAAGAAAAATTAAGTACTCAAAAGTTTCAAGATCTTCGCGGGGACAAACGCCGGTCTTCGAATGCCGTTACGCTCAACAATTTCAGTATCCCGCGCGGCGTCTCCGTAGTAATCATAAGCCAGCACCAGCGCCGGCATGATCTCCTCGGGGGTGTAGTCAATCAGCCGGGCTTTGTTTTCTGCCCGGACCGTCATGTCATTCCACACGGACGAGTAAGCCAAAGAAAGCGCTGAGTACACGCTGTCATCCGACACCTTCAGCATCTCATTATCAATCGCGGAAAGCAGGCTATCACGTACCGCAATCATGTCGTCATAAGCCATCACCTGGGAAGGCTGAGTTTCATCTACCCGATCAAGACCCGTCCCAATGTTACCTGCCGCCCCAACGGCGTTACTGATACTGATCAGCCGGATCCCCGTGTTAATAGCCTCAACAGCCTTCGCGGTTTCATAATCAGCCGTCCCGGATGGGTATAGGATCGAATCCCTTACATTGAAATCCGCCCCATATGAAATCCCCTGGGCAAGATAAGCCACCCGCCGCCAGTCCCTCACCGTTTCTACAAAAGAACCAAGACCAAGCGAACTCACAAGCGTACTCGCAAAAGCGCCCGGATCCGTCGTCAGAACCGTCGCGGCCACCTTTGCCAGTTCATCCAGCTTATCTAACTTAAACATCGTGGCGAGCGATTGTATCCCCTCATTTTTCAGGGCCGACTCAAGCTTTCCCACAATGTTACTGACCACAAAATCCTGAGCCCCTGACAAGTCAATTGCCGTGCCCACATAATTCTGTGCCGCCTCAGCTATCCCATCCGCTTTAATACAAACATCATCGTGCGTACTGATTGCGGCCGTTGGGAAGGACAGCTCACCAGATTCCACGAACGTAATTGAAATCTGCGCCAGCCGAAGCCTTGTTGTGTACGTTACCTGGCTGACAGATTGAGGCGTCGCTGTCATCCTCCCTACCCACGGGTCTACCAGTTCGCCCCCGCCCTGCGTCTCGAGCGCCTTAACCAGCGCGCTCATACGCTCGACATAATCCCTCCCGGTCGTGAACGCCTCTACCGTTACAATCCGGGCGGCCCGCCCTAGATCCTCTACAAAAGGTTTGTCTTGCTGAGGGTATTCAAAAAGCACCACTCGCCGTCCCACTTTCAGCTTTGTACTGGTGACATAGAACGGAACTCCGCGGTACGACGCATCCATGAGATTTTTCTGCGCTCCTGTTGCTGCCGATGATACTGTCATTTAGAAAGAATCTCCCGGGTCATAGCTCCTCGCGTCCGCCGAAATATTCATATTGCGGGCATCCAGATTATCGATTCTCGCCTTTGCCCCGTTTTCCCCAACCACATGAATCGTCATGCTGCCAACTCCAGCGGCCGGAGATGAGGGAGAACCACCGGTAGCAGGGACTCCTGGGACCGCGGGCGCAGGTGCTGTTCCTCCTCCGCTCCATCCGACAAGATCTTTCAGCCACGACGGCGCCAGATTGGCCAGCGCGTCAAGCTTCGACATAATCCAGTCAAAAATCGGCTGGAGGATAGGTTTCAAGGCATCCCATGCCGCGCGAATAGGAAACGTAAGCGCGACAAAAGCATCGCGTACCATCCCCGCCAAAAACACAAGCGCTCCGCCTATCACTCTGATAACCGGAGAAAGCCCACGTATGATCGCGGAAATGGCGTCAATCGTTGTCCCTATGGAAACAGCCAGCACTCCTGCAAAGGCCAGAAATACCGTTTTCAAAACACGGATAACCGGGCCCGCCACCTCATAAAATTTTGCGGCGAGTATGCGCAGTTTCTCCGAAATGACATCCCAGTGCTGATAAACCACAGTCGCCAGATACACAACCGCGGCAACAGCCCCCGCGATAAGAAGCCCCGGGAGCCCGAAAGACGCCATAAAAACGACTCTCACCCCATTCAGCGCGCTGACAAGCCGGGCGACGCTCATGATAAACCGTCCGATGCCCACACCCGCCAATACAGCGAGAATCGTGTTCACTCCGCCGATAGCGTTAAACACCCACCCAAAAGCACCGATTACCGATGAAATCACTGTAATGACGGTGTCCCAGGGAACGCGCTCCAAGGCGTCAGAAAATGCCTGAACAGCCTCCGCGATCTTCTGGCTGATCAGCTCTTTGTTTCTCCCGATCACATCTTCCAGACGTTCAACCACCCGTTTGATGACAGGGGCAAGCCGCGCGCCAATGGTCGTCTGCAAAGCTGAAAGTGACATATGGAAAATATCCATTGTGTCGCCAAGCTCAGCTGCCGCCTTGACGTCATCAGAACTGACAACAATCCCCAGCTCTTCAGCTTTCTTTGACATTTCGTCAAGCCCGGCTGCCCCGTCCTTCATCAGAGGGATCAGCCTGGCGGCCAGCTTGTCGCCAAAAACGTCCGTAAGAATCTGAAGCCTTGTCGCGGGATTCTCATTAACCTTGATCGCCTCAGAGAGTTCCCGAAATACCGTTGCGGAATCTTTAACGTGGCCCTTTGCGTCTTTCCATGAAACGCCCAAATCAGAAAACAGTTGGGGAAGATTTTTATTTTCCCCACTCGCGGCCTTCCCCATCTCCCCGGAGAGCTTGGAGAGCGCCCGATCCATTTCTTCGGCGTCCATCCCGGAAAGTTTCGCGGCAAACCGAAGCTTCTGCAGCGCTCCGGTTCCTACCCCTGCCCGCTGAGATGCCTTGTCAATTGCGTCTCCCAGCTCGATAAACGTCTGGACAGAAGAAGCCACAGAGAACAGCCCCGCGCCGCCTACTGCCATCAATGGCGCGAAAACCTTTGAGGCAACGTCCCCAGCGGATCGGCTCACTCTGTCAAAAGCCCGATCAAGGCTCCTGAGATTCGTCCTGACTTTCTTCAGTTTCTCGGATATTTCGTCCTGGCAGGCAAGAACAGTTTTCAGCGAGAATACTTTGTTTGTTGCCGCCATCGTTCTTCCTCTTCGTGAATCTCGTTTGCCTGATACAGCAGTTCCTGGATGTCAGACAAAGGCCGTTCTTCAAGTTCAAAGGGGTTGATGCCCCACCAGTGCGCCAGCTGGAACACCCGCCCCCTGAACTCTTTCTCACTTATTCCGGCGCACCACCGAAAAAACCAAGGACCAGCGCCATCAGCCCAATAAAATCAGAAGCCGAAATCTGATCCACAGTAGACGGAGGAATAGCCGCCAGCCGCTCGATATAGTCGTAAACAACTGCCGCGTCGACACGCTTCTCCCCGGTAATCGGGAAGCCAAGCACCTTGATGTCCTTCGCGGTCGGCTCGCGCAGCTCCAGTACTTCAATCGTGTCTTCGCCGCGCTTGATCGGCGCCGTAAGTTTGAATTCTGCCGCTCCCATCAGGACCACGCTCCTTTAACGCCGGTAAAAGTCAGCTCAATTGTGCCTTCTCCGGCCTTGTAGCTCACATCACCGGAAACAAAAGCGTCAGAAAGCGTGTAAACCTTCCCTGTCACCAGTTCCGCGGTGACAGTGAACTCCGTCCCATTCAACAGTTTCTTCAGCGGGAAATCCGCCGTAACATTGAATGTCCCCGAAATAGTCGGGGCAACCGCTTCCTCCGAATATCCGGCAAGCCCGGTAGACCCCATAACAGCCTCCCGCTTCACCTCCGTGGGCTGAATGGAAATCGAATTGGAACTGACAGAAAGCTGCTCTCCGTCAACCTTCAGGTAACACGTACCCGCAATGCCTTTAGCCATTTTCTAAATCCTCATTCGTTGTACTGAAGACGGAACTGAACCAGTGTCGCGAAAATCCGCAGCTGATTCACAAGATCGGGCGGCAGGAGTACATCTACCCGATTCGGGTCTGACGCGTTTCTCTCAACAATCAGGTTTTCAGCAAATGCCTCCGCGTTCTCGACAATGCCCTCTGTCTCCAGGCGGGAATACATGGCGATAATTTCTGATTTGATCACAGAGGGCGTTACAATCGCCTGACCAGGACCGTAATGCGTCCCGTCATCCGCCAGTTTGCAGCGCGGATACTTAGACGTGACAACACTCTTAAGGCGCCGAATGATGTAAGCCAAAGAATGGAGTGTGTTGCTGTCAAGATAACTGGTATCAGCGTCCCCCAGACTATTTGTCTGATAGGTCGTAATGCAGCGCTCAATTCTCACATACCCACCCGCGACATAACTGGTCGCGATTCCCGATGTAAGCAGTGTCTGCTTCTCGGTAAGGGTAAATCTCTTCCCAATTGGAGAAGGCGTAATCCCAACCAGTTCAAGCGTCTGAAGCGGACGCGCCGGATCATTCTGAATAGCCGTGAGGCAGCTCCCGACCAGCGCCCCAAGAACCTCAACCGCGAGACTCGGGCATTTCGGCTCAACGGCCATCACCGTTAAGTGCTGGTCATTAAGCCCTTTCCCAAACGCCTGAAGGTTACTGACGGTATCACGCTTCGCGGTATACACATGCCCATAAATCTGCCGGGTAGGGCTCCACCTGCCGGTTTTGTCATTCATTTCCGTGGTGAAACTCGCAATATGAGCTCCATCTGCGTATGGCATGGCGATGAAATCATACGATTCATCCCCCATGGCTGTAATAACTGCCTCCAGATCGACCTCTCCCGATCCCCCTGACAGAGTGGCAACTTCGCACGCAATGCCTTCAGGCAGTTCCTCCCCCGCCGCATATCCTTGGAAGTTCAACTGCAGAGCAATGTCATTCCCATATGCGCCGGTATTCTTTGCCTGGATCGTGACAACGCCTTCTGACGCTTCAGCCGTTACCGGCAAATCGGTTTTGGCGTTAATCCCCGCAGTGACCGCCTTCGCAACTGCGGCAGCGTCTGAGGAGTTCGGGATATTAATAGCTACGCAATCCGCCCCAATGTAAACGTAAACCGTTCCCGCCGCCGTGACCGTCCCGGAAAAAGTGAGGGTTCCTGATGCTTTCTTCCCGCCTTCCGGGTCGGAGACAGCAATAGCCCATACTTCGCCAACGCTGTTATTCTCGCGGAACGCTGAATTCATCCGCGCCAGCATCGACCCATGGCCAAAAAGCTCTTTCCCCTGGCTGTCACCGGTAACCAGAACCGGGACTCCGTCTTCTGCCTTGCCACTGGATACCTTCTGCCCAATCAGAAGCGCTTTCAGGTTGTTTGACCCGATATTCGCCTGGGAATTATCAACCTCAGCATAAAAAAGCGGGACCCTGACCCCGCTGGGAATATTTGAAAACGAAATTGCCATTTAAGACCCCGCTTTTTTGTCTAAATTAACCTTAAAACTTACTGCATCAACCCAGTCCGCCGGGGCTGGATCAATTTTCGAATCAATACCTTTCAAATCAGGCAAGCCATCAAGCTCCCGCCCATGCCCCGTATCTGCGTCAACAACGTCGTAAGAAACAGAGAAAGACAGCTGAAGCGCTAGCCGGGCCCGATTAAGATCCGGATCTGAATAGCCTTCATAGACAATCTCATCCGTCTCGGCGGTTGAGGCTCCTAGAATCGCTTTGAAAATCTCAGCCTTCAGATCTTCAATCGCGTCAAAAGCATCCTGCCCTCGTTCCTGATCAGCCGTAGATACCAAAATAACAACACAAAAGGTCTGTTTGACACGCTGTCGGTAATCGGTCCCCATGCTGTCCATGTCTTCCCCGATCTCAGATACCGGCAAAACAAAGGCGCAAGGCATCGGCAGATTGGTAATATCAATGGCCGCGTATTCCGCCGCGCCCCCAACCCGCCCTTCAAAACTCGGGCAGTAGGCTCTAAGAGCTGAAATGATCGTCGCAAGCTTCATCCCGATATGATCCCCGGCTTAAGTGCCTCATCAAGAATTCCCGCCATATCTTTCTGATACGCTTCATTCCCGTATTGATTGGCCGCCTCAACAATCCAGTTTTTGCGAGGAGCCGCTACCTTTTCCCCGTGCCTCTTTTTGTGCTGCTGCCGTCTGTCCGGCTTACGAAGCGCGTTCCTGTCCGCTCCCGGCGCCCTATGCCCCCAATACACAAAAGCGGGGTAATAAGCTCCCCGCTCCCGAATGCTGTTGGTCATATAGTTGGCAATACCAACCGAAAACCCTGAATGGGACACCCGGTACTTAATCGAGCCCCTGAGTTTCCCCGTACTCATCCCCGGGAATTCATCCGCCTTCGAAACTCCTCTGGTACTGACGTTCTTCTTGGCCATCCCCTGGACTTTCTGTCCTATCTTTCGGAATGACCGTTTCAGCACCTTGGTGTCAAAATCGACAAAACGGAAGGGCTTCCGGAACCGAACCGAAAACTCAAGCGCAGATGCTTTATCCATGGAGTGCCTCACATTCAAGTGCGGTAAATCTCCCCACTCCATTCATGTCAGTGACGCGCCGGACGCGATACGTAATCCCATCGCAATCAAGCTCAATCATCCGTTTCAGACTTGGAGGGGTCGTCTGCAGTGACTTTGAGTACCGGATAATGAATCGATCTGTCACGGTTTCTTCAACATTCACCGAGTCCCAGTAATTCTGCCCGCCCACTATTTCGTGCTTCGCCCACGCTTCCAGCATCAATACTCGCTTTTCTGAAAGCGCCGAAGCCCCCGAAGAAGAGAACGCAACGTTATAAATCGCAACCCGCCTTCTCATTTCGCCTACCGTCGGAAGCCGCATATCGCCCCTCAAAAAGTTCTATACCCATCCAGCAAATGGTCATAAAACCGCCGGCCGGTAGCCACTGGGCTCTCAGACGCCCCCCGCTTCTCATACAGATCCGTTACGGTCAGAAGCACCCATGTTTTGACTGCCGCGGGGACGGTATCCACAGACTCACACAGCGCGTTGCTATCCGTCCTCTTCACGATCTCCCGCCCACATATCTGCTCACACTGCGCGGTAGCCGCGGCAATATATGCTGTGATAAGGGCGTCATCCTCGGTGTACTCAACACGCAGCTGCTTCTTCGCTGTCTCCAGATCTACGGCGCCAACAACATCACTCATTTTCCCCGCCCTTCTTCACTGCCTTCCGCGGTCTGCCCTCCGGTTTGAGAGCTTTTGCCGCCTGTGCCAGCCCGGCTTCAACCAAAACAACGGCATATGGGTCATAAATCTCTTCAACATCTCCAGCCTTGTGACGACCAATCATTGAAAGGCTGTCTTTCAGAAATTCAATTCGCATACAAAAAGCGGGAGAGTTTCCTCTCCCGCCCCAGTCAAACCAAACGGTTATGGCTTATCAAGCCTCAGGAACAGCGAGCGCGCCGCCGATAACCGCGTTGGAATACTCAACCGCAAGCGCAAGACGACGTTCGGCTCGGATCGTATAGAGGTTCTTGATGAAGTCATCCTCATTCTGCGCGGCAATGTCGACCACCGTAGACATACGGTCATAGACCGTTGCGGCACGGGCAAAGTCGCCGGCAAGGAACTTGCCCTTAGCCATAGCGGCAGACTCAACTACGCGGACTCCCCAGATCGAAGACGACGCGAAGGAGTTAGCCGGAGACCCAAGCAGATACCCACCATCCGTCGCCTTCAGACCCTGAAGAACCGCCCAATCCATCGGATTAAGCACTACCGCGCTTGTGCGGAAGCCCGCGGCGTTAATAGTCGCGAAGCTCACGCGGAGCAGGTCAAGCATCGTCGAGCCGGCGCCGCCAATGTCGGCAAGCTTAAAGCTCTGAGCGGTATAGTTCCCCGCCGCCATAATGCCGGACAGATTGGGAGAAGTCCCATCCCCTGTCAGCAGCTGATCCTCAGCCGCAAGGTTCACACCGTAGATCATGCGCGCGTTGATGAAAGCCTGGAGAGCCGGAGCATCATCAGCAAGCTGACGGGTAATCTTGGTCCAATGCGCGATCACCTGAACAGGGGTCTGCTTCAGTTCGAACTCGAAAGAGGAGGAGGGCTTCATCGCCGCCTCCGCGACCGTAGCGGCTCCATTCGTGAAAGTCTTCTCACGCATGTACTCAATCGTCTGAGCCGCAGTCGGAATCCTCGGGAAGAGCCCCTCAATCGTAAGCTCACGAGTGTCAAGCGGGACAATACCCGGAACACGATACGGGACCAGTTTTGCCTGAGCCGAAGTGACGGGATTCTCTGCCGACTTATTCGAAACCTCAGCCGACGCGGAACGAGCGCCCGAAGTGCCCTTGAAGCGCTTATAGGAATCAGAGTTTACAAACTGCGCCCCAATCGATTTATCCACCAGATCGGCGGCACCCTCTGCCTTCTGGGCTTTCTGCTGGATATCCAGCAGCTGGCGGGAAAAAAGCACCTGCTTCTCTCCCAGCTCGTCAATCTTCTTCTGGACATCCGCCTGCGCGGCTTCGCCCTTCTTAACGGATTCCTGCATGCCCGCGATAGAGGCGTCAATCTTGGAAAGAGCCTCAAGAGCGGTATTGATTTCTTCTGTTGCCATATATCAGTTCCTCTGATAGTTAGAACCTTCCGGCGATAGTCTTAAGTTTCGCCAGTACCTGTTTTTCAGCTTCAGACTCAGAATCCCTCTGATCCCTTTCGCTGAGAATCAGCTCTTTGGCCTTCGAAATAAAGGCCTGAGCCTGAGCTTTGGACAGGCCTGCGTCCCGCAGGTTCTCTTCAAGCTCCCGAATAGAAATTGCTCCCTGAATGTCTTCACACTTCACCAGGCCAATACGCGCCCGGTCATCAGCGGGGAATGTGCAGACTGAAATTTCCCGCAGCCCGGAAACTGATTTGATGTTCCGCCCGCCGTCCTCGTTCCAGTCATAGTCCTGTTTGGAAAGCAGGATCCCAACGGAGAGCCCGTCAATCGTCCCCGCTCTCATCGCTTCATAGACATCCCGGGCCTTTTGAATCGAAAGGGTCAGCTTCCCTTCAACATAAAGTCCCTGGGCGTTCTCCTTCATCGCCGTATACCGACCAATCGGGAGATCCATCGTGTTGTGGTTCAGGAAGATCGGCGGCATTTTCTCTCCCAGGACCTTTTGATAGGCTCCGGGGAGAATGGTGTCACCATAGCTGTCAATGCCGTTGAACTTTGAGGCGTAACCGCGGAAAACTCCCGCGTCTCCTTCTGTCTTCAGTTCCACATCATCGAGCGAAAGCGTCTTTTCAATAATCTGCGTCATATGCGCCTCACTGCTTAATTGGTTCCCCCAGCGGGGTCTGGCTGGTGTTTTTCTGCTCCCCAAGCTTGTCAAGCGGGACAAGATTGTTCTGGGCAGTCAGCGCGTCCGCGCCATCCACAACCGGAAGGTTCTCGAGCCGCCTCACCTCATTCCGTGTCATGAAGCCGTTCTGGAGTGCTTTGCTGTAGCTGTCATACCGACTGGCGATATTCGCTCTCTGAAGCGCGCTCATCTTGAACTCGCAATTAAGCGTCTCGCTTTCGAGAACCGTAAACAGCGTTTTCGTAAGCGTTTGTTCAAGGCCAGTGCAAAGCGGCTGAATCGTCGACCGATAAAAGCCTTCAATAATCTGCTCAAGCCCACTTGCCGCCGTACCGCCAGAGCTATTAAGAAGCGCGCTGGGAACACCAAACCACCTACCTATCTCCTCAATCCCAAACTGCCGGGTTTCCAGCAGCTGGGCGTCAGCGGCCGACATCGCGATCTGCTGATATTTCATATCCCCCGGAAGAACATGAAGCCAATCGCTTGAATTCCCGGTCACCGGCGGGAGATTCCCATATCGCTCCCTCAGCTGCCGAATCTGGTCTTCCGTCAGATCCTGGTCAATCATCAGCAGACCGGTCAGCTGGTTGCCATTACCGTACATCGTTGTGGCATTCTTCTGCGCATTCACAAGCTCTGCCGTGGTTGCCTGCATATACTCGAGCGTAGACAACCCCACAATGCCGTTCCCCAGCCCCTTCCAATGCAGAATTTTGTCGGCTCTGAACTCGTAGAGATTCCCGTCCTTGTAATACTGATAGACAACCTCGCCATTTACCACGCCGACCTCCATCTGGTCAGCGGCAAGAGGTGTCAGACTCACAAGCTGCCCCGCACCGTCCCTTGTAATGAGCGCATACGCATTCCCTCGAAGGAACCGATTCAGCCCCATCGCGATCCAGAAATCATGCGGCGTCATATTGGCATTTGGCGCGCGGAGCACCTGCCACACTCGGCAATTCCGTTCTTCCTCCCGATTCCCATCAGAATCTCTGCGATAAACAACAATGGGCAGAGACGCTATTGTTTCCGCAAGCAGAGTGACGCATGACCATACTGCCGAAAGCTGAAGGCCATGGTCCGGCGGAATCGGACGGACGCCGCTGACAGCTGCCCCCGTTGGCAATCGGTTCTGGACCCCGGACGCGTCGCCGATAGGTGAGCCCCACCCCACCATATGGGCAATAGACCCAAAAATCGAAGATATCTTCATAATTTGAGAAACTCATTCAAATCCATTGTCCGGTGCTCGTCATTCAGCAATGCCCGGGAGAGCGCCATGATCCCTGCTACAACCCCGTCAATCTTGTTCTCCGGAGCGTCCTTCCTGGGATAAATGTTCTCCTTGACATCAACATGGCAGACCACGTTGCTTACCATCCATGTAAGAACCGGGTCTTCGTTGAAATGCAGACGATGATCAAGTACCAATGCCTGAAACTGCTTCATAGGATCGGAAAGGTTCGCGACGGTCTGTTTGCAAAGCACCATAGGCACACCGTCATCGCTGAGTTCTTTCGAGAGCTGTACAGCCTGGAATGGGTCATAAGCCACTGATTGAACGGAGTAGCGCCCACAATCCTCAAGGATTGAATCTCGTATCTCGGCGAAATCCGTCACTGGACCTTCACAAACATGGAGATACCCCAAGTACTCCCACCCCTGGTATTGAGAATTCACCCCTCGTTCAATCGCCGTTCTTGGGAGCCAATAATCCCCAAACAGGTAGTAGTGGCTGGAACCATCAATCTTTCTCTGGAAAATCTTCACCTTCGCCGTCATGTCGCTCGTAGACGCAAGGTCAAGCCCCAGCCAGCACGGCTCTCCGTCAAAATCCGACTCATCCAGACTTTCATCTGCGCAGGCATCCCACGCCTTCATGTCCATCCAGCCGACATCCGCGTTGCACCAGACATCAAGATGCTTCGTCTTGAAGTTGTTCTCAGCGCTGGGCGTCGCGATCGCTTTTGCCTGCAATGCCCGTATAACCTCAGGCCGGACAGACACCCCCCAGTTCGGGTTGGCTTTTGCCAGCGCCTCGTCACTCTTCCAGTCATCATCCGGATCCAGCGTGTAGATGATCCCAAAATAGGATTCGTCCTGAAGCGACCCTGAAAGAATCTTTGTTACGAGCGTGCGCTGCTCATAACAAATCCCCGTCCGGTCAACGCCTGCCGTTGTGATCGAAACCATTAGCGAATTTCTGCGCTTCCCCAGCGATGTCTCAACAACGTCGAAAACGTCTCTCTTCTTATGCGCATGGAGTTCGTCAATAATGGCCAGATGCGTGTTCAGGCCATCCAAAGTAGACCCTTCCGCACTCTTCGCCTGAAAGGTTGAATTGGTCGCGGGGACATACAGTGCGTGCGCAGTAACCTCCAGCCCATACGCTTCCTGCAGCGCGCGATTACCCCGCGCCATCGTCTGCGCATCACCAAAGACGATTTTCGCCTGCTCCCGCGTTGTCGCGAAGCTATACACCTCTGCCCCGGGCTCGTGATCCGCACAAAGGCAGAAAAGCCCAATTCCCGACAGAAGCGTCGACTTGCCGTTCCCTCTCCCGACTTCCACATAGGCTGACCGGAATCGCCGATTACCCGCCTTCGCCTTCCACCCAAACAAGGTAGTCAGGAGAAAACATTGCCAGGGCTCTAGGTGAATCGCCCTGCCCGCTAACTCCCCCTTTGTGTGCGTCAGATTCTCAATGAACCAGCATGGCCGGGAAGCCTCTTTTTCGTCAAAGTAGTAGTCACCACCCTCGGGACCCCATCGCCTCAGGTCATTTAACTGGCGCTGAACTGCCTGCTTCACAAAGGAACAAGCGGGCACACTCCCATCCAATACGCCGCGCATGTACTCCTTGGCTATGGCAACGTAATCAGGTTTCTTCATCAGGCTTCAAAAGGATTTTTCTCTAACAGCTCTTCTTCCTGCGCGGGCGCGTGCGCGCGGGAGACAGGGGTAAAACCAAGCTCTTTTTCAAGCTTGATCAGCGTCCCGACAAGAATCTGCATCGCTTGAAACTCCGGGCTGAGTTTCCTCCTCCCGGTCGTTTCTTCCTCATCAAAAAGGGCTCCATGCTCTACTGTTTTTGCCATCCGACGCCACAGAGCATACGTGCGGCACCATTGCTCAAGCGCCGGCCCGTCTACAACCGACAGCCGCCCCTTCGGCGCGTTCTTGACCGCAAGCGCCCATACCTCTTTTGCGTCTCCCGGAATCCCGACGGGAGGTTCTTCAGATAAAACACTCCCCGAAACCGGGTACGGCTTGGAAGAACGGCATTTCTGCAGCGTCCCTCTGGCCGATTTCTCCGCATCGGATTTTCTGAGCCTGGGCATATCCAAAAATTGAAAAGCACGCGTAAAAAATTGGTGAAGGGCGCGGTCTCAGGGGCTTTTGCGTCCAAAATCTGACCCGCCTCACCCCCTCTTAAATCACGGGGCTTGCTGGCTCAGCATACTGGTGAGCGTGTGTTTGATCAGCTCCATAGAGATAGGCACCATCAGTTCAGAAGCTGTACGCTTCACTTCCCTCCAGACCTTGCTGGAACGGAGAGCGTCAAGCATGTCGTGCCCGGCAAAGGTCAGCCTCGGGTAGGCTTCTCTGTCATACCCCCAGCTTCCATCCTCAAGGCGGTGGACATGGAGACCTTCAATAAGCCCCGCGTCTTCCGCCAGCAGAAGATGCCCGCAGTACAGATCCTCGTCTGCTTCGTCAATGGACGTCAGGCGATCAATGACCCGCTCTCGTTCTATGTCTTCAAGAACGTGTAGCAACTGTTCCCAGTCTCTAACCATGCTTCACCTTATTCCTAAAGCCGCCTTGCCCCTGCTTCGTCAGCTCACCTTCTCCGATTCAATCAGTTTGACCAAGATGTTTGTTTTGCAATCACTGAGCCGGGACGACAGATTCAAAACATTGAGTTCCCGAAGCCGCCGTCCTCGCTGGCAGTCTTACGGCTGTGGCACGCATGGCACAGCGCCTGCCAGTTGTTCTGATCCCACATAAGCTTCTGGTTCCCCCGATGTGGAATGATGTGATCCACATCAGTTGCCTTAACCAGCAGCCCACGCTTCAAACACTCCTCACATAGTGGATGTTCTTTCAGGAATGCCGCTCTGCGCTTCCGCCACTTAGAACCATAGCCACGTTCAGCGGAGGAGCCTTTGAATCTCTTCCGCCTTGCTTCGCGTTCCGCCGCCTGTTCTTTACCCTTCTCTTTATGGCGGGCACAGTACTTATCAGACAGAGGGATAGCTTCCTGGCAGCCTGGGTAAGCGCAAATATGCAATAAAGCCATCTTCAGCCCTTCCTGAGGGGCTCCGAGGCGAAATTAGCCAAGGATTTGGTTTCTAGCACAGATCCTTTGACCATAACCTCCCCAAAAATTCGGACTTGATCCCCGCCTATTTCAACCCTGGAGTCTTTGCCCAGCTTAAGGATGGCCTTCACACCTTTTCTGCTGTTTTCGTTTCTCTCCACGCGAAGTCTCCCGCACAAAAAAATCCCCGGATCTGCGTACGGATCCGAGGATGGAGTTGTATATCTGGAGGAGTTAACCAGCACCTACACGCTGTTTCTTTCGGGCACAACAAGAGAGCCAACCGGCTCTCCAATCGTACTTCTTGCGTCTTTCGCTTACTGGTACCCTCAATTGTATCCCATTATTTTATTTTTTCAAGAGCAATCCCGAGCGTAGAACTCCAGGATATTAGAAAGCATGACCGAAGCGCTGTGAATCTCCTCATCGAACCTTCTTTTGCTTAGCCCCATCGCCCGGCCAATTCTTCCTACCGAGAGAGACGGGCGAAGGTAGAGCGCGCAAACCATAAGCCTGTACTTCTCCGGATAGAGTGGAGAACACAGCGCTCGCTCAACCCTGGCGGCGTCTTTTACATCTACAGGGCTGCAATCTTTCTCACACTCGTTCGCTATGCCCCTGCCTTCCGCTCCGTACAGGGCGATCATCTTCGCAAGCCACGATGCGCGTAAGCATGATCGGTCCCTGTAAACTCTCGCCCAGTTCTCAAGCCTTGCGTTCAGATCCCGGTCTTCGATCACGTATCTCTCCCGTCAGAACTCATCAACATCCCATCCACCGCCGTTCTTTTTGGCGCGCGGATAGACAACCTTCATCGCGAAAGGGAAGGAAGTCGCAACCACTTTGACCTTGCACTTCGCGTCGTCAAAGAAGACTCGCGGGCTGCCCTTGACCTCATGCAGCTCCAGCTCGCCGTTCGGTCGAAGGATCATGAAATCGGGAAGGTACCAGCAGGCGCCATCCGCGACTTTTAGTTTTAGGCTTTCGAACCAGAAGTCCACTATTTTTCCGGCCTGCTTCTCGCCCTCGAGGTACATCGCGTATGCTGACTCGGTTCGATTAAGCTCTCCCTTCTTCATCCGGCCTTTCGCTCTGAGAGCCGTGAGGCCGTAGTTCTTGTGCTGCGTCTTAAAAAACATCCCTCAGTCCTCCTCCATCTCCACATGTGTATAAAGCTCGAGGACTTTCTTCAGGGTAGCTTTAGCGTCTTGAAGGTCCTGATACTCCTGTAGGTGTGGATACTTTTCGTAAAATTTGTAGTCACCTATGAATTGCCCAAGAGCGTCGATAATCGTCAAGAGATCATCCTGACTCAGCTTTTTTGCCATACCTTCATCCTCTCCCCGTCAAAATGGGACATCCTCGTTAGGGGCAGATGCGGTGTTCCGCGGGAGATCTCTCCCCTTCGCCGCAGCGTACTGGGCTGTCGTAGTGGACGCGGCAGGCACCGTTCCCTGAGGCTTTGCCCCCAGCTGCAGGGACTCGCAGATAACCTCTGTCGCGTAACGCTCCACTCCCTGCTTATCGGTGTACTTCCGTGTATGCAGCCGCCCCTCGATATAGACCTCAGAGCCTTTCACGAGATACTGCTGAGCGACTTCCGCCGTTTTCCCAAAAACCACGACGTTATGCCACTCGGTCTCTTCTTTCTTTTCACCATCCCGACCCTTGTATCGGCGGGTAGTGGCAAGCGCGAGGCGGCAGATTGCCAGCCCCTGCGCGTCGCTCGTCTTGGGGTCTCTCCCCAGGCGACCCAGAAGGATCACACGATTTACTGATGCCATGCTGTACTCCTATCCTTACCTTTGATACCGTTTCCCGGGGCGAGAAGGCGCCTTCCTGTCATCTCTTCTCCCTCGCCGCCCTTCTGTACTGAATATCTCATTTCGAATCTCCTGACGCGTTTGAATCGCCCCCGGACGCCGGCAAATTGAGCTTCCAGCGGAGATACCGGATCCGCCGTACCAGCGCCTCGACGTTCGAGGCCCCAACCACCCCAACGGACGGAACGCTCGCGAAATAAACCGGGTAAGAGAGTGAGTGGTAGATCCAAACGCCCTCCCGATAGGCAACAGCCTCAGAATTCCCCATGGCGGCGGCCGCCATCCCCCACCTATCCATCTGGGGACCCACGGCGCCTTTGATACAGGCCGTCTCTGCCCGGCGCTCAGATAATTCCCTCACTCTTTTCATCAACCCTCTGTCCATGCCGCCCAACTCCTCAAAATCTTCCTCTGAAATCCCGTACGCCTTTGCGATCTGCCGCATTGTCGCCCGCCAGGCCTCGTCTCGGGCCTTTTGGTCTTCACTCATTCCATCCCTACCCCTTCAGATTCCCCCAGTAGGATGATTAGGAATACGGGGCTCACAAACCGCGTTCACTAACCATCCCCTGGAGGAAAACCTATGTCCGTTTCGTACTACCTCAAATCCCTGGCTCTCCCGCCCTCTCTTCTCCATCGCCGCTCCCTTGTACTGAAAATCTCATTCCGAAGCTCCTGGCGCATTTAAATTAGGATGAGAGAAAGAGGAAGCCTTCCCCTTCATCGCCACCTCCCGTGCGGCTCTCGCCCGGCAGGCTCTCTCCCGGCACTTCTTCTGCTGTTCGTGGCGCTTGGCTCTTTCCTTCTCCAGCTCCTCGACCGCTCCCGAGAGAGTCTCCGCGATAAATCTGTTTGAAATCATTTCTTCATGCCCTCAAAGCCATCCTTCCTCAGCCACATTCAGAGCGTCTGCCTGATGAGATCTGGTGAGATCTGCCCCGCTCAGATTCTTCGGCATCAGCTCCATCAGCTGACGTCCAGGAGAGAGGCAGAACTGACCGCTCGACTTTTCGTACCAAAGCTTCTGCTTCGCTACCGCGCCGGTCTTCCGCTGCTTATCAAGGAGCAGTACCGTGTCAGGCGCCTGATCCCACCCGGAGTTTTTCGTCTTCAGCTCAACCGCTTTCTTTTCCTTCGGGAAATTCCGGAAAACAATCACCACGTTATCGGCAAGATTGCTGATGTCGGCAGACCCGGAGATGGAGTAGCGGTCAGGAAGCTTTTCTTCGTCATGATCAGCGTTCGCTTTCCTGAGATGCGCTACAAGATGGACGTGGACACCAGTCTCAACCGCGATCCGCTTCAGCTGCTCGGTAATGTGGCGCTGAGTCTGAAAGAGCTGATCGCTCGAGTGCCCGCCCGTCAGCATCATGAGGTTATCAACGAAGACATGCCGGCAGTGTTTGACAGCAGCGGCATAAGCCACTGCGTCAAGGGCATACCCGGGATCGATCGCCCCGCGGTTGCGATATACCCAAAGAAGCCGCTCACACCAGTCGAAGAACTTCTCCACCTTTCCGGACTCCCCGATGGAGAGACCGCGGCCGTAAGCCATACGAACCATCTGCATCACGGTGTCCTTCGGCGCCATCTCGAAGGAGAGAAGGCACACGGCGCGCTTCTTCATCATCATTGAAAGCGCGACCTGGGACATCAAAGCGCTCTTGCCGGCGCCGTTATTTCCCGCCCACACAGTGAGTTCACCAGGTCTCATCTGAAACCTCGGGATCACAGGACAACTAACCCCGCTGTTCCTAAGAGGATGATCCACCTCTTCCATAAGTTCAGCCTGCATCGTTGCGGCAAGGACGATATCTGGTGATGGGTCCTTCCCTGACCAAAAGCCTTTCACGTCTTCTGGCTTCAGAAGGAAATTACCTGCGTTCATAAACTGCCCCTCCATAATTTCTGATGTATCTCTCTGCCTTGGTATCTCCATGAGCCGCAAAGACGACAATAAGAGGAAGCCCCGAAAAGATTCCTTCTCTGGCTTCCAGCATTCTCTTCATCCCCTCTTCACCGTCGTACATAACGTGTACCATGCGTCCTTTAATGAACCTCTGCCAATCAATGACAGAAAGACGGTCTTGAAGAAGGATGTCTACGACACCTTTTATTCCTAAGGACTCGCTTTTCTCTACGGTTTGGAAATCTGGAGTCTCTGAGTGAAAGAAGACCACGACAGAATCCATTGGTTCAGCATCCATTGCCTGACTGATCAGCATTTCAGATTTCCTCAAACAGACGTTCTTCAGCAGTCAGATGCCTCACTTCCCTTCTTTGTGCTTCTTTCTCTCTCCTTACCCATGTCTGCCAGCTTTGCGTCCAGCCTTTATCTGACCTCCTGGTGGAGGAACCTCTGCCGTTCTCCCAGTAGAACCTGAAGTCAGTAAAGACTTTCTTAGGATCCAAATCAGGACGTACGGCTTCGATGTATTCCTTCCAAGCATCCGGTATCTCGGCGAGCGAGAAGAGGTGTGTCTGTGCCTCCCGCTTCGCCGCAGGCGAGGGGGGAGGTAGGGGCTCTTCTTTATTCCTTTCTTTATTACTTATTTGTTTGGGTGCATCTCCTGCACTACCCTCGTGCACCTCTTGCACTACCCCTAGTGAATCTCCTGCACTAGTCTGATGAATACCTTTCACTAGTGAATCTCCTGCACCAGTGGAAGCACATTCACTAGTAGCCACTCCCTCTAGGTTGATTGCATATCCGCTTGGTGTTGTGAACGTCCCTTTTATGACGATTTTCAAAACGCCTTGTGCCGTCAAAAGCGCAATCCGGCTTTTAACTGAGCGGGTAGACATTCCAGTTTCAGAGGCAATGCGAGTTGTCCCCGGGTTGCACAAGCCGGAGCAACTGTTTCTATGGTTTATCAGGACTTGCAAAACAGCTTTCGAGAGAGTGTCTAAATCACACCTTTCCCAAAGTGTTCTGGTGTCTTGGAGGTTGTTAAATGCCATGGCATTAGTTAAGAACGAGGCATATTGCAGTCGTTCTTATTCCCTACAGGAACGAAGGGATTGAGAATATGCGCCGGGAGCCCTGTTACCTCACTTGCTTTTTTTAGGTATTTTTGCGTGATGTAGCCCCTTTTCTTCCACATCGAAACCTGGCCAGAGCTAACGCCAATCTTTTTAGCGAGTTCACTCTGAGTACAGCCACATGCCTGCACAGCAACGTCAATGCAGTTGACGCTATCCATATCCTTCTCCATCGTCAAATAAAACCATGGCAATAGAATAGCATTTTTAGCTTTTGTTGTCTATAAAAACCGCAGAAGACTAGTTGATGTTTTTAGTTTTTGTTGATAGCTTTAAGAGCTAGGGAGGAAAAATGGAATTCAAAGACAAACTCAATCTTCTGCTTTCCAGAGAAAAGCTAAATCAGGCGGATTTGGCTCAAAAAATTGGGGTTTCACGCCAAGCTGTGCAAGTGTGGGCTTCTGGGAGGTCTGTCCCGAAAGGAACAAACTTAGCCAAGATTTGCGAGTTCTTCGGCGTATCTCCTGAATGGTTCTCTAACCAAAGCTCCGTATCCAAAGAAGAAGTGCGAGTTAAATCCTTTGTCCCGGGAGAAGACACTCCACCAGAAGGGTACGTTTCAATCCCCGAGTATCAATTAACATTTTCTGCCGGGAACGGTTCTGAACCAGAATGGGAACAGACGAAGGAATCATCCGCCGCGTGGTATAAGGTCGACTACTTACGGAGTAAAGGCGTTAACCCAGCAAGATGTCGCAGAGCAAAAGTTGTCGGTGACAGTATGGAACCCCTGCTCTTTTCAGGAGACACTATCCTTTGGGAAGAAAACGTCGACCCTCATATTGGGTGCAACCGGATAGTTGATGGAAGTATCTACGTTTTGGCTGTAGACGGGGCACTTCGTATCAAAAAACTCGCCCATATAAAAAACGGCATTCGGATCATTTCCATTAACCCCGCCTATCCGCCTGAGGATTATTTCGGGGATGAAGCAGATGGAATTCGGATTTTCGGTCGAGTCATAGAATCAAGCCATACTTTCAAATAAATTAGTCCTCTTCTTTTAAAAACCGCCTTCGGGCGGTTTTTTTGTGCCTGTTGCTCATTGTCAAAAAAAAAACATCTATTTCCTTTTGCTATTTTAGTTTTTGTTGACAACAAAAGCTAAATAGGCTATAGTCATGTCATCGAACAAAGCAACAAAGGCAACTAATCAAGGAGCCCTCATGTACACCTACCGAATCAGCATCACCTCCGATATCGCGGATATCTATGGGACCTTCTCACAGGAGAAGCCCCTGACCTACGGGGACTTTACCCGCGAGATCAGGGCGCTCATGCCAGCAGACGACGAGGCAAAGGAAATAAAAGACTCGATAACGACCAAGGGCGGGCTCCGCGTACGCCGCAGGGTAAAGACTCGTTCAGGCGGCGTGGCAACCGCCGAGTGCGAGCTGATCGATTAACAGGAGACAGACATGAAAGACAACGTCATCGTGGGTACAGCCCTGTTCCTCGCACTCATCGGCGCGGCAACGGTGCTCGGCTGGGTGTACTGGGCAATCTGCGCAATCGCGGGGGCGTGAGATGGAAGACAAAAAGTTAACTGCCGAGACGGCCAGGCAGATCTGGTCGGAATGGCTGAAGGCCAGGGCAGGCAAATTTACTCCTGGAGAACTCATGGATGAGTGCTCAGATTTGCTTGGCCGTTTACAGCAGAGGTTACCGGAAGAATATTCCAGGCAACCTCTTGGAAGTTTTTTAATTCCCGAGATCCATAGTGAGGGCGTCAATCAGGCTTCGGATATAAATGGCGTCCGCTCTGCCATAGAAGCTCATGGCCTCCGGGATCTTCTGAGACAGAGATCCCTCAGCAATGCTCATTTTGTTTCTGGCGTAAACGGCTTTGATGATCTTTTCTGTCTCTTCCTCATTGAACTTCTGGAGGAACGGAAAGTTGATCGAGCCGCTTCTAATGCCCTCAAGAAGGAGCTGGAAAGCCTCTTCAAAGGAGCGTGAGATGACGAGTGTTCTCTCTGAAAATGTTCGGTTGCTTGCCTATGCGTTTATCGCTTTTGATGTGATCTTTGTTATTCAGGTCATCTTCGGTCTCATCAGGAACAATAAAGATCGGGGGACTCAAGAAGAGGTGCGCAGATGTATGACTTCTTTTCTGATTGATAACCATATCGATCAATTAATTGACCGCAGGTTGAGATTAAAGAAGCTTGCCACTCGAACTCAATCATCCAACCTGGGAGAAAAGGAACTCAAATGAACTATGTAACACTGATTTTTAGGAAAGGAGCGTGAGATGGAAGGCACAGCAAAAGTATACGGGGCGGTGCTGGAAGTCGCCCGCGAACTTGGCAGAGCCGGCATCGGGAAGCGATCCTCTGAAGGGCTGCGGTTCTCATACCGCTCGATTGAAGATGTGCTGGCGGCTTTAAACCCGCTTCTGTATCAGCACCATCTGATCATCTACCCAGAGCGAATTGACCAGGAACCGGAGCAGTCCGTCAGCACTCGGGGCGGCGGTGTGCAGCGCCTTGTTCGGACAACGATTACATATCGTTTTGTAAGCACTGAAGACGGGAGCTCCTTTACCGCGCAGGCGCTCGGAGAAGGGCTTGACAGCAGCGACAAGGCAAGCGGCAAGGCGATGAGCTACGCGTTTAAGAGCGCGATGTTCCAGACCTTCTGCATCCCGGTTATCGGCATGCCAGACCCTGACGCCGAACAGGGAACCGAGATAGCCGCGGCGCCGGTCTCGCAGGATTTGCTGGACCGTGCCCGTGACGCCGCTATGAGCGGTCTCGAAGCATACAGAGCTTTCTTCAAGAGTGTCTCTCAAACTGAGAGAAAGAGCCTCGTCTCGTCAGGCGAGCACGAAAAACTGAAGGCATTTGCTGAAGGAGGAGAAGGAAATGCAGGCTGAATCACTTAGCCACGGAGACGCAAACCCACTCCAGCGAACCGCGAAGTGGTTCTCAGACCGTTGCGGCTGTCTCACGGCATCCCGCGCGGCTGACGCGCTGGCGATATCGGCGAAGACCGGGAAACCGCTCAAATCCAGGCAGGATCTGATTGATACACTGATCGCGGAACGGGCAACCGGAGTTGCGCAGAGTTCCGGGACGACCTGGGCGATGCAGTGGGGGATTGATCATGAAGCTGAGGCACGCGAGGCGTATGAAGCGGCTACAGGCGAGATGGTGGATCTGGTGGGCTTCATCCCGCACCCGGATATTCCTTGGTTTGGAGCGTCTCCGGATGGCTTGGTCGGCTCGGATGGGCTTGTAGAAATCAAATGCCCACAGACTGTCACGCATCTGCGCCGAGTGGCGGCAGGAGTCCCGGCTCCAGAGTACCTCCTGCAGATGGACGTGCAGTTAATCTGTACTGGCAGGAAATGGTGCGACTATGTTGACTATGACCCGCGGCTTGAGGCAAAGAATCCGGAGCTCACGCTTTTTATCCGGAGATATGAACCCGCCCCCGAACATCTTGCGGGGACGCTTGAGGCTTGTCGGGTATTCCTCGCGGAGGTCGACAGCCAATATAGGAAGCTCATGAATCTTGGAGAGAGGAGAGAACAAAATGTGTGAAGCGAAATTCTCAATTGAAATCGGGAATGGCAACCCGAAACTGCTGATCCGTGTTGGGGCTTTCAACACACTGCAGGGTGATTACGTGCTGAAAGATAAAGAGACGTGCGAGCGGTTGAAGGCTCTGATTGATCAGGCGGAGGACTTCTTCCCCTCTGAGGGCAAAGGCCTTAAGGAGAGCGGAAATGCCCGCCAGTAAGAAGCCTCGAAAGAAGCACCACCATAAAGTCACCTGGGCGAGCGCTGAGAAACATTGCAGTTTCCTGATCCGCGGTGAGGACTGGACGCCTGACATGCTGAATGATTTCGCGCAGGACTTCCTCTTCCCCCTGGACGCGATCTACTGGAGCAAAGGGGAGGATCCTTACATGAAAAGGCTTTTTGGGAGAACCAAGGATCAGCTCGTCATGGCGTGGGTGCTTGGGAGTCTTCTCATCGAGCGGGATGAATACCGGAAGGTGATCGCTGAGGCGAATAAGTGCCTGCAGGCGGCGTTTAACTGCTGGCTGGATCACAAGAGGATACTTTACCCGCAGCTGAAGCGATGCAAACACCTGATGCTTCAGCTTTTTGAGGCTATCACCTCGGTCTATCACCCACATGAAGTCAACACCTGCCACAGCCAGGAGTCTCGGAACCTCTGGGTTTTCGATAAGGCTGAAGCCGAACTGGACGGGATGCTGGGGCTTAAGGGGAAGGAGATCCACTATGCCTGAAGAAAAAATCAATCACCCGGCGCACTACAACCAGCTGCCGCACGAAGTTATCGAGATCGTTGCTGATCGGGATTTCTGTTCTGGGAACGTTGTGAAGTACCTGATGCGCGCCCCATATAAGGGAAATGCAGCTGATGACCTGAAAAAGGCGCGCTGGTATCTGATATGGCTCCTGGAGCATAACTACCCGATAGGCTCGCGCGATCTTTACCATAAGGAATACAGAATGACTTGTGAAAACGCTAATGCGATCAGCGGTCCTGGAGCCAAAGAAATCTCAAAAGCAATCAAGCTTTTTGTGTCCGGATATGGGGAGGAAGCTTTGGCCGCTATAGATAAAGCAATAGATGAACAGGAGAGCGAGAAATGAGGAAGCGTGGCAGAACAATCCCCCCGCTGGGGTTACTGATGGTGGATGTGAAAGAAGCCGCGGCCATGCTCTCGATTGGGGAAAGCACCGTGTGGAAAAAGGTGAAGGAAGATCCCTCGTTCCCTCAGCCCGTGCGCCTCAGCCCAAAGTGCACGAGGTTCAAGGTAGACGATATCAGGAAGTGGGTGAAATCCGTCGGTACGGGAGTCTCAGCGTGAGTTTTACTTGGCAGACACGAAGAGGAATCACAATGACCAAAAAAGCATTCTTAGCTCACGTTCCCGCGTCGTGCCCCGTATGCGGGTGCCCCATGGAAGACGCTGGGACCACCTCAATCCCGATCCCAGCAAGAAGGGCGGTTTGCCCAAATTGTGGGTATATCGCCTCGTTTGCTGAAAGGTCAGAAGATGTGGTGCAGGTGGAGGATGATAAGCAGCAGCCCTCCCAATGCAGCGATAAGGAAGCCGTCGACCCAGAAAAAAATCGTCCAAAGATCGCCGACCCTAGTAAAGGCAGCTCCCGCCTTTTCTTCAGTCGGTTTAAATTCAGATTTCTGGACATAGTCCGCAAGAGATTCTTTGATCTTCGCGTGTAGCCAGTCTTCTTCATTTATTTTTGGCATTGTGGATCTCGTTTTCAATGAACGTTTTATCGAACAAAGCTACCCAGCCACAATTTCCACAACGCATTACGGCTATGTTTTGGAAAAGAGTCCCATCCAGATGCTTTTCAATATCCCGAAGGGTCACTTCTTTCCCCGCGCGAAGATCTTTCAAAGCGGAAAGTATTGTTTCTGTCCCTTTGTCGTCTATTAGCCGCACTGAACGGACAAAACCGTCTTTCCCAAGAATTCGCCAGTCCTGATGCCGGCAAATAGGGCAGGGGATTCCAGGGGTCCTTTCGTTAAAGAAATTTGATAGCTCATCAGCTGTCATATTTTCAGGTATCTCTTCCATGATCCCTCCAGAAGTTTGTGCTGACCATTTTAACAAAGTGGATTCGTTGGAATGGAATATGGTATATTCTCCCTGTCCGGGATTCCGGACGCGGGTGTAGCAACCCGGTTCAGATAGGCGCATAACCGCCGCCAAAATCTTAGCGGCTTCTCTTATGCGCGCAGGTCTCCTTTTTATGAGTGAGGCTGGTGGGCACTCTTCGGAGTGGCCGGGACCTATCGCCGGTTTGCTACCCCGCCAGACCTCGCTCGCCACTGTAGCAAGTGGTGCGAGGATCAAGCCCTTGATAGGAGACATACATGTCTAATCCCCTTACCACCTTCATTTTTGAAGGCGCCTCTATTCGTGTATTTGGCGATTCCGTTTCTCCCCTGTTTGTTGCTGCTGATATCTGCATGCGCTGAACTTAACCAATCCATCAATGGCCATTGCTTCTTTGGCACCGTTTGAGAGGGCTAAGTTAAACTTAGTGGCGGGTAAACCCGATGTTAACGTAGTCAATGAAAGCGGGCTTTACACATTGATTCTTAGAAGCCGCGACGCAGTCAAAGAGGGCACTCCTGCCTATCGATTTCGAGTTAAGGTGGCAAACGAGATCTTGCCCGCTATCCGCAAGACCGGGAGCTACTCAGCAGCCACCCTCACCCCCGCGGAGCAGCTTCAGATCCGCAAGGCCATCTCGGCGCGCGCAAAGAAGAGCGCTGTCGCTTACCAGACGATCTACCACGCGCTCTACGCCCGCTTCCAAATCGCCAAGTACGACCAGCTCAAAACCGCAGATCTTCAGGACGCTCTCGACTTCATCGCGACCTGCGAGGTAAAGCTCCCCGCGCTCGTAGATAAAAACAAAAACAGCATCACGCTCTCAAGAGACGAGATGGAACGTATCAGAACCCTCGTCTACTACAAAAAATATCTCTTCCGCAGGCAGCTTGACCTTGTCTATCAGCTCCTCGTCGCAGCCCAGTCTCCAGAGGCGCCGCGCTTCTACGAAATGATGAACGAGGCAAACATGAATGAGGTCGAAAAGATCCTCGCCCACCACGACATGGCCGTAAAGGATTTGCCGTGCTATAGGTACCTGATGAGCCACTAAGTTATCAGACCTCTGAGCAGCACGGGGCGGTGCTTAAGCCACCCCGATTTTTTATGCCCATTCTTTATAATCCCCACATTACTATTTGCTCTTCATATGCTCCTCCGGTCTGCAAAGCGATTTCAGGGAAACAAAAAAAATCATGGAAGAAAAGGCAGCTGAACCCGCTATTCGTTTTGCTGAATTTGCTGGCGCTTGGGAACAGCGGAAGTTAAGTGATATAGCTGAACGGATAACCCGGAAAAACACGCATTTAGAATCAACCCTGCCGCTTACAATATCCTCTTCTTATGGTTTGATTGACCAATATGCGTACTTCAATAACCGCGTAGCGAGCCGCAATACAAGAAATTATTACCTCATCAAAAACGGTGAATTTGCATATAACAAAAGCTACTCGGATGGTTTTCCTTTTGGTAGTGTGAAGAGACTGGACCGCTATGCAATGGGGGTTCTTTCGACTTTGTATATCATTTTTTCGATAGATTATCGGAAAGTTAATTCCGACTTTTTAGTATCGTATTACGACACTAAAAATTGGCATCACCAGGTTGCTCTCCGCGCAGCCGAAGGGGCAAGGAATCACGGTTTGCTGAATATTTCTGCGGATGATTTTTTTGAAACCGAACTAAAAATCCCGATGGATCTTGATGAACAAAAAAAGATAGGCAGTTTTTTTGTTCAACTAAATTCCTTTATTACCCTTCATCAGCGTAAGTATGAGAAGCTCCTGAACATCAAGAAATCGATGCTCGAAAAAATGTTTCCGAAAGAAGGTGAGGTTGTCCCCGAAATTCGATTCAAAGGATTTACTGGTGCTTGGGAAGAGCGAAAATTAGGCGATATCGCAGATATCACGGGTGGGGGGACCCCCAGTACAAGCAATAATGATTACTGGGATGGCATTATTAATTGGTACTCACCGGCAGAGATTTCAAATCAGATTTTTCTAAATTCAAGCCAAAGGAAAATAACGGAACTTGGCTATAGCAGCTGTTCGGCCAAAATGCTGCCAAGGGGAACCGTGCTCTTTACTTCACGAGCTGGAATTGGCAAAACGGCCATTCTATCGGCAGAAGGTTGCACTAACCAAGGGTTCCAATCGATTGTGCCTCATGCCAATGAACTTGATTCTTACTTTATTTTTTCCAGAACTCATGAACTGAAAAAATATGGCGAAGTCGTTGGAGCCGGGTCTACTTTTGTAGAAGTTTCTGGGAAACAAATGGCGGCTATGACGCTAATGATGCCGCCAAAGTTCAATGAGCAAAAAATGATCGGCGATTTTTTCAAGCGCCTGGATTCAATTCTTACCCTCCATCAGCGAAAGCTGGAAATGCTTAAAAACATAAAGCAGGCTTTCCTGGATAAGATGTTTGTTTAGACTGGCTATCCTTTTAGATAAGTGTTCTAATCCATAGGGAAGATAGCATCCGCCCAATCCCGAAAAAAACGGCCGCATTCCGTGCATAGTGCCTGCCGGCCCCTGAGATCCCGGAGGGGCTCTGTGCAGAGCGTAGGCCGCTAATCTGAAAAAATCTTCTTGGATTTGCCACAGAGACCGTAATTGTTCTCCAGGGATGAAGTTCCCGTAACCTTCTCCTTCGACGTGGATAACCAGTACCCCAAGCTCTGGAGATAGCTTAAGCTGTTTTTGGCCTGGTTTAACGCCGGCTTCAGCAAATTCCAACAACTCCTCAAAATTGTTGATTTCGATCGTCCCTGAACTTAAAGAATTTCCCATGGCGAAGCCCTCCTAAAGCTTATAGCACTGCCTGTTTATCCGACATGAACCAATGACATGCAGAATTTTCCCCAGGCATCGTAGACCTCACGCATATCACCCAGAGCCTGCTCCCGATCGTACGCGCACTGGTAGGACTCGTTGCGGTGATCCAAGCAGCTTTCTCTCAGATCGCGCGAGAACGGCTTGTGGGAGTATCCCTTGGCATCCTTGGCCCAGGTATTGAAAGTTGCCCGCGCGAGCCCGTGGAGGGTCACTATACGGGGTTTGCCGGTCTTCGCATGGAACTGATCGGGGTCTACCCAGCCAATCCCGTCAATTCTTTTCTGTTTGTCGTGCATGCGCTTAATCAGCGCCCGGACAGAATCACGGGAAAAAGGAGAATTTCTCCCCTTGTTCACATTGGGGAAAATATAGGAATCTGGAGATCCCCCTACCCGTGGGGCTGATTCCAGCAGCTGAACGGCTTCTGGGCAAAGCGGTGTTTTGCGGTCAAAGGGAATCTTTTCGCTCTTCACCTTCATGCGGGCACGAGGAATAACGTGCAGCCACCTCCCATCATCATCCTGCTGGATTTCCCCCCATGTTGCTTCACGCGCTGTTGTGTTGCGCGCTGAAGTAAGGATCGCGAATGCAAGACAGCGGGCCGTCTGACTAACCGGGACAAGCTGCATAAGTGCCTTAAAGAAAGCCGGCATACGTTTCGGCGGCAGTGCCGGCTCGTGCCCGCCTTCCGGTCGATTTAGTGGCAGCAAATCCCCTAAACGCCCGTCCACCACCTGGCACGGGTTAACCATCGGCGGGATCATCTCCGAGCGTATTGCCCAATCAATCGCTCTTTTAGCGTCGCTAAGGATCCTTTCGGGCGTGTCAATCATGGTCCCCCACTTTTCCCCCAGGGCATCACAGAACATCTGAGGTTTCAGGTCTACAACCGGGCAGTCTCTGATTTCTTTAGGGATGTGATTCCTGAAAAAGCCATCCCAAACCAGATCGCGGGATTTTTCAGCGTTTTTCCACCTCCCCCTCTTTGTGTTGAACTCAATCCACTCCCAGATAAGTTTTTCAAAGGTTAGTGCGTCCTTCTCTTTTTGAGGTGCCGGGGAGGGGCGTAGCGCGTCTCTGGTCGCTTTCTCCTGCTCAGATGGGTCAATCCCTTCCGCTATCAGTTTCCTCCATCTGAGCCCCTTCTCGAAGGCCTCAGCGAGTGACATTTCGGGATACTTCCCGAGAGTAAAGACCCGCTTCAAACCACGATCCCGAAGCAGGAAATAACGGGCATATGTCCCGTCCTTGAGCTTCCTGACTCCAACATAAAGCCCGGGGACAATCCCGCATGAAGCGTCAGCCGTCAGGGCTTTCAAACGCTTGTCAGTCATCCTGTTTGCCACGCGCATAACGCTCAATCTCCGTAATCAAATGTTTTTAAATAAAAAATACAGTTATTACCACAAAAAATTCCGTTATGTTTGGGGAGAAATTGAAGTTTCCCCGCTCATTTGTGGTAATGATTGTGGCATAGATTCTTAGATAATGACACGCCTTACGGAGAGGATTAGAGACAAAGACAACACGCGTATTGTGTCTTAAGCTCTTGTTTTTATTGAGTTGTCGTAGACGAATACAAAGAAAAAGGAGGCAACTTTCGTTGTCTCCTTTCCTGGAATTGGTCGGGGTGGTGGGACTCGAACTCACGACCCCTTGCACCCCATGCAAGTGCGCTACCAGGCTGCGCCACACCCCGAGAGAGATGAACTATACCACAAAATCTTCATAAAAGGAAATTTTTGATGGAATCCCTGATATTCCGGAGTTCCTCGACCACATTCGGGCTCACGGCGGCTCTGCCTTCAGTCGCCTGAGCGACTGCTGTCTTCCGGTGCTTCAGATGCTTCTTCGCGCCGGCCAGCGTATAGCCCTGATCATAGAGGAGCGAGCGGATCTCACGCGCCGTGAGAATATCCTTCTTCTCATAGCGGCGGCGCGAACCGTGACGGCCCGGCGAAAGCTGCTTGAACTCATCCTCCCAGAACCGGAGAACCGAAGTCGCGACTCCGACCAGCTCAGCCGCTTCGCCGATCGTGAAAAAGCGTTTCTCCGGAATCGGCGGAAAAGCTCCGATTTCTTTCTCTGACATGCCCTTTTCCTTCTCTAGCTGACCTTCCGATTCTAACCGCTAAAAGGACGGGCTTAAAGAAAAGCGGCAGAACCGGTTCTGCCGCTCTCAAACACTCGGATTACAAAGCGATTTTAATTCGCAGACTTCGCCGGGAAGCCGGCAAAGACTGCATCGCGGAGCTTAGCCGATGCGTGGAACGTAACGACACGGCGGGCCGTGATCGCGATTTCCTCACCCGTCTTCGGGTTGCGTCCGGGGCGCTGGGGCTTGTCGCGCAGCTGGAAGTTGCCGAAACCGGAAAGCTTCACGGGGCTGCCATGCTCCAGGCGGGAGCGAATCTCGTCGAAAAACACATCGACAAGCAGCTTCGCTTCGCGCTTCGAAAGACCCATCCGGTCAAACAGAATATCGACCAGATCGGCTTTCGTCATCGTCGTCCCGACGGTGGGGGAAAAATCATTCTCTTCAATAGCCATTTCAAAGGTTACCTAATTAAGCACGAAGTTTAATGCCAAGGGGTTCAAGTCCAGCGATCACCGCTTCAGTCGCGCCTTCGATCTGGGCTTCAGTCACAGCCTCTTCACCGAAGGACTCCAGCACGAGGCGGAAGGCCATCGACTTATCGGCGGAAGGCTGATTTTCCGGATGGTACACGTCGAAGAGACGGAAGTCGGTGAGACAGGCGAGTCTCACATCCGTTCTCCGGGCGGCGCGCACCGCGTCGAAGATCTGCTTCGAAGTCACAGAGGCCGGCACTGCGAGCGAAATATCGCGCAGCGACTTCTGGAACTTGGAAACGGGCTTATGCTCGGGGACCGGCACGCTGAGCAGCGGCTCTACATCGATCTCGAACACCACAGGGCAGAGGGGGAGATCATACGCCTGCTGAAGCCTCGGGTGCAATTCGCCGATGAGACCGATCCGTTTTCCGTCAAGATACACCCCGGCGCTGCGGCCCGGGTGAAGCGACGGGAAGACTTCCGGAACAAAATCAAGCGTGAGCGGGAAGGCGAGGCGTTCGAGGTCACCCTTCACATCGAAGAAGTCCACGCGGCGGGACTTGATGCCCCACTGCGGAGCGTCCGCGGTGCCGTAGGCGAGACCGGCGAGGTGCTCGGGCTGACGGACGCCCTTCACGGACGTGTCAGAAGGCTCAATCGTCGGATCCTGGAAGAACACGCGGCCGAGCTCAAACACGCGCACACGGTCTTCCTTGCGGTTCAGGTTGTAGCGCAGAATGTCGACAAGGCCGCCGATCAGCTGCGTACGCATCACGGAGAGCTGCGAGGCGATCGGGTTCAGCAGACGGATCGGGGCAGCTTCGCCGCCGAAATCCTTCTCCCACTTCTCTTCGACAAACGAGAAGTTCACGAGTTCCTGATAGCCGCGGCCGGCAAGCTTCAGACGCAGGTCATGCTGCGTGCGGCGATCCTCGCGGGACGGCAGCATCACAGCGCGCTCAAGCGGCGGATTTTCCGGCAGCTTGTCGTAACCCCAGAGACGGGCCACTTCTTCCACGAGGTCCTCTTCGATTTCGATATCGAAGCGGTACGTGGGAGAGGTCACCGTGAAGAGGTCACCGTCACGCGTGTACTCAAACCCGAGACGCTTGAAGGCTTCTTCCATGAAGTCGGTCGGAATGTCCACACCGACGAGCTTGCGGCAGCGTGCAGCGCGGAACTTCACGACGCGGCGCTCCGGGAGATCGGACTCAATGTCGCTCACCGGGCCGACGCGCGTGGTGTCGGTTCCGCAGATCGAGAGAACGAGCGCCGTGATGTACTCGAGATGCTCACGGGTCGTTCCATAGTCGACACCGCGCTCGAAACGGAACGAGGAGTCAGACGAGAAGTTGAGCTTACGGGCGCGGCCCTGGATCGCGGCCGGACGGAAGAACGCGGACTCGATGAAGAGGTTCACCGTGTCATCCGACACAGAGTCCGCCGAGCCGCCCATGATGCCGGCGATCGCCTGCGAACCGTTATCATCCGCGATCACGCCGTAGTACGGGGTCAGGTCAACGGTCTTGCCGTTCAGGAGCTCAATCTTCTCGCCTTTCTTCGCCCAGCGCGCCGTCACGGTGCCGGAGAGCTTATCGAGGTCAAAGAAGTGAGTCGGACGGCCGAGCTCGAGGAGCACGTAATTCGAAATATCGACGAGAGCCGAAATCGGACGCTGACCGCAGCGCTCAAGCCGCTCCGCCATCCATTCAGGCGTCTTCGCCTTGGCGTTCAGCCCCGTGATCACGCGGCTCGTATAACGGGCGCAGAGGTCAGAGGCCTCAATCTTCACGGCATGAGCCGCGTCAGTCGTCACAGCGGCTTCATGGATTTCCGGGAGCTTCAGCTCAGCCCCCGTCACGGCGTGGACTTCACGCGCGATACCGGTGAGAGAAAGCGCGTCACCGCGGTTCGGCGTGACGTTCAGATCCACCACGACGTCGTCGAGGTGAGCGTACTTGCGGATATCTTCGCCGATCGGGGCGTCTTCCGGCAGAAGCCAGAGACCGTCATGATCCTCGGACACGCCGAGCTCACGGGCCGAGCAGAGCATGCCGTTCGAGGGCACGCCGCGCAGCTTCGCCTTCTTGATCTTGAACCCGCCGGGGAGCTCAGCTCCCACCATCGCGCAGGGCACACGCACCCCAGCTCGGACGTTCGGCGCGCCGCAGACGATCTGGATCAGTTCGCCAGTGCCGGCGTTCACCTGGCAGACATGCAGGTGATCGGAATTCTCATGGTCGCGGCATTCAACGACTTCAGCAATCACGACACCCGTGAAATCGGGGGCCGCCTTACGGGCTTCGTCCACTTCGAGGCCGTGCATCGTGAGCGCGTCCTGGAGCTCCTCGCTCGAAATCGCGGGATTCACATACGTACGAAGCCAGCTTTCAGAAAACAGCATTTTTCTTCCCCATTACTCGTTGAACTGGCGAAGGAACCGGAGGTCGCCTTCAAAGAAGAGCCGCAGGTCGTCGATGCCGTAGCGCAGCATCGTGAGACGCTCAAGACCCGAGCCGAAAGCGAAGCCGCAGTACTGCTCGGGATCGAGCCCGTAGTTGCGGACCACGGTCGGGTGCACTTCGCCGGCGCCGGAAATCTCAAGCCACTTGCCCTTGCGGGAGCCGGTGGTGAACATCATGTCCACTTCAACAGACGGCTCGGTGAACGGGAAGTAGCTCGGACGGAAGCGCACGATGAGGTCGTCGGTTTCGAAGAACCGGCGCAGGAACATGGAGTACACGCCCTTCAGATCCGCGAAGCTGATGTTTTCGCCGAGCCACAGTCCTTCGACCTGATGGAACATCGGGGAGTGCGTGGCGTCGGAGTCAACGCGGTAGGTACGTCCCGGAGCAATCACCTTGATCGGCGGCTTGTGGGTGCGGGAGTAACGGACCTGCATCGGGGAGGTGTGCGGGCGCAGCGGCAGCAGCAGCCCCTTCTCATCCTTCATGTCGACGTAGAACGTATCCTGCATCGAGCGGGCCGGATGGTTGAGGGGGTTATTGAGCGCCGTGAACGTGTACCAGTCGTTCTCGATTTCGGGGCCGGAGGCCACGTCGAAACCGATCGAACGGAAAATCTCTTCAATACGCATCCAGGTGCGGATCACGGGGTGGATGCCGCCGGCGGGAGACGTACGTCCCGGCAGCGTCACATCGATCGCTTCCTCGGCAAGCTTCTTCTCGAGAGCGGCCTGCGCGAGCGCTTCGCGGCGGGCGTTCAGCGCCTCTTCCACAGCACGCTTCGCGGCATTGATCTCAGCACCGGCCGCCTTCCGCTGGTCGGCTGCGAGATCCCGCAGACCCTTCATCATTGTCGTGAGGGTGCCGGACTTCCCAAGGAATTTCGCCTTGGCATCTTCCAGCGCTGCAGGCTGCGTCGCTTCAGCGAAAGCCTGCCGGGCGGATTCAATCAGTTTGGATAAATCTTCCATTTTTTGATTCCGATACGGAAAACGTGGGCAGCAGCGGTCTGCTTTCTTGCCCGCAATACAGAAGAAGATAACGAAAAAAGGGGCGGCCCGGTACTGCTGGCCCGCCCCTTTTAAAGCTGGAGCACCTCAGCCGAGGCTTCAGCGCTCCTGTGCTTTGACAAGTGGATTCACCAATTAAGCACGAGCTGCCTTGGCCTTTTCGACCAGAGCAACAAAGCCTTCCTTGTCAAACACAGCCATATCAGCGAGCACCTTGCGATCAAGGAGGATGTTCGCCTTGTGAAGGCCGTTGATGAAGGCGCTGTAGGTCATTCCGTTCTGACGGGTAGCCGCATTGATACGGGCAATCCACAGACGGCGGAAGACGCGCTTCTTCGCACGGCGGTCACGATAGGCGTACTGGGCGCCGCGCATGACGGCTTCCTTGGCCACACGGAACACATTGTTGGCACGAAGGCTGTAGCCCTTCGACAGGGCGAGCAGCTTCTTATGACGGGCACGAGCGGTTACACCACGCTTAACTCGAGGCATCTTTTTATTCTCCTATCCAGATCAGGAAGCGATGGCAAGCATGCGCTTGACGTTGAGCTCATTGCACTTCGCAACCGTCACCATGCCGCGCAGGTGACGCTTGTTCTTGGTCGTGCGATGGGACAGGATGTGACGCTTGGTCGAGTGGCCAAACTTGATGGAACCGCCGGAGCGCACTTTAAAGCGCTTGGCAGCAGCCCGCTTGGTTTTCATCTTCGGCATTTGCCGTTTCCTCTTTATTGATGACTCAAAGGCGCCTTCCGGAAAAAGTTTGGATGGTCTTGAACTGCCCTTGAATCACTTCTTCTAACTCCGACACTTCCCGGGTTGGGAGAAGTTTCGGAGGTACTGCAAAACTGGTCAGAAATGCCGGAGGAGAGAAACGCATCTCCCCCGGACGATTTCGTCTGATTACTTCTTGCGCTTCGGCCCGAGCACCATGATCATCTGGCGCCCTTCGAGCTTCGGATTCTGCTCAACCTGAGCGATATCACCCAGCTCGGTCTTCACGCGGTCCATAAGTTCCACGCCGAATTCCTGATGGGCCATTTCGCGGCCGCGATAGCGGAGCGTAATTTTAGCCTTATCTCCGCCTTCAAGGAAGCGGCGGACAGCACGGATCTTCGTCTGAAAATCGTTTTCGTCGGTCGCGGGGCGGAACTTCACTTCCTTCACCTGCGTGACCTTCTGCTTGGCCTTGGCTTCCTGAGCGCGCTTCTGTTCCTGGTACTTGAACTTGCCGTAGTCAATCAGCTTGCAAACCGGCGGACGCGCCTTCGGCGCGACTTCGACCAGATCCACGCCGAGCTCTTCAGCCTTGTGAAGAGCGTCGTACGTGTTCATGATGACGCTGGTTCCGTCCGGCATCGTGACTCGGACCTCGGGGACCCGGATTTCACGATTCAGACGATGACGATTTTCCTCTTTTGCAGGGTTATCCCTACTATTTGTTATCACTTATTAACCTCAATGTTGGTGTGATCGGCGACCTGAGCCGCGAGCAGCGCAGCAAAGTCGTCAAAACTCATAGCACCGATATTCCGGCCGCCGCGCTCACGGACAGCCACTGTACCTGCCTGCTTTTCCTTCTCACCCACAACCAGGATGTAAGGAACTTTCGTCAGACTAAGTTCGCGAATTTTATAGTTGATTTTCTCACTGCGCAAATCCTCTTCTACTCGATAACCCGCATTGAAGAGTTTCTGATAAACCTCGTGAGCGTAGTCTGCCTGGGAATCCGTAATGGAGGCAACCGCTACCTGAGTCGGTGCGAGCCACGGCGGAAGGGCTCCGGCGTAGTTCTCAAGCAGCATACCAATCCAGCGTTCCAGAGAACCGAGGATAGCACGATGGAGCATAACCGGGACCTTTCTCTGGTCATCGGCATCAACATATTCCGCTCCGAGACGGCCCGGCATCTGGAAGTCAACCTGAACCGTACCGCACTGCCAGCTGCGGCCGAGGCAGTCACGGAGGTGGTACTCAACCTTCGGGCCGTAGAAAGCGCCTTCACCCGGCAGCACCTTGTACTTCACACCGGCGCGGTCGAGAGCGATCATCAGATCCTTCTCAGCCTTGTCCCAGGTCGCGTCGTCACCGATACGCATTTCAGGACGCGTCGCGACGAAGTACTCAATATCGTCGAATCCGAAGTCCTTGTAGACCTTCTTCACGATCGCGGTGAAATTCACGCATTCGTCGAGAATCTGATCTTCCGTGCAGAAGATGTGGCCGTCGTCCTGCGTGAAACCGCGGACGCGCATCAGGCCGTGCAGAGAGCCGGACGGCTCGTTGCGGTGGCACTGACCGAATTCACCGTAGCGGATCGGCAGATCGCGGTAAGAGCGGAGCGCGCTCTTGAAGATCTGGATGTGGCCCGGGCAGTTCATCGGCTTCAGAGCGTAGATGCGGTTCTCAGACTCCGTCGTGAACATGTTGGAGCGGTACTTCGCCCAGTGGCCGGACTTCTCCCAGAGGGAGCGGTCGAGAAGCTGCGGAGCCTTCACTTCCTGGTAGCCGTTGTCGCGGTAGATGCGGCGCATGTACTGCTCGATCACCTGCCAGAGGGCCCAGCCCTTCGCGTGCCAGAAAATCATGCCCGGGGCTTCTTCCTGGAGGTGGAAGAGGTCCATGTCCTTGCCAAGCTTGCGGTGGTCGCGGCGGGCGGCCTCTTCGAGCATGTGCAGATAAGCCTTCAGCTCATCCTTCGTCGCGAACGCGGTGCCGTAGATACGCTGCAGCATCTCATTCTTCGAGTCGCCGTGCCAGTAAGCGCCGGCCACCTTCATCAGCTTATGCACCTTCAGCACACCAGTGCTCGGCACGTGAGGCCCGCGGCACAGATCCGTGAAGTCGCCCTGCGTGTAGAGCGTGATCTTCTGGTCTTCCGGAATCGCCTTCACGAGTTCGACCTTATAGTGCTCGCCGAGCTTATCGAAGAAGGAGATCGCCTCGTCGCGCGTCACTTCGCGGTGCGTGATCGGGAGGTTCTCCGCCACGATCTCGTCCATGCGCTTTTCGATCTTCGCGAGGTCTTCTTCCGAGAAGGGCTTCTTGCAGGAGAAGTCGTAGTAGAAACCGTTTTCGATCGACGGTCCGATCGTCACTTCGGCTTCCGGATAGAGCTGCTTCACTGCCTGAGCCATCAGGTGAGCGGTGGAGTGGCGAATGATGTCAAGACCTTCCTCATCCTTACCGGTGATGATCGCGACAGAGGCGTCGTGATCCACGGTCTCGGAGAGATCCACAAGCTTTCCGTCCACGCGGCCGGCAAGCGCCGCACGGGCGAGTCCGGCACCGATCGAAGCGGCAATCTGCGCCACTGTCACGGGGCCTTCAAACTCGCGCTTTGAACCATCCGGCAAAGTAATTTCCAACATTTGACACTCCCTTTTCAACCCCTTCAGACAGGGACTTCTCTTTCAAAAGATTTCTTGCCCAGACTGTTTGCCGCCTGAAGAGCGGCAACTCTGACCGCCCGTCAGGCGGTTCTGCCGGCCGGTCCGCCCAGGTAAAGGATATCGGCCGCCGGCTCGGGCTGCAAAGAATAAAAAAAAAGTGCGGCCCGAGCCGCACTTTCTTTTTTAAAGCAACAGAACTGCTGTGTGACTCACCATCGGTTTTAGATGATGGTCAGTGTAGTTCGATTCATCAGAGAAAAATCTAACAACACAGCACTCCCAGAAAAATTTGGTAGGCACGATTGGACTCGAACCAACGACCCCCACCATGTCAAGGTGATGCTCTAACCAGCTGAGCTACGTGCCTGAGAGAATTAGAATTCTACGGATCCAAAATAAAAAAGCAAGAGTTCCCCCTAAAAATATTTTATTTTAGGGGTTTTCACTAGCTTCTATGGGCCGAAATGACCCCTTTCACCTCAAGAATCTCCTTCAGGGCCTGCTGCATCAGCGCGGCACCGGCCACTTCCACCCCGAATTTCAGGCGCGCGACGTTCTTCACAGTCTGCGTGTTGACGTTCGTGATGTTGATCTTCAGGCGGATGAAGACATCGGTCACATCTTTCAGAAGACCGATACGGTCGCGGGCGAGAACGAGGATCTCCATCGGGTAGAGAGTGTCCTCGGGCGCTTCACCCCAGGAGACCTCAATCAGACGTTCCTTCGACTGCTCCATCAGGTTCTTCACGTTCGGGCAGTCAGCGCGGTGCACAACGACACCGCGGCCGCGGGACACAAAGCCCACGATCTCGTCAGGCGGCACCGGATGGCAGCACTTCGCGAGCTGCGTGAGAAGCGATCCGACACCAGCAACAAGAATCTGTCCGTTATCGTGATGGGCACGCGGCTGCGCGGGCTTCACCGGGATCACCGGCTCATCGGCCGCCTTTTTCTGCGTCTGAGGCACCACGACCGCTTCGATCGCGCGGTTCGAAATCTCGTCCTTCGCGATGGTGAGGCAGAGATCATCCACGGACTCAAAACCAAGCGTCTTCGCGAGCGACTCAAGGTTATAAGTCGACTTCCCGAGGCGCGCGAGTTCGGTATCGAGCTCATCACGCCCGCGTGCGATCTGCTCCTGGAGGTGCAGCGGGTTGAACCACGTTCTCACCTTGCCGCGGGTCCGGGCCATGGCGGCGAACCCAAGCTCCGGATTCATCCAGTCCTGCGACGGGCCGCCGGACTTCGCCGCGATGATTTCCACCGTGTCGCCGGTCTTCAGCTTATGCGTGAGCGGCACGATCGCGCCGTTCACCTTCGCGCCTCGGCAGCGGTGGCCGAGCTGCGTGTGGACCATATAGGCAAAGTCCACCGGTGTGCTGTTCGCCGCGAGTTCCACAACGCGCCCCATCGGGGTGAGCGCGTAGATCAGATCGTCCTCGACACCCGGCGCGCGCGGCGGCTCAACGTCCGAGTGCCACGCGAGCAGCTGACGGAGCCAGACAACTTTCTGCTCTTCAGCGGAATTCACGCCAAGCGAATTGCCCGCTTCCTTATAGCGCCAGTGGGCCGCGAAACCGAGTTCCGCGAACTCATGCATCTCGCGCGTACGGATCTGGATTTCGACCGGAAGCCCGTTTGAAGCCTTCACAACCGTGTGCAGCGACCGATAGCCGTTCGGCTTCGGATGCGCGATATAGTCGTCGTACTCTGACTGAATCGCGGTGAAATTTTCATTCAGGATCGAGAGCACCTCGTAGCACTGTTCGACCGTATCCACGATGACGCGGAGCGCCCGGAGGTCGAAGAGCCGCTCAAACGGCAGGTGCTTACGCTCCATCTTGAGCCAGATCGAGTAGATATGCTTCGAGCGGCCGGAGACCTCGCCCCGGATATGGTGCGCGGCGAGCAGCGACCGGATCTTCGTCACGGCCTGCTGCACGAAGGCGAGGCGCTCGGCGCGGCTCGCGTCGAGGTGCCGCACGATCTCCTGATAGACCTCAGGCCGCGTGAAGCGGAGCGACAGGTCCTCGAGCTCCCACTTCATCTGCCAGATACCGAGGCGGTTCGCGAGCGGCGAGTAGAGCTGGAGCGTTTCCGCGGCGTAGATCTTCGCGTCATCCGACGGGTGCATCACAAACCAGCGCAGCGTCTGCAGACGGCTCGCGAGACGAAGGAGCACGACCCGGAGGTCGCCGCACATCGCGAGCAGCATCTTTCTCAGCTTCTCGGGCTGGGACGCGGCATTCGCTTCCTTGTTGCTCGAACGGGCCTGTTCGGAGAGCTTCATCAGACGCTGCAGATCGGTGCAGAGCTCGAGCACCTTGCCGCCGAAACTCTTCTCAATCCACTCCTCAGGATTCTTCAGATAATCCTGCACGGAGGAGAGATAGGCCGCGGCAATCAGTTCATCATCATCCCGGATGCCCCGCAGAATGCTGGCCATGCCGTCTGCGTGCGACATACGGGGTTCGCCTGTCTCAAGGCATTGCCCCGCGTAGAGCGGTTCCACCATCGAACGGGCAAGCTGCCAGTTCACTTTAACCGGCGCTTCGGTTTTCTTGTTATCTGGTGCCATCGGACAAATCTTCTCTGCGGTTAATGAGGAATAAACGCCTTCAGACAGGCCTCGCGTGGGAATCCCCTTGCGACAGCCCATTCTATGGCGGCGTGCTTATATCAGTAGAAATCCCGAATCCGGTTTTGCAAATTAATACAAATTCAGATTCTAGGCGAGACTGCGGACGGATTAGGCCGCAGAAATATTCAATTCATGACGCCGATGCGGCGAAGCAGCGTGGCAATGTCAACGCCATTACGGACGTTCAGCTTCCGGGTGGCGGAGCCGCGGTGCACCTTGACGGTCTTCTCGGCGATATTCAGTTTCTCGGCGATTTCTTTGTTCTGGAGCCCCTCGGCAACAAGCTTCACCACTTCTTTTTCGCGCGCGGTCAGCGTCTCAAAGGCCGCCCGGTCCGCGTTATCGCGCTCATCCGCCTCAACCCGCTCGAGGTCGCGCTTCACGGCGGCCTCCACCACGGCGATCAGCCGGTCGCCGTCCACCGGTTTCTGGAGGAAATCCGCGGCGCCCTGCTTCAGCACGTGCACCGCCATATCGACGTCGCCGTGCCCGGTGACAAAGATCACCGGAATCCTGAAACCCCTGGAGTCGAGCAGATCCTGCAGTTCAAGGCCTGTCATGCCCGGCATTCGGGCGTCGAGCAGGAGGCAGCCTGGACGGGCCGGATCATCATGCTTCAGAAAGTCGTCAGCGCTCTCGTAGCATGCGGTCTCGTAGCCTGCGGCCCCGAGCAGGAAGGCGCTCGACTGCCTCACGCCTTCGTCGTCATCCACGATTCTCACCAGCGGCGATTTACTTTCCGACCCCATTTTTCTCTCCAACCCGAAGTCAACCAAAACCCGCCCCCGCTTCTCCAGGCGGAGGCATCCCCACTTTTGTATTGTGAACCTATGCGGGGATGAATTTCAAAAAATTAAGAAAAAAGGCCAGGGACTGAGTCCCCGGCCTTATTCCGGAACACGGATAAAACCGGGAGAATCCCGGTCTCTTATCCGTTAGTTCTTCAGGCTGTGAATCGGAGCCGGGATACGGCCGCCGAGGTTCACGAAGCCCGCGGAGTCACCGCCAGGAACGCGGATGACGGCCGCTTCGCCGAGCAGTCCGCCGAAGACCGCCACGTCGCCCACCGTCTTTCCGGGGACCGGAATCACGCGGACAGCGGTCGCCTTGTTGTTGATCATGCCGATCGCAGCTTCGTCAGCGATGATGCCGCCGATCGTCGAGGCCGGGGTGTCACCCGGGATCGCGATCATGTCGAGACCGACCGAGCAGACCGAGGTCATCGCTTCGAGCTTCTCGAACGTGAGCGCGCCGCTGCGGGCAGCGGCTTCAATCGCCGCGTCCTCGGACACCGGGATGAAGGCGCCGGAAAGGCCGCCGACGTGAGAGGAAGCGAAAACGCCGCCCTTCTTCACCGCGTCATTCAGCATCGCGAGAATCGCGGTCGTACCGGGAGCGCCGATCGAGGAGAGGCCGAGAGCCTGGAAGATTTCACCGACGGAGTCACCGATCGCCGGGGTCGGAGCGAGCGACAGATCGGCCACGCCAAACGGGATGCCGAGTTCCTTCGCCACGTCGCGGCCGATGATTTCACCGACGCGCGTCACCTTGAAGGCCGTGAACTTGATCGTTTCGGCAACATCGTCCACCGTGATATGGCGGCCGTTGTTCTTCTCTTCGATCAGGCGGTCAAGCGCCTTCTTCACAACGCCCGGACCGGAAACACCGACGTCGATCACGACGTCAGGCTCACCGACACCGAGGTAGGCGCCGGCCATGAAGGGCACGTCCTGGGGAATGTTGCAGAAGACAACGAGCTTCGCCGCGCCGATACCGTCGCGGTCCGAGGTCGCCTGGGCGACATCAAGCACGCGCTGGCCCATCAGGGCAACCGCGTCCATGTTGATACCGGCCTTCGTGCTGCCCACGTTGATCGAGGAGCAGACGCGGTCCGTGGTCGCGAGGGCTTCAGGCAGCGAGTCGATCAGGTTACGCTCACCGGGGGTGATGCCCTTCTCAACGAGAGCGCCGAAACCGCCCACAAAGTCGACACCGACTTCCTTCGCGGCAGCGTCAAGCTCGCTGCAGACGGCGGCAAGCTGATCGCGCGTGAAGGAGGAGCAGACCGTACCGATCGGAGAAACCGAAATACGCTTGTTCACAACCGGAATGCCGTAGCGGTCGCCGACCATGTTGCAGGTCTCAACGAGGCGCTTCGCATACTTGCTGATCTTCGCGCGGAGACGATAGGCAAACGTGTCGTAGTCGGTGCTCGCGCAGTCGAACAGGCTGACACCGAGCGTCACCGTACGCACGTCAAGGTGCTCGGCCCGGGTCATGTTGATGGTGGAAAGGATCTCGTTTTCAGAAATCATTGTTGTTTTTCACCCTAAAAGAGTCTTCTGCCGCTCTTGCAGCCGAAATGGAATTAATGAATTTCGATGTGATGCATCGCATCAAAAATGAGGTGATGCTGCATCGTGAGCGAGAGGCCCATGGCCTTGGCGCGTTCCGACATCACGCGGTGCAGCGCGCGGGCGTCAACCGCCTTCGGCACGCTCACTTCAAAAATCTGAACGGACTCACCCTCACCGAGCGGCTTCGCGCGCAGATCGTGAATGTTCACGCGCTGCTCACTCATGATGCGGGAGAAGGTCGACACGATGTCGTTGCCGTCTTTGCCCCAGATCGTCACCACGTAGGATTCGGACTCCGGCACGGAATCCTTCGGCAGTTCTTCAAAGTCGCGGATCACAAGGGAGAGGTGGAATTTGCGGGCTTCGAGCGCCTTGCTGATTTCCTCGTTGAGCGTCTCGTTGGACAGGCCTTCAGGCTTATTCAGCAGATAAATGCCCGAAAACTGGTCGTGCAGCGTGGACTGGGTCATTTCTTCGATATTGCAGCCCAGACGGGTAAGGGCGGAAGAAACGGTGGCAACAATACCGGGCTGATCAAGACCGATGACGGCGACAAGCGCGCTGTTATTTTTCGTATACTGGGTCATTTTCCTTAAGACTTTGCAGGTCAAAGTATTAGAACGTGAGTGTAACTCTATATGGCGTTTCAGTTCTTCTGACGCTCCGGGAGAAACTCACGCATTCCCGGGAATGCCGCAAGAGAATTCGCCTGGAGGGCTGAAAGAAGCTCGTCGCGGGGCATGCCCCGGAGCTGAGCGAGTTCATCGAGATACCCCGCGATATCAGCGGGTTCAGTCCGGAGGTTGCCGCTGTCGCGCCTCGCGCCTGAAGGCATATCCGGAGCGTCGGTTTCAAGCACGATGCTTTCAAGAGGAAGCGTAGCCGCAAGACGCCTGATCCGGCGGCTGCCGCTATACATCATCGCGCCGCCGAATCCGAGTTTGAGTCCAAGCGAAATCAGAATCCTCGCCTGCTCCTCGGAGCCATTAAACGCGTGCGCGACACCGCCTGAAACCGGAATCCGACGAAGCCACTTGGTGACCCAGTCGACAGACCGCCTCACGTGAAGCGAGACCGGCATGCCGGTATCCCGCGCCACCTTCAGCTGGGCGACAAACACCGCTTCCTGTTTCGCGCGGTCCAGATCCGGCACAAAACCATCCAGCCCGATCTCCGCGACCGCCACCACGCGGCTCGCGGGATCCGCCATTTCACGCCTGAGCGCGTCACGCAGCTCGTCCGCCACTTCAGGGGTCACCGTGGGACGGGCGGTCGCGAGCGGATGAACCCCAAGCCCGACGCACCACCCGGACTCTGCCCCCACCCGGAGGCATTTCGTCCAGTCGCCTGAAATTCCCGCCGCGATGAGCGCGCAGCCGACACCCGACTCTTTCGCCCGCCGGAAGACATCCGGACGGTCATGATCGAACTGCTCAGACTGCATGTGGTTATGCGTATCGATAAGACAGGCCACGGCTCACCCTCCTCCCGGTCACTCCTCAAAGGGCTCAATCGAACCGCCCTTCAGCCTCAGAATCCGGCCGCAGCGCTTCGCGAGTCCCAGGTCATGCGTCACGATGATGATCGCGGTGTTCTTTTCGCTCGCGAGACTGAGGAACCGGTCCCAGACCGCCTGCGCGGTGTCCTGATCGAGGTTCCCTGTCGGTTCGTCCGCGAGAATGCAGGCGGGAGAGGTCACAACGGCACGGGCAATCGCGGTTCGCTGCCGCTCGCCCCCTGAAAGCTGGGACGGCAGGTGATCAAGCCGCTCCCCGAGCCCGATTTCCTCCAGCACCGCCTTCGCGGCAGCGTTGGCTTCCGCCTCGGGTGTCCTCCGGATATAGAGCGGCATCGCCACGTTTTCGAGCGCCGTGAATTCCGGAAGCAGGTGATGGAACTGATAGACAAAGCCGAGACGCCGGTTTCTCAGGTCACCGCGCGCCTTCTCATCCATCCCTCCGATATCGACACCATCCACCACCACGCGCCCGGCGTCGGCGTCATCCAGCCCGCCGATACAGTGAAGGAGCGTCGACTTGCCGGCGCCTGACGCCCCGACAATCGCGACGGTTTCCCCAGGCTTCACGCGGAGCGACACATTCTTCAGCACCGGTGTTTCACGGTCTCCCTCACGGTACGCCTTGGCGAGACCCTCAACCTCAATCGCAAACTCACTCATATCTCAGAGCCTCAGCAGGCCGGATGCGGGACGCACGCCAGCTCGGATAAACGGTCGCGGCAAGCGACAGGAAAAGAGAAAAAACGGCAATCGGAATAATGTCGGACGCCCGGGGTTCGGACGGCATGCCGGAAATCAGGTAAATCGACTGCGGGAGGAATTCCACATGGAAAACCGCCTCAATCGCGGACACGATGGAACCGAGATTGCACGCGATGAGTAGCCCGATCGCGACACCGGATGCCACACCGATCACGCCGATCACCGCGCCCTGGATCATGAAGATCTTCATGATGGAGCCAGGCGAAGCGCCAAGCGTCCGGAGAATCGCGATGTCTGACTGCTTCTCGGTCACGGTCATCACGAGAGTCGACACCAGCCCGAACGCGCCCACGAGCACGATGAGAAAGAGAATGATCGACATCATCCGCTTCTCCACCTGCACTGCGGCGAACCATGTCTTGTTTTCCACGGTCCAGTCGCGGGCGAAGTACCCGGGCGGCAGCGACTTCATGAGACTCTCAGCGACAGCGGGGGCTTCCTGCATATCCGCCACGCGGACACGGACGCCCATCGGGCCCCCGGTGCGGAAGAGCGCCGCGGCGTCCTCAATATTCATGAAGAGCATCGTCGAATCGTATTCGAAGTGCCCAGCCGTAAAGATCCCTGACACCGTGAGCGTCCGGACCCGCGGGATCATGCCGGCGGGTGTCGTGGTGCCCTGAGGGACGACGAGCGCAATCTTATCTCCGGGCGCCACGCCAAGCCGTGCGGCGAGCACCGACCCGATCACCGCGTGGAAGCTCCCCGGCGTAAGTGAGTCAAGCGTTCCGGCGGGCATCGTGGAAGCGACTTCACTCGCCTTCACCTCTTCCTTCGGATCGACCCCTTCCACCATGGTGCCGATCACGCGGTCACCAGTCGAAATCAGCCCCTGCCCTTCAACGAAGGGTGCGGCTCCCCGCACTTCGGAGTTCTTTTCCGCGACCGCGGCAAGCGACCTCCAGTCCGACACGGGACCCGTGCCGCTTGAAATCTGGATATGCGGAATGACAGACAGCATCCGGTCACGAACCTGGGTCTGGAACCCGTTCATCACGGAAAGCACAATGATCAGCGCCATCACGCCGAGCGCGATTGACACGACAGACGTCGCTGAGATGAAGGAAACAAACCGGTCCTTCCGTCCGGTTCGCCGGCCGGAACGCGTATAGCGGAGGCCGATCAGAAATTCAAAAGGCAGAGACACGGAGCTCAAATCCTGAAGTGTTGACTGTTGACTCCGGGCGGATCCCGGAGCTGTGCACACATTCTAAGCAAGAGCGGACCTAACCCGGGACCGTCTTCCGTCTAAAATAGGATCCCTATGTCCACTGCCTATTACCTGCTCCCCGGTGCCCGTCTGCCGAAGGACGTCGCCCCCGCTGTCATTCCTCGAATCGACCGGTCACTTCTCGACCCCATCCTGGAAGGTCTTGGCACCCCTGTCTGCCAGAGGCTTGCCGAGGGGCTGACGCTGCCCTTTGCGCGCTGCACCCATCACCTCTGGTTCTGGGGCGTGGTGCCGCGTGGGAAAACGACTCCGGCTCACGCGGCCTACGTGTGGCTTGAGGATCACGGTCCGACGCTCGCGACGGAAATCTGGTCCGTGACGCCGTGCGTTGAGGAGAACGGCGTTTACCGCTCGCTCGGAAGCGATCCTCTCACCGCGGAAGAAATCGACCGCTGCTCGGAACCGCTCCGGAAGACGCTCGCGAAATTCGGTTTCGTCCTCCAGCAGTGGGATACGCTCTGGTACGCCACCCGCATGAAGGACTGGGAGGCCGTGCTCCGCCCCTGGGAGTGCCAGGACGGCATGGGGCTGGATGAAGGCGCGATCGCGGGGGACCGCGATATGGCGCTTGAGTGCCTCAGGGCGTGTGCTGAGACAATGGCTGGCACCGAGATTACCGCGGGCCGGAAGGCCGCTGGCCGCCCCGCTCCGAACGCCGTATGGATCGCGGGAGGCGGGCGTCAGATCCGCTTCTATCCGCCGACCCTGATCCGCGCCGTGATGTCCGACGAGCCGGTCCTCCGCAGCTGGGCGATGGAGGCCGGGATGCTCTGCCAGTTCGTGAGCCGCACGACAGGAAAAACGTGGCCTGAGGAAGCGGCCCCCGGTGACATGATCGCCGTGATCAGTGACCTCTGGGAACCGTGGCTGCGGGGTGACTGGGACGCGTGGCTCGCCGCGCTCCCCGGTGTTGCTTCCAAAATCGCGGAACTGAAGGCCGCCGCGATTGAGCGGAAGACTGAAAGCACTGCTATCGTAGCCTGCGGCCTCGGCACCACCGCGACGCTCCTCCCCAAAACCGAAGGACTGAAGAGCCGATTCCTCAGCCGGTTTGCCAAAAAAACGCCCCCCGACTACTCCTGGCTCACGGATTCAGACTGAAAACACTATGAAGACCCGCTTTATTACCCGACACTACGATCCGGCCGCCGCCGCAAGGCTGCAGTCGGAAGGTTTCTCCCGTCCTCTCGCTCAGGTGCTTGCCGGGAGGCGGATTGTCGGGAAAAGAGAAATGGATACGGGGCTCGCCGGACTGATTCCGCCCACCGCGCTCCCGCACGCCGCGGAAGCCGCCTCGATGCTCGCGGACGCTCTTGAGAAAGGGGAATCGGTTGCCGTTGTCGGCGACTATGACTGCGACGGGGCAACAGCGAGCACGGTGGCTTATCAGGGACTGCGGCTTCTCGGGTTCCGGCCTGAGCAAGTGTCCTGGTTCATTCCGGACCGCATGTCGATGGGGTACGGCCTTTCCCCCGTGGTGGTCGACGCGCTCACCGAAAAATACGGCCGCCCTGACATCATTCTCACCGTGGATAACGGCATGGGAAGCGTGGAAGGCGTGGCGCGCGCAAACCAGCTCGGTATCCGCGTGATCGTGACAGATCACCATCTCCCGGGCGAATACCTGCCGGCCGCGGCCTGCATCGTGAATCCGAACGGTCCTGACGGCGCCGGTGCGCCGGGGAACCTCGCCGGTGTCGGTGTGATCTTCTACGTCCTGATCGCGCTCCGCGCGGAGCTCCGGGCCCGCGGCGCCTTTGCGGCCGGGCAGCAGCCGAAGCTCTCCAAGCTCCTTGACCTCGTCGCGCTCGGAACCGTGGCGGACGTTGTGCCGCTTGACCGCAATAACCGCATTCTTGTGGCTCAGGGACTGAAGCGTCTCCGGAGCGGCAGGGGAAGCGCGGGGCTCACCGCGCTTTACACGCTCGCGAATCAGAATAAGCGCGATATTTCCCAGATCTCGGTCCGTGACCTCGGCTTCACGCTCGCGCCCCGGATCAACGCCGCCGGCCGTATCGCCAATATGGAGATCGGGATCCAGTGCCTCCTCGCGGGAGAGGCGAACGCCACTGAACTCGCCTCACAGCTTGAGGACATCAATGATCAGCGGAAGGCGCTCGAACGCAGCATGCAGGAAGAGGCGCTGGATTCGCTCTCCGACGCCGATATCGAGCACCGCATGAGCCTCGTGCTCAGCCACCCGGACTGGCATCAGGGGCTTGTCGGCCTCGTCGCGAGCCGCGTGAAGGAACGGACTCACCGCCCGGTGATCGCTTTCGCGCCGACCAAAAATGGCCTTCTCCGCGGCTCCGGCCGCTCCATCCCGGGGCTTCACCTCCGGTACTGCCTCTCGCGGATTGACACAATGTTTCCGGGGCTGATCCTTCGCTACGGCGGCCACGCGCTCGCCGCGGGTCTCACGATCCGGGGGGACGGCCTTGAGCAGTTCCGCGACGCGTTTGAAAAGGTGGTGTCGGAAAATATTTCTCCCGAGCTTCTCACGGAAGACATCGTTGTGGACGGCGCGCTCGCGCCTGAAGAGATTTCCTTCGGTCTCATCCGGGAAATTGATTCTGTCGTCTGGGGGCAGTCCTTCGAGGCGCCGCTTTTCGCGAACGAATTCGATATCGTCCGCCAGACCCCGCTTCGGGGCGGCGAGCATCTCAAAGCGACCGTGTCGACCGCGGGTCAGCATTTCGACGCCATTTTCTTCCGCCACAGCACGCCGCTTCCGGGACGCGTGAAGCTCGCCTATCGGCTGGACGTGAATGAGTGGATGGGCCGGAAGTCGCTCCAGCTCATGATTGAAAACGCTGAGGAGTAGGCGCCTCGCCTCCGTCCTCAGACTGACACGGGGTCAGGGTATTTCACCCCTATCCGGAAAGCCCCCGCGCGGCTTTGCGGCGCCCCGTTCTACTTTATAATTTTCCTTTTTCGTTTCTGTACAGTAAGAGATATAAATGGAAGCTGAACAGCTTAATCAGATCGGGAACAGCATCACCGATCTGGGAGACCGACTTTCCGGTCTCAGGGGGTATCTTTGACATCGACCTCAAAGCCCGACGTCTTGAAGAACTGAACCGCGAGATCGAGAACCCCGATCTCTGGAATGACCCGAAGCATGCCGAACAGGTGTCCAAGGAGAAAAAGCTCCTTGAGGATACGGTCGGAACCTACCGCCAGCTTGAATCCGGCATCCGCGACGCGGGCGAACTCTTCGAGATGAGCCGCGAGGAAGAAGACTGGGATGCGGTCGCGAGCGTCGGTGAAGACGTGAAGTCGATCGAAAAGAAGGTTGAGCAGCTTGAGTTCAAGCGCATGTTCAATAATCCGATGGATTCTTCGAACTGCTACCTTGAAATTCAGGCGGGCGCAGGCGGCACGGAAGCCCAGGACTGGGCCTCGATGCTTGAGCGCATGTATCTGAAATACACGGAAAGCAAGGGCTTCAGCGTGAAGCTCACGAGCGAAACCGCGGGCGACGTCGCCGGTATCAAGAACTGCTCCATTTATATTCAGGGTGACTGGGCCTACGGCACGCTCCGCACCGAGACCGGCATTCACCGTCTCGTGCGTAAGAGCCCGTTCGACTCGAACGCCCGCCGTCACACGTCCTTTGCTTCTGTCTACGTGTACCCCGAAGTGGATGACTCGATTGAGATCGAAATCAATCCGGCCGACCTCCGTATCGACGTGTACCGTGCCTCCGGTGCCGGCGGCCAGCACGTTCAGAAGACGGAATCCGCTGTCCGAATCACGCATATCCCGACCGGTATCGTGACGGAGTGCCAGGACGAACGCTCGCAGCATCAGAACAAAGACCGCGCCATGCAGCAGCTGCGCGCGAAACTCTATGAGTTCGAGATGAATAAGCGCCGCGCCGAGCAGCAGAAGCTGGAAGACGCTAAGGACGACATCGGCTGGGGTCACCAGATCCGCAGCTACGTGCTCGATCAGAGCCGCATCAAGGATCTGCGCACGAACGTTGAAAACACGAACACCACCGCTGTGCTGAACGGCGACCTCGATCAGTTCATCGAGGCGAGCCTGAAGCAGGGCGTCTGACGCCTGGCGCTCACGGAATAATTTTTAAATCAGGAACTGAAATGGCTGAAGAACAGAAGATTGCGCCGGAAGCGGATTCCGCCGCAGAAGAGAATCACATCATCGCTGAGCGCCGCGCCAAGCTGCAGCTGCTCCGCGACGCGAACGCCGCCTACCCGAACGATTTCCGCCGCAAGGACTACTTTGCCGATCTGCACGCGAAGTACGACGCCGAAGACCGCGAAACGTTTGAGGCTTCCGAAAAGGTTGAGGTTCAGACCGCCGGCCGCATCATGCTGAAGCGCGTGATGGGCAAGGTCTCCTTCCTCACCGTGAAGGACATGACCGGCACGATCCAGTACTTCGTCACGCGCGACGCGCTCGGCGAAGAGGCGTACAAGAACTTCAAGACCTGGGACGTGGGTGATATCGTCGGCTCCACCGGCTATCTCTTCAAGACGAAGACGGGTGAACTCTCCGTTCACGTCGAGACGCTTCGTCTCCTCACGAAGTCGATCCGTCCGCTTCCCGACAAGCATAAGGGCATCACGGATCCGGAACTGATCTACCGCCAGCGTTACGTCGATCTGATGACGAATGACGTGTCGCGCAACCGCTTCATCACGCGTTCCAAGATGATCACGGCGATCCGCGACTTCATGACGCAGCACCGCTTCCTCGAAGTCGAAACCCCGATGCTGCACCCGATCCCGGGCGGCGCGAACGCGAAGCCCTTCATCACGCATCACAACGCGCTTGACGTTGATCTCTACCTCCGAATCGCTCCGGAACTCTATCTGAAGCGTCTCGTGGTGGGCGGCATGGAACGTGTCTATGACATGAACCGCTGCTTCCGTAACGAAGGCATGGACGTCCGTCACAACCCGGAATTCACGACGATCGAGTGGTACGCCGCGTACTGGGATTACCGCATCCAGATGGACTTCACCGAAGAACTGATCCGCTACGCCGCGATCAAGGCAACCGGTTCCGCCGTTGTCCAGTATCAGGGCGTCACGGTGGATCTCTCGCAGCCTTTTGACCGTCTCACGCCGAAGGAAGCGATCATGAAGTACTCGGACTACACGTCCGAGCAGATTGATGATGAGGCATTCCTCCGCGCTGAACTCGCCCGCCGCGGCGAGCCGCAGAAGGATTTCGTCGGCTACGGCACGCTCCTCATGGCGATGTTTGACCTTGTCGCCGAAGCGAAGCTGATCCGCCCGACTTTCCTCATCAACTTCCCGACCGAAGTGTCGCCGCTCGCCCGCGCCTCAGACAGCGATCCGAGCATCTGCGAGCGCTTCGAGCTCTATATCGTCGGCCGCGAGCACGCGAACGGCTTCTCTGAGCTCAATGACCCGGACGATCAGGCCCGCCGCTTCAAGGCTCAGGCTGACGCGAAGAGCAAGGGCGACGATGAAGCGATGTACTACGACGCGGACTACATCCGCGCCCTGGAGTACGGCCTCGCCCCGACCTCCGGCTGCGGCATCGGTATTGACCGTCTCGCCATGCTCCTCACGGACGCTCCGAGCATCCGTGACGTGCTCCTCTTCCCGCAGATGCGTCCCGAAGCGGATCTTCTGAAGTAAGAGCGCCATGACCGATACCAAGTGGCGGATTGGGAAATCCTTCGCGAAGTATTCGAAGCAGGCTTCCGCCTCACTCGATCCTTCGCGGAAGAGCCTTGTGATCGGCGGCAGAGCAGCCGGGTCGGTGTCTGAGGACGACGCCCGGCTGATCGCGGAACGGATCGAGGGTGCGGCCTTCGACGGCGCGTCGCTTTCGATCGGCGCCGCGTCTGACAGCGAGGAAACGCTCTCCGCGATCCTCGCGCTCGCCGCGGCTCTCCTCCGGGACGAAGGCCGGATTCACCGCTGGCGCGGCGAACTCGTGGACGTTCAGATGCCGGAAGGCGGTCCCCGCATCGCGGTGCTTGAGCGGAGCGCGTTCCGTCTTCTCGGTCTTCTTACGGTCGCCGTTCATATGAACGGTGTCACGCCGGACGGCCGTATCTGGACCTCGCAGCGCTCAGACACGAAGGACATCAATCCTGGCAAATGGGATAACCTCGCGGCCGGCATGGTGGCAGCAGGCGAAACCCCGCTTGACGCTATGAAGCGCGAAGCCGCGGAAGAGGCCGGGCTTACGCCTGAGGACTATGAGCTCGTCCCCGAGACCGTGTTCCTCACGAGCCGCCCGACCGAGTCCGGCTGGATGCTGGAACGCGCCTACTGCTACACCGCACGGCTCCGTGACGGCGTGACGCCTCATAACGTCGACGGAGAAGTGCAGGCGACGGAACTCCTCGACGCGGACGCCATGGCGGAACTCATCGCCCGCGGCAAGGTGACAAGCGAAGCGTCGCTCGCCGCCCTCCACTGGCTCGCGGCGAAGACTGGGAAAACGCTTCCCGAAGGTTTCTATCAGGCGTTTGTCTGAGCGAATTCCTTCATCTGCGGTTAAAAAAATGAGCGCCGGAATCCTTTCCGGCGCTCATTTTCTTTTATCTCACTCGGGTGTCAGTCTCAGCAGGCAAGCGCTGCCACCATCACGGCCTTGATCGTATGGAGACGGTTGCCGGCCTGGTCAAAGACGATAGAGGCCGGGGACTCAAACACCTCTTCCGTCACCTCGACACCGGTCGCGAGTTCCGGATGCGCGGCGATCACGGCCTGACCCACCTTTGTTTCCGCGTTGTGGTACGCGGGGAGGCAGTGCATGAATTTCACGCGCGGGTTGCCCGAAGCCTTCAGGAGCGCGGCGTTCACCTGATAGGGCATCAGGTCATGAATACGCTGATCCCAAACGTCCGCGGGTTCACCCATCGAAACCCAGATGTCGGTGTGGATGAAATCGACGCCCTTCACGGCTTCTTCCGCGTTTTCCGTCAGCGTGATCTTCGCGCCGCTCTCGCGGGCAAAGGCCTCGCACATATCGAGCACCGACTTCTCGGGCCAGTAGGCCTTCGGGGCACCGATGCGGACATCCATGCCCATCTTCGCGCCGATCATGAGAAGCGAATTCCCGGTGTTGAAACGGGCGTCACCCATGTAGGCGAAGCTGATCTGGTTAAAGGGCTTGTGGCAGTGCTCACGCATCGTAAGGAGGTCACAGAGCATCTGCGTCGGATGCCATTCATCGGTGAGGCCGTTGAAGACCGGAACGCCGGCGTACTTCGCGAGCTCTTCCACGGTCTTCTGGGCAAAGCCGCGGTACTCGATCGCGTCATAGATCTGCCCGAGCACCCGGGCCGAATCCTTCACGCTCTCCTTGTGGCCGAACTGAGAGGCCGACGGGTCAAAGAATGTCGTATGCGCGCCCTGATCGGCCGCTGCCACTTCAAAGGCGCTCCGCGTACGGGTTGAGGTCTTCTCAAAAATCAGGGCGATATTTTTTCCCTTCAGACGCGGCACTTCGTAGCCGCCTCGCTTCGCCCGCTTCAGGTCTTCCGCGAGGTCGACGAGATACGTGATTTCAGCAGGAGTGTGGTGACAGAGGCTAAGCAGGCTGCGATTCCGAAGATTGAACGGCATTTTTTGATCCTTATAAGAAAAGCCTCGCAGGAGGGGCTGCGAGGCTTTCAATAATAACGCAGAGCGGCTGTCGGGAAATCAGACCGAGGCCGCTTCAGCGCCTAGCGCGGCAGGCGTTACTCACGCTCATCGAGCCACGCCTGCAGGATCGCTTCGAGAATCGCTTCAGAGGATTTCTCGGGATCATCCGAGAAGCCGGGGAGCGCGCACACCATATCGTGCAGTTCCGTGAAGCGAAGCGTCGTCGGATCGAGATCGGGATCGTTGTCGTAGAGGGTCTCCGCAATGGTCCCTGTGTCCTTCCAGGTGAGCGCCATATCAGTCGTCCTCGGAAACCTGGTTACGGGTGTACTTCGGGACTTCGATCGTGAGATCCTCGTCCGCCACCTTCACCTGGCAGGAGAGACGGGACAGAGCGCCGACGCCCCAGGCCTTATCGAGGCAGTCGTATTCTTTATCAGACGGCTCCTCGAGCGAATCAAAACCCTTGCGGATGATCACGTGGCAGGTGGAGCAGGCGCAGGACATTTCGCAGGCATGCTCAATCTTCACACCGTGCGAGAGAAGCCCGCGGATCAGGTTCTCACCCGTCGCCATTTCAAACTCCGCGCCCTCAGGACAGTATTTCGGGTTCGGCAGGACAGTAATCTTCGGCATCAGATGCCTCCTATTCGTTAAATGTCATTCACGTTCTGGCCCGCGAGCGCCTTCTGAATGCTGCGGTCCATACGGAGTTCGGCAAAATGCTCGGTACCCTTGGCGAGCGCGTCCATCGCGTCCTTGATCGCCTGGGTGTCATCTGCTTCAGAAAGCGTAAGCGTGTGGCGCACGAGGTCAAGAATCTTCGCTTCTTCTTCCTTCGAAAGCAGATCGCGGTCAGCGGCAAGCGCGGAGACCGTTGATTCAACAATACGCTTCGCTTCGACCTGTGCTTCACGCAGATCACGCGCGGCCTTGTCTTCCTCAGCGTTCTGGTTGCCTTCGCGGAGCATCTTCACGATGTCGTCATCGGTGAGACCGTAGGACGGCTTCACTTCAACGGAGCTCTCAACCCCGGTCGTCTGCTCACGGGCGCTGACAGAAAGCAGTCCGTCCGCATCCACCTGGAACGTCACGCGGATACGCGCGGCGCCCGCCACCATCGGAGGGATGCCTCGGAGCTCAAACCTCGCGAGCGACCGGCAGTTATCAACGAGCTCGCGCTCGCCCTGCAGTACGTGGATCGCCATCGCGGTCTGACCGTCCTTGAACGTCGTGAAGTCCTGGGCGCGGGCCACCGGAATCGGGGTGTTCTTCGGGATCACCTTCTCAACGAGACCGCCCATCGTCTCAAGACCAAGAGAAAGCGGAGTGACATCGAGAAGGAGGAAATCGTTTTCCACTTCGTTGCCAGCGAGCTTATTCGCCTGGATCGCGGCGCCGATCGCCACCACCTTATCGGGATCGATGCCGGCGAGCGGCTCTTTCCCAAAGTAGTCGCGGATCAGACGCGGCACCATCGGCATGCGGGTCGCGCCGCCGACAAGCACAACGCCCTTCACATCAGCGGCATTGAGCTTTGCGTCAGCGAGCGTCGCGCGGACCGCGTCAAGCGTCTTCTGAAGCAGCGCCTTCGTGGCGTCCTCAAATTCAGCGCGGCTGAGCGGAAGTGACACCTCGCGCCCATCCTCAAGCTTCACGTGGAATTCAGTCGATTCGGCATCAGTCAGACGCTCTTTCGCGGCGCGGCTTTCTGCGAGCAGCCGGCGCTTATCCGCGGGAGTGAGACTGGTATCCGAAACGCCCGTCTTTGCGATAGCCCAGGAGAAAACCGCGCGGTCAAAGTCGTCGCCGCCAAGCGCCGAATTGCCGCCCGTCGCGAGCACCTGGAAAACACCCCGGTCAAGCTTCAGAATCGACACGTCAAACGTGCCGCCGCCGAGGTCATAGACGATGTAAATTCCTTCCGCTGCCTTATCGAGGCCATAGGCCAGAGCAGCGGCCGTCGGCTCATTCAGCAGACGGAGAACATTGAGGCCGGCAAGGCGCCCCGCGTCCTTCGTCGCCTGACGCTGCGCGTCATCAAAGTACGCCGGGCACGTAATCACGGCGCCCACAAGTTCCCCTTCGAGATCCGCCTCAGCCCGGGCGCGGAGCACCTTCAGGACTTCTGAGGAAACCTCTTCAGGCGTCTTCACGCCGGCCGCGGTTTCAATCTTCACCATGCCGGGGTTATCAAGCAGACGGAACGGAAGATGCGAAGGATCCGCAATTTCCGAAAGGGTCCGCCCGATCAGCCGCTTCGCGCTGGAAATCGTATTCTGCGGGTCTTCGGCCGCGCGCTGAAGCGCCTCGCGTCCGACCTGCACCGTGCCGTCCGGGAGATATCGGACAACGGACGGAAGAAGAGCCGAGCCCTTCTCGTCCTCGAGCACGACCGCTTCGCCGTTCTTCACGGTCGCAACGAGAGAATTCGTGGTTCCAAGATCGATTCCGACCGCCAGATGGACGGAGTGCGGAACCTCAGACATTCCGGGTTCTGCGATCTGAAGCAAAGGCATGGATTTTTTCCTTATTCTTTTTTCTTACTGATGGATGGCGGCGGCAATGTCGCGGGCCATCTTGTCGACGAACATCAGGCGGCGGACTTCAGGAACCGCTTTTTCGGGGCTCTGCTCATCATCGAGAAGGGCTGCGAGACGGTCCACGAGCGCTGTCTTCTCCTCCTGCACAACGGAGGCGAGTTTCGCGAGAGCTTCAGGGGAATTCTTCCCCGCCTCAAACTTTTCGCGCCACTCCATCTGCTGCATGAGGAAGTCGACTGGCATGCGGGTGTTGTTCTCGGCGTTCACGGGGAAGCCCGCGGACTCACAGAGATAGACCGCCCGCTTCAGGGGATCTGAAAGTGTGGAAAGCGCTTCGTTCGCGCGCTGAGACCACTGCTCGGCCACGCGCTTCATCGCGGGAGTGGCCGAAGCGAAGCGGTCGGGGTGAACCTGGAGCTCGACCCGGCGGTAGCCTTCATCGAGCGCCTTCTGATCCACCCGGAATTTTCTCGGCACGCCGAGAAGCTGGAACATATCAAGCTTATCCGCCATGACCGGGGCGACCTTCTTCAGACGCTGAAGGACTTGCCGCAGCCGCAGTGGTCTTTTTCGTTCGGGTTATTGAACTTGAAGCCTTCCTGAATGCCCTCGCGGGTGTAGTCGAGCTGGGTGCCGTCGATGTAGACGAGGCTCTTCGGATCCACGATCACCTTGATGCCGTGGGAATCGAACACCTGATCATCCGGTTCGAGAACGTCAGCGAACTCGAGCTTGTAGGCCATGCCGGAACAGCCCGAGGTCTTCACGCCGACACGCAGGCCGATGCCCTTGCCGCGCTTCTCCAGGAACTGGGAAACGTGCTTGGCGGCGGCTTCAGTCATAGAAACGGTCATTCTTCTGCTCCTTTGCCTGGTAATCAGGCCTTCTTCGCCTGCTTCGCGCGGTAATCGGCGATAGCAGCCTTAACGGCGTCTTCGGCAAGAATCGAACAGTGAATCTTCACCGGCGGGAGCGCGAGCTCTTCGGCGATTTCGGAGTTCTTCAGGGCGGCCGCCTCGTCGAGCGTCTTGCCCTTCACCCACTCGGTTACAAGCGAGCTCGAGGCAATGGCGGAACCGCAGCCGTAGGTCTTGAATTTCGCGTCTTCAATGATGCCGGTCTTGTCGTCCACCTTGATCTGAAGGCGCATCACGTCGCCGCAGGCCGGGGCGCCGACCATGCCGGTGCCGACGTCATTCGCGTCGGAATCGAGCGTGCCGACATTGCGGGGATGTTCGTAGTGGTCGATGACTTTTTCGCTATAGGGCACTTTAGTGTCCTCCTTTCAACGCTCCGGGCGGTTTCTTCCGCCCGGATACCGGTTAATTACTGAATCTGTTCCGAAGGAAATCCGGCCTTACATCTTGGCCCACTGAACCTTCGTCGTATCGATGCCCTTCTGGTGCATTTCCCAGAGCGGGGAGAGTTCGCGAAGCCGCGTCACGGCCTCCGTGAGCTCCTTGATCGTGTAGTCGATCTCTTCCTCAGTCGTGAAGCGGCCGAGCGTGAAGCGGATCGAGCTGTGAGCGAGTTCATCCGGGCGGCCGAGAGCCTTCAGCACGAAGGACGGCTCAAGCGACGCGGAGGTGCAGGCGGAGCCCGACGACACAGCGAGATTCTTGCAGGCCATCATGAGGGATTCACCCTCGATGTACTCGAAGGAAACGTTCAGGTTGAAGCCCACGCGGTGTTCCCAGGAGCCGTTCAGCACGACGCACGGGATGTTCTTCTGGATGCCTTCCCAGAGGCGGTCGCGGAGCTTGCGGATGCGTTCATTCTCCTCGTCCATCTCCTCCTTCAGGATGCGATAGGCTTCGCCCATGCCGACGATCTGCTGCGTCGCGAGCGTGCCGGAACGCATGCCGCGTTCGTGTCCGCCGCCGTCGATCTGGCATTCAATACGAACGCGGGGCTTGCGGCGGACGTAAAGAGCGCCCATGCCCTTCGGGCCGTACACCTTGTGGCTCGACATGCTCATGAGGTCGATCGGTTGGTTCTTCATATCGAAGTGGAGCTTTCCAATAGCCTGCGTAGCGTCGACGTGGAAAAGCACGCCGTGCTTGTGGCAGATCTCACCGATTTCGAAAATCGGCTGAATCGTGCCGATTTCGTTATTCACGCCCATGATGGAAACGAGCGTCGTATCCGGGCGGATGGCGGCTTCAACAGCGGCCGGATCCACGAGACCGTCACCGTCGACATCGAGGTAAGTCACCTCGTAGCCTTCGGATTCGAGACGGCGCATCGAGTCGAGAACAGCCTTATGTTCCGTCTTCTGCGTGATGAGATGCTTGCCCTTATCCTTATAGAAGTGAGCAGCGCCCTTCAGAGCGAGGTTGTCAGCTTCCGTGGCGCCTGAGGTCCAGACGATTTCACGCGGATCGGCGTTGATCAGCGCTGCGACCTGACCGCGGGCCTCTTCGACCGCCTTTTCCGCTTCCCAGCCGTAAGCATGGCTACGGCTCGCCGGATTGCCGAAGATCTCCGTGAGGTACGGAATCATTTTCTTTGCAACCCGCGGATCAACCGGAGTCGTCGCGGAATAATCCAGGTAAACAGGCAATTTAAGCATTTAAAAGTTTCTCCTCGCTGTAAGGACGCTCAGTTACTTCTGAGTTTCCTTTTGGGCCGTATTCTTATGGCTCCGCCGCATAGCAGCCGGGTCAATTTTCACGTAGGCAATGCCGGACTGGGCAAGCTTCTGCCGCTCTTTGTTCTGCTCGACGAGTTTCGCGAGCGTCGCCTCAGAAAGCACATCTTCGAGTTTCTGATTGAGCGACGCCCAAAGCTCGTGCGTCATACATTCAGCGCCGTCGTGGTGACAGCTTGATTTGCCGCCGCACTGCGTCGCGTCCAGATTGTCCTCAACAACATTGATGATGTCGGCAGCCGAAATCTCGCAGGCA